>ERZ856578.1091-NODE-1091-length-52919-cov-6.885583_pt1 | contig 52919 bp, 58 predicted proteins | sample MGYA00514384_ERZ856578 | MGnify/ENA primary metagenome ERZ856578 (study PRJEB29103, sample SAMN06111958) | human gut metagenome | biome: human gut; feature: ankylosing spondylitis patient; material: healthy_person | host: Homo sapiens | place: China:Hangzhou...
CCGTCTGCCTGCCGGATGTACGCCTCTTCCTGCCACCAGATCTGCGCCCCGGCTCATCCTCTTCCCCCAGACGCAGACGGTCTTCTCTTCCGTTCTCCATATTTATCACTCCCCATGAGCACCGCTCACTCCGAACCCGCCCTCTGAGATGAACCAACGGACGCGTCATAGACGCCTCCCCGATATGTTAAGCAAAAAAACTGTTGTAAAATCTCGACGTTTCCTCCGGATCTTACAACAGTTTCTCTGCTTGCTACTGTTCATGCGCTGCATAACCAGCAAAGGAAAATGCCTGCCACAAACAGTAATCTCTGTTTCCAGTCAGAAACCTGTCAGTGACACGACTGCCTCCCCACAAGGGTACAAACGGTATCGTGAAGACCTTTCTGACGTATATGTTATAACTTAGACTCTGGACAGATATTCACCAGTACGTGTATCGATCTTGATCTTATCGCCCTGGTTTACGAATAACGGTACATATACAGTAGCGCCAGTCTCTACAACTGCCGGTTTGGTAGCGCCTGTAGCGGTATCGCCCTTGAAGCCCGGCTCTGTATCTGTGATCTCAAGCTCTACGAACAGCGGCGGTTCTACGGAGAATACCTTGCCGTTGTAAGAACAGATCTTGCACATCTCATTCTCTTTTACGAACTTGAGTGCGTCGCCGATTGTCTCCTGGTTTAAAGCTACCTGCTCATATGTGTTTACATCCATGAAGTTGTATAAGTCGCCATCGGAATACAGATACTGCATATCAACTCTGTCGATTCTGGCAGACGGGAACTTCTCGGTCGGACGGAAGGTTTTCTCTACAACGCCGCCATTCATTACGTTCTTAATTTTAGTACGAACGAACGCAGCTCCCTTTCCCGGTTTTACGTGCTGAAATTCCATGATCTGGTATACGTTGCCATCAATCTCCAGTGTGATGCCGTTTCTAAAATCGCCCGCTGATATCATAAATGATGCTCCTCCTTGAAAATACTCGCTTTATCTTTTTTATTTTATACTATAAAATCTTCTTTTTCAACTACTTTTTTGAAAACACAGGGCACATCATGTCGATTCCGCCCCTTATTTTTCTAAAATTGCCGATATTTTTTCTGAAAACAACTGATTTTCCACCGTTTCCGGCACTCCTGTCCGCATCCGGTTCTGCCGCCTGGCAAGCTCTTTCAAACCGTTCAAAAACACCCGGCTGCAAACTTCCACTATTTTTTTTCCTGTCTTCTCACATAGAACCACAGGACAATTTTCTCCAGATACCGCTTTAACACGATCTGGATCTCTTCCTTCGGATTGATCGGCTTTACAAGAATCGAATAGATGCCTGTCCGCCTCGCCCCGTACACATCCGTAAAGAGCTGATCCCCGACAAACATCGTCGAGCGCTCGCCCGTTCCCATCCGGCGCATCGCCTGTCTGTATCCGCTGCGCTTCGGTTTTCTGCCCTTGTAAATATAATCCGAACCTACCTGTCCGGCAAACGGGGCGACCCGCGCCTCCTTATTATTCGAGAGCAGACAGGTGTGGAACCCTATCGCCCGCAAACGTTCAAACAGCTGTACTGCCCGCTCGTCCGCCGGGGCACCGTGCGGCACCAGCGTATTGTCAATATCAAATATGATACCCCGCATTCCCTTCTGGTAAAACTGCTCATACGGGATATCATACGCAGAATCCAGCCATTCATCCGGATAAAACGCATTTCCCATCATCTGGTCTCTTCCCCGTTCTTTCCAGGCTCATACGACGGCACATTCCGCTGCTGTATCTTCTGCAGTTCCTCCATAAATGTATCGACGTCTTTAAACTCCCGGTATACCGATGCAAACCGCACATAGGTAACCACATCCAGATCCTTTAACCGCTCCATCACAAGTTCCCCGATCACCGCGGTCGAGATCTCCCGTTCTTCCCGGTTAAATAAATTGTTTTCCACATCGTCGATCAACGCCGAAATCTGTCCCTGAGAGACTGGGCGCTTGTGGCAGGAATGCAGGATTCCTGCCTCTATCTTCGCCCGGTCGTACATCTCCCGGGTATTATCCTTTTTGACAACCATCAGAGGGATCGTCTCAAGTTTTTCATATGTGGTAAAACGCTTTCCACAAGTCTCGCACTGTCTCCGGCGTCTGATAGAACTGTTGTCATCCGCAGGCCGTGAATCGATTACTTTCGTGTCAGCCGCGTTGCAAAATGGACACTTCAATCGCTCTTCCCCTTTTCTGGTTTTATTGATATGCCCCCGCCAGGTTTTCATAACATATCATACTTATTATAATATCGCAGGAAGTGCGCTTCTGCAAGCAGAAGTTTTCCGCTATTCCTTCTTTTCTCTCTCTTCTTTCAGCTTCACCAGAATAATGTCATCCCCTATCTGGCAGATGTCGCAGAATGGAATTATGTACTCTTTTTCCCGCCCCAGAAAGCCCCAGACACAGCCCGGTCCCGGTACGATAATCGCAAGCATTTTTCCCGTGCTGATGTCAAAATCGACGTCGCCCACAAAACCAAGGCGCTTGCAATCTTTTACATTTATAACTTCCCGCTGTTTGAGTTCACAGATACGCATAGACATAGACCTCCCGGATCCTTCTGTAATCAAAATATGTACAAAAGGACCGGGAGGTTCTTCCTGGACAGGTATTTCTATCTACTTTTATTTCGTAACTTCTGATAACGTCACGCTGTCAAAATGCAGTGTATAATCAATCAGATGCGGCTGGCTCATCGCCACCGTCAAGGCACTGACCGCCACATCCTCATCCAGCGTTACCGGAATCTGGAACTCGGAATTGCCCTCGGTCTGGATCGGATCATACTGCACGTCATCCACCAGCATATACTCATAGTTCGGGCTGCTCCAGACAATATCGGCAGTCACCTTTCCATCCTTGACGATAATGGTCGCCGGGCTGTCCACCGATGCTCTGCCGGAACCTCCCTGCAGGGTTACCTCACAGGTATAAGTGCCGTCTGCCACATCTGCAGTCTGCCCTGCCGGTTTCTGGGCATCTGCCGCATCATCGCTATTCTCCGTCTCGGATGATGCCGCTTCCGCGTCCTCTGCCTCTCCGGAAACCGGATTTTCTACCCTTACTTTGTGGTCGTACCAGGTGCCCTTCTTACCAATCAGAGCCAGGTCAAATTCTTCTCCGAGCGCCGGAACCGGCACATCGAAGCCGTTGACCTCCTCGCTCAGGCCGTCGCTGTAAGTAACCGTGTCTACGGTTGGCTGCAGCCAACCGGCTTCATCTTCCTTTGCCTCGTCCGCAGTACCCAGATACAGGTTCACGATGTTTTTCGAGGTCAGGCTGATATGAAGTGTCGCCTCGCCATCCTTGACCGTCAGGACACCTTTTCCATTTTTCGATTCATTGACCTTGAACATACTGCTGTCCGTCTTAAAATCGACGGTGTAGACGCCGTCTGCAAGGTCAATACTGCTTTTCTGTTCGGCATTCTCGGTTTCTGCGCTCTCTGTCTGCGCCACGGTGTCGGCTGCGTCCTGTTTCTGTCCTCCGCACGCTCCGAGAAGAGCGGCAGCAAGCAGAAGCGCCGCTAAATTTAATTTCTTTTTCATATACATTATTCCGAAATAGACTCAATGGCTGTCCGTGTATGAGCAACATAGAATGATTCTACCGCTTTAATTCTGCCCAGACCGGAAATCTGAGTATCTACCTTGTCAAACGCACCTGATGCCTCAAACTGGCTCTTCCAGGAATCATCATCATCGCCTGCCATATCGTTGTTTGCGTGATCACCTGCAACTACCATCAGCGGACGAAGAACGACGTTCTTATAACCAGCTGCCTTCACTGCCTCGATAACAGACTCACAGGAAGTCTCTTCCGGCTCGCCCTCTACGGTACCGATAAATACGTTGCTATATCCAAGATTCTGCATCTGGGTCTGCATCTGGCTGTAGGTTACCTTTGCAACGTGTGCGGTACCATGACCCATCAGAACGAATGCGGTTCCCTGATCGGCTGCGTCAGCTGCATCTTTAAAACCTGCTTCCGAAGCTGCTTCTGCTACAACTGCTTTTGCAACTGCCTCTTTATCTGCATTGATAACGGTTGCATCGTCGCCAACCTCACCTAACAGCGGCTCTGCGACAGCTACCTGCTCGAATTTATCCTGATACTTCTCGATCACCTCAACCATCTCGTCGTACTCAGCACCGTGCATCAGATGGGTCGGCTGGACAACCAGCTCTTTAACTCCATTCTCCACGGCGCGCTCCAGTGCCTGATCCATATTGTCGATGCACTCGCCGTCACGGGCCTCAACGTGGTTGATAATGATCTGTGCGGTAAATGCACGGCGGACTGCCCAATCCGGGAATGCATCCTGGATGGAATCCTCGATACTCTTGATATCTTTCACACGGCTGTCGTTGAAGGAAGTACCGAAGCTGACTACCAGGATCTCCTTGTCGCCAATCTCATCCTGATTGCGCGGATCGTCCAGACTCGCATCGCCGGTATCACGGCCAAAATAATCTGGATCTGCGTTCTCGCCTTCTACCAGCTCCTTCTGCTCGTCAGTCAGGGCATCCCATGCCTCTTTGGCTGCCTTGCACTGCTCATCCGTGTCATCGGTGCGCTCCTGTACATAGATGTCATCGATCAGCTTTGCCACCTTATCTGCTGCTTCCTGATCGGAATCGGCGCTCTCAGCTGACTCGGTCTCTGCCTCAGAAGCCGCCTCCGTCGAGGTTGCCTGGCTGGATGTACTGCCGCCGCAGGCTCCAAGCAATACGGACATCGTAACTGCCGCTGCACTTACAATTACTTTTTTGTTTTTTCTCATGTTTTCCTCCTTGTGTGACTCGCACAAAAATAGTTTTAACCGATATGTTCACGACAGCCGGCAGGTTTCCTGGCTTTCGGGTCATCATGCACGCCGCGCCTTCTCACTTTCGCAATGGCATCTGCGGCGCCACTCTCCGGTTCACAGTGACGAGATCGCACAGGTTTTGCACCTGTTTCCCTTTTACCCCCTGTCCACGCCTGCCAATCCGAGCAATCTGACTGGTCTGGCACAAACAGCGGCACCCACTGCCCATATCAGCTTGTTTCATTATAGATGGGGTATGTTTAAAAGTCAATTTATCCTGGAAATTATATTGAAAAAGAATGTGCCTTGGCACATTCTCGCGCCGAGCGCGGTCGCTTGCGACATGTTTCTGCTCATCCGGATAAAAGGTGCTCTCCTCCTCTTAATGATTTTATATCTTTTATGGCATAAATTTCCGGTAAATCGAAATAATTTTCTCATTCTTCACTGTCACAGCCGTGTTGTACGGCTTAAACTCCCCGACCAGCCGATCACGGATCGCGAATAATTCTTCCGCGGTATACACCTGCGGCGGTGTATCCGGGTCAGAATCATCTGTCAGGACAAAGTTCTCATCCATCTGAAGCGTAACCTCTCCCAGCTTATGGTAACTTCTCCCAACTACCATCTCCGAGCCATACAAGGAATCCTCCTCTACCATTCTCAGCTCTTCTCCCCCCTGTGCCGGACCGCCATTGATCTCGATCCGCCCAGACTCCTGTCGGTCAATCGAAGTAATGAGACATTCTTTCCCATCGATGCGCAGCGTATCTCCCGCCTGCAGTTCATCGATATCTGCCTTATGAAAATGCTCATAGTCATAGACCGTCAATGTGATGATAACATTGCTTTCATCCTGATGGATCTGCTGCGGTTTGAACCCAGCTGCAAAGGTACAGTTGTCAAAATGCGTCATATTGAGGGTTTCCCGGACTGTTTCAACCGTGAGCGGTTCCGTCCGCTCAGTTTCCTGCGTTTTATCCCGTTCGGGCTGCTCCTGCGCCTGATCATTTTCAGTCACAGCCTCGCGGATCGCCCCCTGGCTCTCCTCATCGACAGCCCCTTCCTGTGTGGCTGTCTCCGATGCCGCGCCCGCACAGGCGGTCATCCATACACTCATCCCAAGTGCTGCGGCGATCCATGTTTGTTTCAATCGTCTCATGTTTGCTGCCGCCCCTTTTCGGCTTCTCCTTTTTCCTGGCATTTTCGTAACTGTTCAGTACCTTCACAGTCACGCGCAAAAATCCATCAAAAATTGCCTACGGCAATGGGATTTTTGCCTGCTGGCCCATGTTTTCGTACGGTCAGCGCAGTAAATGCGCAGACCTACTGAACTGTTACACATTTTCGTAACTGTTCAGTACCTTCACAGTCACGCGCAAAAATCCATCAAAAATTGCCTACGGCAATGGGATTTTTGCCTGCTGGCCCATGTTTTCGTACGGTCAGCGCAGTAAATGCGCAGACCTACTAAACTGTTACACATTTTCAGCAAAGTCTTATGCCTGCTTTTTCTTCGCCGCCTCAACCAACTTCTCCATCTCCCGCATTACCTCTTCAAAATCCAACGCAGAAGTATCCAGTAAAATGGCGTCCTCCGCCTGCTTGAGAGGCGACAATTCCCGGTGCATATCGCGGTAATCGCGCTCTATAATATCCTGCTCGATCGCCTCCAGGGAACAGCTTTCCCCGCGTTCGGTCAGCTCTTTATAACGGCGTCCAGCTCTCACACGGCTGCTCGCGGTCAGATATACTTTCAGGGTCGCATCCGGCAGAACCGCCGTTCCGATATCCCGGCCATCCATCACGACATCCCGGCGTCCGGCTAATTCACGCTGCAGCTCCACCAGTTTTTTGCGGACCGGCGCATAGACAGAGGTATTCGAAGCCATATTTCCAACCGCCTCCGTCCGAAGCTCGCTGCTGACATTCTCCCCATTTAAATAAACCTGCTGGATCCCATTTTCATATTCCAGTGAAATGGAAACCGTCTCACAGGCGCGTCCGATCGCCGCCTCATCATGGCTGTCGATGCCCTGGCGCAAAAAATACAATGCCATCGCCCGGTACATCGCCCCTGTATCAACATAAATATATCCATAATCTTCCGCCAGCTTCTTTGCCACTGTGCTCTTTCCAGCCCCGGCTGGTCCATCAATCGCTATATTAATCGGCATTTCGTTTCCCCTTTTTCATATCGTTATAATTCATGATTTTCCGCTGCGCTCCGTCCTGCCAGCACACCGGTCGACCACGCAATTTGTAAGTTGTAGCCGCCGGTGACTGCATCGAGATCCAGCACTTCCCCTGCAAAATAAAGCCCTGGAAGCTTCTTCGACTCCATCGTGGATGGATTCACTTCTTTTACCGTCACACCGCCCTGGGTAATGATCGCCTCATTGAAACCTCGCAGCCCGGTCAGCGTCAGTGTAAAATGCTTTGTCACCTCCGCCAGCCGTCTCCGCTCTTCCTTCGTCACGGCGTTGACCTGCTTGTCCGGCTCAATGCCGCTGCGGCGAATTATGACCGGTATCAGTTTTGATGGGTACAGATGGTTCAGCGCATTTTTAAACTGTTTATTCTTCTCCGCCTCAAAATCGCGCAGAATCCGCGCATCGAGCTGTTCCATGGAAAGCGCCGGTTTCAGATCGAGCATCAGAGTCAGCGGACCCTTTTTCAGTTTTTTCGCCGCATAACTGCTGGCACTCAAGAGTACCGGACCCGAAACGCCGTAATGGGTAAACAGCATCTCACCAAATTCACGGTAAACTTCTTTCTTTCCATTTAAAACAGCAGCTTCCACGTTCCGCAGGGAGAGTCCCTGCAGCTCCTTCACATCTTCCTTCGTCTCAAACGGAACAAGCGCCGGCGAAAGTTCCGTCACCTTGTGCCCTGCAGCCTCCGCAAACCGGTAACCATCGCCGGTTGAGCCGGTCGTCGGGTAGGACAAACCGCCCGTCGCCACGATCACTGCATCCGCAGCTATGTAGGAGTCCTTTTTCCCACGCTCATTACCGCCCTGCGCCAGAATCACACCTTTTAATACACCATCCTCCAGCCACAGTTCCCGAACTCCCTGATTCAATTCTACTTTCACGCGCAGTTCCCGCAGCCGTCTTGCAAACGCCGATGTCACATCCGATGCCCGATCAGACACCGGAAAGACACGGCTGCCGCGCTCCACCTTAACATGACAGCCGTTCGCCTCCAGAAAATCCTTCATATCCTGGTTACTAAAACCGTAAAATGCACTGTATAAAAAGCGGCTGTTTGTCACAACACTGTCAAACAGACCTTCCATATCACAGTCATTCGTCACGTTGCAGCGACCTTTTCCTGTAATATAGATCTTTTTTCCCAGTTTCTCATTCTTTTCATAGATCGTTGCCGCGCAGCCATTTTCCGCCGCCGCAATCGCAGCCGCCATGCCGGCTGCCCCACCGCCGATCACGATTATTTTTTTCATATTGCTATCCTTTTCGTTTTTATATCGCCTGGTGCTATCAATCCTGTACCAGGTGGATCGCAAATCCGCCGACTTCTTCTTTAAAATAGGCGAAAATACAGCGACCCTGCTCATCAAAGCGCTTCGTCTCTTCCCGAAGCGTCATACCGCGGTTCACAAAGTATCGGATCGCCGCCTCGCAATCATTTACGCCAAAGCCAATATGGCCGTAGGTTCCGTGGCTCTCCACCTTCATATTTTCCGTCAGGTCACCGCTGAACACCGCTTTCTCCGTCTCGCGCGGCATCAGCCCCATCAGGCGCGCCAGTGTCTCAGCAACCTCCCAGGCCTCGTCTTCCGATTTTGTATTGATTCCCACGTGTTTTACGTGCATATGAAATAGTTCCATCGGGGTTGGATCCCCCGCATGCTCTGCCATAAATGCTAGTGTGCGCTCTTTTGCTGTCTGCTCCATTTTGTCCGCTTCCTTTCTATCGCTACATTTAACGCAAAGTTTACACAAATGTTTGTATTTTTCAAAATTGCCGTCTTTTTCTTTAAATATTGATTTTACTGTATCTTACGAAGAATTGCAACCGCGCTTCTGCATATTTCCACACATGATTACCAAATCGGCCGTCCGCTTCTTTCTATCACTTACGCAGCTTTTTTACCTCACGGATCTTCTCCTCCATCGCCTCCACAACCGTTTCCAGCACCTTGACGCGCGCGAAATATTTGGAATTTCCTTCTATGATCGTCCACGGGGCATAGGTGGTAGAGGTCCGCACCAGCATCTCATTGACTGCCTGCTCGTATGCGTCCCATTTTTCACGGTTGCGCCAATCTTCGTCCGTGATTTTCCACTGTTTTGCCGGAGCCTCCATGCGCTCCTTAAAGCGGCGTTCCTGCTCATCTTTATCAATATGAATCCAGAATTTCACGATCACCGCGCCAAAATTCGCCATGTGCTCTTCCATCTCATTGATTTCCTGATATGCCCGTTTCCAGTCCGCCTCACTGCAGAAACCCTCGATCCGCTCCACCATCACGCGTCCGTACCAGGTGCGGTCGAAAATCGCAATATGCCCCGCTTTCGGCATCTCCCGCCAGAAACGCCACAGATAATGGTGTACCTTCTCCACATCATTCGGTGCCGCCGTCGGATTGACCTTGTAGCCGCGTGGATCCAGGTGGCTTGTCAGGCGCCGGATCGCACCGCCTTTTCCCGCCGCATCCCAGCCTTCAAAGCCGATCACCACCGGAATCCGCAGCCGGTACAGCTCGCCGTGCAGCACCTCCAGCTTTTTCTGCAGCTTATCCAGACGTTCCTTATATTCCTCGCGTGTCAGCGTTTTCGTCAGATCCACGCCGGAAAGCACGCCATTTTTAAACCGCTCATCTGGAAGTTTGACCGGCGGATGCACCGCCCCTTCCTCGCGTTCCATTCGGCGGCGGTTCAGCTCATACTCCAGCCGGTCTGTGACGGTGGATAAAATCTTGACTGCCGCATAATTTTTATCAGTCGCTTCCACGATCGTCCACGGCGCGTACCCGGTATCCGTCCGCTGCAGCATTTCCTCATTCATCTCCAGAAATGTATCGTAATCTTTGTTGCGCTTCCAGTCCGCCTCCGTCACACGCCACGCAGTCTCTTTGCTTTCTTCCAGCCGTTTAAAGCGCTTTTTCTGCTCGTCCCTGGAAATATACAGAAACAATTTGATCAGAATCATGCCGGAATCTGCCAGCTGCTTTTCAAATGAAAGGATATCCCGGAACGCCCCGTTTAACTCCTGCCGCTTCGTCTCTTTGTCAAACCGGTCAACGGTAACCTTATCGTACCAACTCTTGTCAAAGATCATCATTCGGCCATCTTCCGGTGTCTTCGTCCAATACCGCCAGAGAAATGGACGCATCCGTTCCTCTTCCCCCGTCTCCCGGCTCGCATAAACATCAAAGCCGCGCGGATCCAGCGGCTGGATCAGGCGGTTGATCTGCGTTCCCTTACCGCCTGCCCCGAAGCCGTCAAATACGATGACAACCGGGATCTTTTCCGCCTTACAGGCGCGCTGCAATTCTCCCAGCTTCACATCCATCTCTTCCCGAAGCTTCTTGTAGTTTTCCTTATCCACTGATTTATTCAAATCTACTTTTTCCAGCATCTTTCCACCTCCACATCAAGCAGTAAAATGACCTTTCACCAATCCCATGGCATCACAATGCTTCGTCTTTACCTTTCCCCGTCATCATCTCATGCTCTTTTTTGATCTCTTCATATAATTGTACCGAATCCCACTTCATATTATACGGTGTCAGGACTGCTTTATAATCAATCCGTCCGACTCCCTTTTTTCGGAGTGCATAGATAAATGCATCGATCTGGGCGGAAGAAAAGCCTGCCATAATCGCCATCTCATCCGAGAAATCCATTTTCCTGGAAGAATCATTCTCCGGCACTTCTCGCTGCAGCCTCCCGTCTGCCTGTTTCTGCGCGGTCCCTTCTTTTTGCGTTTCCTCCCCGGCCTCTATTGCCTGTCCGGCTTCCCTGAGGACATCCTCATCCAGTCCTTTCACGCCAGCCAGCACGCCCACCGGCAGCCCGTACTCCTCCTTTTTCACTGCCCTTAAACGGAATCCCAGCGGCATAAGCGCCTGCTGCACTTTCATTTTTCTTTTGGAATCAGTAAAATTATACAATAATACAGTTGGTTTCATCGTAATTTATCGATTCTCCTCTCTGTTTCTTATTCCCGCCTCATCAATTCTCCGGCTTCTCAATATGATTCTCTATTATATCCTTTTTCTCCCCTTCTGTGCAAGAAAAACAAAAAACAGCGGCATCAGCCACTTGCTTTCGCTCGTCCGCTGTCTGCCGCTGTCTGATTTTTGTTTCATTTATGTATGTTTCCGCATTTCAGATCCTCTTCCGGTCTGCAGTCAGATATCTCCTTAGTGAAGAACACCATTTGCATCCGCTACCATACCGTTCGGAGCTACCATGTTCGTCCAGAGTGCTCCGCTATTCAGGTCAAACAGATACCATGCGCCATCGATGAATTGATAGCCTGTCTTTCTTGCACCACGGGTACCGTCGGATACCGGATTCAGATAATACTTGTACGGTCCAATCTGCTGCCAGCCGGTCAGCATCTTGCCTCTCGTACCATCGGATACCGGGTTTAAATAGAACCAGTTATTATCAGTATAGATCCAGTCTGTATCCATGAAGCCGTTTGCATTCAGATGATACCACTCATTATCAACATATACCCAGTTGTTCTTAACCGGTACACCATTGATGTAGTAAGACCAGCCGTAAATGCTGTTTACCCACTGACCATTCGCATTTGCCGGAGTGGAACCACCAGAAGAATTATCGGTCGGAGGTGTACCTGTATACACATCTGAAGAATTCATATAATATTCATCGGACTCATCACTCCACTCACCCTTATCGCTTCCGTCAACCGCGCGTACCTTAAAGGTATAATCGCCGGATTTCGTCATGTATGGGTAGAAATTGTAGCTTGTGCCTGTGGTTGTAACAGTCGTTACGGTAGAACTGTTGCGGTACAGTTTAACTTCATATTTGCTTGCATCCGATACGCTGTCCCAGGTTGCGGTACGATTGCTCCAGCTAAGATCTTCGACCGTATCCAAATCGCCGTCAACAGCTGACATCGTAATCTTAACTTTCCACTCGCTCTTATCGCCAGATCGCTTCGTAACTTTGTAAGCCGACTTGGTTGCAGAAAGCTTTGTGCCGGATAACTGATAACCGTCCTTTGCCTCGATCGTCAGGTAGATGACCGGCTTATCACCTCTCTCCCACTCGCTGTCGTCATTGTCAAACTCCTGCTCGGTAATCTCAACATTACCCTTCGTAACTTGTACATCCGGATCCCCGATGCTGTCGCCCGCTTCCGGTTTCGCATTGACACGGAACTTAACTTCCGAGATCTTTTTGTCAGCCGCGTATGCCGGAATACTCATCGCCAGTGCCGCCATGATAGCAAGAGCGGAAACCGCCGCTGCCTTCAGGTTATGTCTCATATCCCATCCTCCTTTTTTAATGTACTCTCGCGTACAAAATCTTGTTTCCATTATAACAAACATATCTGCCTGCGTCAAAATAAACTGTCGGTATTTTCAAAATCTTCCCTTTGTTTTTTTGAAGTAAATGTCTGTTTTCTGTTATTGACAGGATAGCACACTTTTATTACCTGAGAATAACTTTTTGTTTAAGGTTTTCTGACATTTTCGTCAATGGTAGAATTTATATCATAATTGATATTTTCTGTGACATAAAAAAGAATGTACCTTTTTGTGTGATGGGGAATTCCAAGGAATTTTCTATCGCACAAAAAATAGACCGGGGCAGATTTCTGTGGTCCGGTCTATTTCTACCTTACTTAAAAGCAGGTGTTCATTTTATTTGAAATACTCCACACCTGAAGCAAACAGCTGCATATCCTGATTTCCATAGATATTCATGCCTGTATCGCTCCAGCAGCGCTCGTTGTGACCCATCTTACCAAGAATACGTCCATCCGGGCTTGTGATACCCTCGATGCACTGGTAGGAACCGTTCGGGTTCCACTCCTCGCTGACGGATAAGTTTCCGTTCGGATCGCTGTACTGGATCGCGATCTGACCATTGGCGCGAAGTTTTGCAAGCCACTCCCCGTTGGCTACGAAACGTCCTTCACCATGGGACATCGGGTTGCAGTATACGCCTCCCAGCTCTGCTTTTCTGAGCCACGGGGACAGGTTAGATACAACCTTTAAGTATGCCATGCGGGAAATGTGGCGTCCAATGTTGTTGGTTGTCAGAGTCGGGGAATCTGCTTTCTGCGGCTCAATCTTGCCTCCGGTTAAAAGTCCCAGTTTGATTAATGTCTGGAAGCCATTGCAGATACCCAGTACCAGACCATCCCGGTCATGAAGCAGTTTGTCGATCTCCTCCATCATCGCCTCGTTGCGGAATACCGTAGCGAAGAATTTAGCCGAACCATCCGGCTCATCACCTGCGGAGAATCCACCCGGGAACATAATGATCTGGGATTTCTTGATATCCTCTTTGTACTGCTCGATGGAAGAACGGATATCGGATGCATTCTGGTTGCGGAATACACGCACAATCGTCTCCGCTCCGGCTGCCTCAAACGCTTTCGCGCTGTCCAGCTCGCAGTTGGTACCCGGCATTGCCGGAATAAATACGGTTGGTTTTGCCACTTTATGTTTGCATACATATACCTTATCGGTATTGTAAAGTGTCTCTTCTGCTGCCTTCATCGGTGCGCCGGAAGCGGTCGGGAACACTTTCTCCAGGGTTCCGGTCCATGCTTTCAGAGCCTCTTCCATGGAGATCACGGTACTGCCATACTCGAAGGTTCCCTTGTCGGTTACCTCACCGATCACGGTGTACGGAATGGACAGCTCGCCTACCTTGCCGTCCGGAACCTCGCAGACAATATTGCCCCAGCCAGCGGCGAAGAAGTCTCTCGGATCTACATTGTGCTCAATCTTTACGCCCAGGCGGTTACCAAATGCCATCTTGCTGACAGCCTCTGCCACACCAGCACCCTCAACCGCATATGCGGAAATAATCTTTCCAGACTCCATATCGCGGTAGATTTTCTCGTAACCATCCATGATCTGGCTGTAAACCGGCAGGTCATGTGCATCTTTCTCGATGGTAAAGAGAACAATCTTGCTGCCCGCTTTCTTAAATTCCGGAGATACCACGTGTTTGGTATCGGAAATATCAACTGCAAAGGAAACCAGTGTCGGCGGTACATCGATTTCTCCGTGTTCTTCATCATAGAAGCTGCCGGACATACTGTCCTTGCCGCCGATGGACGGAAGTCCAAATCCGAGCTGTGCACTGTAAGCACCGAGCAGAGCGGAGAACGGTGTGCCCCATCTCTTCGGATCTTCCGTCATACGTTTGAAGTACTCCTGGAAGGTAAAGCGGATCTTGTGGAAATCACCGCCGTTTGCCACGATCTTAGCAACAGAATCCAGCACTGCGTAAGTAGCGCCGTGGTACGGGCTCCAGCTGGACAGGTACGGATCATAGCCGTAGCTCATCATGGTAACGGTATCGCATTTGCCCTTGCTCATCGGCAGTTTTGCCACCATCGCCTGTGTCTCGGTCATCTGGTGGACACCGCCGTATGGCAGGAATACACTGCTTGCGCCCACGGTGCTGTCGAACATCTCAACCAGACCCTTCTGGGAGCATACATTTAAGGAAGAAAGCATGGACAGCCATTTTTCTTTGACATCCTTTACTTCCTGTTTATCAAATACATTGCCTTCCCTGGTCGGAACCTCAACGGTAACGGTTGTCTCCTGATGAGCACCGTTGGTATCCAGGAATGCACGGCTTAAATCTACGATCGTCTTGCCTCTCCAGTTCAGAACCAGGCGCGGGGACTCGGTAACAACGGCAACCGGAACTGCCTCCAGGTTCTCTTCTGCTGCATAAGCAAGCATCTTATCAACATCTTTCGGGTCTACCACCAGAGCCATACGCTCCTGTGACTCGGAAATCGCAATCTCCGTTCCGTCCAGACCTGCATATTTCTTCGGAACCTTGTCAAGGTCAATCTGAAGTCCGTCAGCTAACTCACCGATCGCTACCGACACGCCGCCGGCACCAAAGTCGTTACACTTCTTGATCAGACGGCTGACCTCTGGGCGGCGGAACAGTCTCTGTAATTTACGCTCGGTCGGTGCATTGCCCTTCTGAACCTCTGCGCCGCAGACCTCGATGGACTCCTCGGTATGTACCTTGGAAGAACCGGTTGCGCCGCCGATACCATCACGGCCGGTACGTCCACCCATCAGGATGATTACATCGCCCGGATCGGAAGTCTCACGGATGACGTTTTTGCGCGGAGCTGCTGCCATAACAGCACCGATCTCCATACGTTTTGCCACATAATTTGGATGATAAATCTCTTTTACATAGCCGGTAGCAAGACCGATCTGGTTACCGTAGGAGCTGTAGCCATGTGCTGCATCCTTTACGATACGCTTCTGCGGAAGTTTGCCGTGCAGTGTCTCCGACATCGGACGGGTCGGATCAGCCGCACCGGTCACACGCATAGCCTGATATACATAGGTACGTCCGGAAAGCGGGTCACGGATAGCACCGCCTAAGCAGGTGGCAGCGCCGCCAAACGGCTCAATCTCGGTCGGATGGTTGTGGGTCTCATTCTTAAAGTTTACCAGCCACTCTTCTTCCTTGCCGTCGATGGTAACCGGAACTACGATACTGCACGCATTAATCTCCTCAGACTCCTCCAGATCCTCCAGCTTGCCTTCACGGCGAAGCTTCTTCATAGCGAGAACAGCCAGATCCATCAGGCAGACAAACTTGTCATCGCGATCTTTGTAGAGAACCTCGCGATCTGCCAGATACTGTTTGTAGGAAGCTTCCATCGGCTCATTGTAATCGCCCTTTGTAAAGGTAACGTCCTTTAACTCAGTCTGGAAGGTCGTATGACGGCAGTGATCGGACCAATATGTATCCAGCACGCGGATCTCGGTCACAGACGGATCTCTCTTCTCTTCGTTCTTAAAGTAGTTGTGGATATGCTCGAAATCCTTGAACGTCATCGCAAGGTTCAGGGAATCGTAGAGTTCTTTTAACTCTGCCTCGCCATAACCGCAGAAGCCATCGAAAATCTTGACATCCTCCGGCTGCTCAAATACCGTTACCAGCGTTTCCGGCTTTGCGTTGTTATTCTCACGGGAATCCACCGGGTTAATGCACAGGGACTTGATGCCCTCGATCTGCTCCGCGGTCAGTGTTCCGGAAATAACATAAGTTGTCGCGGAACGGATCACCGGATTTTCCTCTTCATTCAGAAGTTTCACACACTGTTCTGCGGAATCGGCTCTCTGATCGAACTGTCCCGGCAGGAACTCAACGGAAAAGATCGTATCGCCTTCCTTGGACGGGAATGCCTCCTCATAGACAAAATCAACCGGCGGCTCAGAGAAGATCGTAATCAGCGCTTTCTGATATGCATCCTCCGATACATCCTCAATATCATAGCGGATCAGTACGCGGACATCGGTGATCGTGTCGATCCCCAGATAGCTTGCGATCTCCTCTTTCAGATCGTGAGCCAATACGGCAAATTCCGGTTTTTTCTCAACGAAAATACGTCTTACGCTCATGTTTTCCTCCTGTTTTTTCGTATTTTAATGTTTCATGTTCTGTAAAATACATTCATTTTTTAGCATAAAAGGCAAATGCCTTCTTCTAGCATCTGCCTTTATCATACACAATTTTTATAGATTAGTAAAATTAATATATTTAATATTTTTTATTAACACATCTTATTGGTTGCTGTTCCAACGTCCCTGTCTCATTCAGTGCAAGCAGCTTTCCCATCCCCGTCGAACGGTCATACGAAACAACCGACAGACTGGCATTCGCCACAATGATCTCCTGCGGATCCCGATGGAAACGGAGCAGATAATTCATCAAAAAGACGAGGATCCCACCGTGCGCCACGATCACCGCATCCCCGGCTGTCTCCTCCAAAATCTGTCGGATCGCCCGTTCACTCCGCGCCTCGCAGGATTTTCTTGATTCTCCGCCGGACGGGATGCCGACCATCGGCTGTTCCCTCCACAGATGAAATTCATCCGGGTACTCTGCTTCCACCTGCTGCCAGCTTTTGCCTTCCCAGCATCCAAAATCGCGCTCCCGCAGCCCCGTCAGGCGGCGGAGCGGTAATTTTCCTTCCTTTGCCAGGATCTCCGCCGTCTGGAATGCACGCGCAAGCGGGCTGGCATAGACCGCATCGATCCGCGTTTCCGCCGGATAGCCGCTCCTTTCTTTCAGGACAGTGGCAAGCTGCTCCGCCTGCTGCCGTCCTGTTTCGTTCAGCGGAATATCCGTCGTTCCCTGTATCTTTCCCGCCCGGTTCCAGTCGGTCTGACCGTGGCGTACCAAATAAAACAGCATTTTCTATTACTCCTGTTCATCTATCTCTTTCTGAGCCATCTCTGCCGCCTGACCGCTGACCTTCATCGCGTCCATCGTCAGCTTCATGATGTCACGGATCTCATCCTCGCTCATCTTCATGCGCTCCGCCAATTCCGCAAGGGTCGCCTCACGTCCCAGCTCCCGCGCCATGCTCGCAGAAATATCCTTGAGGACATTAACACGCGCCGCCATCTCCTCCTCGATCTTCGTCTCGCGGTTCTGAATCTGCAGCGCATCCTCGATCGCCGCACGCACCTTTTTCTCCATCTGCGCGTCGAAATCACCGTTTTCGTACTCGCTTGCGAACAGAAACAGCGCCATATTTGCCTCCTGCACCAGATCGCCCGCCGGAAGTCCCCGATCGTGGTACTCCTCCGCGATCTGAACCGCCTTCGCCAGTTTTAACTCCGTCAGACGGGAAGCCGCTGTCTTGTCCCCCTCCGTCAGTTTTTTCAGAAGCGCTGTTTCCTCCTCCGGCGTGCCCTGCGGGAGATTTTTCAGTTCCTCTAAGTAAATATCATAAAATGTATTAGATTCCATGTGGTATTCCCTCCTAAAAAATACATACTTCTAAGATGATTCCGTCATTTTATCACAAACAAGACACAGATACAATCATTATTGACTCCGCCCTCCAATCATGTTACACTGAATACAGTTCTATAAGGAGGACTAATAAATGGATATCAACTATGAATTATATAAAGTATTTTACCACGTAGCCTCGACGTTAAGTTTCTCCGAGGCATCTAAGCAGCTTTTCATCTCCCAGTCGGCGGTCAGCCAGTCGATCAAGGTACTGGAGAAGAAACTGAACCAGACTCTTTTCATCCGCAGCACAAAAAAAGTACAGCTTACCCCGGAAGGCGAGATCCTACTCAAGCACGTAGAACCGGCGATGAACCTGATCCGTCAGGGCGAAAACCAGCTGCTCGACTCTAACAGCTTAAACGGCGGTCAGCTACGCATTGGCGCAAGCGATACGATCTGCCGCTATTATCTGGTGCCATTTTTAAGCGAATTTCACAAGCGTTACCCGAATATCCACATCAAGGTTACCAACCGTACCTCCATCGAATGTGCGCGGCTTCTGGACAACGGTCAGGTCGATTTTATTCTGACGAACTATCCAAACTCCGGGCTCGGTGGAACGCAGAATATCCATGTGCTGCGCGAATTCAACGATATATTCGTCGCCAATGAGACCTATTTTCCGATGAAAGACCGCCCGGTTACACTGCGCGAGCTGCAGGCACTCCCAATCCTCATGCTGGATCGCAAGAGTACCACCAGCGAATTTCTGCACAACATGTTCCAGAAGCACCAGCTCGACCTCGTACCGGAGATTGAATTAAGCAGCAACGATCTGCTCATCGATCTGGCGCGCATCGGTCTCGGCATCGCATTTGTCCCGGATTTCTGTCTCCCGGCTGGCGAAAAAGAACTTTATGCCCTGACCCTGACTGAAGCCCTGCCGCCGCGCCAGCTCGTCGTCGTCCACAATGAGACAATGCCGATCTCACAGGCATCGCGTGAATTTATTGAACTTCTGGAAAACGGCTCCAAAATGCCTGAAGCTCCTGCTCCAGAGACGAAAGACTGACCCGTTTGACATCGCTCCATTCCCTTGGAAATAATTCCCGATACTCCCGACGCCAGAACCGGTCATCCAGTAAAAGGATGACGCCCTGATCGGACGCGGTCCGGATGACCCGCCCTGCCGCCTGGAGTACCTTATTCATGCCCGGATACTGGTAGGCATATGCAAATCCATCTTTTCCCTCTTCTTCAAAATATCCCTGCAAAATTTTCTGCTCCGTGCATACCATCGGGAGCCCGGTTCCGACCACGATCACGCCGATCAGCCGATCGCCTGTCAAATCGATTCCCTCCGAAAACAGACCGCCCATCACGCAGAACGCCACCAGGGAGGTATCACGTTCAGCTGTTCGTTCGGGAGAAAATTTCTGTAAAAATGCTTCCCGTTCCTCCTCGGTCATGTGAGAATCCTGGACCAGGATTTCCATGCTTTTTCCGTTTTTCCCGGAATGATTTTTCATTTTTTCATTATCATCCAATTCAACATTCTGATACGCATATTCCCCTTCACACACCTCACGTACCCGGTTCATATACTGATACGACGGAAAAAACACAATATAATTGCCCTTTTTCACACTTGCCATCGTCTGGATGTACCGCAGCACCCGCCGGTATTCCGTCTCATTGCGCCGCGTATACCGGCTCGTCACATCCGTCGCCGCCAGCAGAAGACGCCGCTCCTGCGGAAACGGGGACGCCACATAGACCGTATAGTCCTCCTCCTGATCCGACAGAAGCATCCGGTAATACCGGAGCGGCAGAAGCGTTGCCGAGAAAAAGACCGCCGCTTTCCCCTGCGACAGGCACTGCGCCAGATTTTCAATCGGATTGACACAATAAAGCCGGATGACAAATTCGCCGGACGGCAGAAGTTCCGTATAAATCCTGTAATGCTCATCGACCCGCTCATACATATTTAAAAAATGTCGCACCGAAAAATAAAAATCCAGAATCGTGTCCCGCCCATCTTCCCCGCCCGGCTTTTCCAGATACTTTTCCATTTCTCCAAAAACACCGTTTAACACTGAAACCAGATGTCCGGCATCCTTGAGCACCTGGTAGCCGCTGCACTCCCGCTTCATCCCCAGAAGCGCCTTATTTAACCTTGTAAGCTGCCGCCCCAACGCCGGCGCACGATGTCCCAGTACCTTTTTCGTCAAAAGCACTTCTTCCTTTATAATAGAAGCACTATACATTTCCCGCGCGCGCGATACCAGATTGTGGGCTTCATCCATCAGGAAGAAATAGTCCCCCTCCGCCCCATCCGCAAAATAACGTTTCAAGCGCACATCCGGGTCAAAGACATAATTATAATCACAGATGATCCCATCCACAAACGAAGAAATATCGAGGCAGAACTCAAACGGGCAGACCTGAAATTTTTCCGCATACTCTAAAATTACCGAACGCGTAATTCCAAATTCCTGATGCAAAATTTCATACACCGCATCGTTGACACGGTCAAAATGCCCTTTCGCACGCGGGCACATTTCCGGATTACACACCGGTTTTTCCAAAATACACAACTTTTCCTTTGCCGTGATCGTGACCGAACGAAAATACAGCCCGCGTTCCCGCAAAATCGCCAGCGCCTCTTCCGCCACCGTCCGCGTGATCGTCTTCGCCGTCAGGTAAAAGAGTTTCTGCCCATGTCCTTCCCCGATCGCTTTAAGCGCCGGAAATACCGTCGAAAGTGTCTTTCCAATCCCGGTCGGGGCCTGGACAAACAGCCTGCGCCCGCGCTCCAGCGTCCGGTAAACCGCCACAGCCAGCTCCCGCTGTCCCGCCCGGTACGGATAGGGAAATTCGAGCGCTTTGATTGATTCATCACGTCGCAGCCCGTTGTGATAGAGGTAACGCGCCCATTTGACATATTCATGGATCAGACCAGCAAACCATTCAGAAAGTTCGTTCATCGTCTGGATCTCCTGAAAGCGGCGGATCTCCTCCGTCTCCAGATTACAGTAGGTGAGCTGCAGTGTCACTTCGTCCAGCGCTTCCTGTAATCCATAGATATAGCCATAACAGCGCGCCTGCGCCATATGCACGCCAACCGCTTCTTCCAGACAGTTTACATCCTGGTAAACACACTTGATCTCATCGATCGTGACATCTTTTCCATCCCGGATGATTCCATCCGCACGCCCCTCGACCACGATCTGGAATCCGTCCTCCTCCACCGAATGGCGCAGCGACACCTCCGCCTGATACCCTGATCCCATCCGCCGCTGTATCTTCCGGTGCATCCGTCCTCCAGCTAACATCGCCTCTTTCTGTGCACCCGCCGTGCGCCGGTTATCAATATCCCCCGAACGCAGAACGAACTCAACCAGATTGCGGACGGAGATCCGTATCTGCCTGCCGGTCAGCTCCATGTGTGGTTCCTCCCTTCCCCGTACATGTACTCTCGGAATCTTTCTGTGCTTGATTTTGTGAAATGATTTTTTGTCAGTTGTGCCCAAATTTCTGAGGCGTACGCGGTGCGTACGTTGATGAAATTCGGGTGCGGCTGGCGGAAAATCAGCCACAAAAGCACGTGCAGAAAGACTCCGAGAGTACATATATATGTCTATCAAAAAGACTGCAGACACCATCTTCTCTCCGGCACCCGCAGTCTTTCTTTATTTTCGTACTATCAACTTTTCTTTCATCATGCCGATTCGAGCCATACATATCCTTCCAAAATATCTATGATATCTATGTTCCACTTGAACCAGCCTTCCAGCCCTTTTATGCCGCTGTCACATTGTCCGCTTCCATCGTGTCAAGGAACGCCTCATACTCTGCATCCTCGCCCGTGTACTCAACGGTCAGAATCTGTGTCAGATCCAAACTCATAACTCCCAGAATCGACTTGGCGTCAATGACAACACGGTTATAAAAAACATCAATATCAAAATCGCATTTCATAGAAGCATTGACAAATTTCTTTGCATCTTCTATCGTTTTCAGCATAATTTTTCTCTGTTTCATAATAAACAACTCCTTTTTCCTGAATGTACCAACAGAATTTTTCCCTCCGTTTTTTAGGCACATTTAAAACCATAAAGATTTATTCAGTGTTTATAGCATGATTTTTGTCGAATGTCAATTTGATTTCTTTTATACCGCATATTTTTAATACATGATTTTTACCAAAAAAGCAGCGTGTTTCTTGGTAAAATATTCCGACGTCTAGAACTATCGTCGTATTCATTTCATGATATATTGTCATTATTTATATACATCAAATGGTTTAGCGGATTGTTTTTGGGCAGTTGAACTAAATATTCATTGTGATTTTCCACCCAGCATGAGCACACAAATTCTCTTTTACCAAATTATCCTGATCTCTAGTTTCCATATAAAATGATGAATGATACTTAATAAATGGAAAAAAATATATTAAATCAAAAAAAATGAAAAATTATAAAAAAATTGTTGACTTTTCGTTATGGCTATGATATCATAACTGAGTCAGCAGCGAAGGGGAATAGTTCAATGGCAGAGCAACGGTCTCCAAAACCGTTAATGGGGGTTCGAATCCCTCTTCCCCTGCTTCTAAAGGCGTCAGTGATTCAGAGATGAGTCATTGGCGTTTTTGTTTTTTAAACATTCAAGTCGAACGTTCGTGAGACTTGGCGCGTGATTGCTTGTAAATAAAGGCTTTTCAACGTTTTCTTGTCATCTAAGCGCACATCCTGTAATCATTTTCAGCTCGTCATTCTTGAGATCTTTCTTATCTAATACCACTTAATCCTATCTGTTTTAGTATTAAAATGTCACTGATTTGTCACTGAAGTGTCACTGATTTGTCACTGATTTTCCTATCATGTTTTTTGAAACGAACTTCTGTTTGATTATATCATAGACTTTCACTTTTCTACAAGATAAAATCTCCTGTACATCATTATACTGTAAAAAAGGTGTTTCTACTTATTATAAAAGGACAGAAGCATTTCTCCACTCCTGCCCTGTTACAATTACTATTTTCTTATACCTAGCAAATTATCCATTAGCCCATTCCGATAATTTTCATCTCTGCCATAAGCCCCTCTCATAGACCCAATCAGTGAGCATGGCTTTTTTTCTACTTTTTCTTCTTGCTTCTGTTCTTCATCCAGCGTCACTCTTCTCATGAACACAATCTCCTCTGGCTTGACATATTCATACGATCTGCTCCACTTGCCCGAAGAAGTATCAATTACAACCATGATTGCTTTCTCGCCGTCCTCTTCTTCTGGTATTAACCCTATCTCAATGATTGTTCCAAGACATTCCCTGTCCTCTGTTCCGCAATAGACAATATCGCCCTTGCAGAAACGCTCTGTCATATTATTTTCTGTATATTCCATACATGGAATCATTTCAATTTTACCCATGATTTTTTCCTCCTATATAAATAAGGTGGCAAGAATCCCCACCACCTATCAACTAAAATTTAAACTTTGAAAATTGTTGTGCCATTACAAGACTAAAATTTTCATACAATGCTTTGGCAAATCCATCTGGATCTTGCACGTTTTGAAGTACAATTTTATCAATCGGTGCATTCACAGTGTAGGACGCATTATTGACCTGTGTACTGCTCTTGGACATAGCTTCTATGCCCCTCTTCAATCCATCTGCGTAGGCTTGTCCATATCCTTTATCCACATTTGAAATCAATCTATGACGCTGTTCAGCATTTACAATCTGTTCACCAGCCTTGAGGATGTATGGATACTCTTTAGGATCAAGTGCTTTCAATCCCATAGACTTCATCCATGCTTCTTCACTGTCCTCGGTACTTTTTCCTACAACACCAGCTTCCAAACCACTGTGAGCGATGCCAGCTTTCTTACGATTAATTTCTGCACCGGGTCCATTGTTTTCGTCCTTATTAGACCAAGCGCTCTTTCCAGGTCCATCAGATTTACTATGATGTTTCTTTTTGGAACTAGAATCGTCATCCTCATCTTCGTCATCATCATCACGTTCAGATTCTTTTAGTGCTTTCTTAACATCTTTTAGAACGCTCAACATCTCAGATACATCTTTTGTAAGTTGTTGCCAACTGGTAGTCTGTTCTCCAATTAATTTGGAATTTTCTTCATACTGACGTAGAGAAGCAAGTAAATCTTGTCCAGATGTTTTCAAATCATCTTTAATACCAGCAAGAACTTGTTCCGCACTGGAACCAGAAGCACCCGTTACATCTTTGCTGTATTGAAGGACATTCATAAGATTAGCATCAGCAGAAATCAGACCTTTATTAAGTTGATTTAAAAGTATTTGAATCTGTGTCTGTGCTTCATTCGCTGTAATAGTACCAGCCTTATACGCTTCAATATAACTATTCAGAAGATTATAGATTCTCTCTGTAGACTGAATCTGATCCTCATACGCTTTCAGTTGAGAAGCATTCTGTTCATACCGATTCTTAAACACAGTATAAATGTCATTATCATTACCAGATAGAACCTTATCTTTCCAACCAGAACCAAGATAATCAGTAGCAAGAGTAGCATTTTGAGCCTTGGTTACATTCTCGGCAATCTCAGACCACTTATCTTTGATTTTGTCTAAGGCTTCGAGCTGTTCGTCAACCTTATCATTGTAATCATCCAGTTGTTTATTGAGAGCATCTAACTCTTCTTGCAGATCATTCTTTGTTTTTGCAAATTCAGCATCTTGGAATTCTTTCTGTGCGTTACGAATATTGTCTGTGTTCGTCTCGTAGACAATCTCGCCGTTACGGGTTCATTCTGTTACTTTCGGTCATCGACCTACTGACCATATATTAATATGGCGATACGTCATTTCTGGCGTATTCTCACATTTCTTTTATTTGGGATTATTTTGTGAGATCGGACTGGATCTTCACCCTCTTGTCTTCTTAGAAGAGTAGGGGAATAGCGAAGGTTATATGATTACTCATGCAACCGTTACAGTCTCTAAGGATTTTGAATTTAGACATAAGAAAAGACACCTTAGTTGGTGTCTTCTTGAGAATCGAGCATATGAATTATTCCATCTATGTCAGGAGTCATAAAATGTTTATTGCCATTTTCGCATTGTTTCAAATAATCTTGACAAGCTTGTACAATAATAGGTTCATTATCATCAATTTTATTTTTTATCATTAAATCAAATGGTTCACTTATCAAATATGTTTGAACGTATTTATCTATGATTGGAAATATTTTAATATAATGAATTCCATGTGAATGATGTAACTTTGTTTTTGAATTAGGTGGTAATGGCAAGTATTGATTTTTAGGAGTAGTCGGTGATATATTAGAACGCATTGGTACAACAAATTTCCTATATTGTTCTTTATATTTTAAGCTAATAAGTAAAACACTTGGACGACCATCTTCATTAAATAATAATTCTTTATGTACGCTATGTTTTTTACATTCATTAAAGAAACTGTCTGATATTTTTACTAATCTCATCTTTTGCTCCTAAAAAGAAAGAGCCAATCAAGGCTCCTTCTAACATACAGTTGGATAATATTCTACTTTTACATCCCGTTATCCGCGGAGATAAACATACAGTTGAATGATATTCTACATTTTAGTCCCGTCATTCACGGAGACAAACATACAGTTGGATAATATTCTAACCGTTATCCACGGCTTACCAGAACTATCAACTAATTCTTACCTTTATTATACACAATAATTTGGATTTGTAAACCACAAAACGTATATTCGATTCCATTTTTGAGAGAATATATATATTTATGCTTTTTCTTATCTAAATTCAATCTTTCCACGGTCTTGTCCGTCCCATCGGATATTAACCGTTATAGCTATTTTTATTGCAATCACATTACTGTGAAAGAAGGCAATCATTTCACCTTTTCCGTTTTCTGCGTATTAGCAATCTGTAAATTATAGAGTTTCTGTTCTAAATCCTGTTGTAATTGCAGTTTCGTGTTCTGCTTATCCAACAGATCAATCTTATCTTGAATAGCGTCTTTCTGTTTCTCAATGTTCTTCTGGAACTCTTTTTGCTGGTCTTGGATGGCTTTTGTCTCATCGTCAATCGCACCTGTAACAGCACTAATGACAGTTGTATAATCATCTTGTAAAGCAGTCAGAGCATCCTTGACTGTATTCAAATCAGAAGAATAATTGCTAATCTTAGTTAATGGAAGTTGAAGTAATTCTTCATTCCATTTTTTCAGATTTTGAATCATGGATGACATTTCGCCGTTGACATTCTGAAGCTGACTGTATAACTCATTCCAGTTATCAGAACCAACATCGTAAGTATCCATAACATCTTTAATAATTCCAGCCTGTTCTTTATACTCACTGATGATAGTGGAACCATTCTTGATAAGTTCTTGGTAATAATCTGCTGTAAGAGCAGTACCAGATGCTTCTAATTCAGCACCCCAGTTCTGAATAGCAGTAGAAATATCCTTATACATATTAATGACGGTTGTCATATTTGTAATAGGCATTTCTTTGAGTTGCTTATTGTATTCCGCCTGTTGTTCTTCCAGATCAAGAAGCTCTCCTTCTGCATCCGAAATACTCTTTGTCAGTTCATACCATTCTTCGTCCCCGACTTCCAGACCTTCATCCATAGCCGCACTTAGCTTTTTCTTACGGGATTTGATAACAGATTTGGTATTGCCGATCTGTGTTCTGGTATTGCCGATCATCGTCTCATAGGTAGACGCATCGACAATATTTCCACGTGCTTTCAGTAAATCAATCTGCTTCTGAATTAAATCATTGTTGCTACTTAGGCGTTCATTCTCTTTGGTAGCCTGTTCAATGATTTGTTCATAATAACTGCTCTTATCTTCACGAAGTTGTTTCTGAATCTCCTTGGCATTCTTTTGAGAATCAAGATAACTGTCATATGCTTTCATGGCATTTTCGACATTTGTTTTCTGATCCCCTGTCATGGATTCAATATCAATACCACCATTCTCAATCTTATCTCTGTATTCTGGTACTTTAGAAACCAGCTCTTCATAAGACTGCTTATAATAGTCAAGTGATTGATTTGCTTGGTCTAAACGGGATTGATCCACTACCATCAACTGTTGATAAAGGCTCTGTCTGCTTTCCAGTCCATTGTTTTCAGAAAGATTTTTTAGTTCTTCCAGACTGATACCTAGTCTATTTGCATAATCTAAAAGTTCCTGCGCTTCATTTGAGTTAGGATCAAATGGAAGAGAGAACAACTCCTGTACACGTTTGATATCTTCTTCTGATAGTCCTGTATATGCAGTCCATGTATCGGAAATGGCAGTTTTCAATTCTTCGCTCTTACGTTCTAGTAGTTCTGCACTTCTGGAAATCCAGTCGATTGTAGAATTTTCTTTTGGATCTGATTTTCCTTTGTTACCTCCACCACCAGAACCTTTACTTACACTTGGATTGGTAGATTTTGGTCCAGTATATCCTTTTACAGGAGCAATATCAGCTAGTAAATTTTTTTCAAAACTGGTCGCAGTTTTTTGGATTTGCTTTTCTGCTAAACTGGATATAACACGACTATATTTTGCACCTTTATGTAATGTTCCATCGGCATTATAATATTTTCCGTCTTTTAAAGTTAATGCATTACCAGTAGCTCTATCAACCATTACAGATTTGCTTTTATAACCAGATGCATCCGTTTGCTGTGTTGCGCCAGCTAATGCAGCCATATCTTTTTTCGCAGCGTAATATTGTCTCCATGCATTTATGCTAATTCCTAATTGAGAAACTTCTGCGGCTAAAGCTGAAATATCTCCAGAGGTGTCAATTACACTATTAATTAATTTTTGAGCAATATAAGCAGCAAAAGCTTGTCTTCCTACCTCCGTCTGTTCTGATTCAGCAGCTAATTGTTGAATTTCTTCCGCTGTAGCATTAGTTAAATCTTGTGCATTCCAAGCAGCTTCGGCATGAGTAGCTGCCAAATTTGCAGATACGATCTCCTCGGAGTTTTGAACCCCCATAAGTTCCAGATACTTAGTTGTTACATTAGCCGTATCATCACTTAATCCATCTAATACATCAGAATTATAAAGAAAAGCAGTAGCAAGATTATCAAATGCCTCCTGACAGGCTTGAATATTTTTAGGATTTTCAGAAACCGTATTGACAAAATCATTATACTCTGTTGTGAAACCAGAAAAATTTTCTTTGAAATTCTTATTATCAAGAATAGAATAATCAAATACATCATCTTTCTTCTTGATAGAAGTCATAACCTTATCAAGCTCTTCGAATCCCTCTGACAGACTATTGATTTGAGAAATCATTTCTGACTTAGTAAATGGTGCGCTTACATTGCCCTGTTCTTTTTCCGCTTGAACCAATGAATAGATATGGTCGCACGTTTCTTTGGCTGTCTTACCCGTAGCATCCAACAACTGACGATATCGTTCGTTATTAGATAAGGTAGATTCATCCAGTGTGCCAGCACTCGCCATCTTTTCCAATTCTTCTTTTTGGGATCGGAAAGAATCACTATCCCATACAGATTTGAACCCTTCTTCTGGTGATACTCCACCAAATAACTGCTGAAATAGCGTGGATATTTCTTTCAAAATACCCAGTAATTCCTTATCTTTTTCTACATCCAGACTACCATCAAACTTCTGAAAATCGGTCATGGTATCACTTAGGGTAGATTTAAGAGTAAAAAGCTGGTCTTTCACATACTTGGAATGCATCTCCAAATCGGTATAGGCATCCATATTCATATAATCTTTCGGATGCTCTGTCTGGAAATCAAGAATCTCCTGTTCTACCTGTTTTTGTTCTTCCAATAAGGATTTATAATCTTCAAGCTGTTGTTTCGCAACGTCTAATTGTGAACCAGAATAAACATCTTCTTTTGCCGTTCCGTATCTCTCATTTCCAGCTTCAACCTGTGTTTCATCCCATCCTGTATAACGGGTCATACCTTTTGGCTTGGAATTGAAATAATTGACCGCCTTATCATGTGCATCATCTTCCGCGATATTCAATAATGCTTTCTTATTCCGAAGCTCCCGTTCCAACTCCTCATTGGTTTCTTTCAGACGATCTAGTTCTTCCTGCTCCGTGAAAGACAGATGATCCTTACTATTTAATTCATCGATCCGTGAACCCGTGGTTTTCAGTTTATCATTGATGGATTCTACATCTGATTTCAGTTCCTCATACTCATCGGATGCTTCATTTGCCGCATTTTTCAGATTTTCAGTCCTATTGGCAACTGCATCATACGCAGTACCTATCGCCCAGATTGCCGCAGAGATAGCCGCTGTGAGCCCCATATTCAGAGCCATATTTAAAGCAACCGTCTGTAATTTCAGTTTCAGACTTGCCGCCGCTGTCATATTCAGTGCATTGGTATATCCTTCCATACCGGCTTCTGTGCCTTTCAGACTGGAAAGATATTTCTTCATATCCATATCATCGGTCAACTTATTGATCGCTTCTTGACTGACGCACTGTTTCTGAACAAGCATATTATAATTGGAAATAACAGATTGAGCATTAGCGATTGGTTCTTTGACTTTAGATGTGAAAATACCACCAAATTTCTCTCCTGCCGCTGATGCCTGTTGCATTTCTTCCATTGTCTTACCAAGGAATGTAATTCCAGAACCATTGTTATCAAATGCTCCCAGATTGATACCTTTTAATGCCGCACCACCTGTAATTGCTCCTGTGGCAACGGATAACAGACCCAGCTTGTCAATCAACGCAGAAATTACATCCAAGAATCCAGATGCCGCATCTGTCGCACCTTTAAGGAACTCACTATTTGCAATCACAGATGCCAGATGTTCATAGGAGGCAGTCAGAGAATTGATATGCGCTTGAACGGTATCGGTATATGCAGAGAACTTCTCCAATGCTTCATCACTGGAATTTGCCGATACCTGTGTAAGTTTCTGCACCTTGTCCCAGTTAGAAAGAAGGACTGCACCTTTATTTTGCTGATATGTACCGAACATTGCTGTATTGACAGCGTTTCTCTCCACGTCATTCAATGAAGAATATTTTTCTGCCACATCCTGTAGTACATCCCCAAGATCACGATAATCAGTGAGGTTATCACGAATCTTCACACCGATTTTCCCAAGGACAGATTCTACATTTGACAGATCCTCTCCTGTCTCATAGTCCACAAATTTATTTGCTTTGATTTGGGAATACCTTGCAACAATGGATTTAACCGCATTACCGATTTCTTCATCCCCTGATTGTGTAACGTCCTTCAGTGTTGCAATGATACCGATCAGCTGATCCAGTGATATTCCAACCAGACTCGCAGACGTAGCAGTTCTACTCATTGATTCTGCCAGTCCTCCTGCATCGGAAGCTGATTCGAGGTCTACTGCACTTAGCTTTGAAACAACCGCTAATGCAGATTCAGCAGACATTTTATAACCATTCAGAACAGCGGTCAAATCTTCCGTAGCATCGGACGCGTCAATCATACCGATTTTAGAGAGAATCATAGAATCTTTGATAAGAATATTTGCTTCTTCAATACTTTTACCCTGTCTTAACCAAGCATCCGCACCTTCAGCAATCTGTGTTGTGGTAGAACCTAATTCTTTCGCCATCTGATTGTATGTATCAATCAGTCCTTTTGTCTCTTCTCTGGTCTGACCTGTCGCAACCTGCAAATTAAACAGAGCATCGTCAATATTTCTTGCAGTACCAACCATTTGTTTGAATGTCTGGAACGCCGCAGTCAGTGATATAACACTCGTTACCGCGCTTTGAAATTCCGATTTCATTTGTTGTGCCGCTTTAGAGCCTGTAAGACCCATTTGCTTTGCTTCTGCTTGAATAGACTGAAATTCTGCCTTTAAATGGGTAAACTCTGTAGAATCGGCGCTGGATAGCTTAGATTTAAGGTCTGAAAGCCTATCAGAGAACGCTTTGGCAGCAGCCGTGTTCTGGTTCATCCAAGTATTAACTTTGGTTCCAAACAGATTCTTGCTGTCCTGTAATTTCGATGCAGATGCAGAGTTTTTCTGCTCCTGTGTAAGCTGTTTGTACTGTTGTGTTGTCTTATTGAGCTGTTCTGACAACTGATTGTACAGGGCAATCTTCTGTGTCGGATCATCTGTCTGGTTGATTTGAGATAGCAGAGAACGCATAGAAGCAAAGGATTGTACTGTTTCTTCCGGCATTTTGAATTTAGCACCTTGGAATTTAGATTCCAGATAGTCAAGATCCGCCGGAAGTTCTTTTAAATATTGATCTAGCTTCTTTGCCGCTCCTGTATTAGATAAGGAAGAATTAAATTGTTTCGCCTGTTCTGTAGCTTCCTTGGACTTGATATTATACGCATTGATAAGGTTCGTAGCAAGGTTATCGCCCATCTTCTTACCAATGACCGCCGTTTCGTTCATATTTCCAATCTTGCTAAGACTTTTCTTTAATTCCTCATCGAGGATTTCTGCTTTTAAAGATATTTTTATTCCGGCTGAATCTAACCGTTTTTGAACAGATGCTATATCTGTTTTAATCTGTTGGACTGATTGATCGATATTCAAACCAGTCGATAATTCAATATCAACATTACTCATTTTTACCATCCTTTCTACTGTATCAGTATTCTTTATTTATTTTTACGTTAAATGGATTCTGAACACTTCTCCTATACTCTTCCACCGCTTTTTCTATGAAATGGGTTGCTTTCCTGTACCCGAAATATGGAACATCTTTAAATTTGCCGGAAGTTTGCCATCCCTCATTTAAAAGAACAGCGGTATTTACATCTTTTCCATCCAGTCCCGTATGCCATGCCCCATCATCAAAACCAACACGGATTGATAACGATGCTCCTGTGGATGATACCTTAACAAATAATCGATCATCAATGTATATAGAATTGTACAGTTCATAGGTACGCTGGTATATTTTCGGATTGTATGAATCATAGACAGCATCTAATTGACGCATGATACAATCTGCTAAAATACGGGCGTGTTTCTGTAATTCTGATTTAACCGTGATTCCATTGGAAGTTTTTAACTTAGATATGTTCAGATTTTTTAATTGTACTTTTAGATTTGACATTTTTATTTTCCTTGAAAAATTCCACATGATAGAACTCTTTTATTTCTTCTAATGTATAGTCGTATTGTTCCTTGGTGGAATTTGATTTTTGAAGATATGCAGTTTTGAATACTACTGCTACAACTGTATATAAAGTGTTATTGTATTTAATTATATTTCCTCGATTTAACTCCATTTGATTCTATTTAATTCCTTTCGTTCCTGTTATTCCTTGTTTTTGGGTATTAAAAAATCAACTACCGTTATTTGATAGCTGATTAGCAAAAATTATAATTCTATTTTTTCAACTTTTACTATGTATATATTTTGATCTCCTGTTTCATTTGATAGTGTCATATTTTTCTTTTCTTGAATTATATCATCTATAATTTCAAGAATATATTTACGCCAAATTTTTACAGAGTCAAATTTTCTATTTTTACAACCTCGTTTTTTAGCATTTACACCTATATACACTAAAAATCCAATCCACAATGCAACTAAAAGCAAACCTGCCCATCCTAACTCTTCATCGGATAAGCGTATTAATAAAGTTACTGCCAATGTTATTCCTGACATAAAAAAAGAGCTTAATGCGATTTCATTTGAAGAAAACGCCCAAACATCATCTTCTATTGCTTCTGCTTTTATTTCAATAAGCTCATTTAATGTTTTTCTTCTCAATTTATTTTTAATATATTCCACTTTATTTCCATATGGTTTATTCGGATCATTCTCCAAATTATCGCATAACACTTCAAAACCATTTTTCTCTGCCATACTACTCTCCCCCTCATTTGAATTTAATACGGGCAGTATAACACAATATTTATCAAAAATCTATATCTAGCAAATAAATATTTTAAGTTTATCTTTGCAAACTTTTATAACTCTGCCCCGTCAAATCGACGGGATAGGTAAAGAAAATCATCGTACCCACAAGCGGTCACGAGGACTGCACTAGAGCTGATATCATGCAGTGGATGCTCTCTCATCAGAAAGCGAGACGTAATCTGACAGCAGGTGAATCACTTCATGCTAATCAGATGATTATGGAAGAGATTGAGCTAGAAAATAAACAGAAAGTCTCAAAAGCTGTATCAGAATCAAATAAAAATCGCGCTAATCCCATATGCGTCCACGTGGACGCAATTGGAAATTCAGAGCGTAATCGATCGACCAATACCCGTGAACAGTTAGCAAAAATGTCTGGTGTCGGTACTGGTACAGTAGCCAGGTATCAAGCCATCATGAAAACAGATAATGAAGAACTCAAGCAAAAGGTTAATACTGGCGAAGTTCCTGTAGGTACTGCTTATAGGGAAATTAAGACTAGGGTATGTAAAGTGTGTGGGAAGGAAAAGAAGATTATTGATTTTAAAGATTATTGTACATGGGAGATATTGTGGGTGTATGCCGGAAATATAAATAAGATATACCGAACGTATACAGGATATATAAATGGTGTATAGAAAGGTATATACCGGATATTCTAGGAAATAATTGCTTTGTCGCACATTTATAATTATTAGTTATATATATGTCACGTGTTATAAGTGTAATTCATATAATTTGTTGGATAGATGATGTGTGATGTTATATCGTATTATGTGTGATATGCAGTTATATGGTTACAGTGTTACAATATGTTACCGTGTTATCGTTTGGTTACAGTGTTACCATCTTGTATTGAGTGGCGTGTGTATGGTAGAATTATTATGTGTATAACTATGTATACAGTGTAACCATCCACCTATTTCGATAATACTTTAGCTAGCTAAAGCATCATTTATCCTTGTCCCGACAAAGGATTTTAAGGTTAAAAAAATATACCGGCTTTCAAACAAAACCAGTAAATTCCCCTTGAAATCATTAGTATTTTCCTATCAGTGGTTTTCATAATTCTGTTAAATTCTTGTCAATATCCATCAGATTCACGAAACCCTTCAAATCTCCATATAATACAAGGATTTTTCTTTTGTTCATTTTTTATATAAACTAATTCATTTTTGAACAAAAGAAATTCAAGAACTAGCCAGATATCCTTTATTCTCAATGCTTTTTCTTGAATCTCTCTAATGATCCGCCCGATAACCCACTCGATAAATAGGTTATTATCCTATACTCTCAAATTTCTCAATATTCCCAATGCTTTTCTATGGATTTAATGGCGATACGCCGGAATTACTGATTCTGAATAAGATATGCTTCCAGTTTTTCAAATAGATGTGGGTATAAGTTCATTCTACCATTCTTAAACTGTGATAAAATATTCTGGTTGATATTGGTTTGCTTGGCAATCCAACCTTGCTTTTCGCGCTGTAAACGCTCTTTATATAATTCTCTTAATTCTTCCTGTGTCATAAAATATCTCTCCCTAAATTTATTTTATTTATTATCTTGTTAAAAAAATATTCTATATAAATTTTTATATAAAAAAGGTATACTTCTGCTATTATGGTTTTGGATTTGCAACATTATATAGTGAGGTGTAACAGCATGGCTATACCAGACCACGATTTATCATCATGGGAAAAGCATATTAAGCTCGATGTACACCGTAGATAGCGTGTTTGAAGCACTACCCACGGCGGAATATGATAAAAAGTATATCCTACTTAGCTTACGTTCTGTTCAGATATACTTCAATCTTCTTCATAAGGGAATTTTCATTTAACTATATTCCTCTATAAAAATTTATATATAAAATAAAATTTTTATGTTATTTTTGTCTATTTTTTTATAAAGCAATTTAACAACTCATCTTTATATCTCCGATAAAGGAATAACAGCGTTATATTTCTAATAGCTGAATACTCTCTACCCAAAGATAATTTTACCAGATAATAAATTTGCTCTTGATCCAATCCCTTTGTGGCATCATTCATAAACTTATCTTCAAGATATTGTCTCTGACGGGAATAATTTTTGCTATCCTTATCTTCTATATTATTATTTAGATTTGTTATATCTTCTTTGTATTGTTTAGCACACTCAACAAATTTATCCGCTCTATACCGATTCTTTGGAGTAGCATTTTTAACCTCATTTGTTGTTAAACGATAAATAGGAATAACATTGGTTCTAGGCTTATATGACTTTGTTTTCTCATCAATGAGTTTTGCCATAATATCCATAGGACAATTTATAAATCCAACTTCTTCTAGCTTGAACTTTTTATTATTCCGTTCTTTCTTGGTTTCAGCATAGAATATCGGGTACTTTATTACTTTTTCTTTATCGGGTTTATTCTCGTCTGGCTTGTTCTCATCAGCATTATTTTTCTTAGCATTATTCCCTTCATTATTCTTTTCAATGCTATTATTGGTGTTCTTATTATCCGTTTTATCCTTATCACGTCTCATACAGTCCAACCATTTGATACGCTGAATTTCATTCTTCACATTGATAATGAACTCCTTCTTCGCCAGATCGATACTAATCTGACCCAACACTGACAAAATGATGATGTTATCTTTTAGTTCCTTGGACTTATTTTCATCCTTCGTTCCATTCTCAAAATAATAACTCAACGCCAACTGTGCAATATCAGTTGAGATTCCAATAGAAGCCTGTGCCGCTGAAATCTTATTGTCCATTCTGGCATAATCTTCCATCTTCAAATGATATGCTGTCTTTCCGTCTCCTGTCTCTGTTACCTCTTCAACCGTATTGATGATAGTTGGATATTCCTTATACGCCTTTGCTGATAACGCCGCTATATCCGGCTGATCCGTAACCAGAACAAAGTCAGAATCTACATCGTGTCCAGACAGTCTTGGTTGTGTATCAGTTCCAATGGCATTAAACACAATCACGTTATCTCCGATGTTAGGAAAATACTTCTGCAATGGTTTAGAATATGTGTTCCACAGATGAATAATGTTATTTGGTGCATTATGAGGACTACGAAACGCCGCCAGACTTGCTCCATCCTTGAATCTGGTTGTGTAACACTGTACGCCATCTTCTACAATGCTGAAGCATCCCTCTTTCAATGGTTCTGGATCACCAACCGCATATCTCAATAAAGCAACCGGATTGTCCATAATCGTCAGATTATCTCCCGATTGATATAATCTCCCCTGTCGGAGTTCTGACTTCAAATCTGTACAATCCCTGTCTTTCTTTTTCTTATACAGATTACTATATACGAACCGATAATCCCTTTTGACAAGTTCAATCAGAAGTTCATTGATATTGAAGTTGGAACTTTTTGCTTTCAGATATTCCAGATACTTTTTATCATTCTTCAGCGAATAATAAAAATCAACAGACGGTTGCACAATCCGCTCCAACACCTCTGTATCTGTACATGGTAGGGAATTATTCATCTGATAAGTTGTCAACTGCATATCTCCCCATCTGCTATGATGTGCTGTCTTAACGATGGAGAAATAATAATCATTGTCTTTCATGATCTTAGCATACTTCTTATATGCCTTTTCTTTTGTTCCACCCATCAAATCAATAAACTTCAACCATTTGAGCGATTTATCCGTGACAATCACTTTAACATCACACAGCCGCCGTTCATTACCAAACATATCCTTTACAGCATATGTACTGTAATCAAGTCCATGCTCCTTGCAGTAATCTTTAAAGAACCTCTGCAACTGACCTCTGAATAAGCAGGACTTGAAGAAATGCGACCGACAGTAAATGAATCCATCCATACCGACCGGAAACTCTGCATCATCAATCAATCCCATGCCATCCCACAGAACATTTTTGATTCTAGCTTTTGTATGCTCTACCGAACAAATGTATTTCTTCGGTTCTTCTTTCTTCTCCTCCTGTCCCTGTTCTCCTGTTTCCTTATTGTCTTTCTTCTCTGGTGGTTTCTCCGTAGCACTGACAATGGCTGCTGCCATCGGCTCGGACTCTACTTCTATATCTTTCAGAATGAGTATATTATCAAGCGGAATCTGAATATATCCATATGCTGTAGCTGTTGTTAAGGTCTGGTATGCTGACAGTCCCACAATGTTAAATACTGCATTGGGATTCTTCAATGCTTTCTTCTGCATTTCGCCAAACAGTCCCATCGTCAGATACTTTATTGCTGTATCATACAAGCTATCTCTAATGAAAATACACTCTCCGTTCTTTGCTTTTCCCGGAGAACGCATGAGCATCTTATATCTGACGGTGGTACTATCAACTACTTCTCCGGCTTTATTGGTCTTATCATAAGAAAATTCGAACCCTTTCTTATAAAATAACGCACGTAATTCATTTGCTGTCTTAGTCTCTGATTGTTCATCCTTCCCAACTCTATACTTCACATTGTAATTAAACTTTAGCACGATAAAGTCATGACAATTGTCGAACTTGGTTCTGGTGATCCTCTTCTTCATGAATCTAAGAAACAGACTATCATTGATTACCGCCCGACGCTGTGTTACTTTTCCGAATTTATACCACTTTTCTTTTTCTTCGTCTTTCTTGTTTTGTCCAACATTATCTTCTTTCTCGGTTTGTTTATCTTCCTCGGCTTCTTCATTTTTTTTCTTTGCCCGGATTGCATACTCGATTTCAGTACCCAGTTCTTTCATCAAAGTGTACATATATAACTGACTCGCTTCAATAGCTGATATATAAATTGGTTTTAATTCTTCTGTGTAATTGATTTTAATATTGATCCTCTCCTTTTAAATTTGGTAACATTTCATTATTGAGATAGTATATCCGTAGACAAAAAGCACACCAGAATCGTCATAAACCGCTCAAAACGATTTATAGGATAAATTGCTCATGATGATTTTTACAAAGGCTTATTTCCCCGTGAGAGTGATTTTAACCCACTATATAGAACACTTTTTATGGCTAACCAGCAATCTCTTTTTGATTAAATTTTTTCAATAAATACTCTCTTCTTGCTCAGATTTTAACTGAGTTGCAAGCTTAATCAAAAAATCTGGCGATGTAAGTGCCTTTTCTAAAGTTTGTTGTGTCATGTAAGCACCATGTTTACGAATGGTAGGAAGAACTTCATCTGTTACCCAATTAGAAAATCTTTCAGCTTCAGGTTTTCTACTTTTGAATATCAGTTTATATACACCGCTTTCGGTAAGGAAATTCTCACCTGCATTATTCAATTTTCGGAAGTGCATATTATGCACATCTGAATTTTTGACTTTTATAACTTGTTTTTCTGAAAATCCACGGATACTACTTTTGACACCTGCAACTTCTGCTAATTTTTTCGTTGTATCTATTGAGTCACGTTTGACCAAATTTGGTAAAACGTAATTAGATTGATTCTTTAATCCACTTAATTGATTCTCTTTTGCCTGTTTCTCATAAATATTTCTATATTTCTCTGCTATAGCAATTCTCTGAATAAGAGATAGATTTCTTCTTCCAAGCTGAATATCAAGCATCCATTCCATGACTATTTCTTCTTTACTTCTTCTGCAAATTGTTTTGCATACTCCAAATACTCTTCATAACGTTCTCCAAAATCAGCCATTAGATTTTTATGTTCTTCCAGTCCATTTTTCAGTTCGAACATTTCATCCATAAGCTGTTTTCGATTTTTTATATATTGAATCCCTTTATATTTTACCGGACTATTTTCAAATACATAATTGCGTTCACAATCTCCACCATCCCAAAACGAAACACCTACATTTATGTTAATCTGATGCTGACAATTCTCGTCATAACACTCACACCCATGACAGCACGTGTAAGTAATATCTTCTCCTGTCTTTTGACATATTTTTCTTGTGACATTAGTTCCCAGTTCATAATAATTATCATCTTCATTATATGATGATCTTACAATCAAATTTATCATGTCAATACATTCTTGTTTTAAGGACATAATCTTATCCTCCTCTTATATACATTCTCCTAAAAGTCAACTCAAAACTCTTACTCATGCTCATGATTTGTGTAACGAAGTGGAACAAATCATTATTGCGTAAGCTCACTTCTTCCACTACTCAATAAAATAATGTCCACTCATAATAATCTCTCTTATCCTATTGCATACCTCTTTAGTTGGAATATTCTTTTCTTTCACATTCTGTAATTCTGTTTTAATGTCATCCAGTGACATACGATATTCTGACATAAGAACATCAATAAAAGGTTTCCTATACTCTATTAGTTCATCAAATTTAGACTTATAGACATTTACTTTTGATGATTCATACTGTTTCTTCTTATAAGCTATATCATTGATTTTCTTCTCATCTTTAGCAACACAATTTAATAAATACTCCCTTGTCAGAACATTTGTACTCAACAACTCTTCCATCTTTAATCTGTAGCTTCTGTCCATGTCATTTCCTTTCTTCTGTAATAGTGGGTGTCTGACGCAGACACAATAATGATTCGTTCCGTTCCTTGCGTCACTACACAAATCATCTGTCTCTTTTTGGATTTTTCCGATTCATTTTATAATTTTGACCCCCCATTTTGAGCGTGAAGCTTATAATAGAGAGTACGCTTAAAAAAGGGGGTCAAAAAAATCAAATTAAAATCGAACTATCTTCCAAGCATTCTTATACTTCTTCTTTTTCTTATTTCCATCTGAATCTTCTATGTATCGTGTTGTTTCAAATTCCTTAATACGATAGTCCAATTCTCTCTCTTCTAGCACTTGATTTAATGTAGCAACTTTCTTTAATAATTTTCCATCTTGCTTCGCATTAATCATACTTATCAGTTCAGATCTATCTTTTTGTTGAAGTAAAACAACTTCATCTGCAACCATCTTTTCTAAATAGTTTTCCAATCCATACTCTTCATTAATCATTCTATATGTATACTTTCCTATATCATAATTATAAAAGCCCAACTTCTGTGCAAGAAACTTACAATATCCATACTTTTTATATACTTCAAGCATTATCGCATAGTCCGCTATATCTTCTTTTTTCTTAAAATACATAGGTTCATTGACCGTTTTCGTATATGATCCCGGTATTACTTTACCCTCTTCATCGTATACCAGATCATCATATAAAATATTATTCGGATCATTTTGCATCGGATATTTGTCAATCAGTTTTTCAACAGAATATCCATTTTGCATATAAAAGTCAGCCATTTTAACTTTTTCTTCCATACTACGTTTCAAACCAGCAAGTCTCTGATTGCTGATTGCTTTTATGTAGATGTAAACTTTATCATCCTCATCTTGAATCCGCTTTCTTCCCATGCACTGAATCAATGAGTCTATGTCAACAATATCAATCACAATATGTTTTACATCCCTATCAATGATATTTATTCCAGCGTCAAAACAAGCTGTTGTAATCAAGAACTGTTCTTCAAATCTTTGTTCTTTTAGAATTTGTTGAATCTTTTTCTCTTCTACATAATCGTAATATTTCTTATTATTAGAACTACAGTTAAAAACACAATATTCTTTATATTTCGAATAAAGCTTATAAGCTTTTTCTGCTTTTTGAATAAAAAATATTCCTTTCGTTCCTTTTTCTATTCCCTCTTTTAGAAATGCCTCCATTGTATCATCCTTATTAAAAAACGTGAGACATTTTATAAATGAAAAATCAAAAGGGATTTCATATTCAATCGGTGCATCCAGCTTATTATCCTTAATATATTTCTTCATATACCTTGTCATATGTTCTCCTGTGGCAGACATAAACACATGAGTCGAAGTCTTGTTCTCCATAATCATTTTAAATGATACTGCTGTCTTATTATTAAAACTGCTATCATTAAAAAAATAATGGAACTCATCGCATACAATATACTTATATTGGGATAAATCTATTTGACTGCTTATATTATGTAGTTTTTTAAATTCCATAGACTGATATGTAATCACATCTATTACATCCGTCTTAAAGTCTTCCTCTAATTCATATGTAAACTGTTCCACACAATTTTTTCTATGAATCAGCATTAGGATTTTATCTCCTGCTTTCTTGGCTATTAGGTACAAAGGATTCTTGCAAAAATAACTTTTTCCTGCTCCCATCGGTGCAGCTATTAATACATTATCCCCTGCTTTCCAAGTTTTAATATCTTCTTCACTTATAACATCCGAAATTCTCCTCTTCATTGGTACACCTCCAGTTAGTGATTCAAATAATCACTCATTGAATTTCTAATCTGTGGTGTATCTTTAAATACGAAAACGTTCTTTCCACTAGAACTATTTATGTCTGGTCGCATATCCAAAAGAACGTACCCCTTTAGCATCAAGTAACCAGCCATTCTTTGATTAAAAATAATAATGTCTTTTCTATCCGTAATAATCATGCCTCTCTTCTCATTATTATAGGCACACCACCCACAATAGAATGATGTGCCTGTCTTTCGTCCCATATGTAACCAGCATCCTCACTGGTAGAAGAAATCTTATAACCTTTTAAGCTGGAACTGTCCTCTTCAACAGTAGGTTGCGTTATCTCACAGCAACAATATCTCTGTCACTTATATGTTCGCCCTTTTTATTCCAAAGGAACTGCAAAGTGTTCTTTAATCTGCTCTGGTGTCACGCCATCAGAAAGATCCGCCTGTGCATCGGTAGAATTATCGCACTGGCTCATATAACCTATGTGGAAATGAACCGTGATGTCTTTGAACTCATACCGAATATCTACTGCATCAGAGAAGATACCGGATTCCATGAGGAAATCTAAGTTCTCCGTGAACTGCTCTGGCGTGATTGTTCTGGTGTCATTTGAGCCTTTACGTCTTACCTGTACGTTCTGAATCTGAATCAGATGATTCTTGATAGCTGACTGAAGTTTCTGTACTGTTGTCGGTCTATACATAGTTTGTGTTCTCCCTATCCCATCTTTTACATAAATCCCACTGTTACCATATTCCGTTTACTGTCTACATGATCTGCTTCTGGGGACAGATAAAGATTAAAGGCTTTTTTTACGCTAACCGAAAAAAGATCGTCAACATCCTCTGCTTTCTCAATATCATGAATTTCCTTTTTATCAATAAACATACTTGCATTCGAATCATTTGTTGTGAAAGCAAGCAACTGATTGTTTTTTACTGTCTGAACTTCATCGAAAGATAAGTCTACCAGTTCGATATTTCTATGCATGAATTTATCTTCTGCTTCTTCGTTATTCATATGAATCAAGAATCCATTTTTCTGCTCCTGTAACACCCTTTCAAACTGTGATGTCGTCAAGTGTTTGTCTTCAATTTCCTTATCGTTTAACTTCTCACAGTTCTCATCAGACTCATTTTTCTTCATACCGATCCACGGCAGATAAGCCGACAGTAACGTAGCTTCGCTTACCTTATATACATCGGAAATATTATGAATGTCATTTATCATCAGCGCCCATCCTTGATCCAATGGCATATCATGTGCTTTCAGAAAATTGTCTAAAATGTTACATATCCTATCCCATTCCAATGCTGTCATACTGGAAAGTTCTTTCTCAATCTGTTCATCTGAAACTTTACTTTTTGTCAACAATCTTGCAATCTGATAACCTTTATTTAATTTCATAATTTCTGTTCTCCTTTTATTTGTTATTTTTCTTTAATCTATCTTCATACCAACGTATTGAAGCATCTTTATTTATAGGCAGTTCCACTTTCTTTCCAGAATCAAACTCCAGAACTGTAGACAGCTTTCCATTATCAGCCTTTATCCATCTTTTCATAGACACCTGCTCCCAGTTTTACTTACTAATTAATCTAGCTTTAAGCCGTTCAAATTCCGTCATTTCTTTTACCGGCGGCTTTGGCTGTATTTCTGTTTTAACCGCGAATACGCTCGATGTTTTAGCTGTACGAACCTGTGTCAATGCTTTCATAGAGTTCTGGACACTCTCTGCATCTTTCTCCACCGATTCAGCCAGTGCATCCATTCTCTTATATGGCATCATCAAACCGCTAAGAATAACTACATTTTCGCCGGATTCTAATAAATAGCCATGATACTCTGTTGGTGCTGTCCCTACTGCTTTACGAAGCTCTACAACGTCAATCTTACTGTCCTTTGCAGATACCGCTTCTGATACACCCATGATAGAAATAGTCTTATCCTCACGCTTGGCGAAGATGTTATTATCCCTGTTCAGAATATCTACAATATTTCCTGTATTACCGTTCGCGGCGTTCGTTGCTACGATGATAGAAAATGACGGACAGTGCAGACAGGTTTCGATTTCTGCCAGATCCATATTTCCATCCAACGAGTGATTATTGATGCACAGCACCGCAGTGATAAGGGTTGCAAAGATTTTATTGATCTGAAGCTTGTCCATCGCATTATTATCTAAAATAAAGATGCTCCCCAGCTCCGGCTTCAGATCTTCAATCTCATCAAATGTCTGTCTTGCATTATCTCTAATCCTCAATGATTCTGCATCAGACGGAAGAACTAGAATGAGACACATCTTATAACCCATTTCCAATAAAATCCTCGCCAACACTGGTCCAATAGCTGATCCTGTGCCGCCGCCCATCGAAAACGCGATAAATACCGTACTTCCATCAATTATGTATTTCTGCAATTCTGGAAGTATTTCATCGATGTTCTCCGCCAATGCGTCCAGACTCCGATTACGATTCCCAGCCGCTCCAGTACAGTTCTTCATATGTATCTTATGGGATAAGTTGACTGCGGATAAATCTTCCAAACTGCTGTTGATACCAACGAAAGAGGTATTATCCTTTGTTCCATCAAGTCCCATGACCCTTTTCTCGATTTCCGATACAATCTGACAACCGCATTGACCGCAACCAATGAAGGTTGTTTTCAATCTCCTATTCAATTTTTTGTTCATAGTCAATCTCCTATTAAAAGTCCTTTTTCTCCATCTCTTTCATCCATTCCAGCCCTTTTGCTGACACATAGTATGTCTTTGCATTCAACTTCATAATACCGTATTTGACATACCCAAGACGAATCAGCTCACGCAAGTGCAGATAGATCGTCTTTTCAGTAAAAATCACTTTTTCTCCTGCCAGCGCCGCTATGATTTCCTTTTGGGTAGCTGCTACGATCTTACTCCACGCCTCCATGTGGTAGAGAATGTTGAGAATTTCATAATTAACCCTCAAAATCGTTCCTCCTATATTCAGTTTTCAAGTTGCTTCTATATAAAGTGTGGGAAATACCATCAGCAGAACGCCAATGATAATTTGACAAATAAATTTTTTCATGATAAGATAATTCTGCAAAATACATAGATCGTTTACCAGACGATCAAGTCTATCATGAAGACCTTCGGCAAGGGTGTTACCAGCATCCTATATGTCGGAGGTTTTTTATTTATCTATCCATACACTATATATCTTCAAGGAATTTACTCCCTTTTCTTCTTATGTTTTCTTGTATTTTTTTTTCATTGCTTTTATACCTCTCTTTCCTATGTCTCTACTATACTACGAGCAGTCGCATTCGTCAAGTATTTTTTTTACTTATTTTATACTTTTTATTGCACTTATTTTACACTTGCTTTGTACTCACTTATGCTAATTGACTTTTTTACTTATTTTTATTATACTTTTAAGTAATAAAATGAAAAGAGGCACTTATATGTCTACTGAAAAAATAGTAATTACTACTAATTTAAGACTAGATATTATTGAGCGCAGAAAAGAAAAGGGGATTTCCAGCTATGATCTTTCTGAACAAGTTGGAAATGGACATTCTAAATTTTGGTTGCAAAATATTGAAAGTGGGAAAACAAAAAAAATCAAAAAGGATGATTTACTTTCTATCTATATGATACTTGAAGGTTCAAATGATCCCAATGAGGTTCTTCCTATTATAGAACAACTTTTAAATCAATCTTTAGGCGATTCTGTTCGACCATGGTACGAATTAATTATCCCTGATTCAGATTACTCTGAGCTATATGAAGAAGAAGATTTGATGGATGCTCTGGACGTTCTATTAGAAGAATATTTTGTTCCTCAAATTTCTGATCGTATATTTGCTATGCCTGTAAATCAAAAACAAGCGGCTTTAACTGCTCTTCGCCATTTTTATTATTCTGTATATAGAAACCCTGATTTAGCTTTTGCTTTAATTGGAATCCCGATATACGGGGTAAATGAGAAAGATCAAAAAGAACATATTAATTCTATGAATGATATACTTTCCTTATATTCAAAATATAATAATATGTCCATTAAAAATAACAGTATGCAAGCTATCAAGGAGCAACAAGAATTTCAAAAAGAAATGCAAGAAGTGTTTGCGGAATGGATTCATGAGGCATTTTCTAATTTCGAGGAAATTATTCCTGAACTATCCAAAGCTATAAAATCTGGCGATCCCGATCTGTGTGCTTTATCACGAAAATTTGTTCAAAACGTTACATTTAAAATTGAGCAAGGACAACCCAATGTCACAAAGCATTATCTGAAATCTTTTCAAATATTTACGGGAAAAGATTTTGCAGTTCATATTCGCGAATGTGTTAATTGGTTTGTAGGCTTTCATGAGCAATATAAACTACCGCTTGTGTATAGCATCTTTTCTCCAGAAACATTAAATTCTATATATGAATACCTCAACAATTATGGAAAGATCAAATTTCGCAGACGCTTTCCCTCTACGGAGTAACGTTTCGTTACCCCCATCCAAGATCACAAAAAGTCACGGTCTATTTTTCGACCGTGACTTTCTTTTCGTTTCCCTATTAAATTTCTATCGTCCTGCTGCCATGTTCTATCCTATTGCAATCTAATGATAGCTCACTGGATGGCAGCAGAATGATATCCCTCATTGAACATATGTTTCCCTTGTGGTATACTATTATCGTATAATTGAACAGAGAGTAGGATGTGACTTTCCATTTATCTGATGCCCTCTAGTCTACAAAAGGAGGGATGCCTTATGATTAGCCTAAGTGATCTTTTGACGCTGTTACTGGTAATCTTCGCGGCTTTGTCATACATAGACAACCATCACGATAAAAAGAAATAAACATCCTCTTCCGCCCAAAGACTAGGATGTTTATTCTTATATAACTATTCTACAGAGGGCAAATCGGACAATCACATCCGATTCACTTTCTAATTAGATTATACTATGGGGTGCTTGACTTTTCAAGTACCCTTTTATATTACTTCTCTCCGTCAAGTATCGCCTTAACCTCATCAAATGTCAAGGAACTTCCCTCTAATGACACAGAATCGTATATAAGCCGTTGCTCGAACTCTCTTTCATAGGATGTTAGAACTTGAGGTTCTATCTTATGTTTGCTTTCTGCAAATATTTTTTGTTTTTCCAATAATCTATTAAAATCCATATTATCCCCATTTACATCTGTCCGATTATGTTCCGCGTATTGTCCATGTTTTAGTTGTTCCTTAGACTTAACCAGCCAATCATAATTTTCCTTGCTTTCCTTAGTCCATTCTGTCATAGAACTTCTACACTCTCTGCCAGTTTCTCTAATTCATCCAAATTCATACTTTCTGCCCCTCTTTTTGGGTATCACATGAAATTACAGTTTCATCGTAAAACCGACCCTCGAAAAACCTAATAAAATCAACGGTTTTTGCCATGTCGCATTTTTGAGAAATCGTGAAAAATGCTAATTTCCTTGATTTTGCGTCAATCTTCGGACAAAACGCCAGCATTTTCCGTTTTTACCTCTGTAAGTGGTTCTCGCTCCATCTTTTCTTTTATCGCCTGTCGAATAAAGCCAGCCTTCGAACATTCTTTAGCAGTACAGTACTCTTCTAAAGTTTTCGCTTCTGCATTAGGCATCGACAATTTGACCTGTGTATAATTGTTTTTTATATATTTTTCATTCGCCTTTTTTCTTGCATCCGTCAGTGCCAACATCGCGCCCTCTCTTTCTCTAATATAAGCAATCCCAAATATTAGGACTACTTATATTAGTATACAACTTATAAGTTATTTATTCAACCTAAAGATGGATAATCAACTTTTAAGTTAATTAATCAATTTATAAGTTAATCACATATAGGCATTAGCTTATTTTCCCTAATATCACACGCACCAGCTTCCACCATACATTTTTCTTATACTTCTTTTCCATCTGGAACATAAATATATCATTTACTCTTTGAAAAAAACTTTCCGGCACAGCAGAACCTTTCAGATGATTGCATCCAAAACAAGTACACGCCAGATTAGAAACGTCATTTGTGCCACCCATCGCCAGCGGCTTGATATGATCGATTGTCACATCTTCCAGCGCCATTTCCCTACCACATAACTCACAGCGTCCTCCGGCATGAATATACAGCAATTTTCGTACATCTGGAGAGAACTTTTTACGGATTCCCTTTGAAGGGATCTGTACTCTTGGAATATTTTCATTTGCCTTTGGTTCTAAATCAATAATATTATCCTGTTTATGTCTTTTTCTTCGTCTGGCTTCTCTTCTCGCTTCTACCTCTTCTTCTGACATGAGCCGCCACAGAATGTAATCAGTATTGGTATCATATACATAATATTCTGCCTTTCTGCCGGATAAATTTTTCATGATATTAATAGCATCTGAAGCACTGTCGAACCGATACGCAAGTTCTAATTTCCGTGTTGTCGCAAGTTCTCCGTCCGCAAATTTTAAATATTAAATAATGGATTCCGTCTGTAATTACAATAGCCATGATATTTTATCTCCTTTTCTCTGGTGGTGGAGTCACTGAATTAGTGACCCCTTTTGCCACCTTTATACCCAAAATCTAATTTTCCCTATCTCTCATATGGGAAAAGAACTGTAGTTGCATTATCTCCGGCTTTCTCTGAAATACGATTTGTGATGATCCAGATTCTGCCTTTTGAAGTCTTATATGCCGCAAGTAAATATAAATCATCTGAATTGCTCAGTTCTTCCTCATTTGCCTTAATATCTTCTGCATCCAGATCTCCCCAGTCCTTCATAGCGAACCGATGTAACGCAAGAACTACTTCAGCGGCAAAACGTTCACTTTCTCCGACTGTTTCGCTTATCCCTCTTGTAATAAGAATCTGACCCATATTGAAAAATTTTGACTGAACCATGATATTTTCTCCCTCTCCTATCTCTTAAATTAACCCGATGATGCCAAGCAATCTATATAGCGGATTCCTGGCAAGTTTTCTTTTGCGTCTGGATCTCTTTCTGGAAATTCTTCTTTTCCTATCCATGAATGCAAGTGTGTCTTCCAATGCCACATAGTCCATGAGTTCAAATGGATTTAATAAGTCCGATGATGTAGTTAAAGTTCTGTCGATGATTTCTAACCCCTCTGCTGTTGTGATGATTCTAAAATTGAACATATCCGTTCCCGTTCCTTCCTTATATAAATATGATTGATTTACACAAGCTATAGCTGAATAGAAGCGGAGGACTGAACCTCCCACGGCTTAACCGTCACTTCCCATATGATTATTTTTCTACTGCTTCCGGCTGTTCTGGTTTCAATTTATCCTCATACCACTTGATAGAACCGCCCTTATAGTTGATTTTTGGCTGTAAAATGCTACTCCGTCCAATCTGTTCTACTACTCCATTTTTAGTGACTGTCGCAAATTCATATGATATTTTCTGCATAACTGATCCCCCTATTCTTCTACTCTGGTTAATTCCATACCAACACTCGATACATCCGGCAGATACATCCCCAAACTTTCTAATGGAATGAGAAGAGTAAAGCCGTCTGGACTCTGGAACTGTGCTATTTCATCATTGTTCTTGATATAGGTGTACACCCTGCTATCATTGGCGAAAATGTAGAAAATGTATTTACCACCTATCTGATAATAATTTCTTGCTTCTCCGGCTGTCTCTGTTCTAATTGCTTCAACGCACATCGTGAGCTTGCCTGTATTATCTCTAAACCGTTTCATAATTGATCCCTTTCTTACTGCTGATCTTTCGTCATGTAATCAAATAACTGTGCTTTGAGCCGGATGATCTCTGCATCCTTTTCTTTCAACTGCGCTTCAGCGTTCTTGCTAAACTTTCTCAAATCAGATAAAGCCTTTTCTGTCCCGGTCGTATCGCGTTGAAGTTCTGAATTAACATTACATAAACGCTCTAATTCATTGTTAGCAGTTTCAAGATCCGCTTTCAGCTTATTGATCTCTTTCTGCTGGTCTGATATAAGCAAGAACGCCTTTCTTGATTCTTCCTCCGCTGATTCTGCGCGTTGTTTCATACTGCACATAAAATCATTGTCAATGTTGGATTCTGCTATATCCGCACATCCTTCAAATGCTGTCGCTACATAACTATCAGAGCCAAGCGATCCCATCAGTTCACGGATCTTCTTCAATGCTTTTCTTTCGTCCTTTTTCATCATCATCATTCTGTTTTCTCCTTTCATCCTTCCCACCCGTTTGAATGAGTGGGAAGGATTTTATATAATGTAAGTTTTTTACTTGACATACAAGCAGCGATACTGAGAGATCCGCTGATACTCTGCAAGACTTCCTAAATCTGCTTCAAGTCTCTTGCTATCCAGTGTCCGGCGTTCACAGGTGGAAACCTTAACGGTAAAATCTTTTCCTGTCTCTGTGATTTTCTGGTTTGTATCCAGATAACCGATGATCTCACGCTCTAATGCTTTGACCTGCTCCGAAACTTTATCAAGTGAAGTTTTCATTTTGCGATAATCAGCAACCACATTTTCTAATTCTTTCATCGTTCTGCACATATTAAAAATACCTCCTGTTGATTTTCTTCTTATATGAAACTGTTCTTATCTGGTTGATAGAGAAGCACCGCTTCAATCATCTTCCCGACTATTAGATACTATGCTGTGTGTCAGTTCTTCACGGGTATATGGTTTTGAAGTTCAGAGGTTTTCGACCTCTTCGGTGTTGCTCTGTATCAACCTTATGGCTGTATTATACATTAGTACTAATACTATTTCAATTCGCAGAATTCACAAGATTGTATTAGTACTAATATCATTTATTTATGCATTAGTACTAATACTTTTGATTTTTTATAGATCATGACTAAATACCGCCACTTTATATTGGTACTAATGTGCATTGAATATGTATTGGTACTAATATATAATATAGTCAAGAAATCAATCAAGAACCTTTTAAGAGAGGACGGACAATCATATGAGAGAAAGAACAATCGAAAGAAAAGAAAGAACTAATGTATATCAGATGGTTACAGACAGAATCATCGCTGAATTAGAAAAAGGAAGAATACCGTGGGAAAAACCTTGGACAGGTGTTAGAAGCGGAGCATATAACAGAATAACAAAGAAACCTTATTCTTTACTGAATCAATTAATATTAGGAAAAGCCGGAGAATGGGCGAGCTTCAAACAGTGGCAAGACTTAGGCGGTCACGTTCGAAAAGGAGAAAAAGCCTCATTTGTTACTTTCTGGAAGATAACAGCAGTCGATGAGGAACAGGAAGACGGTACAATGATAACTAAACAGATTCCATTATTGAGATATTACAATGTCTTTCATATTTCACAGGTTGAGGGCGTTGATCCTTTACCAGAAGAAGAACTTAACACAGAGATAGAACCAATTGAGGAAGCGGAAAAGATCAAGAATGCTTACAAAGAACGTGAGCATATCCCGATTAAGGAAGTAGTTACAAATGACGCTGGATATTATCCATTATTCGATCAGATTAATGTACCATGTAGGGAACAATATCAGATAGCAAATGAATTTTACAGTACTTTGTTTCATGAAATGATTCACAGCACAGGACACAGAACTAGGCTCAACAGATTAACAAGTAATGAGTGTTTGAGATTTGAATCAGATATCTATTCTAAAGAAGAACTCACGGCAGAATTTGGATCGGCAATGCTTATGAATATCTTAGGAATAGAAACAAATAAAACCTTTAGAAATTCTACTGCATACATTCAAGGCTGGTTGAATGCATTAAAGAATGAACCACGGTGGATCGTGTCTGCATCAAGTAGGGCAGAAAAAGCGGTTGAATACATTCTGAACGGTAAACAGTAACAGATGTAAAAAAGGGTGTCACCGGAATGATGACACCCTACACATAAAAAGGAGAATGAACACATGGAAAGAATGATTAAATTATTAGGAATGGTTGCTATTATAGGAGTTATGTTATTTGCTGGCTTTGATCTGGGTCGGTATTCTGCCGGACATTCTGCCTACGTTGACACCGGATCGGAAGAGTTCCAAAATAATTTCGTTGATATGCGGAAAGTCACTAATTACAACGCAACTGATACAGGTTTATATATCTATCTGGAAGATGGATCGGGGTATTACTGGGAACGATGATGATTTGATGATAATTGAATAGATGGGATAGAATAAAAATCACGGTCTTATATTATAGGCTGTGTTTTTTTGTATGCTCTGGTGGTGGTGTGATGCTTGGGTGTAAATTTTATTCCTAGTGATTTAGTAGGTTGTTGGTATCGGGGGATGTTAAAACTCTTGATTCTAAACGGTTTCTTGATTTGGGTAATAGCAGGTTCATCTTTACACACGGTTAAAAAACAAATGTTCGATAAAATAAATCTCCCATCACATCCTATCAACACCACAATCCAGCAAAGCATCCAGAAAAAACATCAGTTCGATAAACCCACCCTTTTCTCTTCCAATCTCCCCTAACCTATGCTATAATAATCTCATGGGTGCTACCATATCACGGTAGGCGGTTGTCCTTCTCCAGAGGGACTGTGACCCTCTGATTACATAGAAACTGGAAACAGAATCTAGAAAAGGAGGGCTTAACCAATGAGTACAGCAGATGTTATTGCACTGATAGGCTTATGCTTTATGTGCTTTAGTCTCGGCTACAAAGTTGGTCGAGATAGTAATAAGACACAAAAATAACCGCCCCCTGTCCTGAGAAAACAAGAGCGGTTATTTTATAACACAATTATTCAGGACAACCGTCTATCGGTAGCATCCTTTATATATAATATATCATTTTACTGTTGAATATGCAAGAGATTTTCACTGCTGAAAATTCCGTCGCGATTTCCGACAGAAATAACTAGAAAATCCCCCATTGCTCTGCATATCAATCTAGCTTTCTGCCATCCCATTTGATGAAAATTTCAAAACCAATGCAATCGGTTTAGGACTCCATCTCCTACCCTACCGGGGGGGGTATGTTCAAACCTGTAGAATTTAAGTACCTAACCAGATGCCCCGGTATTGATAATATGGGGAAAATTAATTTACAATAATAAATCTTTCATCATATATACCTATAACGTCAATTCGTCTACATCCACATTTAATAGAGATAATTTCTTTCTTGTGATTTTGATCTGGTATTCCAATTCAGAATTACCAACCTCTCCATTTGCTTTCTTGATACGCTGGAGATCGGTGTACTTGTCAATCAATACCGCGATCAGTTCGCTTTCTGTCATTTCTTCCATTTCATTTCCACCGCCTTTCATTTACCTATTTTTTTCTTTCACTTCTATATTTAAACCTCCCTTTTCTACTACGATTCTACAATTTCCTTCCGTAAAAAATTTCATAAGTGCTTCTAAAATAACATTAGCTTTCATGCCATATTCATCACAAGTTTCCTGAAATTTTTTTAATGTCTCTGCATCATATGTTGTACTCCATTGTTTTTTTGCCATTTTTATACCTCTCTCATTCTATAATGCTTTCAAATCATCTCCGATAAATAGCATTTACACCAAATTTCGTATACTCTCCAATTCTATAATGTTCAACAAACTCTTCATCTTCTTCCCACTTAGAAATAGCTGTCTCCATATTACTCATATGTGAACGCTGGCGGATAAAGAAATCCAGATAGCTAATTATCCCGCTTTTTGAAAGAATATTATTATCAATTATTACTGCCAATATTTTTTGTCTTGCAGTTGATGATAAACCTGTAGTTTCTGATACATTATAACCATACTGCATTAAAATTGACTCTTGCGCTAATTGCATTTCTCCCATATGATATGATTTCTGATATGTTTTTTCGCCCCGGTCTGATTTGCCGTGGCTATTAGTTTGTGATGGTGCTCAATACGACTGAAAAAGTTAATTGCAGTTATAATTGATTTCACTTCGTTTTTTTTCCTTTTGTCTTTTTTATCTATTTTTCCATCC
>ERZ856578.1093-NODE-1093-length-52885-cov-14.285714_pt1 | contig 52885 bp, 49 predicted proteins | sample MGYA00514384_ERZ856578 | MGnify/ENA primary metagenome ERZ856578 (study PRJEB29103, sample SAMN06111958) | human gut metagenome | biome: human gut; feature: ankylosing spondylitis patient; material: healthy_person | host: Homo sapiens | place: China:Hangzhou...
CTTCGTCAGACGCATGTTCGTTAGTAAGCGCAGTAAAATAAATGTCTGCTTCGCAGACGCTTATTTTCCTCTTGCGCCGTTTTTATACTCACATGCCCGTGTTTCACACTCTCTGTCTGACTTCGTCAGACGCATGTTCGTTAGTAAGCGCAGTAAAATAAATGTCTGCTTCGCAGACGCTTATTTTCCTCTTGCGCTTACTATATCATCGGGTGTAGTGGCGGTCAATAGCTTCAAGCATTGCTTCCTTATCTTTTTGCATTAAATGGTTATAAATTGCCCGGTGTTGTGTCAAAAGTTCTCCTCTCCCGTTCTCATCGGCCTGTTGCAGGACGCATGCGATCTGCTCCTGATACAGCTTCGATACCGATTCCAGAAGCAGAATAAACAGAGGATTCCCAGTTGCACAAATGAGCTGCTCATGAAACGTTTTATCGAGCTCTAAAAATTCCTCTGTAGATGCAGCTTCCATTCCCTGTAAAAGCTTTTGAAAATAAGTCTGCTGTTCTTCACTTAATCCCCGTTCAAGCAGATCAAGGCAGACTGCTTTTTCCATCATACACCTGAAGTCTGCAATCTCTTTCCCCGTAATAGTTCCAAGCGCCAGCATCATCCTAAGAATCCTGTGAATGGAGCCTCCGGCATCCTTCGAAATATAATTTCCGGATCCCTGAACGCGTTCAATCATTCCCATACCGTGTAGAATACTCAACGCCTCACGTGTTGAGTTCCGTCCGATTCCCAGTTCTTCTGCAATGGCCCGTTCTGTTGGCAGCTTGCTTCCGATCTGCAGATCACCCTGCTGAATTAACTGATCAATATATTGAATTGCTTTTTCATATTCTGAAGTTGTCTGTTCCCTTTCCATTCCGATTATAGTTTTCCTTTTCCCTTTACCCACATATTTCTTAACTATATTCATTCACAGTTATATTTTTATTTTCTCATCATATCGTTTTTCTTATCACACTTTTATCCCAATATTTTCCTCTGCCCCTCATCTGTCAAAACATTTTCATATGGCTTTTCTTTGCCTCTTTATAAGAAATGCGCAAATACAGATGACAAAATCACTGTGAGGATTCCCGATACTGCAATTGCCAGGCTGCTCATTGCTCCTTCAATCTCACCAATCTCCATAGCCTTTGCTGTTCCGATCGCATGTGCTGCCGAGCCAAATGCAAGCCCCTTCGAAATCGGCTCTTCAATCTTAAATACCTTACAGATCAGTTCTCCGAACATATTACCAAGCACTCCGGTAACAATAATTACTGCAACCGTAATCGTCACATAACCGCCCAATTCTTCTGATACACCCATGCCGATCGCTGTCGTAATGGACTTCGGAAGCATCGTGACATATTCTTCATGGGATAATCCCAGCAACAGGGAAAGAACGAGTACCGTAACAAGGCTGGTCACCACTCCGGCAGTCAGTCCAAGCAGAACGGCCTTATGATTGTTTTTTAACAGATCCCACTGCTCATAAAGCGGAATCGCCAGGCATACCGTCGCCGGCGTCAACAGCCAGCTTAGGAACTTTGCACCCTCGTTATAAACTTCATAATCAATATTTCCCACTGCCAGAAAAACAATAGATACCACAATAGCAATCAGAAGCGGATTAAAAATACCCAGTTTAAATTTCTTTTTTAATATTGCCCCAATCAGATAGGCAATAATACTTAACGTCACTCCTGCAAACATGGATTCTTCAAAAAAACTATTCATGGTCACTGCCTCCCTTTTTCTCCCTGCGGATCATCCACTGTGACAGCTTTCCTGTTGCCACCATGACGGTCACAATAGCAACAAGCGTAATCACACAGACCGGAAGCAGCACGGGCTTTAACGTTCCCCAGCTTTCAATCAGTCCAACGCCTGCCGGGATAAACATCAACGGCATAATTTCAATCAGAAACTTTCCCACATCCTTCACATCATCCAGCCTGATCAGACCGGTCATCAATCCAATGAACAAAATCACCATGCCATAGATACTGGCCGGAATGGGTAACGGAATCAGATACTTAAAGAGCTCTCCCACAAAGGAGATCAATAGAATAATAAAAAACTGTTTGACATACTTCATCATCTTTTCCTCGCAAAGTTAAAATTGGTAGCACCAATCAAAGTGCCACCAATTATTATAAACACGTATCAGGTTTTGTCAAACAGTTTTCTTATCCCTAATCACTCTGCGCATTGTCGCACGAAATGCCCAGCCAATCATATAATAGGCAGATGCAAATACATTAAGCCCTGCAATCTGCCGGTAAAGTCCCCAGATTCTTTTTACCGCTTTACCCTTATTGGCAGAAAGGGAATGGGCAGGACGTCTGTAAATTACCAGCAATTCATCCAAGCCCCAGGCCTTAATTCCACTCTGTAAAATTCTCCACCAGGTTGCCGTATCCTCCGAAGGAATATCCGGCATCAAAATAAGCTCACGATCTACTATCTGCGTATCAATCAAAACTGTCGATGTAAAGATAATGGTCCTTGACAATGCTTCCTTATAGGTAAGTGTTCTTTGTACCCGGGCTGTCTTGCCGGTAGGAACTGCGTTCTCATCTCCAAACTGATAGGAGCAATAGACAAAAGCCGCCTCCTTCTGCTGCATGAAAGCAAGCTCCTTAAGCAGCTTATCCGGATACCAGAGGTCATCTGCATCAAGGAACGCAATGTATCGCCCGCGGGCCTCCCTAATGCCCGTATTACGTGCTTTGGCTGCACCTTCATTCTGTTGTTTCAAAATCAGCCGGATACGTCCTTTCGCAATTCCTTCCTGTTCATAACGATTGATTGCCGCCTGGATCACTTCCGCACTGCCATCTCTGGAGCAATCATCCACAAGCAGAAGTTCCCAGTCCTGATACGTCTGATTAACCACTGTTTTAATGGTCTCTTCGATATAGTTTGCTGCATTGTACACCGGCACAATAATACTGATCATATAAAAACCTCAAAATTTGCTATAATCTATATATTTCACTGTTTCTGATTTTCTTATTATACCGTTGAATTCATAAATTTACAAATCAATGCTATTGAAATTTAAAGTTTTGGGTTTAATTTCCATATATTTTTCTCATGTTCCATATATTTATTTTGTGTTTCCCATTGTCAATAAGGAATCCGTAAATAGACAAGTTCCTCTTGGACAATCATAATATATGCAAAAAGCAAAGGAGTACATTTCTTATGAATACCTTAGATAACTATATTGCAGAATACCTTGAATATTGCGAATACCGCAAGCGTCTTGATGCCAAAAGCATCAAAGCATACCGGATAGATTTAAAGCAATTCTATAACTTTTGCAACGGCTCAGATGATTTCCTGTCAAGAAATACCGTGGATCTCTTTATCACATTCCTGCACAGACAATATAAGCCGAAAACGGTCAAGCGTAAAATTGCCAGCCTGAAAGCTTTCTTCCATTATCTCGAATATAAAGATCTGCTGACCGAAAATCCCTTTGCCAAATTGGATATTCATTTTCGGGAAGCCAAGCTTCTTCCGAAAACAATTCCCTTTCATTCCATCCAAAAGCTCCTGTCTGTAATGTATCAGCAGAAAAAACAGGCTTCCTCTTCCTATCAGCTCCGCTGCTGTATCCGTGACATCGCTGTTATTGAATTATTGTTCGCTACCGGAATGCGTATCTCCGAACTATGTGGATTGTGTCCATCCGATATCGATCTGGAAAATAATACCGTATTGATTTATGGAAGTCCAATTACCACTACTACTTCAAGAATAGAACAGAAATGAAAATCTAGAATTAAAATTAAGAATTCAAAAAGGGTGTTAAACATTAATGCCAAATATATTGAAATAAACGTTTTCCAGCATTCATATACTGGTTTTGTGCTTCTACTGCATTGATTAAGGCGCCGACTGAATTCTTCTAACTTTTCATCAGAAAAATCATGGTATTTGTTCCAAATATATTGTTTCCATTGCGCATATGTTTCAAATTTGAGATCATGAGACAGCTTTTTCAATGCTTTTACTTTCAAATCACATATTTCCTGGGCTCTGGCACCAGTTACGATAATGCCTGCATCGAATCTTTCCATTCCTTAATCAAAAGAGAATATTCATCTGAAACCGTTCTAATCTGAAGAACATTGGCAAAGGTTTTATAATATTTCGAATGCTCTGCTAACCTCGGCGTATATGAATTTGTATGAACAAAGTCTGTATTTAACCATCCGATCGGAAGCCCCAGTCTATCTCCTACCGTATTAATCGCATCTCTCATCGCCCCCGAAGACTTAATAATTGCATCCATATCATAAGTCATTTCTCTAAAACCATAATTTATAAGAATAGACGCTCCCCCCATCAGGATAATTTCAGCCGGCATTCTGCTTCCATTCTTCTTTCGGAATTCCTTTGCCAGTTCCATTAGATAACTGTCTAGATTTTCTCTTGTAAAGGGCTTATCAGCAGACATTTCGCACCTCACCTTCAACTATATTGAATCGTATTCGTTGTGATGGTAATTGTTGCAGAATCCTTCTGTAATTAAATCCTTCTGTGTCTGCTCATCCGGTTTCTACATATTACTATCAGTCACAAATTGGTTGTTTTTTATATATATATTTCTTTTTTACAGTATTTTCTTGTTGCATTTTACCAATGTGTAGTGTATAGTACTACCTATCAGAAGATTCTCATCTTCTCAATAATACACGATTCAGGAATTCATTCCTGATATCCATACCACAGTCCTGTGGTATCCATGGCTGATTCAGCCAAACATTTTCACTTATATTTTATCTCATCACAAAGGAGGATTTTCATGCAGAAAAACACATCTATTCCACAAAGTGGTGCCTTAATCGTACCCATGACAAATGATTACCTGTTCCGCGCTCTTTTACAACGAAACAATCTGGTTCTGAAAGGGCTGATCTGTGCCTTGTTACATATGAAGGAAGCAGATATTTCTTCGGTAATCATTACCAATCCCATCCGGCTGGGCGATTCCATTGATAACAAAACTTTTGTACTGGATATCAATGTGATCCTGAATCAGCACCATATCATCAATCTTGAAATGCAGGTGATCAATTTAAACAACTGGCAGGATCGCTTTCTCAGCTACCTTGCCCGAAATTTCGATCATCTCAAAAAGGGCGAAGATTATAAGCTTACTCATCCGGTAATTCAGATCGGTCTTTTGGATTATACCTTATTTCCAGAACATCCGGAATTCTACTCTACCTACCAGTTTCTCAACGTAAAAAATCATACGTTATATAGTGACAAATGGCGTATATCTGTGTTAGACTTATCTCGTATCGATTTGGCAACCGAAGAGGACAGACAATACCAGCTCGATTACTGGGCTGCTCTCTTCAAAGCAAAGACATGGGAGGAATTACAAATGCTTGCACAAGACAATCATTACTTTAAAGAAGCATCTGAAACGGTCTATGAGCTGACGCAGGAAGAGCGGATCCGCCAGCAATGTCTTGCCCGTGAGGACTACAACCGAACCATGAAAGGGATTGAAAATGATTTTGCTGCTCTAAAAGCAGATCTCGCAGATGCTAACCAACAACTCTCCGAAAAAAAACAGCAGCTCTCTGAAAAAGACCAGCAACTCTCCGAGTATCAACAACATATTCAGGCTCTTGAAGCCCAGTTAGCAGAATATCAATCGAAAGAAAACTCATCCGACAAATAACTCCAAATTCTTTACCAATAAACATAGCTGAGGAATTGTCAGGGTCGTGGCAATTCCTCAGGTAAATCTGTGCACTCTATCACTCAAAAATCGCCCTTGGAATTATTTTCTCATACACATAGAGACTCAAAACATTCAAAACTCCAACCTGCATCTCTCCAACGCGGCTGCAATCACCTGATCCATATCATAATATTTATATTCACCAAGCCGGCCTCCAAAGATCACCTTACTTTCTTTATCTGCCAAACACTTATATGCATCATAGAGCTTCGCATTCTTTTCATCGTTCACCGGATAATAAGGTTCATCTCCCGGCTTCCATTCCGAAGAGTATTCACGGGAAATCACGGTCTTAGGCAAATCATTTCCATGTTCATTCTTACCAAACTCAAACCACTTATGCTATATGATTCTCGTCCATGGTGTTTCACGATCGGTATAATTCACTGCTGCGTTTCCCTGAAAGTTTGGCTGATCCAGCACTTCATTTTCAAAACGTACCGAGCGGTATTCCAGATAACCAAGCTGATAATCGAAATAAGCATCAATCGGCCCTGTATATACTATCTTATCTGCCATCTCATCCAATTCCGCTTTATTCTGAAGATAATCCACTCCAAGCTTTACCTCAATCCCCTGAAACAGATTCGATACCATCTTTGTATATCCACCAACCGGTATTCCCTGATATAACGCATTAAAATAGTTATTATCAAATGTTAGCCTGACCGGCAGCCTTTTAATAATGAATGCAGGAAGTTCCGTACACGGACGTCCCCCAAACTTTGGGGTGCTCCCGTATTTTCTAAATATCAGACAATGCTTTATGTGTTAAGTAATTAATTGCTTGCAAACTATGTTCAAAAAATGGTATTTCACATACTTCACAACAATTTCTTAAACTCATGATCTCATCCCTCACATCAACAAACCGAGCTTTGTCACTAATCGCACCAACCAAGTATGCAGAATCATTTTTCTCTAAATATTTCCAATTTTCATAATTCAAAACTAAACGCTTCTCTATTTCTTCTGTAGTAATAAGACCGCCTGTTATTATCGCATCCACGTTTCCTATAGCCATTTCTATTAATCTTTTTATCTCTTTATTTGGAATAACCTCACTTGGAAACAATGGACGAATCGAAAGGATTGCATATATATCATTAGCTCTCAATCTTCCCAAAAAATCAATCCTTTTTTCAGAAGATGGGACTTTATTTAGGTCCTCAATAATTGATGCAGATTCCAATGCTGGTACAGACTCACACCAAAATATTCGTTTCCCCTGATCTTTCATTGTATTATTAAGCATTACCATCCTATTGAACATTTCATTGTCTAATACACATCTAGAAGTAATGCACATATCTCTACGATATCTTGCATATAATTTTTCACACAATTCTACTCCATCAATTGCATGCCAAAAATTCTCTTTATTATGAGACACATAAATAATATCAAATTCCTTATCATCTAGAGAATCAACTATTGCATCTACATCATTTTTCATATATTCGTTCTCTTGCTCTAGTGCAAAACAGTGTTTACAATTCAGTTCACATCTTCCTTCAAACGAAACAATTATTCTATTGCTAAACATTCTAATTATCCTCCATCTCATCACTAAAATTATTAAAAATAATTGCTGATAAATTCTGCATACAATACATACCACGTTTCATTAATTTTTCAAGTTCATCATTACCTTCCTCTAGATTAAGATATGCTAAATTGTAAAAATCCAAAGTAACCCCTCCTTCTAACTGTCCCTTTTTTATCAGCGGTAACACTAATATTGCTCTCAAATTTTCATCTTGTTCACCAGGAATATGTGTAGTATCAAACTCACCAATTATTCCATTTTTTAAAATATAACCTTTATCACTAGAAAAATCATAAAAGATTGGCATTCCCTCATCATTATGTATTTCACTATTATATTGCATGTTCTGCTCTATCATCATTCCCACTACTCCATCTTCCAAGAGTCTAGTTTTTCCCTTAGGTTGTGGTTCAGAGCCTGCTACCAATAAAGTATGTCTTATTTTCTTTTCTTTATTAAACCGAACCAAAACACACTTCACATAATTATTATGTTCTTCTGGACTACATCCCAGTAACAAAGCACACATATTCGGAAGAAATTTATAAGCCAAATATTGACTTATATTAATTTTAAAAGTATCTCTCTCCCATATATTTACTGGCATCTCTTCTAATATATCCTTTTTCCCATCTTGTAAATCATAAATCAAATTTAAAAGAGTTCCTGCTTGATTATCCCATGTGTATTGTTCATTAATAAGAATTTCCCGAAGGCTTAAAGCATTTTTTTTACTTTTCTCATAATCTGTTAATACTTCTAAAATTGCATTTGTTACAGTTTCTAAATCTGATTCTGTCGGATTTCCAAACTGATCTGTCGCACCTTCAATATGAACAACTTTATATAAATCTTTAACGTCTTCACCCTTTTTGCTTTTTAAAAACCGATGTAGTCCTGTGTTATCCGATATAATAACAGGAACACCTGCACTTATTGCTTCATAAGCAGTTAATCCAAATCCTTCATGACGCGATATCATAATGCACAATGAACTTACACGAAGAGTTTCCTTTAATTTTTTACGATCTCTTAAATATTTTCGCGGTGTAATATTAAGAGTTTCCGCTGTGTATCTACTAACTAATATCCGCAAGGTCTCTCTATCTTCACTATCAATTTCAGAATATCCATATACCTCCATGCGTGGGTTGTTCTTAAATATTTCTTTTTTGTTCTTTCTATCAATTTCATATGCTTTTGCAAATGCTGCTACCGCAAGTTTGGGCTGTTTAATGTAATTATTTTTTTTATCTATTCTTCCAAAAAACAAAACTTTAAATGCATTAGGCAAAGAATCTGATGGTTTCACATCTAGCAACCCTGGAATAATTTCTATGACATTATTTTTACCAACCTCATGGCGTATATCTTCTGAATAATCTTTTAAAACAGGACCTACTGCACAAATCCAATCTGCTTTCTGAAGAACTCTTCGCTGTAAAGTCTCTTTTTCTTCTTCTTTTTCTTCATCACCTGTAGCAAGATAGTAGTATTCAGCATAATTCATGTGATTAAAAACCAATGATTCCCCACCATATTCCTCTTTGCACATATTTGCATAATTTCCCGTTTTAATATCATGTCCTATCCATATTAAGTTATCTCCATTTCGAAATCCTACTAATTTCCTTAACCTTTTTAGAAAATCAGGTATTACTTCTGCACCCTCATTCGATTCGTCGTCTTCATCTAAAAGTGCTATCAATCTTAATCCATATAGTTCCTCCACATCCTTTTTCTCTATATCATTTATAGAGTGAAGAAGCAAACACACTGTTTTTTCTCTCGTTCCTGTCCTCCGTTTCGATATTGCTATTGACAAATCATAGTTAAAAGTACTTATTCCGCCATTGGTGGCACCCCAATAGTTTGCTATAAAAATAATATACTCATTCATTCTGTCCCCTAATCCTTTTCATATGTTTTAATTATTTTCTATCAAACACCACTGCTTTGCCGTAGTCTCCGGGGCTACGAATATCTGGAGTATGTGCTGACCGAACTGGCAGCACACCAAGACGATACCAGCCGCAACTTCCTTGCTGACCTTCTCCCATGGTCCTAAACAGCCCAGAAAAAGCCGCAGTCTGAAAAAGTCTCCAAAAAAAGTTAATTTAACTGTCAAAGAGCAAATCTAAAGGAATCGCCAGTAAAATGACGGTTTCTTTTATTTTATGGTACCCATGTTTGAGTACTTACACCGCAGGAATATTTAGCGCTTACCTATAAAGTGTCAAAGATGGGATTATATCTTACATCAGTTTGAAGGTTTCACAAACTTTTGGATACTTCCGAATCCAGATTACACCTTGCCCTTGATTATATCGTACAAACCAATTTTAATCAAAAATTTCTTTAGCGGATACTTAACAGGATATAGTCTTTCAATATGATTCCAGGATTTATAATTCTTTATGGCACTGAAAAATTTCGTTCTATTTAATCCTGGATGCTCTGATTCCTCTATAAATCTATTTTCTTTATATATCTCTCCATACTCTATTCCTTTTAGGTTTGACAAATTCTCTAATATATAGGCTTCACCACGTTTCGTATAAGTAACAATACAAGAAGTTCCCAGACTTCCCTCGCCTTCATATTCTTTATACCAGTCACCTAAAATAATGTCGATATTTTCATTGTGTCCTTTGCAGTCACAATGTGAACAACTATTCCTAATCGCTAAATTATACACAAGAGAAGCTTCAATATATTTGCTGGAAGGAAGGAAGGTAGGTAGGTAGCTAGAATGACCATCTTCGTAGTCATACCTACAGTAAGATTTTTTATATCCTTCCATCGTTTTATCTCTAAAATTAACTCCTACTAATTTGCTCTTTTCTTTTTCTGACGTCCATTTTTTAAATGATTCCCATGCCAAAGGAGACGCAACACCATGACAAATAACCGCAACCGTCAACAAATTGTCTCGGTATATCCCATTAGCAACATTACTCACAAAATTGCCTATTGCTGTACACTGGCACGGCACACCAGAAAAAATAATCTTCTTTCCTTGTTTCAAAAGATCAATTATATCTTTATATATAGTTTTAATATCACTTTGTACGTATTTGGATCCTTGCATCCTTTGAACCGCATTCAAATCAGCACCAACATAATGCATTGCTACTAAATTTTCATCCCATACGCATCCACAAACAAAGTATCCTTTATCAATTCCAGACTTTGCAATTTCATAAAATGCAGCACCACTCGCTGACTTCTTCTTTGCATGATTATCTCTGGAAACATACAGCCATGACGGATCCTGGATATTATCTTTTTTGTTGTTGCTTAAATGTGGACATACTTTTTCACATAATCCGCAATTTATACATTTATTTATATCAATGACAGGCCATTTAAATCCTTCCTCATTTTCATTCATATTAATTGCATTAACCGGACATGCATTAAAGCATCCCCCACATCCACAACAATCATTATAAAAGTCAAAATTTATCATTTTATCTTTTCCAATCCAGCAAATGCTTTTTCTAAATAATCAATAGATATTTTTCTTAATAATACTTTTTTTTCTGCAACTTTCGTGAAATCAGTATCCATTAGTTCTTCAGCATTAAACTTCTCCGCACTAGTTAAATTATTTTTTAATCCAAGTTGCTGTAATAATGACTGCATTCTTAAATCCGGTTTTTCATTCGAAACAACAGATACAAAAGGTCTCTCAAACGTTGTGGCAAAAGCTGTACCGTGAAATGAATTTGTTACAACAAACTCTGCGTTTTTTTCCACACTCAAAAATTCACGTGGTCCAATATCAAGTTTACGTGGGATACCACTCCCAATTCCTCTTGGTGGTGGAACAATATTAAAAACAGGTAGTCCTAAATCTCTTGATGCTTTTTTTGCTGCCTTTATCAAATCTTCATTTGTATTCCACCCAAACATTAAAATATATTTTTCTTCCAGTAATCTCTCCGCACAAATAGCTTCATAATCTTCTTTATCCAACAAAATTGTAGGATCTAAGCATAATTCACAATCCAGCCCTAATGATTTTATATAGTCAACACCACTAGTTTCTCTCACAGAAATAGCATCAAATTGTTTCAACCAAGGTAAGAAGTCAGCCTCATGCTGAGGAGCTTCCTTAACCCATTTACCAAATGAAGTTGCATAAGATACACGACGTTGTTTTTTAGGGAAATTAAGAAAATAAATATAATTTGCTGCCTCTGCAGCTGCTTCCGAAACATTCCACACCTGATCACTGCCGCATACTATACAGGAGTAATCCGTTGCATGATCAATTACTTCCCATTCCGTGCGATATAGTGGGCTAACCTTCAAACACTCATTTGTGAATTTATCAAATAAATTTTGTCTTTTCTTCAAAGAAGAATAGTAGGGTATTCTTGAAATTATCTTTATAATTTCTTTTTTCCTTCTCGGGTGGTGGCTAAACATTTCACGATTTGAAACAAATTCTTCTGTCTCAAAATTTATGGTTTCCACATCATAACCCATTTTTCTAATAACTGTTTGCAATGCATAATTCTGCAAACTTGCACCATAATTATATCCGGTATGATATGTTAAAATACCGATTTTATTTGTCATTAAAATCTATCCCTCCTGATTTCTTTGGCATAAGACTCTTTATCAATCTTCCTGTTTCTCTAGTACCTAGTTGCATCATATCACCAAAAGAAAGATTGAGTTCCTTATGTGCTAATATAGGCCACTTCCACATGTTATACACCGCCTGGCTTAAAATTTGTGCAATAATCAGCCCCCACATACCCATTCGCATAGAACCAATAGCTAAAAAAGATAAAACAACGCAAAGAAGTGCGGATACAGTAAATCCTCCAACATACATTATTCTGTTTGTGCACGAAAAATATGATGTGTAGCAGTTCCTATATTTTAAAATGAATTGATATAAACACAGTCCTAGTAAAACCGGAATTGAAACAACTGCAGATGGCTTAATTAATTTCAAAAGTGGCACTCCAACTATGCAAAATGCAACGGTGCCAAGTACAAATAAATATACAAAAGATACCACTATCATAGACATTGTCTTTCGCATTTTGTCCTTATCGGATATAACATAAGCAGCCTGAAGTTCAGGCTGGTATGTGTTGTACAAAGTTCCTGCAATTGTTGCTATCGCACTTGCAATCTGAACTCCGATTGAGTAAACACCGGTTTCAGCTAAAGAAAGATATCCAGAACAGATAAGTGTGGAAACCTGATTGCAACAATAATTACACACTGAAATGGCTCCATCTCTCCATGCATTGTGCCATACAATGTGAAACATTTCCTTTATTTCAATTCTAGATGGCCTTTCTTCTATTTTATATAGCTTCTGACCAATTTCCTTATATTTGTAAAAATAATATTTGCCTAACAACCTAAATAATGTTCCATACGCTAAATATGCTACACAGGCTCCTATGAGTCCACATCCCATAATAAGTAGCAAAACCATTAGTATAATTTGAACTAATCTCGCCCACACAGTGTTTTTATTAGCTTGTGCAACATTGCCGACACCTCTTAAGAAAGATGCATAATAGCCATAATAGAGGTTCAAGAATACAGCAATAGCATATATAATCCAAGCGACCACAGGTATGTATCCGGCTAAATCTCTTGAAACATAAAGAACATACCCCGTACCTAATGTCAGCAGCAAAATCAATGCTGATCCCGCAATAATACCATAAATTACTTTACATGTAGTAAGAACCTTTTTCATTAATCTATAATCAGGTTCTTCCTTTTTTGAAAACTCAACTCCCTCTTTTTTTAACTCTCTAGCACCTGCCCAAGCATAGGTGATATTCCTTGCAAAAGTAACACCAAACCCAAAATCAAATAATGTTGCTATGCCTCCAATGCTGGCAAATATATACCACAAACCAAGTGAATCATTACTTAGAAAATATATCAAGAACGGAAGCATCAACAGATTTGCACCCATAGAGAGAATTGTTCCTATATAACTCCAAATTATATCCTTTTTTGTTAATCTAATATTCATTGATAGTTCTCACTCTGAAAGTATTTCTATCGACTTTCTAAACACTTTCTCAACACTTATATTGTTCATACATTTCACATCCTCGCATAAAACCATCCGATCAGTCGGATAGCAAGGAGAACACTCTTCATGAGTAAAAATATAATAACTCTTATCCCCATATGCTAAGAATTCTTTCGGATCCGTACACCCAAATAGTGTCAACGAAGCCGTATTTAATGCTGAAGCACAATGTAATAAACCTGTATCAGAACCTATTACCAGATCACAATTTGAAACAATCCAAAGGCTATCGATAATACTACATTGTCCTATAAAATTATGAATATGGTTATGATTTTTCATATTTAAATTTACAATTTCAAATTCCTTTCGTTCTTGCTTTCCTCCCAACAAAAAAACCTCAAAGCCATTATTGGAAAATAATTCTGCTAATTGCCCCCATCTACAAAAATTCCAATTTTTAGTAAACTTTTCAATTTTACGTCCGTTTATAACCGCTGATAACGCAGCACTTCCAACTACAATTGTAATTTTCCTAGTGTTACATAATTTAAAATTGAACTTTATTTTTACCTTTTCTACTAATCTTTGTATATCAAGTAATTTTTCATATGAAACAAGTTGATTATAACCAAGAGAATCCAAGATATTCATGTAACGATTAACGTTACCTAAAACTGTTCCCCCAGGTAGCTCAATGTCATAATGTATCTTACTATTACCCTGACATACATACCCAATTGTCTTTTTTGCAATAAAGTTTATTATTTTACATGGATACATGGATGTTTTATTTCCTATATCAGCTTGTTGTACAAATCCATAATCAATATGTTGGGCTTTTAATTTCAGAATCCACTTCAGCGTATTTGGTATATCCTTGGAAGAATAATAAAAATATCCGTTAATTAAATCCTGTATTGCCATCAATTCTCTTACACTATTAATTCTGCCATAATCATTTTTTCCTCCCATATTTGCAAACAAATAAATTTTCGCATTTTTATCATTTTCACGTAGCCTTCTTGCAACTGGTAGTTGCATCATCAGATCCCCTATACCAGGTCCAGTATATATAAGATACTTCATATTATTTACCTAAATGCATCATTTTCATGATACTTTTTCCTTTACTTACGCATTGTTTATACAAAACAGACATTCCCAATCCATACACCAATTGAATACATGCTAACCCAATACAACATTGTATACTAATATTTCCAAACTGCCGATACCATAAATCAAAGTATTTAGTTCTTATAAATACTGAATACAAACTATTGGCTGTAAATAAATAAACAAGTAAACTCATTGATGATAATACATTGATAAGTTTACTGTAATAATTGATATTACTAAATACTTGAAATATAAGCATACACATCAAAAAAACAATTGGATTCATCATTGTTGCCCAATGATTCATTTGATTAGAAAACACATTAACTTTCAACCCTATCATCTCAGTTAGCAGTATTTCTCCAATTAGCAAAAATAATAAAATTCCTATTCCTAAAACTGGTTTACTAAAATTCATTTTTGTTTCTTTTATATAAAATACACATGCATATAATCCCAAAAACATAATTACTTTATTACAGAAATATAAATCTCCTTGGAGTGGAATTAAATTTCCTGCAATCATATATACAATAATGATAAACATGCAGACTTTCCGTTGCTGTTTTCTTTCACAATTAATCAAATACATATGAAGAATTGGGCAGAATATATTAAAAAATAAATATGCTGTAATGAACCAATAATGTTCTGTTGATATAGGCAAAAGTGACTCTAATATCATGAAGCCAGAAACATGTTGTTTCAAAACTACAGTTGTAATAAAAAGATACAAGTATGATACAAAGACCGTTTCTATCACAATATTTTTTATTTTATCAAATTTTATCCTCCCCCCCCTATTATAATAATCAACCAAAAACCATGCAGAACATATAAAAAAAATCTCATTTCCTATTTGTCCACAATAAGAAAAAAACAACATACTGATGTACGATACATTACTTGTTGCACTTTTAATATTTATGTACCACTCAGCTTCACTATTATTTACAGGAAGCGAATGTGATAAGACAATCAAAAAAACGGCTACTATTTTCAAAAGTTCAATACTTGAATTTCTTTTTATTACCTGCATTCTTCTCCTCTTTCTTCTAAAAAGAACCGATTATTCGCCAAAATATACAATCCCATGATAAATGCAGAATAATATACTTCAAATATAAGTAAAATATTATAAGCAAATAATAAATATCCTAATATAACAGATTGTCTTGATTGCGACCTGTCCAACGATTTGGCTGTACAAGACAATATGGATAAATAAAATAATAATGCAATAACTCCTCCAGTTGCCAAATATTCAACAATCATATTATGAAAATTGGGATGATACTTAGAATAAAGAGCTATTGAATAATGTACCTCTTCATTAAAAGTCCCCATTCCCAGCCCATATGATTTTAAGAAAAAATATAATCCATCTTTCCAAATATTAAACCTTGATAAAACATTTCCTATCTTAGTAACGTCTGAAACAATGGTATAGTCCAAAAGATTATAGATATTTGTCGGAATAAAATCGTTTAATCCAAATATCATCACAACAGTCACACTTAACAAAACAGATATAGCAAACAGTAACTTAATATTTATACGAAATTGTCTCAGAAAATATATGATAATCAGCACATAGCTAAGAACAAGGACTATCAGTAGCCCTAATGCCCCTGTTACAAATGCTTGGTATAGCATTACTGCATACAATAAATATATAAATAGATTTTTCATTCCTTTTTTGAGATAAAGTGCCCCTATCACAGTTGCATAAATGAAAACATTTGCAAACTCCTGTTTCTGTCCAATAATCCATACCTTTGACCAGTCAGTAAAATTAACATATATACCGTTTGGATATGCAATCACTACAATAAAATTAGCATAAATTATCAGTACAGCAGCTTGAAATGATGCTTTGAGTACAAGTGAAATATCGCTATCTTTCAGATCAAAAATCATCATTACTAACAAAATATTGACATATCTTAGAAAAACACTTTTTATATTGTTTTCATAAATAATGGTCATCAAAAATGTCCATATAGCTATACCCATTGAGTATATTACAATTTTATTAAACTTACCTCTTTTTGCATAGATCATTGCGAAATAAACAAACGATGCAGTGCGTAATAATGTTGATATCAAATCCCAAGCTGGAATTTCGTCCAAATAGTGAGGTGAAAAAACAGCTATGCTTAGAAGCACATAATATATATGTTGAATTTTCCTTGTGGTAATTTTTCCCATATGCTATCACTCTTTCCCCGTCACTCAGAGATATAATTTACAGTCAATAATATGCACTGATTATCATTATCAACAACTCTGTCCACTGGATATAAGGTTAATTAACAATTATACTTCGCTTTTAGATGGCTTATATCAGTAAGTCAAATAATTCCTCTCTAGATGCTCTAGCACATAATCCTTTGCACCAGCTTCAAGATCCATGAACTCCTTATCATATCCCACTTCTCTTAACTGTCCCATTTCTGCTTTTGTATAATACTGATATTTTTTCTTAAGATGCTCCGGCATATCTATATACTCAATATTAGGCTCCATACCAAGAGCATGAAATGTTGCTTCTGCCAGTTCTGCAAAGCTCTGTGCCCTTCCTGTTCCAAGATTAAACAATCCATTCACTTGTGGATGCTGCAACATCCAGTACATCACATCGCAGATATCCTTAACATAGACAAAATCACGCAGCTGACCGCCATCTGCATACTGTGAATTGCAAGACTTGAAAAGCCTTACCTTACCGGTCTCCTTAATCTGCTTATAACCATGAAAAATCATTGAGGCCATAGAACCCTTAAAATACTCATTCGGTCCATATACATTGAAGAACTTAAATCCAACATGCTGCTTTGGAAATGTGGTTGCCTGATGCTTCACCCACTGGTCAAACAACTGCTTGGAATATCCATAGCCATTTAACGGTCGGAGTTCATCAATATCCATCATGTCATCAAATCCGTTGGAACCATCCCCATATGTTGCGGCACTGGAAGCATACAAGAAGCTGATCTGCTTCTCTGCACAATAATTCCAAAGAGCCTTTGTATATTCAAAGTTGTTGTTCCATAGATAGTCAAAGTCCTTCTCTGTAGTGGATGACTGTGCACCCATGTGGATAATTGCTTCAACATTCTCATAAGAAGGAAGTTCCGATAAAAACTCCGATTTATGAACATACTTAATGTACTTTTTGTTTCGCATATTCATCCATTTATCTGTTGATGAAATGTTATCTACAATAATAATGTCATTAACGCCGTGGTCATTTAATGTCCTGACCATACAAGATCCAATAAATCCGGCTCCACCTGTAACAATAATCATTCGATTTTCCTCCATCTACTGCCACTAATATCATTTTGTTAATTAATGCGTACTATCTTTTTTGCGGCTTCATACAAACTATCCGCATAGCTGATGTTTTTGTACATCCCCTGCTTTACCTTGTCGATAATCTCTGCTTTTTCTAAATTTGAGATCAAGAAACCTCTACAATCCGTAGATGCACAAATATAGGAATCGCGAATTTTATCTCCAATTGCATAAGAAGCAGAAACATCTATATCAAAGTCTCTAATTGCCTGACGATACATTCCCAGATTGGGCTTTCGGCAATCACAGTTGACTCTATATTTTTCAATTATGCCGGATGGATAGTGTGGGCAATAATAAACCTTGCTTACCTCTATTCCCTTTGATTTCAGATCATGAATCATCCAATCATTAAGTTTCAGAAAATCTTCTTCTGTATAATATCCTCGTGCGATCCCTGATTGATTGGTGACAATGATCAGCTTATACTCTGCATTTCGGAGAAGCTTTAGTCCTTCGATCACCCTCGGAAGATATTCAAAATCCTCTATCTTACTGAGATAAGCCTTGTCCACATTAATAGTTCCATCTCGATCCAAAAATATTGCTTTATTCATCACACAATGCCTTTTCTACCAGTTCACAAATGATATGAATCAATAATATATGAGACTCCTGCACTCTGGCTGTTATATTACAGGGTACAATTAGTGGATAATCTACTGTTTTTCCTATTTTCCCACCGTCACCACCTAAAAGTGCTGCTGTCTTGCATCCCATGCTTTTTGCCATACCTGCTGCTCTCAAAACATTCTCAGAATTACCACTTGTGGAAATGCCGATAAACACATCTCCCAACTGACAGTGTCCCTGCGCCTGTCTGGCAAAAACATCATCATATCCATAGTCATTACCGATTGCTGTCATTGTAGCAACATCAGCATTTAATACAACGGCCGGCCATGCGGGTCTTTCTCTCACAAATCTACCTACAATTTCACCTGCAAAATGAAGCGCATCCGATGCGGATCCACCATTACCACACACCACCAGTTTATGTCCATTTTTGATCGCAGTAATAACTTCTTCTATCAAAGCTTCCAAAGCATTCAGCAAATCTTCATTTTCAAGAACCCCTCTCTTCACCTCAATTGACTCAGAGATTCTTTGTTTCATAATATCTTTCATACTGCTATTCCCTAATTCTTGATTTTATTGATAATGTTGGTCGTGGATTTTCCTTCAACGAATTTCAAGAGCTTCAGTTCTCCACCTCTGGCTTCGACAATATCTTTTCCAACCACTTCATCCGGCTTATAATCTCCGCCCTTTACCAACACATCCGGCTGGATTCTCTTAATAAGCTCATATGGCGTATCCTCATCAAAAATCGCAACATAATCTACAAATTCCAAAGCGCTCAATAATTCCGCTCTGTCTTCCTGACTATTAATTGGTCTTTCCTCTCCCTTCAATCTACGCACAGATGCATCACTATTAAGTCCAATAACGAGAATATCCCCAAGTCTTGCTGCCTCCTCCATATATCGCAAATGTCCAATATGAAGAATGTCAAAACAACCATTCGTAAATACTATCTTTTTGTCAGCATTATCTTTTCTGAAGGTGTCGATTGCTTTTCCACTGATAATTTTATGCGCCATCTCATCCTTGTGTTCTGTAATATGCTCACGAATTTCTTTCCAGTAAACAGAAGATGTACCCACTTTAGAAACCTGAATTCCTGCTGCATAATTTGCAATATCTACCGCATCACATATTTCAAATCCATTTACCATACAAGCCGCCAAATACGCAATTGTCGTATCCCCGGCTCCTGTCACATCAAACACTTCTTGTCCTACGGCTTCTACGAAATACGGCTCTTTCTCTCTAACCAATACCATTCCTCTTGCTCCGCAAGTAGTAAGAATATACTCCGCATGACAGAACTCTCTCAGCTTTCTTGACGCCGAGATAATTTCTTCATCATTATGTACAGTAATTCCTGTAAGATCCTGCAATTCCTTCAAATTCGGCTTAAGCAAATACGCATCTTTATATTTTTCAAGTCTTGTGTCCTTCACATCAATGATGACAGGAATCCCTATCGCCTTTGCCTTCTGAATCAGGCCCTGTGTGAATTCCAACGTCAGAAGTCCTTTCAAATAGTCTGACACCAGAATGAGATCAAACATGCGAATCTGTTTATCAAGCAGCTCCAACATCCTGCTGCATTCATCCAAGTTCAATGGATCCGTATCCTCTACATCCAATCGTAAAACCTGCTGATTATTAGATGCCAAAAATCTTGTTTTTTCTGTAGTATGTCTATCCAATGTAAGAATTAAAGATGTATCAATCCCTTGCTTTTCAAAAATACTTTTTACTTCCTGTCCGGTCTTATCATCGCCAATGATACTCATCATGGAGACCGCCTGATTTGCGGCAATCAAGTTTGCAGCTACATTTGCGGCACCACCAAGAACACTTCGCTCATCTTTTTTCTTAAACACAGGCACCGGAGCCTCTGGAGAAATCCGCTTGACATCACCTGTAAAGTAAGTATCCAGCATAACATCCCCAACAACCAGAATATTTTTCTTTTCAATATTATTTAATGACTTCATTCCCTATCTTCCTTCAGCAATTTATCAACTTGTTCAATAATTTCTGCTACCGTAATTTTCTCGATGCATATAGCACATTGATTTGCTTTTATTCTCTTCTGGCATTCTTTATTTCCATAACCTGCATTATAACCAATGGTCCTGCAATACTCACATGGCATATCTTTCAGAACCGTGACCGGAAGTCTATCCCCTTCATTTAACTCATCTACTTTGTAAGGGAAAAACATATTTTTATCATATACTCCGGTAATGCATATTGCTTTTCTACGGTGGGCAACTGCCAAATGTATTGTTGCACTATCGTTTCCCAGAACCAAATCCGCATATTCAACAATAGAAGCCCATTCTTCAAAACTGGTTTTTCCTATATGATTGATGATATGATCCTTATTCTTTACTAAATTAATCAATTCTTTTGCAAAGCGTACTTCATCTGTACCCCCACATAGATGTATATTCATGTGGTAATGATCTACAAGATAATCCGCCACCTCAGAAAAGTGCTCAATAGGCCAACATTTTTCCAGCTTGGAAGATCCAGGGCACATGACTACATACGAATCATCATTAATAATTTTATTATGCCTAATCACATTTGGTAATTTTGCTTTGTATTCTTTTGCGCCTAAATAATTAAGTAATAGCCTATGCCTTTGAAGCATCATATCGGACTTTAATGGCTTTATCTTTTCGGTATATGCAATTTTATAGAACAATGCAAAGACAACCGGATGTATCACATCTGTACATCTTACAATGGCAACTTTTCTGCTGGAATTATTGGCCGTTGAAAAGATTTCAGCGGATAAACTAGTCCCTGGAACAATTAATGTAGTTACAGAATTCATATACTTTTTAACCACGTATTTATAATATCTGTAATCTTCAAGGAACCTCTTAAAATCAACTTCCTCATATTCAATATCTTCAGGTAAAACCATAGTAGTACGCATAAATTTAAGAACAGATGGTCTGATCAAAAGTTTGATTTTAAATCCTTCTTCTTTAGGAAATAATTTAATATATTCCTTTAAGGAACTCTGAAATATAACTGAATCACCAAATATTTGTTGAAAAAGGATTACAACAGTTTTGTTTTCACAATACGGCTTTTGGGTAATGTAATTAATCAAAGCGTCTATGCAAATCAACATTCTATCTATGCATTTTCTTATAAATACCATACAATACTCTATCCTTTTTCTTTTTCAAACCTCTTGCTTATTCTTGCAATGTTCCTTACTCTCCAAGTATTATATAAAAAAGAAGCAACCACTATCACAACCGGCTTAGGCAGTGTATGAATCATATAATCCTTCATCCTTGTGCTGAAGTTTCTCATATCTTGATCAAGGATAGCTATATCCCAGTTAAATTTCTCACAATATTCTATATAACTATTTTTATCTGGATGATTCGTAACTTCATTCCATGCCCTATTAATAATATAGAAAAACCCCGTCATATGAATAATAATTGGATTTCTCTGTGCCTCATCTACTTCAGCTTTCGTATAAAAATGAAGAGGCTTTCTCAGCTTTATCAAATCACTATAAGAAAGCACACGTACTAATGAACTAACATTATAGTTGAAAGGTAAATAAATAATCTCATCCTGCAACACTGCATTAAAAACCGTTTGCTCCATAAAGAAAACATATCCATTATTTTTATGTACATATTTCTTTACTTTCTCTCCAATTTTCTTTTCTCTCCATATGTTTAAATCCATAAGGATTAGACCACTATTGCAGTATTTATTTTTTCTATTTATTTCAAACAGTTTATAATATGGTTCACTGACACAATCAAGACATGCTGCACAACATTTCCCTTTCAAATCCATTTCCCACAAGTGTTTTAATGATCCAAGCACTAAAGCATCACCATCAAGATATATGACTCTTTCTACATCATCAGGCAATAATCTATCTAGAAACAAACGACTATATGAATCAAACATCCATTTCTTTTTAATACTTATAAGACCCAATTCGTAGTCTTCTCCATTAAGATCAGGTAATGGTATAAAATATATTCTTCTCCCATATTTATTGGCCAGTTCCGTAAATTTATCCTTAGTTTTCTGTGTAAATCCATTTTCTATCAAATAAACATTTATCTCATCAATATCTTTATTGTTTTCGAAGAGTGAAACTATTGATGTTCCAGAAATCTTCGCATAGTTATCTGTTAAGTGATATGCTACATTCATCTGTATTTATCCTCTCCCATCAATAATTCCAGCTGTTTTTTTTATTCCATCTATAAAACTGATTCTGTACTCCCACTCAGCATCTTCCTTTAACTTTTCTACCACTGGCTGCAAATCTATATAAAGGTCGTTATACTCAGCAACGCCGAACCTAACCATACTCTTACTATTCAAAGCTTTATGGATATCCATTACAAAATCTTTGAGCTGTCTGTAATGACCTGTAGCAAAATTATATGCCCCATTAGCTTTTTCATTTTTACAAAGTTTCAACACACCTTCTACCGCATCATCAACATATAAATAGTCCCAGAACTGCGTACATTTATTTAGATCTACAGGTAAATTGTTTCTCATTTTATCTATACACCTCATAATCAGTGTTTTATTATAATCTTCTGGACCATATAAACTGAAGTACCTAGGTTCTATAAATCTGATACCATATTTCTGAGCTAATTCCGTTGTTTCATTATAAACTCTAACCTTATATTTTCCATATTCTGTGTTTGCATTTAAAGGCGTATTCTCAGAAATGAATCCATGGCATTGACCATACTCTGCTTGGCTTCCGGCAGAAACCAATACCTTATACCCTGCATTAGCCATACTTCTCATTGCAGCCATATTACATTCATAATTTAATTTTTGAATCTCCTTATTCTGTCTATCGGCACCTCTTGAACCAATCCACGACAAATCAACAAATACATCACCAGATCCAGTAAGTTGACCAAGTTTATCATAGTCTTTCATATCGCAGTGAACAAGCTTAGCACCAGTTGGACATTCCATGCTACTTCCGTTCCTAATAACAAGTGTTAAATTCATATTTCTTTGTGTACTGGCTATTGCAGCCATTCGCTTTCCTATAAAGCTGTTAGCCCCTGCTATTGTGAGTCTCATCTTCCTTTTCCTTTAATATGTTATTAATAATTGGAACCAGTTTATCAGCTGAAATGCCATAATACTCTCTAAGATACACTTGATCCCCCGTAATCTCCGAAAACATATCATTTAAGCCACTACGATATAGCATAGCCTTTTTCCCTTCAATTTCAGATAAAATCTCTGCTATCGTGCCGCCTAAACCACCGCAAATCTGATGCTCTTCCATCGTAACCATTAGCTTAGAGTTTTTAGCTATTGCTACTATTGATTCCTTATCTATCGGTTTAACTCTAGGAACAGAAACTAATTTTGCTTTAATGTTCTGATCACCTAAAAACTTCTGAAGTTTCACTCCTTCACAAAGAATTGATCCAGTAGTCAGTATAGTGACATCTCTTCCATCTCCGCCAAAGTCCAGTACTTTCTCAATATTTACCTTTTCATTCTGTTTATGGAAATTCTCTTCCTTATTTCTTGCAAGTCTTATATAACATGGACCATCATACTGATAAGCATCCTTTAAGCATTCAACAGCTTCATATGCATCACCAGGAACATAAACCCGCATATTTGGAAGAACACGCATCATAGCAATATCTTCTGTTGCATGATGACTTATCCCTTGATTTCCATACACAAATCCACCACCAACAGCCATAATTTTTACATTTTCCTTGTGATAGCATACATCATTTCTAATTTGTTCTATACAACGAAGCGTCGGAAAGTTGCCAATAGAATATGTGAAAACCACATTCCCCTCTCTTGCCATGCCTGCCGCAAGCGCTGTCATATTTTGCTCAGCAATTCCAGCGTTAATAAACTGATTAGGGCAATTCTCTCTAAAATCGTCCAAAACCACATATCCAAGATCTCCTGTAATTAGGTATATGTTCAAGTTTTCCTTAGCAAGCCTAGTTAATTCAGCCAACACATGATCCCTCATGACTTATCCTCTCCTGTTAATTCTTTAATTGCTTTAGAATAATACTCTCCGAATGGAATTTGATAATGCCACCAAAGACTATTCTCCATAAAAGAGACTCCATGACCTTTAATCGTGTTAGCCACAATTAGTTTAGGCTTTCCACCAGAGCTTTCACTAAAAGCAGTTCTCAACGCATCATGATTGTGTCCATCAATACTAATTGCGTGCCATCCAAATAGTCTCCATTTATCTGCCATTGGCTGAAGATCAATAATCTCCTTTGTATCGCCCATTGCTTGCATTTTATTTGCATCGACTATGACGGTGAAATTATCTAATTTATGTTGGCCTGCAAACATAACCATCTCCCAAATAGAGCCTTCATCACATTCCCCATCACCACATATCGCATATACTCTATAATCTTTATTCTGAAGCTTGCCAACTAAAGCCATACCTGCTGCCACCGCAGCACCATGCCCTAGACTCCCCGTTGATAACTCGATTCCAGGAACTTTACAAGAGGCATGACAAGACAGCATGTGCCCATTTTCTCCAAAGTGCTTCAATTCATTCTCTGAGAAAAATCCAAAATGTGCTAAAACTGCATACATAGCAGCACAGCAATGACCTTTACTTAAAATAATTCGATCTCTTTCGTCTGCCTTTGGGTTTTGAGGATCAAATTTTGCCACATCTGTGTATAAGACAGCTAGAATATCTGCCATTGAAAAATTTCCCCCCATATGGGATGCCTTTGCCCTATAAGCCATGTTCCATGCTTCTAGTCTGATCTTTTTAGATAACTCTTCACTCGTCATTTATTAATTTCACCCTATTTTGATACGTAAATTTAATATACCTATTAAAATTCAAGTATCATTCTTATGTTTTGTCTGCCAAGGACGTTATAACACATGTTTATTCATTAGGCAGTATCTCTATAGATTATCATTTTCGTGATATTAGATTCTCTTGACCTTTCCCCTTAATCACTTGTTTTTAATACAATCTTTACTATTTCTTCTTGGCATAACTTGTCAATGCAAAACATACTCTACTGATATTAGTCACACCGCACCCTTCTTCCCCAACACAGCGTATACTGTTCTTAGTAGAATTTTTATATCTAACCACAGACTCCATTCCCGGATATACCTAGTATCCAGATTTACGATTTCTTCAAAGTCTGTGATGCTGCTTCTTCCGCTTACCTGCCACATTCCTGTGATGCCTGGCTTGATTGCGAGTCTTGCCCGGTGATGCAGTTCATACTGCGATACCTCCCCTGGTAGTGGAGGCCGTGTTCCCACGATACTCATATCTCCTTTGAGGACATTAAAGAACTGTGGGAATTCATCGATACTGCTTTCCCGGATGAAATGACCGATTCCGGTTTTCTTTGTTCCATCCGGCAGGACTTTATTTCCGATGACGCGTGGATCGAAGTCCATCTTAAACATTCTTCCATCGCCCATCTGGTTCTGGCTCATAAGCTCCTGCTTACGAGCCTCCGCATCCATATACATGCTGCGGAACTTATATATTTTGAATCGTTTTCCATTTCTTCCTATCCGTTCCTGAGAGAAGAAGATCGGTCCCGGAGAACTGATATAGATCGCCGGTGCTACGAACAGAAATAGGATTCCTGTAATCACACATCCAACCAATCCTCCCAGGATATCCATCAGTCGCTTCAACATCAGCTGTATGGCCGATGCCGAATTCAGACTTGTGGTTAATACGGTATAAGAAGCGATATTTTCAACGAATTGTCTCCGATAATCATTATTCTCGATTCCTGTCAAATTGAAGTGAACCGTTACTCCCGTCTCTTCGATTTTTTCCATCATTTCCACGGGATACTCAACCGTATTCGGCAGAACAATCAATACCTCATCGACCCACTGCTGACAGATATATTCCGGAACACTTCCCTGATCTGCTACGACAGGAACTCCACCGAGCTGCTGTCCGATGGCTTCACGATCCACGATAACCAGTCCGTGAATCAGGAATTGCCCATCGCTTTCAGTCTGTACCTGCCACACCACCTCTTCGGCCTGTGATAACGTGGTTACAAGCAACAGGGATTTATAATTTCTGTGCCGGCTGCTGCTCTTCATCATATGCTTCCATAAGAGGCGTACGCCTAAGGTAAACACGAAGTACAAAAGAAGCGTTACTGCAAAGGTAAACCTGGAATAGGTACTTCCCTCCTGCACGGCAAACAGATACGCCAGCGCAATCATTCCTACGCAGATACAGTTTTTTATAGTGGAAGAAAATTCATGATATAGCTTCCTCTGCATCACCTGATGCAGGGAATTCAACAGGAAAATAGCAGTCAAATCAGCCATTTCCAGTACGATTGCCATGTTTCGATAAACAAGATAATAATAAGGGTTAATTCCTTCTCCCCGAATGATATAAGAAATACAAAAAGCGAATTGCAGACAAAGCATGTCAAGCAATATGAAATCAATATGTTTCAGCCATCCTTCCGGCTCCCTTTTGTACATATGGAAAAATCCCCCTCGTATCCTGATACCGTCTAGTGCAATACGTCTGGCGGTATTTTTTCTACATCATCAACGCTCATCTGCACGGAAAGCAGTTCTCCAAACAGTTCCATCTCAACATCAATGGTTCTTTTCCGTTCATCAACACCGGTTACTTTTAATGTCTGATCCCCACAGATGCCCATGGTATTAATGACATAATCACCGGGATGTATGCCGGTGGCAGATAATACGCTGTTTCCTTTTGCGTGGCAGGCATTCTCAATGTGTTTCCTGCGCAGCCTTTTCTCTTCCTCAATCCACGGAATCTTTGCATCCTTTTCAGACCACAGACCGAATTTCATTCTCCGCATCTGTCCGAAAAGTGGAATTTCTGCAACGGCTCTCCGATGAGAAAGATCCAGTTTAATGATATAATCCTGATACTGTTCTAATGGTCCTATAATTGCTGTGACTCTTCCATTTGAGTTTTTCTCAATATAGCTGACCCTCATAATTCCATCCGTGTAAATGCTGCGCAAGAACTGTTCTTCTTCCGCGCTCACGGGAATAAAGGTCTTTTCTTTCTGATTGTTCTGATCCAGCTGATCAGACAGCATAATTGCAAGCTTAGGAATTTTCCGAAGCTCTTCATATACGTCATCCGGACGGTCGGTCTTGATAAACACATAACCGGCGAAGGTTTTCCTGACACTGATGTGTCCAACGCCTTCCTTGCGCCAGACATCTTCATACAACGGTACAAAGCAGCGTTCAAATAATGTATGATCCATCCTCTGATTAATCCAGGTACATACCTGCTGCTCCTGTCCGTTTACTGTCTGTATAACGTACCACATGATAAGTTCGCTCCCGATTTTTTGATATAGCTTCGCCATTGCCACGGTGTCAGCCCCGACGTAAGCCATTCTTTATGATCGTTCGAAACTTCAGGAAGCATATACTACTCAGAAGATTTCTCACTATTTTGGTAACTATTCAGAGCCATGCAAATTATGACAATATGGACGTCGAATGCTTGCTTATATGGCGAATAGTTACATCAATTTTATACCTATTCAGAATCCTGCAGACATCACTTGCAACCGCGAAAAGGGTAACACAGATAAAAGCTGCCAGCATGATCTAAAATTCATTTTTTAACGTCTGCGCCGGTGGGGACCGGCGCAGACAAATCCCCACACTTATTTATAAATCTAGATTCATTTTGTCATCTGAATTCCGGCGTTTCCGCCTTATTCAGGTAACGGATTAGTTCTGAACGAACATTACAGGACCGGACTGTGTCAGGTCGAGTACGATATGGTCGAGTCTGATTTCCTTAACGGTAACCGGAACCCATTCACCATTTACAAGCTGTAATGCTGTAACATTCTCTGTTCCGGCTAAGCCTTTAACATAGAAGTTAACAGTTACAGTGTTTCCTTTTGCTACAGGAAGCTTCGCATTAACGAGGTTAAGGATCTTTCCTGTTGCTGCTGCCTTAGCAGATTTAACGGTTGCAGCGTCAACCTTTCTTAAGGTGACAGTCATATTGGTTGCTACACCATTAACGATGATCTTTCCGCCCTGTCCTACCGGCAAAGTGTCAGTAGCAGAGAGTCCGGGAGTAGATACAATCGCATTGTTTGTGTATTCACCAACAGACATGCTTACTTCAGCTGCTGCTGTTTCGACAGCGCTGTTCTGTGCGCTCTGTGTAGATGCTGCTACTACTGCACCTGCTGACGGTGAAGGAGCTGCGCATACTGCCATAGGCATTACAAGAACTGCTGCTGCAGATACTAATGCAATAAGTTTCTTCATTGGACCAATTCCTCCCTTCTTGCAAAATTAAGTGTGGTTTATATCAACATCCTTCGATGCAGATATCAGTACATTACTCTTCGTCCTCAAAATCATATACGAAGTCGGTTCCATCGAATATCATACGGTCCATGCTTGCCACGCCTGCATTTACAAGTCCTGCCATCACAACGAACTGTCGGTCTCCTGTTGTTATTCCATCGAGTGTCAGAAGGAAATGTCCGGCTGTGATGTCCTCCCAGCCATCCCTCTTATTCATAGTCATGTCTCTTCGGTCATAGTAATCCGCAAGATATGCATTGCACCCCTGATAGGTGGTATAGTCGTATCTTCGCAGAATATCACTGCCCTCATCATAGTAGGCAGCATAAATACTATAGGTATACACATTATCCGGCGTGTAAATATAGAGTGCCTCATGCTCATTAAAGAAATCAGGCTCTTCAAACTTATGCAGTTCATAGAAAAGATCTCCTTCCTTCTGATCCTTTCCATGAATCACGGTATTGAAGTCACAGAGGTTTGTCTGATTCGGAATCTCGATATAAAGAGCCCCTGCCTCTCCTTCCTGTCCGTCTGCCGTATGATCCTGATAGTAAGCATCCGATGTGGCACTCTGCAAAAGCGGCCGGTCAATATCCGTTCCCGGAATATAAAGCCATCCCCAGATCTCCGGATTTTCCTCCTGCAAGACCGTGAAGTCAATCCGTCCGTCCTTCGCTGTTTCAAACAAAAGTCCGGTACTCTTCGTTTCCTCTGCATCTGTTACTTCCCCTGATGCCTGTTCCTCCTCTGTCTTAGCTGTCTCCTCCCTGTTGTCTGTATTAGAAGATCCACATCCGGTTAATATACCCATGAGCAGCAGAACGCTTAGGCATCCGCTGGTCATTTTTATCCATTTCTTTTTTATGTCTTTCTTCATTTTCTTTTTCATTTTCTGTATCGCTGCTTCTTTATCCTTTACCCAACTCATGTTACTTCTTTGTTATCTCTTACTGTTCTTACGTCTCTCACTGTATATTTATTTCTACCAGATCTCTTATTCTTCTCTGTCTCTATACCAACTGTCAGCAGTTCTGATCATATTGTTCCTATCAATGTCTTACTGTTCCACAGGTTCATAAAAGATCTTCAGAATCAGTTCGAACAGATCTGTCTCATCCACGTAGAACTCCTCGAATACATCCCCCTGCTTTGTTTCTCCCTTCAGGGTATAGAGATAATTCTCATCGAAGCTGTAATCCTTTGCTATGGATACCAGATAGGTCATCTCATCCACCGTCAGACTGGTAACAGTCTGCGGAGCGATCGACTGATATACGGAAATCGGAAATCCAATGTCTTCCTTTGTCTTTTGCTTTACCTTCTGCAAATACGTCGTAATAAACTGCTTCTGACGCTCCAAACGATGATCCGCAGAACCGAACTCCTTCGTATCACGATTATGAATATAGGCAAATGCAAGATCACCTTCCAGATGAACCTCCTCACCCTCCTTAATTACGGTGCTGTTTCCACTCTTAATATCCTCCAGTGCCACTACATCCACACCACCTACCATATCCGTAAGCGGTCCGATCGCACTCATATTGATGGCTGCATACCCATGAACCGGCATTTCATAGAACAGATGCTGTACAGCATTCACCTGATACTCACAGCTTTCTTCCACACCATTCCCAAAGCCGTGCTGCACGGCAATCTGCGCTTTAATCGTATTAACATAGGCACCGTTATCATCATAAACAGAAATATCCGTCATTGTATTCCGGTTAATGCCAATGACACTTAAGGAATTATCATGCGGATTCAATACCACCAGAAACAGCGCATCTGCCTGTCCACCATTCGTTCCTTCCTCTACCTCCTTAACATCCCTGTTCTTATCAATTCCCATAACAAGAAATGTCAGAATATCCTCGTTATATGCATAAACCTGACCGTTATACTTCACCCAGCCCTCTTTCCAGCCTGCAGCTTCTTCCTCTGTCGGTTGCAGTTCTATCACCACCGGCGCATTTTCAAGCTTTGGCGCCGCAATCACATTGCTGCGCAAATTCGCCTTACCAATCGCTCCCACAATCAGGAACGCTGCAAATGCAGCTGCAAGCAGTCCCGTAATCGCAGCAAGCACAGTCAGCGCAACCACCTTGCGTTTACGCTTCTTATCGCGCTTCACCTTTTCCGGATCCAGAATCTGTGACTTCTCCAGATTCGCCACACGGTCTCTTCTATTTTTCTTGTTCGTTAACATGTTGCCCACAATCTCTCACCCATCATTCTGTCATTCTTATCTGTCATCTATCTAAACTATTTGTATAATTTGCGGTTTTTGATAGTTCTTTCACAATCAGCGCAGCCGGCGGAATATCACAAGCAGACCTTTCGCAAGGCTTCCGTCATATATGACTACTTCACATGCACCGTCACACTCACCGGATCCGACACATTCCCATCAGAGTCTGTCGTCGTCAGCGTTACGACATGATCTCCCCTTACATTGACATCATATTTGGACGCCTTCAGATTTTTAAATAATGTCTCATATCCATCCTTATCATCCTGAAAGCTCCCAACCGCATCAATCCATGCCGGAAGCTGTCCGGCGGTCGCATTTACGGTAGTACTCTTTAAGATAATTTTCGGATTTCCGGCCTTGGCAGCAGCTTCCTCCTCCTGCCGTCGCCTCGCTTCTTCCTGTTGTCTTTGCTCTTCCTCTTCCTGTGCCTTCCGGTCCGCCTCTTCCTGCTCTTTACGGCGTTGTTCCTCTATATCCGGTGTCGGTGATACGGAAGGAGAACTTTCAGCTTCTGTATCCTCTTCCAGCGTATCTTCTGCATTTGCTGTGGCCTGCAGTTCTTCTTCCTGTGCATCTGCAGGTTCCAAAGTCTCCGGCTCACCCGGAAGCGATCCATCCATGTCTCCGTTAAATCCTGCCATTCCGATATCCCTCATAGCATCTCCGGTAGCTTCGTTTACTGCTTCAAACACTCTGGATGCTTTCGCCGCATTTCCGTCAAGATCCGTTACCGCATAATAAACAATGGCTCGGTTTTCATTCTTATTCTGAACAATCTTTTCTACTACGATCCGATCTGTGACATCTCCGTCCTTGGCATCTACAGCGCCCACTCCCTGCAGAAGCTTCTCATTGTCAATGCCACTGTAATAAATCAGGTCATTTCCGGAAAAAGAAATTACCGGCGGTTTCCTGTCCTTATTAAGCAGCAGCACCACACAAACGGTAATCAATATGATATTTAAAACGGTAAAAACGACTGCCCATTTTCCACTGTCTTTCATACTTTTATTCCTCTGTCACATTTATTCCGGCTGTAATTTTTTCGACAGCATATACTGTTCGCGCATCTTTTCAAATCAGTTCAGACTACAAATTTATCTCTTCTAAGTCAGAACCTCTATCCAGCATCTCATCCAGATTCAGATCCGATTCTGCACTTTCTTCTACTGTCGAATCCATCGGACGCTTCTCGGTTAATTTTCTTGAAGCACGCATTCCTGCTTCTGCTCCGGCTTCTTCCACTCCCTGCCTGCTCAGATCTGTTGTCTTCGCATGTACGCCTTCATTTCCGTATTGTCCGTAATATTTTCCATAATATTTGCCATAGTATTTACCATAATGACCATAGCTCTTCGTACTCATATCCACCTTGTTAAGAACGACACCCAGGATACGGCTTTCTGTCTTGTCAAGCTGTGCTTTTACATTTTGTGCAAATTTATAACTGATCGCATTGTTCTCAATAACAAGAATGGTTCCATCACACTTCTTGGCAGCAACTGCTGCATCAATTACACTCCCAAGCGGCGGAGTATCCACAATCACATAATCAAACAGCTGCTTTGCTTTATTAATCAGGCTTTCAAAATTTTCTCCGCCAAGAAGCTCACTGGGGTTAGGTGGAACGGGGCCTGCAAAGATCATGTATAACTTGGGGAAGTTTGTTTTACAGATCACATCACTCAGTTTCTCCCGTCCCACCAGAATGTGAGTCAAACCCAGGCGCACTGCACCTGTTTTGTATCTCCCTACTAATACAGACTTACGCATATCAGCATCGATGAGCAGAGTCCGTTTTCCTGCCTCCGCAAAAGCCTTGGCAAGTTCCATGGCAACCGAGCTTTTTCCTTCATTCGGAGTACAACTGGTTACGGCGATTACCTTCAAGTCTGCACCACTGAATTCAATGTTGGTACGCAATGTTTTGAATGCTTCTTTAATCCGGTAATCCTCAGATTTATCAAATCGTAAAGATACATGCTGCATGGTTAACTCATCCATGGTCATTCTCCTTATCTTCCCGTGCTTCTCTATGTTTCCTTCGTGATCCCATCCGGGATCATCCCGTTATTCCTTAACACCTTACTTACTCTGTTTATGCTTCTTCTTTTTCTTTTTGGAATTGACCTCATCTTCCTTCATGGGAATCAGTGCCAGTGTGCTTAAGCCCAGATACTTCTCAATATCATCCGACGACTTGATCGTATCATCCATGAGATAACGAATCAGAATTATTGCACTGATTCCAAGACATCCAAGCAGTCCTCCGATAAGTGCCCATTTGGAACAGCTCGGGGATGCCTTTTCGGTTGGCATATTGGCCGTCTCTGCTACATTAACTGCGTCAATGTCCATAACATTCTGAATATGGGTGCTTGCATTTTCTCTTACAGAATTCGCTATATTCATTGCCTGCACCGGATCGTGGTCCTCTACGGTAATCGAAACGATTCGCGTATCACTCGGCGTTGTTACATCGATCTTCTTAAGCAGATCTTTGTATTCCATATTTAAACCAAGCTCCTGAATCACAGCCTCCAATACATAACGGCTGTTGATCAGCTCCGCATAATCCTTCGTAAGCTGTGTCCCCAGCTGCACGTCACTGTAGGTAACAGAAGAACTGTCGCTCTTATTTAAAATATATATTTTGGTTGTAGACTTATACGTCGGAGCAATTACGAACTTGCTTAGAGCAAAACAGCTGAGCGCACAAAAAAGACCGATACTTAAGATCAGCCACACATGTCCCCACAGGACATAAAACAACTCCACAAGATCAATTTCTATTTCATCACGTTCATTTTGATTTTCCATGAAGTTCTCCTTGGTAATTTCTCACATTAATCATCTGACAGGATTCATCAGAGAATCTCATTTCGTATAACATGTTCCGGATTATTCACAAAAATATCCTCAGCATATTGATTCCCATATTTGTGAACAATATAATCCGCACATTTCTTTAATTCCGGTGCCCGTTTCTTCGTGTCATGTGCATCTGTTGCCACAAAATGTACCAGCTCCTGCTTTAACAGCTTTCGTGTAAAGCTCTTCATTCCAACCCCCACATTACCCATTACACTTCCGGCATTCACCTGAATATACGCGCCCATTCCTGTCAGATCTTTGATACGTTCAACATGATCTGCCAGACACTGATATCGCTCCACATGTGCTATAATCGGGAAATAACCTTCAGATAAAAGGTCATAGACACCATTACGCAGATAATCGTAATCATCCATTGGAGCAAATTCCAAAAGTACATATCTGGAATCCGCCATCGTCCTTGCCACGCCGCCATGCAGCTCCTGTGCAAGTTCCATACGATAATAGAGCTCATTTCCTCCGATTAGTTCAATTGACAATCCGGCTCTGCCCATCTGCTCCTGTAGTTGTTTAATATAGACATTCATACTGGGGATGTGAATATTGTGTCGTCCAGGTTTATTATGTGGTGTGACAATGATAGTACGGATAGCATTTTGCTGTGCAATCCGTAACATTGCAAGACTTTCCTCCATAGACTTGGATCCATCATCAACCCCAGGCAAAATATGGCAATGAATATCAATCAGATCCATATTTTCATCCTTTTCCCTTTTATATGTATGCTATTTTTAATATCTTCCTATAATATATTATGCTATTAATAATATATTTTCAAGACATATTTTGCATGAAAATAAATTCTATTACGATAAAATCTTATAAATTATGTTCAATTTTATCCTCTCACGAAAATTTATACACTTTTTATAGTGCATTTTCTTTTTTCTCGATATTTATTGTGCTTTTTGTATGTTTTAGAGGGGCATTTTCGGATACTATAGAGATCAAGAGGTTTGGAATCTATACATATCATAACATTGAGCCCCGATGGGCCGGCAGAAATCTACAGAAAGGAAAGTGGATGATCACAGGAAATAAAAACCGAACATTAGAACAATATCTGAAAGAACTGCGTAAATCCTGCAACTATTCCCAGGAGTTTGTTGCATCGCACTTAAACATTACGCGTCAGACATACTCACATTACGAAACCGGGCGGATCACTCCACCTGTTAATTCCCTGTACAATCTTGCCAAATTATATGGAATTCCGGTGGAGAACCTTTTAAATTTAGTAGTTACCTATAATATTAATATGGATTTTGCACGAACCATACAACCAACGAACATGAATTGTCCTGATGAAATCGAGGCATTTGTTGAATATACCAACAATCCACAAATTCGCAACAAATTAAAATACCTCAATCGTGATGAACGTCTGCTCTTATATTATTTTCAGTTACTGGATCTGCGTGACAAAGAAGACATTCTGGACTTTATGAAATTAAAATCCCACAAACGTCCGCATGTACCTGATGAAAAACGTGATTAGAAAAACCGTGGCTTCCGCCACGGTTTTTAACATTCTTATTTATTATATTTCTCAAGGGATTCGGTTAATGTAACTGTTCAGTACCTTCACAGTTACGATGCAAAATCCATTCCAAATCGGCTTCGCCGATGGGATTTTGCATTACTGAATCATTTTCTTACGGTCTCAGCAGTAAATGCTTCGACCTGTACTGAATAGTTACCCGTCAATTCTGGTATACAAATGTTTCTTCATCTTTCATCGGATAACAGATCAATTCTTCTGCGTCCAGATCTTCCCTGTGCATGTCCACTGCCGTAATCTGATGATTCTGGTAAGTGGTGTAATAATAAATTCCCCTGGAAGCATTCATGCAGGAGGTATAAATCGTGATTTCATATTTTCCGTCCGTCACCTCACAGCACCCTCTCTGTTGTTCTACCGATCCCAGAATATGAAAGAACTGTCCGACACTGTCCTCCTCTCCCTTTCCGGATACTGCATGCATTCTTGTATACGCCACACGTACAAACCGGGACATGGATGACAGATCGCCCGGCATTCCGAGCGCTCCCATTCCCCTGCTGTAAGTCTGCAGCAAAACTTCCTTTGCAAAATGATTCTCCGGTTGTTTTTCCGAAAGATGCATGTAATTATTCAGATTAAAAATCTGCATTTCAAAAGGTGGATTATTAGTAAGCACTCCAACCGGATTATCATATACCTTCAGACCGTCTCTCACAGCTTCAACCACAACGGCTCCTGTCGTATCTGCTATAATCCAGTGAAGCTGTGCTGTAGGGAACTGCTCACTGAACGGAGTTCCCACAAGATTCATGTCAGCAAGTGCTTCTTTTGCTTCATTCAGATCTGCACACCGGCTTAAAATCCACGGAATAAATTCAAACTGTGCTATATTATGCTTTCCATCCTGAACCTCTGCATAAACAGCATTCCCTACGAAGTTAAGTCCGGCCATACCGAGTCCCTTTTCATTCACCGCATCATAATAAAGCGGATACCCTCCTGCCACATGTGCCATTCCAATGATCGCATAGTGCGTATCATACATTCCGTCATGCCGGAATGCAAACGGATATTTCCTTGGCGTAATCGTGATCTGTTCTCCATAGGAAAATTCATAATCCAGAGTTCTTCCCATATAAAAGTCTTTTGTTTTATAAGTTGCTGCTGTACACATGATCAGTCCCTCCTTTTTTGGTAATACCAAAGCTCTTTAAGCAGTCTTTATCTTATTAAGAAAGCAGAATACTTCTTCTCTTAGATATTCTGCTCACTGATATTATTATAATTCGTACGGTGTAATCTGATATACGAAATAGTTAAGCCAGTTTGAATACAAAATGTTGCAGTGCGCGCGCCATTCCAGGCAGGGTTTCTGCGTATCATCATCCTCCGGATAATAATTCTTCGGCACATCAATCGGAAGCCCCTTTTCCTTGTCACGCACATATTCCTTGTGCAGTGTATAACGGTCATACTCCGGGTGACCCATGACATAAATCTCCTTACCGCCATCACTCATGCAAAGCAGAACACCGGCTTCCTCAGACTCTGCAAGAACCGTCAGTTCCTTACACTGATGAATATCTTCGGAAAGAACTGCCGTATGACGGCTGTGTGGAATCAGGAAATAATCATCAAATCCACGAACAAGCGGATTCTTGCGGTTCATCACCTTATGATGGTATACCCCGAATAATTTCTTAGGCAGCAATACCTTCTTTAATCCATAATGATAATACAGACCGGCCTGTGCTCCCCAGCAGATATGGAAGGTCGACGTTACATGCGTCTTCGCCCAGTCCATAATTTCGCACAGCTCCGGCCAGTAATCTACTTCTTCAAACGGAATCTGCTCCACTGGTGCCCCTGTAATAATCATGCCATCAAATTTTTTATTCTTTAGTTCATCAAAGGTATTATAAAAGCGATTCAAATGCTGAATCGGCGTATTCAGGGAAATATGACTGTTCATCTTCATAAACGTCACTTCCACATGCAGCGGTGTATTGGACAGTGCCCGTAACAGCTGCAGTTCGGTATCCTGCTTCACTGGCATGAGGTTCAGAATACAGACCTTTAAGGGACGAATATCCTGATGCATGGCACGATTTTCATCCATAACAAATATATTCTCATTTTCCAAAATTTCTTTTGCAGGTAATGCGTTCTGTACTTTAATCGGCATTGTACATATTTCCTTTCCCTGTTATATTGGCTGTCATTACCTCTGACATGCGATACTACTAATCATAGTCCTTTTCTCTTCTTTTGACAACCTCTGCTTTGGCGCAGTTTATCAGTAGATCTCCTTTGGCAGTTTATCAGTAGATAAATACCTTCAGAACCTTTCTATGAACTCATCCTCGGTCAGAATCGGAATGCCCAGTTCTTTGGCTTTCCTGTTCTTGCCTGAAGAGGACTCAGAATCATTATTAATAAGGAAGTTTGTCTTTGCGCTGACGCTTCCGGTCACCTTTCCTCCCTGCTGCTCCACATAGCTTTTAAATGCATCACGGTTCTTAAACCGGTGTACATCACCGGTAATTACAAAGATAAGCCCGGCACAGGTACCTCCTTCCGCACTGACAGCTTCCCCCTGTATAATACGAACCTCCTGCAAAAGGTGTTCCAGGGCTTCCTTATTCTTCGCAATCTGATACCACTCCATGACAGAACCAGACTTTTCCGGTCCGATTCCGTCAACATCTTCAAATCCCTGTCCGTTCTTCATCCGCTCAAGGAATCCATTAAAGCTCACACTTCCTACGATCTTCCTGGCGGCATCGACGCCGATCATGGGAATACAGAGCGCATAGATGAAGTTCACCGCTTTCACTTCCCGGCTCTTTTCAACCGCATTCAACAGGTTTTCACAGGATTTATCTCCGAATCCCTCCATATTGCGGATTGTTTCAGCATGCTGTCCCAGATGATAAATGTCGGCAAATTCATGTACAAATCCTTCGTTCATAAACCGCAGCATAGTCTGAATTGATAAGCCATCGATATCCATTCCGGACTTGCTTACAAACCTGGTATATTTCTTTCCCTGCCTGGCGGTACAATCCGGATTCGTACAATGAAGTGTTTTCGTCCCGCTATTGCTGATATGGATCTGCGTCCGCGCACCGCATACAGGACATGTCTCCGGAATGTGGAAAGAGCCTTTTGCCTCCTTTACTGCAATGCACTTCGGAATAATCTTATTTGCCTTAATAATTTCCAGGGTGCATTCTTCTCCGATTCCAAGTCTCTCCATTTCACTGATATTACAAAGGGAAGCACGGCTCACCGTCGTTCCCTCCAACTGCACCGGTTCAAAAACAGCTACGGGAGAAATTGTTGATGCAGCGCAGGACCATTCTACATAGCGGAGCTTTGACGTTGCAGAAACATCCGCCCATTTAAACGCAAATCCGGCACGTGTCGCATGATGACCGGTTACCGATCCGGTAGCAGCATACACGGTGTCATCATAACAGATGACCAGTCCATCCACCGGAATATCCATCTGCCCGCTCTCAACCTTATGCGTCCAACGTGCAATCACTTCATCCAGACTGTCCTCATTGCACCGTTCCCGTTCAACTGTAAGGAATCCTTCCTTATCCAGATAATCCATCTGCTCTCCGAAAGACCGGATTCCTTCTTCACGATAAACCAATGTGAATGCATGGAAATATACACAGCGTTCCTTTACCTTCTGCGGATCATCCAGGCTTAAGGTTCCGGAGGCAAGATTTCGCGGATTGGCATACTTCTCATCATCATCTTCGATCAGATCATTAATCATCTCAAAATCCGTATAGGAAATCGTTGCTTCTCCACGGACAACCATATGCCCCTGATAGGAAATCTTTAAGGGGAATCCCTTAATGGCATCTTTTAAAAAAGTAATATTATTTCCAACCGCACCGTTTCCCCTGGTTACAATCTTCGTAAGCTTCCCTTTATCATAGGTAAGAACCAATGTCAGGCCATCCAGCTTCCATGACAGCCAGATATCCCGCCCTTCTGCCCACTTTTTCAACTCGGAGACCTGCTTGGTCTTCGCAAGGGAAAGCGCAGGGAATTCATGCGGTTCACGGTTTCCTCCCGTTTCCTCTGCTCCGGTATTCTGCGTCGGACTATCCGAAAGAATATAACCGGTTTCCTGTTCTAATGCCGTCAGTTCATCAAACATGGCATCCCATTCATAATTTGACATTTTCTCTTCCTGCCCCTGATAGTAGGCACCGGATGCCTCATTCAAAATTCCGACAAGCTCTTCAATTCGTTTCTTCTTAGTTTCCATTTTGACAATCTCTTTCTTTTATACTTCAGTTTGTAACTATTCAGAGCCATGCAAATTATGACAATATGGACGTCGAATGCGCACATTCGTAAGGACATTTGGCATAATTTATATGGCGAAGTAACCACATGAGTAAAACTCAAGTTGCGTTAGCAACGGTTTTACGAATGGGGTTCTGAATAGTTACTTCAATATAAATAAGAATTATATCTCTTATGCAAACTGAATTTTGCAAGTTTTCCTGCAAGTCATTCTGTTTTACTTTCAGGCGGTTATTTCATAATTCCCGTTCTCATTCGATTTCTACTCTTTTTCATAAAATGAAACCTGTTTTTCTATTTGTCGTTTCCTAACAAGATCTTGGGTCACAATCCCTCATAGATCTCTTCTATTGGTAGACCACATCGTATAACGCTTGTAATTCCGCCCCGAGTATCTGTCGATATTCTCCTTTTTTTAACTTTGCAAGTTCGATATTTACCACACGAATACGCTTCAGTTCCTTCACTTCATACCCAAGTGCTTTCGACATTCTGCGTATCTGTCTGTTGACTCCCTGGGTCAGTATGATACGGAAAGTAAACCTGCCGATCTGCTCAGCTTTGCACGGTCTGGTTTTTATTTTTAACTCTGGAAGCCAGACTCCCTCTCCCATCTTTTGAATGAAATCCTCTGTAATTTCTTTATTTAACTTTACGATATATTCCTTTTCGTGTCCGGCACTCCCCTTCATCATGGCATTAATCAGCTCACCATCATTCGTGAGAAGAATCAGTCCTTCCGAATCCTTGTCAAGGCGCCCTGCATAAGTCACTCTCACCGGGAACCTTACCATATCCGTAATTTTCCTGTCTGCGAAGCGATCCCGTTCCGTACAGGTTACTCCCACCGGCTTATAATAGGCCAGAACCACTTTATCATTCTTTCCATGAATGCTCTTTCCACGAACTAAAATGGAGTCCTCTGCTGAGACACGCATTCCCATGGCCGCGGGTTTTCCGTTCACTGTAACCAGTCCCTGATCAATGAGACTGTCTGCATCTCTCCGTGAACAGACGCCACAGGATGCCAGATATTTATTCAAGCGTTCTTTTTCCATATTCCTGATATCCCTGATCTTCCTTATCTTTCTGTATTTTAATCTTTCTATATTCGTAACTATTCAGATCCCCATTCGTAAAACCGTTGCTAACGCAACTTGAGTTTTACTCATGTGGTTACTTCGCCATATAAATTATGCCAAATGTCCTTACGAATGCATGCATTCGACGTCCATATTGTCATAATTTGCATGGCTCTGAATAGTTACCTATATTCTTAAGCTTTGCATTCTTTACATGTAACTCTTATTGTTCATTCGTGATTTCATTTCATACAGCTGCTATAAATTCATCAATGATTCCGTTAACTCAACTTCTACCATGATCAACGATTTCAGCACATAAACCATTCCGGTTCTCACTGTTCACTCAGTTCATTAATAATTTCAATTTCACTTCACAACATACTGCTCATACTTCCCGGCATCGGCATGATGGCAATTCACACGAAGCCGTGTTCCTTCCGGTTCATAGGACTGTTCCAGAATCTGTGCATTTTCCTGCAGATACGAAACAATGCTGCCCTTGTCATAGGGAATCAGCAAGCGAACCTCCTCATAATCTGCATAAACTCTCCGGATAATTTCCTTTACCAGTAATTCGATGGATTCCGGCTGCCTTGCGCTGATGTATATCTTATTCGTTCCTGCTGTTCTCGGATATGTGTTTTCCCCCAAAGACATCTGTTGCAATTCTTTTTCCTGATCCGGTGTCTTGTGAAGCTGCAGCATCTGATTCTGTGGATTCTGATCCTGCAATTTCTGATCCTGTAGTTTCTGGTCCTGTAGTTTCTGGTTCTGTAGTTTCTGGTTCTGTAGTTTCTGGTTCTGTAGTTTCTGGTTCTGTAGTTTCTGCTCCTGCTCCATCTGGTTCTTTGGCTTCTTAGTCGTATTCGCTGTATTCGTGAGCCGATCGGCCTTATTAAAGACAATCAGCATGGGAATATCTCCAGCCCCCAACTCCCGCAGGGTCTCTCTCGTAGTCTCCATCTGTTCCTGATACCCGGGGTCAGAAACATCCACGACCTGCAGGAGCAGATCTGCTCCTTTAATTTCCTCCAATGTCGAATGGAATGCCTTCACAAGACCATGTGGAAGCTTATGAATGAACCCGACTGTATCCGTTAGCAGAAAATCCTGATTATTTCCGGTGTTGATCCGCCGGATTGTCGTATCCAGTGTTGCGAAAAGCATATCCCTTTCCAGCACCTTTTTCTCTTCATCCCCTACAAACCGTTCGACCATATGATTCATAATGGTCGATTTTCCTGCATTCGTATAGCCAACCAATGCTACCAGAGGAATTCTGGATTGTCCCCTGCGCTTTCTCTGAGTTTCACGTTCTCTGGAAATGGCATCCAGTTCTTTACGCAGTTCACTGATACGGTGCTCAATGTGACGGCGGTCAAGCTCCAGCTTTTTCTCTCCGGCACCACGGCTGCTCATACTGCCACTGGTTCCTCCCTGTCTGGTCAGTGCCTCATGCATTCCAACAAGACGCGGCAGGAGATATTGCAGCTTGGCTGTTTCTACCTGCAACCTGGCTTCCCGTGTTCTGGCTCTCATCTCAAAAATATTGAGAATCAGGGTTGTCCGGTCAATAACAGGTGTTTTTAATTCATTCTGCAGGTTTTTGATCTGGGAAGGCGTCAAGGTATCATTAATTAGAATAAGCTGCGCATCCAAAGCCTGCGCAGCATCCCGTACTTCCTGTACCTTTCCGGTTCCAATGTAAAGTGCTTTATGCACGAATTCCATTCTTTGGGTAACCGTCCCAACCGGTTCCATGAAACACGCCTTCGCCAGTTGTTTCAATTCTTCCATGGAGTTATCAAAATTCTGTTCTTCTCCCGTATCTACTCCGACGAGCAGTACCCGTTCCAATTCTCTATTCTGTTGTTCCTCTGAAAAAATATCCCAATACTCTTCCATAGCACCTCTTATGAAATTATCCAATTACTTATTATTGTATCCATTTACTTCTGTAAATGTTTATCTTCCTCATGCTTCAATGACACTGATATAAGGAATCAATTACCGAAAAGTAATTTTCAAATGTTTTGCGGCAGCATCCCGGATTCTTAATCACTATATTTCCCGTCTTTAATCCCGGAAGCGTAAACGCCATTGCCATCCGGTGGTCATCGTAGGTTTCTATTGTTATGTTTCCACGTTCTATTATACTTTCACGCTCTGCTACACATTTACTTTCTGCTGCACTTTCACTCTCTGCTGCGTTTTTACTTTCTGCTGCACTTTCACTCTCTGTTGCGCTTTTACTTTCTGTTGTACTTTCACATTCTATTGTACTTTCACCTTCCGCTACAATATGATCTTCAGGAACTTTCCCCCACGGAAAAATCTGAATTCCGTCAATCTCCGGAGCCTCTTCGCACCGAACTCCCATTCGCTGCAATTCTGTCAAAATCGCACGGATCCGGTCCGATTCCTGAAAACGGATATGTCCGATATTGTGAATTCTGGTAACACGGTCTGCAAAAGGTGCAAGCGCAGCCAGTGTCATCGTCTGATCCGAAAAGTCTTTCATCGAAATATCCACGCCATGCATTTCCGGCTCCTTCATAGTCAGCCGTATTCCTTCGGGCATCTTCTCTTTCTGACATCCCATCTGTTCCAATACGTTCAGGAATTGAATGTCTCCCTGTAAGGATTTCTCCTGAACCCCCTTAACAATAACACTTGTTTTCAGTAAAGGAACCATGGCATAAAAGTAGCAGGCTGCCGATACATCCGGCTCAACTTCATATTCCGTAAGCCCCCATCCTTCCTGATGAGCAATCTCATAACAATTCTCCGTCTGTTCCACCCGAATGCCAAACTGCTTCATCATAGCAAGTGTCATTTTAATATAGGATCCAGCGGTTCTGCTTCCGGTCAGATGTATCTTTAATCCCGTTGGAAGGAGGCATGCTGCCATCAGTAAGGCACTTGCGAACTGACTGCTGAGATTCGTATCAATAGTGATTTCACTCATCCCATGCTCTTCCTGTGCTACATCATTCCGGCATCTATCTTCTTCCGCTTCCATCTTCTGTATTTTGTCTTTCTGTATTTTATCTTTCTGTTCTTCATCTTCTGTAAATTGCGAAGCCAGTTCAAATGGGAAATGATATCTTTCATTATTATATCTAAATTTAATATTTAATTTCTCTAATATTTTCAGGATCGGCTCCATCGGACGCTTACGCATCTGTTCGGATGCATCCAGATAATAATTACCACCTGCAAAAGCCAGTGCAACCGTAAGAAACCGTGCCGCTGTTCCTGCACTTCTTACATTGATGGATGCCTCCGGGTTTGGAATCCTGCCATCCGTACCCTGAATGGTCACCTTCTGCTTTTCTTCCTTGATTTCTATCCGGAATCCAAGCTGAATCAGACAGTCTAAGAAGCCTCTTGTATCATCACTAAACAGGACTCCCGACAATACACACTTCTTACCGGATAGCGCAGCTAACAAAAACGCCCGGTTGGTAATACTTTTCGACCCTGGCACCTGAATAAGATACTCTTTCCTCGGATTCAGTTTTCTTACCTGATAACTATCTGCTTTTTCCATAAGTGTTCCCTTTCTTGGCTATCCTGTTAACTATAATCTATACTATATCATACTTTCTTCGCACAATCACGAAACAGATTACATGAACGGCTGCCGTCAACGTCCAGGTAATGGGATAGGAAATATACAGCGTCTGTAAGGTTCTGCTCCACTGAAATATCGTATAAATATAAACCACACGAAAAACACATACTCCCATTAAGGAAACAATCATCGGCATCACTGCATATCCAAGTCCCCGAATGGATCCCACCAGTACATCCATAATTCCACACAGGCAATACATGGTACAAATAATCGATAACCGTTCCAGTCCATAAGCAATGACCTCAGGATCAGAAGAATAGATCCCAAGGATCTGATTTCCTAACAGATAAGCACCATTGCCAAGAATCAGTCCAACCGCCGTTACAAATAAAATACACTCTGCCAAAATTTTATTGATTCTTCCATACTGTCTGCCGCCAAGGTTTTGACTTGTAAAGCTCACGGCTGTCTGATGCACCGAATTCATTGAAGTATACACAAACCCTTCTATATTCTGTGCAGCAGTATTCCCGGCCATAGCTACTGATCCAAAGGAATTTACCGATGACTGAATCAGCACATTGGATATGGAAAACAGCACACCCTGGACTCCCGCCGGAAGTCCGATCTGTGCAATCTTTCCAAGCATTTTCCAATGAATACGAAGCTTCGTCCATTCTACCCTGATACAGCCCTCACTCTTCATCAGGCAACGCATGATCAATGCTGCTGAAACACACTGAGATATAATTGTTGCAAGCGCTACGCCCGCAACCCCCATATGAAAATTGATCACAAAAATCAGATTCAGAATAACATTAATCACGCCTGCGGCTGCCAGGAAATACAATGGTCGTCTGGTATCCCCAATCGCTCTTAAAATTGCACTTCCGAAGTTATATAGCAGCATCACCGGCATTCCCACAAAGTAGATCCGCATATAAAGCACGGAATGATTAATGACATCGTCCGGTGTATCCATCCATTGAAGCAGTGGTTCTGCAAGTACAATTCCTATAAAAGCAAGCAAAATACCGCCAAGACCACTTACTATAACTGCAGTATGAACCGCTTCCTGCGCTTCCTGCTCCTGTTGTGCACCATAAAACCGTGCTACCAACACATTGACACCAACCGATAATCCAATAAACAGATTCACCAGAAGATTGGTCAATGCACTCGTAGAACCCACTGCCGCTAATGCCTCATTACCGGCAAACTGTCCAACCACAATAACATCCGCCGCATTAAATAACAGTTGTAATATACCTGAAAGCATCAATGGCAGCGTAAATAACAGTATTTTTCGAAACAAAGGCCCATGGCACATATCGATTTCATAGGATTTTGTTTTTTCCATTTTATCCTTACCCTCAAATCATTATTGTAAATTTGTAACTATTCAGTACAGATCGAAGCATTTACTTCTGAGACCGTAAGAAAATGATTCAGTAATGCAAAATCCCATCGCGAAGCCGATTTGGAATGGATTTTGCATCGTAACTGTGAAGGTACTGAACAGTTACGTAACTTTCGTCTCTATAGACTTTCCTCAAATTTGTCCAAAGAACCGGAACCACAGTACAAGGCCAGCTTATGTATCGTCACTTCTGCCAGATTTCTTCCTTCCTCACAAAGCTGTGCAATAAATTTTCCATACAGATCCAGCGTTTCATCAGAATAAGAAAGAAGTTCTGCCTGCAGGCATTCTTCCGGAGAAACAGGAATTTCAGCAGAAAGGAACGCTCCTCGCAAAAAATCAGCTGACTTTGGATATCTGACAGCCAGTTCCTCCAGCCAGTCCATCCAGACCTTCATGATTTCTTCTGCAATCTCCTGTTTCACTGGAGTAATCTCTGGATTCCACCCCTTATCCTTCATCATCCGAAGATCATGAATCCGGCTTTTCAACATTTCTGTTGTCCAGCTTCCATAGATACTCTGCCTTGACATGGCAAACACCTCAAAGCTCTCCATTTTCCGGAAGCAGCGTCCTTCAACCGGATTCCCTGCTGTCTCCCATTCCAGTCCGATCACTTCATTAATCAGTGCCATTTGAAAAGAACCTTCCTTCTGTTCCTTTCGATCCTTCTGCGGAATGCTGTGAAGAATGTTATCGGTATGATGCTCCAGATAATTATCTTCGCCACTCGTCAGTCCCTGTTTCTTCATCTCCTTAATGATCATTGCCACAATCAGCTCAATCATATCCGGAATCCGTTCATCTCCATTGGGCAGTTCAACAAGAGCCGTCAGAATATCCCGGATCTCCGTAAGCACCTTCATCTCCAGTAAACCACGATGCATCCACTTATAGAAAGGAGCAAACCTCCGATTCAGCAGATAGATCATCGACATGGTATGCTTCAGAAACTCTGCCAAAGCAATATCAGCTGTTACCTTTTCACCACGTCCAAACATCCGGTTATAATTATACTGTCCGGATTGCGCCATCAGTGCTGCTTCCCTTGCAATTTTCTTAATTCGGACCTCCTCCGGATAATACTTCAGAATTCCATTCCGGATTCTGGTAAATTCGCCTAAATCATCCCGGAAAACCTTTCCGTTCGTCGCTGATGCCAGCTGATAATCCTCTAAAAATAACCACTGGTTTTGTGTAATTGGCACATCCGTAAGTCCAATTAGCTGTTCATAAAATTCACCAATACGGAACACTCCGACACTCCTGCGTGCCTTATGTGTCTCGATTCTGGTTACCCCCATATAGGTACCCGGCAGCTTATCATATTCTTCCTGTAGTGCCTCTCCGATCTCATCATATACCTGATCCGTAAGCCATAAGCAAAAACCAGGTCCAAAGTCATGATCTCTCGATACCTCGTCATCAAATCCAAAGCATTCTGATCCTTCTCCCACAAGTCCGGCTGCAATCATTCCTTCATAGGCAGGAAATTTCGTGCGGATCATTGGAATTCCATACTCCTTATAAAAGCTCTCGCAAAGCTCCAATCCATTCTGAAAATGAATACTTTCCTGCGGCAGATCCTGCAACTGCTTCTGAACAACATTCAGATTCCGCAGGGTGATTTCATACGCCTTATTTCGTCCTGCCGTTCTTTCAATCTCCCTAAGAGCCCGTTCATAATAATAGGCTGATTCTTCCATATTTCCAGCCAGATACTGTGCTTCTCCCATTGCAGAAAGTGCTCCGCTGTAATGATAGTCCCTTTCCTCATCCTTCTCAAAAAGTGCAAACGCATGACGTAAATTCCCGATTGCCTCCTGATAACGCATCAGCTTTAACTGGCAGGTTGCCAGGCTCGTATAAACAATCGCAATTTCCACTCTCGCTTCCTGATACAGCATTGCAATGGATAAGGCCCGCTCCATACAGTCACAGGCACTCTCATAGTCTCCCATCTCCTGGAAAAGCAATCCCATATTATGATACAAATTAACATAACGGAAATCAGTATCTTCTATATTATGGATATAAATCTCACGTACCTTCTCATCATACATCATCGCATCGCGTAACAGGCCGGCTGCTTTGCAGGTATTGGCCGCATTAAGCAGTGTGGTTGCATACGGAATTGTTCCGGACAGACCAGCCTCAACTGCCACCTGAAGCACCTTTTTACAATAAGCCAGAGATTTCTCATATTCTCCGTTTTCACGATAGTATCCAATAAGTTCATTCATTAAAGTAATCAGGGAGCCTATATCTCCCTGGCTTGCCGATTCTTCAATCTTTCCAAGCAAAAACCCTTCAATTTCATTCGTTCTGTGCTGTACAAGCAAATTATCCAGCTGTTCCAAGGTTTTCTCTACATTCATATGGTTACCTCCTTATTATGTAGTCAGGAAACTCTCTATCTCCTCACACCTCTGTTCTGCATCCGTATATCCCTGCCCATAGGAACAAAGTAATGTTTCTACGTTAGTTTCCTGATTTTTGACTACAATTCCGGTTGGACGGAAAACAAGCGCTTTCCCTTCCTCCTCTAACCTTTTCACTAATTCAAGACTCTGATTATAAGTATCTGCACGTTCTTCCAAAACGCGCACCAACTCCGGATATTCCCGATAAACCCGTCGGACAAAGAACTGATATAACGGGCGATATTTTTTACGATAGTCTTCCTTTCTGGTCAGAATCACAATCAGCCTGTCCCATCCCTCTTCCAAAGCTTTCTTCACCGGTATGGCATCCGCAACTCCTCCATCCAGCATCGGCACTCCATTAATGGGGGTGATCCTTGCAATAAAGGGAAGGGAATTCGCTGTTTTACAAATTCTCCAGAATTCATCCTGATCATGAAACTGATCATGGTAAATGCACTTTCCAGTAATGCAATCCGTCGTGCTGATCAAAAAATGTTTGGCAGAATTCAGAAACGCTTCGAAGTCAAATGGAACCTTTTTCTTCGGAATCTCATTGAATAAATATTCCATATCAAAGAAGGTACCCTTTTTAAAAAAGGTACCAATTCCAAGATATTTATACTCCTTTAATGGCTTAATTACAGCTTCCAGTACTCTTCCTTTCTGACCGGATACATAATTCATCCCGGCATAGGCTCCTGCCGATACGGCCAGCACATTCGATATTTCAATCTTTTGTTCCAGAAAATAATCCAGAATACCTGCTGCATAAATGCTACGCATGGCACCGCCTTCAATTATAATTCCTGTTTTCCCCATACTTCAATCACATTCTCCGCTTCTTTAGTGTTCCTGACAGGTTCCATCTGCATTCAGTACTCCGACACGCTTCAGTGCGGTCATGATTCCCGGTATCAGAATCAATTGTACAATAATTCCTGGTATTGCAGTCAGGAATGCACCTGCCATAAACATCTCCATGGTAAATGGCTGCATGGTTGCACGTGCAAGAATAAACCGGACAAGTCCCCATACTATCCGTCCTGCCAGCATTGCACCAATGAGTGCAAGATAGAGATTGCGTACATAATTCTTACCGCTATCGGTTGTATTTCTCTTACCTAACTGCTGCATGTTCAGGCCAATAACGGCTCCATATACAGCCAGCTCAAAGGACATGGAGACACCGGTCGGGAAGATCGGCGGCATGCCAAACAGTACATAACGCAGCAGCGGAAGCACGAATCCCACAACTGCCCCATACTGCCATCCACAGATCAGCCCACAAAACAAAACCGGAATATGCATGGGTAGCAGCATATTTCCTATCTGCTGAATCTGACCTGTTATAAATGGAAGGACCAGACCGATTGCCATAAACATTGCTGATAATACAAGTTTTTTAATTCCTCTTGATTGTTTTCTCATTATGTACCTCACATCTTTCTATTAATGTAGTATAGTATAGCATAGTCTTTATAAAAAATCTATTTTCTCTATTTTTACGTTTTTTGCATAAATATGTATTTTATCTTGCTTTTTATTTATCTATGCACTATACTAAATATAGTGTCTTGCGCACAGATTTTCCATGTATATTCCCCTCTGCATCCTTGCAGAAATACAAAATGTGCATATACAGACATCAATCTTTCTATATTTATTTATGAACCAAATCAAATTTCCCACATTATAACTGAATCAGATTTCCAGTTCTTCTGTTTTATTCTATCTCTATCTGTTAAATACCGGACGCCTTCTGTTGTCATTTGTGTGTTTATGAGACTATTTCATGTCTTCGGAGCTTTTCGACCCGATTGAAAGAGGATATTCAGAATCCATAGTATGAATCATATTCTTCTTCGACCATATTCCCTGTTCTTATTATATAAGAATATCAAAAAAGCCCGGAAACATAACGTTTCCGGGCACTCTTTATTAAATTTATACAATACCTTGTGCTGTCATCGCATCTGCAACCTTTAAGAATCCGGCAATATTAGCACCGGCAACATAGTTGCCTTCCATGCCATACTTCTTAGCTGCATCATCGAGGTTATGGAAGATATTAACCATGATTCCCTTAAGCTTACTGTCTACTTCTTCAAAGGTCCAGCTCAATCTTTCTGAGTTCTGGCTCATCTCTAATGCGGAAGTAGCAACACCACCTGCATTGGAGGCCTTACCAGGCGCAAACAAAACACCATTCTCCTGAAGATATTCAGTAGCTTCCATCGTAGTAGGCATGTTCGCACCTTCTGCTACAGCAAATACGCCGTTTGCAACAAGTGTCTTTGCATCTTCAAGGTTCAGTTCGTTCTGTGTTGCACAAGGAAGAGCGATGTCAACCTTAACAGACCACTGGTTGGTTCCTTCTGCCTTCTTATCATGATACTGTGCGGACGGTCTTGCTGCTGCATACTCGGTAAGACGTGCACGTTTTACTTCCTTAACTTCTCTCAGTAATTCTACATCAATTCCTTCCGGATCATAAATCCATCCGGTGGAATCCGAACAGGTAACAGGCTTAGCACCAAGCTGCTGTGCCTTCTGAATTGCGTAGATCGCAACATTACCTGCTCCGGAAACAGCAACAGTCTTTCCTGCAATGTCCTTGCCATTACACTTTAACATTTCTTCTACGAAGTATAATAAACCATATCCGGTAGCTTCTGTTCTTGCTAAAGATCCACCGTAGCTTAAGCCCTTACCGGTAAGTACGCCTTCATAAAGACCTGTCAGTCTCTTGTACTGACCATACATAAAACCAATCTCTCTTGCTCCCGTACCGATATCACCTGCAGGAACGTCAGTGTCAGCTCCGATATATTTGTGAAGTTCAGTCATAAAGCTCTGGCAGAATGCCATTACTTCTCTGTCTGACTTGCCCTTAGGATCGAAATCAGAACCACCTTTACCACCACCAATAGGAAGTCCGGTTAATGAGTTCTTGAAGATCTGTTCAAAACCTAAGAATTTGATAATACCAAGGTTTACAGAAGGATGTAATCTTAAACCACCCTTGTAAGGTCCGATTGCACTGTTAAACTGTACACGATATGCATTATTAACCTGAACCTGTCCCTTATCATCTACCCAGGGAACGCGGAATAACAACTGTCTTTCAGGAGTAACGATTCTCTCTAATAAAGCATCCTTCTTGTACTTCTCCTCGTTTGCTTCAATAACAACTCTCAGAGATTCCAGTACCTCTTTTACTGCCTGATGGAATTCCGGCTGTGCAGGATTTTTCTCTACGACCATCTGATAAACTTCATCAACGTATGACATTGTCATGTCCTCCTTTAAATGTTTGTTGTGGCACGGTATCCTTGTATACAATCTATGCTATAGTACACCGCTTTCTCAATCTGTTGCTATTATATATCAGATTTTTTTTCCTTTCAAGCATTTTCTTACACTAAAGTGGTAAAAAATCGTGGTAAAATTTTGTGAAAAATATTCAAAAGATATATCTATTCAATTGTAATAAATTTGTAACTATTCAGTACAGGTCGAAGCACATGCTGCTGAGACCGTACGAATATGATTCAATAGTGCAAAATCCCATCAGCGAAGCTGATTTTAAATGGATTTTGCATCGTAACTGTGAAGGTACTGAACAGTTACATAAATTTATAAGTACTCTTTCAGCTTTTCAATGCTTTTTTCTTCAAAATCCATCAGTTCTTTAGCAATCTCCACGGAACGGTCACCTGCATTCTCACAATGATTCATTATCTTCCACATATCCGTCAATCCACGGTTCGTTCCCTGGATCAGAAGCTCTGCTACATGACTGGTGCTGGAATTGAGCATGGTATTCGCTTTAATTGCCCCACGCAGAATCATTTCCTGATATCCGGTTTCCTTGTAACACTCTGCCTTTCCCTGTAACAGTTCATTCGTCGCCCTGTTATAGATCTCTCCATATCTCATGCTGTCCTTCGTCACCTGTGCCGCTAATGTGTCATCATAAATTTTGCTGCTGATGGAATCAATAGCCTGCATTGCCATCTGGGTATTTTTCTGAATCTCACGTAATATGTTCTTGTCATCACTTTTCATTTTCTTAAAACCCCTTTCCTGTCTAAATATGTTGGATTAGTGCATCCAACACTGCCATTCATAAACTACCAGACTGTTTAGACCTTTTCCGTAAAACAATTCACCAATACAGCTTTTATGTGCCTCTTATATACACAGTAAAATATGCATGGCAATGATTTCATGTGCATAGTAATAATTTCATGCACATACCAATGATTTCATGCGCATAGTAATTAATTTCATGTACATGCCCATGATTTCAATACATAGTAACTCAAAAATGATCCACCAGACCATTTTCACATATGCATGACAACAAAGAAACAGAGTAAACAAATTCTGCCTATGCAGATTCATTTACTCTGTATCATTCCCATTCATTCCCGGATTATACCTGTAATTTCTGTAATTTCTGTAGATTCCAGACTTTCCTGATTAGTATCTTCCCTTTTTGGACTTTTTCTGCTTCTCTCACTCCATTATGTCCAATTCAGGCCCTGTTTTCCTGCTTTCCTCTCTTTGCTTTCTTC
>ERZ856578.1103-NODE-1103-length-52728-cov-4.786481_pt1 | contig 52728 bp, 70 predicted proteins | sample MGYA00514384_ERZ856578 | MGnify/ENA primary metagenome ERZ856578 (study PRJEB29103, sample SAMN06111958) | human gut metagenome | biome: human gut; feature: ankylosing spondylitis patient; material: healthy_person | host: Homo sapiens | place: China:Hangzhou...
AGTCTTTAAGATGGCGTAGTTTTTCTCATATGGGAGATACCGGCTATGTTCAAAGTAATGCTGCCGTACCTGGTAGATGGCCTGGTTGGTCAGGTTTTTGGCTGTGCGGCATAATTCCCGTAGAATGAGGAATTCATCTTTGGACAGATGCTTTAGCTGCTGGCATACGGTCAAATACAAAACGGTTCCTCCTTTCCTAATCGATATAGAACATATGTTCTGCATTAATTATAGCACATGGTTCCACAAAAGGGAAGAGAAAGAATCGTAATTGCTTACCATTTTACATCTGTCTATATATCGTTATAGCGGCATTCATTCCACCGCCTAAGAGGAATGGGGGTATTCTGCCGATTTTATGATAAAAAGGGAGGAGCCGGTGACTCCTTACGGAACCACCGGCAGATTATGAAAAAAATTTTATCGAATTGTTAGCAGCATTTCTTTCTTTCGATGATATAACTATATCAGTTAAATATGAAGAAAGTTTGGAGTGCCTGTTAAAAATATGTGAATGATTGTGAATGAAATATGAACGTCCGGCAGCCAGGTCCATACAGGAGCAGTTGCTGGACGTTTGTGTCATAGGAAAATTCGTTCTATGACACAAAAACGCTCCGCGGGATCGCACTTATCAATGATTCGCCAAATTATTCAAAATGATATTTATCAAGCAGTTCATTTTTCATCTTCCACAGCGGCATGGACAGATCCACGTGGGTCCGGTGCGGATATTCCAGACGGAGAGATTCCTCCCAAAGTGTTGCGAGCTCTTTTTTGCAGTATTTCTGGATGTCCATAACCTTTGGAGAGTGGTAGATACACTTGCCGTCCTTAAATACCGGAACCATCAGTTCACGGATAGTGTAGCTGTCCGGGGCAAGATGAGTCTTTTTCCAGGTTTCAACCGGGTCGAAGAGCAGCAGGGATTTGCTGGAATCGTACTCTTCGTCTACCAGGCAGATCAGGTCTGCGATGATCTTGCCAGTTTCCTTATTATAGATACGGCGGATGGTCTTGTTGCCCGGGTTGGTGATCTTCTCGGCGTTCTCGGAGAGTTTGATCTTCGGGATGAATTTACCGGTTTCTTTATCCAGGATGGCAGCCAGCTTGTAGACACCGCCGAAGGACGGGCAATCCTTGGAGGTGATCAGGTTCGTGCCAACGCCCCAGGAGTTGATGGCTGCACCCTGCAATTTCAGACTGCTGATCAGGTTCTCGTCCAGATCATTAGAAGCAGAGATCACAGCATCGCTGAAGCCTGCTGCATCTAACATCTTTTTCGCTTTTTTAGACAGGTAAGCCAAGTCACCGCTGTCTAAACGGATGCCGTAGAAGGTCAGTGGGATTCCTGCTTCCTTCATCTCCTGGAATACCTTGATGGCGTTTGGTACACCGGATTTTAAAGTATCGTAGGTATCTACCAGAAGAATGCAGGCAGTCGGATATAATCTGGCATAAGCACGGAAGGCAGTCAGCTCATCCGGGAAACTCATGATCCAGCTGTGGGCATGGGTTCCTTTTACCGGTACATCAAACATCTGTCCAGCTAAAACGTTGGAGGTTCCGATACAGCCTGCGATCATGGCTGCCCTTGCTCCGTAGATTCCGGCGTCCGGTCCCTGTGCACGGCGCAGGCCAAATTCCATGATGCCATCCCCCTGGGCAGCATGGATCACGCGGGCGGTCTTGGTGGCGATCAGGCTCTGATGGTTGATGATGTTTAACAGAGCGGTCTCGACAAGCTGTGCCTCCATGATCGGTGCAATGACCTTCACCAGAGGTTCACGTGGAAATACTACAGTTCCTTCCGGAATGGCATAGACATCACCGCTGAAGTGGAAATGTCTTAAATAATCCAGGAAATCTTCTTCAAAAAGTCCCGTGGAGCGCAGATAATCAATATCTTCCTCCTCGAAATGCAGATTTTCCAGATATTCGATCACCTGCTCCAGACCGGCGCAGATGGAATAACCGTTATTGCATGGGTTGCTGCGGTAAAATGCATCGAAAATGACGGTTTCGTTGGCATCCTTTTCCTTAAAGTAGCCCTGCATCATGGTCAATTCGTATAAATCAGTTAATAATGTCAGATTTCTTCCTGCCATAAGATTCTTCTCCTTATTTTCCAATGGGTAATATGTCTGTTATCATAACATACATTTTATAAAGAAGAAATAGATTGATAAAAAAATAACAAACCACAACTTCCCTTGACAATGGTATTTATGCTTACTATAATAATATAGTCATAGAAGAAAAACTGAGATGGAGACAGTAGTCCTGTGAAGAAAGCCACAGCGAACCGGGGAAGGTGGAAGCCCGGTGCAAGTAGCGCAGATGATGAAGATCACTCCGGAGTTGCAGGCTGAACCGGAATGCCGGGATGCAGAGAAAAGCGCAAGGCGATGATCTGCTGTGGTACTCAAAAGTAAGCTGGGCCGGGATTCCCCCGTTAGAAGGAACGCATATGTTGGTATGATGTAATAGGTGGTATAGCGAAGAAGAGCAGACTTTCGTCCTGATTACGGGGATGAAGGTCTTTTTTTATAACAGGAAATTCTGATAAAAAAGACCGTTCCGTGGGATCGCACTGCGGCGGAATGAAAGTATGTCTCTAAAGCGACCCGCCGCAAAGGCAGATGGTTGCCGAAGCAGCCGCGCCTCGGCGCAAGAATGTGCCAAGGCACATTTTATTATATATCCACCGGAAAAATGGAGGTTTTGAAATGTCAAAGTACGACAAGGTGCCTACAGACTTGAAGTTTGTGGAGCGTGAGAAAGAAGTGGAAAAATTCTGGAAAGATAATGATATCTTCCAGAAGAGTATCGAAGATCATGAAGGTCATCCAACCTACATGTTTTATGATGGCCCGCCAACTGCCAACGGCAAACCGCACATCGGCCATGTACTGACCCGTGTCATCAAGGATATGATCCCGAGATACCGCACCATGAAGGGCTACAAGGTTCCAAGAAAGGCCGGCTGGGATACTCATGGACTTCCGGTTGAACTGGAAGTCGAGAAGATGCTGGGCTTAGATGGTAAGGAGCAGATCGAGCAGTACGGTCTGGAGCCATTTATCGAGCATTGTAAAGAGAGTGTCTGGAAATATAAGAGCATGTGGGAGGATTTTTCCGCAACCGTTGGTTTCTGGGCTGATATGGATAATCCATATGTTACCTATCACAATAATTTTATTGAGTCTGAGTGGTGGGCATTAAAGCAGATCTGGGAGAAAGGTCTGTTATACAAGGGCTTCAAGATCGTACCTTACTGCCCAAGATGCGGTACCCCGCTTTCCAGCCACGAGGTAGCACAGGGATATAAAGATGTAAAAGAACGTTCTGCGATCGCCCGTTTCAAGGTAAAAGGCGAGGACGCATATATTTTAGCATGGACCACAACTCCATGGACGCTTCCATCCAACGTGGCTCTGTGTGTGAACCCGAATGAATCCTATGTAAAGGTAAAAGCAGCGGATGGCTACACTTACTATATGGCAGAGGCTCTTCTGGACACGGTTCTTGGAAAGCTGGCTGACAAGGAGGCCGGAACACCTGCTTATGAGATCCTGGAGAGATACATTGGTAAGGACTTAGAGTACAAAGAGTACGAGCCATTATTTGATTGTGCAACCGCGATCTGCGAGAGACAGCATAAGAAGGCATTTTACGTGGTATGTGATACCTATGTAACTCTGACAGACGGTACCGGCGTGGTTCATATCGCCCCTGCATTTGGTGAGGACGACTCCAAGGTTGGTAAGAAATATGACCTGCCATTTGTACAGTTAGTCGATGCAAAGGGTGATATGACCAAAGAAACCCCATGGGAAGGCGTATTTGTAAAGAAAGCCGATCCATTGGTATTAAAAGCGCTGGATGAGAAGCATCTGTTATTCGAGGCTCCGGTATTTGAGCATAGTTATCCACATTGCTGGAGATGTGATACTCCATTGATCTACTATGCAAGAGAGTCCTGGTTTATCAAGATGACTGCAGTAAAGGATGATCTGATCCGCAACAACAATACCATCAACTGGATTCCGGAGAGTATTGGTAAAGGCCGTTTCGGTGATTGGCTGGAAAATGTTCAGGACTGGGGCATCAGCCGTAATCGTTACTGGGGCACCCCATTAAACGTATGGGAGTGTGAGTGCGGACATCAGCATTCCATCGGAAGCATCGAGGAACTGAAGTCCATGTCTCCAAATTGTCCGGATGACATCGAGCTTCACCGTCCATACATTGATGCAGTCACCATCACATGTCCGAAGTGCGGCAAGCAGATGAAACGTGTGCCGGAGGTGATCGACTGCTGGTTCGATTCCGGTTCTATGCCATTTGCACAGCATCACTATCCATTTGAGAATAAAGAACTTTTTGAGCAGCAGTTCCCTGCAGATTTCATTTCCGAGGCGGTTGACCAGACCAGAGGCTGGTTCTACTCCTTACTTGCGATCTCTACCCTGCTGTTTAACAAGGCACCATATAAGAATGTTATTGTATTGGGCCACGTTCAGGATGAGAACGGCCAGAAGATGAGTAAGTCCAAGGGCAATGCGGTTGATCCGTTCGACGCACTGGCTACTTATGGTGCAGATGCGATCCGCTGGTATTTCTATATCAACAGTGCTCCGTGGCTGCCGAACCGTTTCCATGGCAAGGCTGTCCAGGAAGGTCAGAGAAAGTTCATGGGTACTTTATGGAACACTTACGCATTCTTCGTTCTGTACGCCAATATCGATGATTTCGATGCGACCAAGTACACCCTGGACTACGATAAGCTGCCAGTTATGGATAAATGGCTTCTGTCCAAGTTAAACTCCCTGATCAAAGAGGTAGACGATAACCTGGCAAATTACCGGATCCCAGAGGCTGCAAGAGCCCTGCAGGATTTTGTAGATGACATGAGCAACTGGTATGTCAGAAGAAGCCGTGAGCGTTTCTGGGCGAAGGGTATGGAGCAGGATAAGATCAACGCTTATATGACTCTGTATACCGCTCTGGTTACCGTATGTAAGGTAGCAGCTCCGATGATCCCATTTATGACCGAGTCTATCTACCAGAATCTGGTCCGTAACCTGGACAAGACCGCTCCGGAGAGCATCCATCTGTGTGATTACCCGGCAGTGAATGAGGCTCACATTGACAAGAAGCTGGAAGCTGATATGGACGAGGTATTAAAGGTAGTTGTTATGGGACGTGCTGCCAGAAATACCGCTAACATCAAGAACCGTCAGCCAATCGGCCGGATGTTTGTCAAGGCTCCGAACAAGCTGTCTGAGTTTTATGTAGAGATCATTGAGGACGAGTTAAATGTAAAGAGTGTGGCATTTACAGACGATGTCCGTGATTTCACCAGCTACACCTTTAAACCACAGTTAAAGACAGTTGGACCAAAATATGGTAAACAGCTTGGCAATATCCGCAAGGCTCTGAATGAGATCGATGGCAACCGGGCGATGGATACCTTAAAGGCTGAGGGCAGACTGACCTTCAACTTTGACGGAAATGAAGTTGTTCTGACAGAGGAAGATCTGTTGATCGATATGGCCCAGAAAGAGGGCTATGTCAGCGAGGCAGATCAGAATGTGACGGTTGTTCTGGATACCAACCTGACTCCGGAGCTGATCGATGAAGGCTTTGTCCGCGAGCTGGTAAGTAAGATCCAGACCATGCGTAAGGAAGCAGGCTTTGAGGTGACTGACCATATCGCTGTTTATGAGAGCGGTAATGAGAAGTTAGCAGAGCTGACTAAGAAATTTGAGGTTCAGATCAAGAAAGATGTGCTGGCAGATGAGATCATCATCGGTCAGATGGACGGTTATACAAAAGAATGGAACATCAATGGCGAGACCGTCACACTGGGAGTTGTAAAAAAAAATTAAATAAATCAGTGGAAGAGGAGAAATTATCAACCATGGAAAAGAAGTTTGATAAGGAAGAATTTCGCCGTTCAATTATTTATACATTAAAGAGCCAGTTCCGTAAAAAGGTTGCGGACGCGACACCACAGGAAGTATATCAGGCGGTTGCGTATGCAGTAAAAGATATCATCGTTGATGACTGGATCGCAACGCATAAAGAGTATGAGAAAGAAGATTCCAAGACTCTTTATTATCTGTCCATGGAGTTCTTAATGGGTCGTGCGCTGGGTAATAACATCATCAACCTGATGGATTATGAGCCGATCAAAGAAACTCTGGATGAGATGGGCTTTGATCTAAATGTGCTGGAGGACCAGGAGCCGGATGCCGCTTTAGGCAACGGCGGTCTTGGCCGTCTGGCGGCCTGCTTCCTGGATTCTTTAGCAACTCTTGGCTATCCGGCGTATGGCTGCGGTATCCGCTATCGTTATGGTATGTTCAAGCAGAAGATCGAGGACGGCTACCAGGTAGAGGTTCCGGACGAGTGGTTAAAGGATGGCAATCCATTTGAGATCCGCCGTTCTGAGTATGCGACCGAGGTCAAATTCGGCGGTTATGTAAAACATATCTGGGAAGATGGCAAGGAGAAATATGTCCAGGAAGGCTATGAGTCCGTTATGGCGGTTCCTTACGATCTTCCGATCGTGGGCTATGGCAATCATGTAGTCAACACTTTAAGAATCTGGGATGCACAGCCGATCAATATGTTCAACCTGGATTCCTTTGATAAGGGTGATTACCAGAAGGCTGTGGAGCAGGAGAACCTGGCAAAGAATATCTGTGAGGTGCTCTATCCAAATGACAACCACTATGCAGGAAAGGAACTGCGTTTAAAACAGCAGTATTTCTTTATTTCTGCAAGTGTACAGAGAGCAGTTGCAAAATACAAACAGAACCATGATGATATCCGTAAGTTCTATGAAAAGAATGTATTCCAGTTAAATGATACCCATCCGACTGTGGCAGTACCGGAGCTGATGCGTATCCTTCTGGATGAAGAGGGCTTAAGCTGGGATGAGGCATGGGAAGTAACCACCAGGACATGTGCTTATACCAACCATACGATCATGGCTGAAGCATTGGAGAAATGGCCGATCGACTTATTCTCCAGACTGCTTCCTCGTGTATACCAGATCGTAGAGGAGATCAACCGCCGGTTTACGGAGCAGATCCGCCAGATGTATCCGGGCGATGAGCATAAGGTATCCAGAATGGCGATCCTGTATGATGGACAGGTCCGCATGGCATATATGGCCATCGTCGGCAGCTTTTCTGTTAACGGTGTTGCAAAACTGCACACTGAGATCTTAAAGAACCAGGAATTAAAGCATTTCTATCAGATGATGCCGCAGAAGTTTAATAACAAGACAAACGGTATCACCCAGAGAAGATTCCTGCTTCATGCAAACCCACTGCTGGCTTCCTGGGTAACTGAGAAGATCGGCACAGATGCGTGGATCACAGATCTTCCACAGATCGCAGGCTTAAAGAAATGGGTGGATGATGAGAAAGCACAGAAGGAATTCCAGGAGATCAAGTACCAGAACAAGGTACGCCTGGCCAAATACATCAAGGAGCACAACGGCATCGATGTAGATCCAAATTCCATCTTCGATGTACAGGTAAAACGTCTCCATGAGTATAAGCGGCAGCTGATGAACATCCTTCATGTGATGTATCTGTACAATAAATTAAAGGACAATCCAAATCTGGATATGGTTCCGAGAACCTTTATCTTCGGAGCGAAAGCGGCAGCAGGCTACCGCCGCGCGAAGCTGACCATCAAGCTGATCAACTCTGTGGCTGATGTGGTCAACAACGATCCGGAGATCCAGGGCAAGTTAAAGGTGGTATTTATCGAGGATTACCGTGTTTCCAATGCGGAGATCATTTTTGCCGCAGCGGATGTCAGCGAACAGATTTCCACCGCAAGTAAAGAGGCTTCCGGTACCGGTAACATGAAGTTTATGTTAAACGGCGCATTGACTCTGGGCACGATGGACGGTGCCAATGTGGAGATTGTCGAAGAGGTTGGTGCGGAGAATGCGTTCATCTTTGGTATGTCTGCCCAGGAGGTTATCAACTACGAGCAGAACGGCGGTTATTATCCAATGGACATCTTCAACAATGATCCAGAGATCCGCCGGGTACTGATGCAGCTGGTGAATGGTTATTATTCTCCAAAGAATCCAGAGCTCTTCCGTGAGATCTACGATTCCCTGCTGAATACCAACTCCAGTGACCGGGCAGATACTTACTTCATTCTGAAGGATTTCCGTTCCTATGCAGAGGCTCAGGAGAAGGTCGACAAGGCTTACAGAGACCGGGCATGGTGGACTAAGGCAGCGATGTTAAATGTGGCCTGCTCCGGTAAGTTCACTTCTGACCGTACCATTCAGGAATATGTGGATGATATCTGGCATCTGGATAAGATCACGGTAGAGGTACAGTAAATTTGAATTAGGACGAAGTTTCCTATGACATAAGAAGATCCCTTCCTTTCATACACTAGGGTGAAAGGAGGGGATTTTTTGTATTTTCGTGTGATCTGGAAATGGATCGGTCCGGCCCTTCTGATCCCGTATTTTATGACTTTGTTCTGGGGTGGGGACTGGAATGGAACATGGAGTGAAATGGTTTTGGACAGCCAGAGGTTAGAGGCTTTTCACAGTTCGGATGGTGATGAAACCGCAGCCTCGGTGGAGTTTCATAAGTCCTGGGGGCGGGTGTATTTAGATAAGGAAGAGAAACATTATGTGGATGGAGAGACGTATTTGATCGGCGTGGTCGTATGCCAGATGGATCCCCAGTGTGAGATGGAAGCGTTAAAAGCCCAGGCAGTTCTGGGGAGAACCTTTCTGTATAAAAAAATGGATCGGGATGGAAAGGTGAATCAGAGCGAACTGGGAATTTCCCTGGATCGGCAGAGCCAGTTGGAGGAAATATGGGGAAAGGATGGATTTACTATCGCTTATGAGCGGGTGAAGCAGGCGGTAGAAGAAACCGCAGGGCAGATATTAACGTATGAGGGAGTACCAGTGGAACCATTTTTCCACAAGATCAGTGCCGGAGTGACAAGAGCGGGAGAAGAGCCGTACCTGGTGTCTGTGGAGAGCAAACAGGATATGGAGGCGGAAGGGTACGAAACAGTTCGGGAGTGTAAGGAAGAGACTTATGGGGAGATTCAGATGATCAGCCGGGATGAGGCCGGGTATGTGGAGGAGATCCAGATCGGTGGACAGGTGTATACGGGTGATGAAGCAATGGAGCTGCTTCAGCTGCCAAGTCCTGCATTTACCATTTCCCACCTGGAAGGCGGGCGGGTGGAAGCAGTCTGTCATGGGGTGGGACATGGGATTGGGCTCAGCCAGTATGGGGCAGAAAAACTGGCGGAGGAAGGTTACGGGGCGGAGGCGATTCTTGGTTATTATTTTAAAAATGTAGAAGTTATTTCGTTAGACCGTGTATAAGTTTTTGTCACCGGGTAACAATATTACCGAGGTGATAAGGGTGAAAGATAAATTCAATCAGTTATTTCAGGACAAATTATTTCTTGTAATGCTGGTACTTGGCCTGCTGACTATTGTTGCCGCGGCAGGCGCCATTACGATCCAGAGAGGAAATACGCCAGGGGAGAATCCGTATATGCAGATGGAAGAACCCGGAAAATTGATGGCGGAGGAGACACAGGAAGAGAAGGAGCCCATGATCGAGATCGTGGAGCAGACCGTGGGAGCGGGTGAGGAAGCCGGTGGGACAGAGGGCAGTCAGGCAGTCCAGAATAGCCGCAAGAATGCCCAGACGAAGGGAGCTGATGATCCATATGTGGCAGCCGGAACCGGTAAAGATGCCGCAACCCCGCTGGTACTGGATTTTTCCGACGCCAGCACCCTGGGATGGCCGGTACGGGGCAATATCCTGTTGGATTACAGTATGGACACCACCACCTATTTTCCAACCTTAGACCAGTATCAGTGCAATCCTGCTGTCGTGATCCAGGCCAGTATCAGTGACCCGGTGGAGACACCGGCTCCGGCCAGAGTGGTCTCGGTTTCTTCGGATGAAGAACTGGGGAATTACGTGGTGCTGGATCTGGGAAATGATTATGTGGCTACCTGTGGTCAGTTAAAGGACATCCAGGTCGTGGAAAATGAGTACCTGGAAGCTGGACAGGTCTTAGGCTATGTGGCAGAGCCAACAAAATATTACAGTGTGGAGGGCAGCAATGTGTATTTTAAATTGATGCATGATGGAAAGGCTGTGGATCCGGTGGGATATTTTCAGTAGGCGCTGTGGCTGGATTTGAAAAATTACGGGGAATCTCTCTTGGGGCGAGAAAGCGTGCCGGGGGAGATTTTTCAATGTCTTTTGGAGAATTCGGGCGTTTTTAATAAAAATCTAATAAATTGTTCACAGGGAGGTCAGAGTTTTTTTGTATCATATTTTAAGAAAGGCCAGGATTTCCTAAAAGGATAATTCCGCATGATATGGCAGTGACAGAAGATTTTGTCGAGACTACTTTACTACATAAAGGAGCAAAAGATGAATATTTTATTTTTTTTGACCCCCAAAAGCGATGTTGCGTTTCTTTACGATGATGAGACCTTAAGGCAGGCCCTGGAAAAGATGGAGTATCATAAGTATTCCGCTGTTCCGGTGATCAGCCGGTCTGGTAAATACATTGGAACCATTACAGAGGGTGATATGCTGTGGGGAATTAAGAACCAGTATGATTTGAGCCTGCGGGATTCAGAGCATATTTCTGTGTCAGCGATCAAGAGAAGATCGGATAACCGCCCCGTGTATGTCAATGCCACTATGGAAGACTTGATCGACAAAGCGTTGAACCAGAACTTTGTGCCGGTGGTGGATGATCAGAAGAATTTTATCGGGATCATCACCAGAAAAGATATTATCAGTTATTGCTACGGAAGGCTCTGTGAGGCGGAACGGTCATGAATTTCCAGGAGATCGAACGGTACGAGGCAGCTGGAAGAGCCGCATTAAAGGAATATGGAATGGAGCAGTGGAGGTTTGAACTGCTCCATTGTTCAGAAAATGCTACATTTCTGGTGACAGAGCCGGAACATGAAAAGGACGGACTGGCTGCTGGAGCCGGTTTGGTTAGTGATGCCAGAAAACGGGTGATGCGGGTGGCAAGACCCGGGTATCATACACTGGAGGAACTGGAGAGTGAGATCCGGTGGGTGGAGAAGATCTGGGAAGAGAAGGTGGTTCCCGTGGCGAGGCCGGTGAGAAACCGGTGCGGGGATGGAGTGACAGTATCTGCATCGTTCTCCTGCGTTATGTTCGAGTTCATACCGGGTCACGCACCTGATCCAAAGCACGATGTCTGCGCCCTGGACGATTTCCGGGAGATCGGCAGAATGGCGGCAAAGCTGCATGAGCAGGTGATCTGCTGGCCGGAGGCAGAAAAATTATGCCGCCCCCAGTGGGATTATGAACATATGCTGGGAGCTAAGGGACTGTTCGGAGACTGGCGGTTGTGCCGGGAACTGGATGAGGCTGGTTTTCAGATCATCGAGCGTGTCTGTGAAAAAATCTGGAAAAATCTGGTCCATTATGGAAAAAAAAGGGAGAATTATGGACTGATCCATTCGGATCTGCGCGCAGCTAATTTATTAAAGGATGAACATTGTATACATGCTATCGATTTTGATGACAGTGGTTTTGGGTGGTTTTTATATGACGCCGCCGCCGCTATCAGCTTCGTAGAATACGATAAAAGAGCCGGAGAATGGCTGAGCTCCTGGGTAAACGGTTACCGCGAGGTACGTCCATTATCGCCAGAAGAAGCGCATCTGATTCCGACCTTTGTTATGGCCCGGCGAATCCAGCTGATGGCATGGATCACCAGCCACGATGATTCTGACCCGGTGAAGGTGTATTACAGGGGATTTGCAGGGGAAACGGTGAAGATGGGAGAGCGATTTTTAATGGGTGATCCGGATTTTTTTCAGCTTTATCAGGAGAATTAGGAGAATCCTGAAGATCAGGATTCTCCCTGCAATAGCTTAGTTGTCACAGGAATCACAGCTGGAGTCCAGGCTGAGAGGCATGATGCCGATATCGCCGCAGCCGCCATTACCGCCGCAGCCGCCATTACCGCCGCAGCCGCCATTACCGCCATATCCGCTATTTCTCATGGCATCTTCCCATCCCTCATGATATCCACGGCGGAAGCCATTTCGAAAACCATTCCGGAAGGACTGGTTACCACTGCAGCTATTATTGCCGCTGCCATCGCAGCCGTTATTGCAGCCACCACATCTAGTATTCCAACGATCACAACCATTTCTACAACCGCCACATCCATTATTTCCAAAGATACACATATTCAAGTCTCCTTTTTGACTGGTTTGTACTGTATCCTATGTCCATCGGGGACAATGTGTGAATCCTGTTTTTTGAGCCTGTAATTGGCAGAGAGGAAAACGAGGCACTTAAAAAAGCACAGAAATTCCCTATATACCATAAAATAGTTTTGTAAGAATCAAAAAGGAGTCTACAATATGGACTGTGTATACAGAAACCAGAATACAGGCTGGTGTGGACAGACAACGGGCCCACAGGGCAGCTGTTATCCATCTGGAATGACAGGTTATCCACTGGCTATGGCATATATTCCGTGGCAGCAGTGGAAAACACCTTATGCTCCGGCAAAGGGTCTGAGCCGGGGAACAATTTTTGAAGATCTGGATCTTCCATTTGAGAAAGAGAGGTGTCGGGGCGTATGAATCAGAATTGCAGCCAGCTTTTAGACTATATCACCCAGGTCAGCTTTGCAGTGGATGAGGTGGTGCTTTACCTGGATACTCATCCTTATGATCCTGCAGCTCTGGATTATTACCATCAGGCGGTCCGCGCCAGAGAAAATGCCATGAAAGCATACGCCACAACCTGCGGCCCCCTGAATTTTGATCAGGTGACCTCTGAAAATAACTGGAACTGGATCAACAGCGCATGGCCATGGGAAGGAGGAATCTGCACATGTGGAAATATGAAAAACGCCTGCAGTACCCGGTAAAAATTACGCAGCCGAATCCAAAGATCGCACAGTATATTATGAGTCAGTATGGTGGCCCGGACTGCAAAAACCTATAAAACCCTCAGAAAGCCTTTGTTTATGCGGCTTCCTGAGGGTTTCTCTATACATAGTATATTACCTTAAATTCCCCATTTTGTCTATCATAAATAATCTTTTTTACAATCTTTCGCAGAGCATTGCCCTTTATCTCAAAGTCCACATTCGGATCTGAAAACAGGTCGTAGGCGCTCTGGATCCGCCGGAGCACCTCATTCTGATCGGGAATCTCGGCCTGTGGGGAAGGCGCTGTCTCCTGCAGCTTTTGTAAAAGTTCTTCTCGTTCTGCAGCAAGACGCAGTTTGTTTTCCTTGTATTCTTCCAGGGTGTCGATGCCTGCCTCGTAGGCTTCCTTAATTCGCAGCTCTTTTAACGTGACTTTATCCAGCGCATCGGTGATCAGATCCTGTTCGGTGGCAGCAGCAGTGGTTTCCGGTGGAAGGTATTCGTATTCAACGGATTCGGACTCCAGCACGGTTTTGATGGAATGCAGGAGAAGCTGCTCTGCCTTGGCAACGGTGATGGCGCAGGAACCGGGATGCAGTCCCTTCGAATATTTCCAGCATTGGAAGAAATCACTTCCATGATTAGACCGGACACGATTCAGACTGAGTGAAGCGCCGCAGACGCTGCAGACCAGAAGACCAGAGAGCCAGTGGCCGCAGGAAGACACTTCGCGGCGTTTCAGAGGTCGATATTCCGCACGGATCCGTTCCTGGACTGCCGGAAAGATCTTCGTGACAGATGGGCGAACCTCATGAGTCCCCTGAAAGGAATAGCCGTTCCACAGGACGGTTCCATTATAGAACTGGTTCTGCAGGATCCGGGAAATGGTCCGGCGTTCAAATGGATTCCCTCGTCTGGTCCTCCAGTGATGTTCATTGCAGGCTCTGGCGATGGCAGTCATATCTTTCCCATCATAATAGGACCGGAAAATGTATTCCACGATCTTATAGGTCTCTTCATTGATCACAAAAGCTTTTCCTTCTCCTACGGCCTCGTATCCAAGGGAAGGAGAGGACTGATAGCCCTGCCGCAAAGCCTTCTCCGTCATGCCGCGGACCACCTCTCCGGACAGGTTGTAGGAGTAGTACTCGTCAAACCATTCAATGATGGTCTCGATCAGCCGCCCAAACATCCCTTCCATGATCGGCTCCGAGACGCTTTTGATTTCTACGCCGCATTTCTTCCGGAGAATCCCCTTGTAAAAGGTTGATTCCTCCTGGTTGCGGGCGAAACGGGAAAATTTCCAGAGGTACAGTCTCTTAAACGGCGCCGGTGACTGGGATTTGGCGATGGCGATCATCTTCTGGAACTCCGGCCGGTTGTCGGCTTTTCTTCCGGAGATTCCTTTTTTCTCTTCAAAGATGTATTCCGGAGGAATCACAAAACCATCCTTTTTTGCTTCATCCAGGATCACCCGAAGCTGGGCGTCCGGGGAAAGTTCTGTCTGATCATCCGTGCTGACGCGGATGTAGGCCGCGCCGATCTCAAGGGCTTTTGGTGTCATTTCTATCATCTCCTTGTGAATTTTACTGAAAAATGGGTATAAAAAGAACACCCCTTGCCAGGATGCTCTGGAGATGATATAATTCAGGTGTTTGAAGTCTGATTATATCTGGCCGGAGCGATCTGGTAAGAGAAAATCTATGTGAAGCCGTTCGGTGTTGGTAGCACCGGGCGGTTTTGCATTTTTGTAATATTTAGCAGAAAAATGTTCGATCATTAAACTGCTCAGTCCATCGATCAATGATTTCAGCACTGTTGGCTTCGATCATTCTTAAAATCCCGTGAAGGATCTTTGGAGGAATTTTAGAGTTGTTATTGCTGAGAAGCGTGTGGCCGGTGCTTGTGATCCAAACCTTTGTGGCATTTGCGGAGGCTCTTCCTTCAGCGATATGAACGTGAATGGGTTCCAGAGGCATTCCCTCATTTGACCAGAAGTATACGATATAGGAGCCGATTCTAAAGATTTGCGGCATTTAGGATGCCTCCTTCCTGGGCAAATTCCATAATAAGGTGGGCATTATCACGTATAAGGCGCTTGAAATATGCCATTTCCTGATCAGAATATCCATGAATGCTTTCCCAGGTATAATCTGGAAGATAACAGGTGGCATTGTGAAAACCGTCCCTTTCATCTGGAGTTTCAATGTAAACTTTTACACGTCCATCTGGGCGTAATTCGGAATGAGTAATTTCAGTATCATCGTTTAGTGTTAAATAGGGATACATCATAAAGTGACACCTCCTCATTTGATAATGACATAGAGTATTCCTTTCAGAAGAGTTAAGCTGCGTGGTTATAATCGACAATCGCTACCTCAGTCAACAGATCCTTTAAGCGTGCAATGATGGATTCGATCTTTTTCATTGTAACGCCATTGATATATTCTTCGCCACATTGTGTGCATCGGTTACATGGAACATTTTTGATGATAATGTAGCAGTTGTTGAAAGAGGTCATATAAGTAGTAGTGGATTTTTCAAGGTTTCCTTTACATAAAAAGCAAGTCATAGTTATTTCTCCTTTCTGAGTTTAAAGGCAGCGTCCCATTTTTCAGCATCTGGATAATATGCAGTAACGATCCATAAGGTATTTAAATCACTTCCAACCACAACATGGATAAGAAGGTGGTGGGTAGAAGAACCAAGGATCAAACAACTCGGAAATGGATAATCATCGGGGTATTGTTCAATGATCTCACCATTTTTTATACATGATATGACATCATCGATCGAAATACCACGTTGCTCCAGACGTTTGGCGGCGTGCATGGTAATTTCGATATTTTCTAGTGTACATATTTTCTGTAAATCTAGTATGTTTAATTCCATAGAGCTCCTTTCACTTGTTTTAATTCCATCAGTTTTTATATTTTCTCATAAACCGTCAGCACCGGATCAAACTGAATCACGTATCCATCAGATTCCACGTATAGCCCATATTTTTCACGGTAACATTCCAGAGCTTCGGCCAGAAACTCTTCAGAGACATTCAGACAGTCGGCCAGTTCGTGACGGCTGCGGCAGTGGTGGCGGTAGCCTTGTATGATTCCGGAGAGACCGATTCGTTTGTTGTACGCCCAGAATCGGGCGATGCGTTCCTGCTTTCTGGCATTTGCGGTGTCCTGGTCTATGATGCGGCCGACCGTTGTGTAGTAGTGGCCAAGTTCTTCGGCTAGGACATCAGCTTTTTTAGAAAGAGTAGGAATACTCCTGCGAATAGCGATTCTTCTTCCTTTGATTCTGCCATCGCTGATCGGCAGGTCTTTTTCTTTTACTGTAAGTCCAGCTTTCTCAGCTTCAATTAGTAAATCCTCATAGCTCATGCGGCAATCACCTCATTAAAAGTTTGGATCATCCATAATATCATCTTCTGCCTGGATGGAAGCGGCGGTACGGTCAGAGTCAGGAATATCGGTGCGGTTATGAGCGGCATCGGCATCTAAATAGGAGTGATCAGGAAGCTGAGTGATCTTATTTGTTTCTTTGGTGTCGATGGATCGTTGGTATTCTTTATTTAAAACGGTATCTACCATATCTTTTCCATGATCATCAAGGCTACGGTATTTTTCAATATATTTGTACTCAGAAGTTTTTAATCGAAATGAGTTTAATACTTCTTTTTCATTTGTTAGACCTAATAAGTAATCCACGGATACGTTAAAAAATTCAGAAATTTGTTTTAAAAAAGTATGTCCAGGTTCTCGAACATCCGTTTCGTAATTTCTTAATGTAGTGCTTGGTATTCCTAATTTGTCTGCGAAATCATTTCTTTTTGTATAACCAGCAGAAACACGCAATTCTGTAAGACGTTCTCCAAAAGTCATGTATTCTTCCTCCTTATGCTCATTATATGTAAATTATTACATGGAGTCAATAATAAAATGCTCAAAATGGGCAAAAAATTATAAAACAATATTGACAAATGCTCGTTCTGGATATATTGTACTTATACAAATGCTCAAAACGAACAGAAAGAAGGTGAAAAATGCTCAGAAATATTGAAGCAGAACGAGTGCGAAAGGGATGGACTAAGGAAGAAACTGCTAAGAAATTAGGAGTATCATTGAAAACCTATTACAACTGGATTAATGAAGAAACAGATGTTCCTAGTTCAGCTTTACTTCGCATGTCTCAAATATTTGGAACCAATGTGGATTATTTGTTGATAGGAGCATCGGGAGTTCCAGATGAAAAAGTATGTTGATAAAGGTTGGAAGAAAAGGGTGAGAAGATGGATTTATCAAGAACCAAAACCTGTGAATTGGTTGAGGAATTAAAAACCAGAGAAGGGGTAGAAACAATTATGGCAGAACCTTATCAGAAAAGAGAGGTTTCTGTAGAAGGTCCTGCCGTGATTTTAGTTATTACGGATTAGCGTATTCTTTTGTAATGGTAGTATCCCTTTATGTAATTGGCCAGATAGCTGCCATGAGAGGAAGCGGACATTAATCCATTATAAACCGATTGCGGAACATTGGAATACTCGTACAGTCCGCCTGAATGGAAAAGTACATAAAGGTTTGTTCCATCATATCCAATAGAGGAAATGTTGGAAGAAGAAACAGGAATCATGTTCATGGTTTTGAAGTCTCCTTTCGAAGGTGTGCTGAACATTGGTTACTAATATAGTATATTACAAAATATTACGATTTTCAAGCAATATATTACAAAAAATACTTAAATATTACAAAAATATTAAAAATCGAAACAAAAATATTGGTTTTCTAATATTTGATGGAATTAATTTAGTGACATGGAGGTGAGAAAACTGGATGTAGAACAAAAAATTAAGGAGTATCTGGAAGAAAATGGTATTTCACAGGCGCATATCGGAAGAAAGGCAGGACTTAATTTAACAAAGCTGAACCTATCCTTAAATGGAAACAGAAAAATGACCCTTGAGGAATATGCTGCGATCTGTGGTGCGCTGGGAGTGAATACAGATTTCTTCTTAAAACCAAGATTACCGTCTAAGGAGGTGGTGTGATGGACAGTGAAAAAAAGAATCCATCCCAGTGGAAGGAATGGATTATAACGGCAACAATAATTATTCAGTTATTGACAGCTCTGGACTATTTCCATATGTACAGGGCTCTTCATGATCAGGCACTTTTGCAGAAGACGGCGTTGCAATATCAGATTGAGGCTCTGAAAGCTGTGAATCAGGGATTGACGTTGTTGGAGCCTGATTCATGTTCTGAATAATAATTTCAGTATTCTTTGAGATTATTGAAAGATATTCAATAACGGTGTTTGCCTGTTCATTGGTAAGAACAATTTCTGGATTATTGGAAGTTGCATTATTAGAGAAATGCGATAGTGGATCAGGAAAAAGCCATCCGAGTACAGCAATAACGAAACACAAAAAAGACATAACCTTATTAAAGTCCCAGTTTAGTTTACCGGAAATGGACAGTGATAAGTCATCATCATTAAAGAAATGTCGAGATATTGGAGTATCTGATATCTCAACATGATCATTTACGACTTCGATATTGTCAAGAACATCAAACAAAGGTTTTAAGCCAAGCATACATTGTTCGTTGATATTCTCGTAGTTTCGGGTGGTTAAAGATTCGATTAACGGAGAAAAGCTTTCTTCAATAAGCACAGCAGTAGAGGTGTTAATTATGTCTTTGAATTGAGTGCCAATGGATTTTGAATAATTATTGACCATTCTTTGCATAGGTTCAATGGTTTTTCTGAACGCTGCTGTTATCGCATCATCATGAAATATTGGTTGGATGTTTAACGAACCAATGGATTCACGGAAACCAGTAAAAGTATCGGCAACTAAACTGTTGTAAAAGTTTTGCTGCTGGGCAATGACATCAACAATCGGTGAAGTGTAAAGTTTTTCTATTTGCTCTAATTGAGTACGAAATTGTTCAAAGGGAAATTTGAAATTATCTTTTTTACTCATGTAAATTCCTCGGTAATGGTTAAAAGTTCCATATCCATTTTACTGAGAATGAATTGGAAAAGCAATATTTTTATTTTGAAAAATCAATAGCTGAAATAACTGTAGATTCGGTGTTGCAATTGAGAAGCTGTTGGAGTAGGAAGAAAGGGATGAGAGGGATGCGTTTTTATGAATCAGATTGCTTGGAACATATCGGTTTTGATTTTTATTGCGATATCGCAAATAACATTGTCGAGGCTAGGAAAGACATGGGATTAACTCAGAAAGAACTTGCAAAACAGGCCGGCATTAAGGAACACCGTTTGGTGGGAATCGAGAACGTAAAGATCAGAACTGATCTGGATGATCTGGAAAAGCTTGCGAAAGTTCTTGAAAGGACGGTTGACTGGTTGATCGATGCTGAATTCGATTGTAATGGCAACGAATGTCTGTACTTGATTTGGCCTGATTCTTTACCAGATTTAAAGCTTTACGCAAGAGCCATGAGCAAAAGAATGGCATTTTTATTATATGACAAAAGAATTAAAGAAAGCCGTGTCGCATATTCCAGTGGCCGTGAAAGATTTTGGGTGCAGTTAGTGGGTATTCCAGTTTCCGAAAAAGAAATTCAGAACAAATTCAAGAAACGGACTACAGAAGATTTACCGCTTGAGCTGGATTTACCAGAGTAAGAGGGGGTGAGAAGAATGGACTTATCAAAAGTAAAGACTTCTGAGCTGGTTGCAGAATTAGAGACCAGAGAGGGTGTAAATATGATCATTGCAGATCCTTATCAGAAAGGAGAAGTTTCTGTAGAAGGTCCTGCTGTGATTTTGGTTGTTATGGATTGGTCAACTACCCATCACCTAAAGGTAATGGGCTTGTAACTGCCCAGTCGTACGAACGGCTTGAACCTCCGACCTTTAATCCCCGATAGATATTGCTATCTAAAGTGGCGTTACATCATAGGGTGGCTGACAGCACCCTTTACAGACAAGACATGCTCATCTGTAACTGTATCAGGTACTAAACTTCCCATGCTATACAGTAAAAAATCTTTTACGGTTAAGATTTTACGCAATACACGAATTTCGTATTGCAACCTCATATCTTGTCAATGTACAAAAGAGTGTCTTTAATGAGCAGCACATCTAACGGTTTTCTCTTTAAGAACTGCTACGGCTATTGTAGCATATTGGGTAACAGTTAACAAGGCTCCTCCCACCACCTAAAGGTAGTGGGTTTCCGCCTATGGCAAACGAAAGGATTTTATTTATGAACTATCTGTTCGCAACAGAGGGCGATTTGAACCATGACTGAGTAGTAACCGTACATACCAGCACCTGCATAACTTACATAGAGGTGGTTGAGATGAAAGAAATCAAAGTGATTAATGCATTGGATATTGGCGGGAAAGAAACTCCGTTTTCTGAATTGACGGTGAAGGATCAAAAGCAGATGGCGGAAAAGATCCGCGATACGGTGATGAATTTTGCTGGATACAGAAGAAAGACCGCCTGATGGCGGTTGTGATGGACAAGTCAGGAGAGGAGGCAGAGTATGAAACTGAAAGATTTGCTGAAAAGTTTTGGTGGCGGTGTCTGTGTGTCAGTGCATGATGCGTTCGGGGATTATTGTAGGGAGGCAAGCTATGATTATTATGATCTTCCTAAATGGGCAAGATCAAAAGCTGGGTTGCAGGAGTTCCTTTCTGATGACAATCCAAACCATTATAGATCGACATGCATCACGTTGGAAGAATGGTGGCTAGATGTTAAAGACCGCAAAGTTGAGAGCTGGGGGATTGAGATCGAAGGGCATGGTGACCCGGGAATCTGGATCTACTTGGTGAAAGAGGAGAAAAACGAGAAATGAGAACGTTGAAGGTGATGTCCTGGGACAAGCTCCGGCAGGAGTACCACCAGGAACGGTTAAGAAAACAGGCGTGGCTCCGGGCAATCAAGGAGGTTATCAAGTCGGTGCTTCTGGGGATGTTGGTTGGAGTACCGATCGGGGTCATGCTGGCAGTGTGGAGGGCATTATGGATCTGATGGAGTTTACGGACTGGTTGGTCCAGAGAGTGTTGTTTTTAGGTGGTTTACTGCTTCTGGTAATGGCAGTATCGAGAATCTTTTAAAGGAGGTGGGGCCTATGAAAAGCGAATACCTGTGCCGGGTGTGGATGTAAGACTTGGTGCTGGGAGCGGGACCGGGATTACCGGTGCCGGAGCTATAAAAAATGGACCCGTCAGCGGCAACTGAACGAGTCCGGAAACAATGAATATGTTCAACCTCAGTATAGAGGAAGATTGGAGGAAAATCAAGATGGTAAAGGTAACCGTTGAGGAAAATGGACAGACAGAGGCGAAGCTGGACGGTGAGTTTGTCCTTGCAGCCACATTTGAGAAAATCGAGAGTGGAGCTCAAATTTTGATAGCAGGTGTTGGTGATATTCATCCGAAAGATTTTATGATAATGCTGGGGCGGATTGTGGTTGAGGTGACGATGCGTCATTTGGAAGATCCAAAGCTTAGAGAGTTTACATATATTCATCTGTTAGGGGAAGTAACTAAGGCGTTAAAAAAGACAGTTCTGGAAGAGAAGAGAGGAAAAACGAAATGAGGACTGATGCTTTTATTCCAGAAAATGCTAACGAGGAGACCCTGATGCTTCAGGGACGGATCAATGCCCTGGCTGCGGTACTGGCCTATACCAAGGGTGAGGCAATCAGTAAGGAACTGGTGAAAGCGATTGTCGGGATTGAACCGGAGGAGGATGTGTAGCGATGTATGGATATGTCTGTAAGCACTGTGGAGCCAGGCTGGATCCTGGAGAAAAGTGCGACTGCGAGGAGGAGAAACAATGGTCACCAGGACTGTATTCCAGAGCCGGGAAGAATGGCTGGAAGGAAGAAAAGGACACATCGGCGGTTCAGATGCGAGCGTGTGCGTCGGCATGAATCCCTATAAGGACAACATCCAGTTATGGGAGGAAAAAACGGGCCTGGTGATCCCGGAGGATATTTCCGATAAATCCTATGTGAAATACGGAACAGAGGCGGAGCAGCATATCCGCACTCTGTTCGCTCTGGATTTCCCCCGGTACCAGGTTCTGTATGAAGAAAACAATATGTTCCTTAATTCTGATTACCCATGGATGCATGCGTCCCTGGACGGAGAGCTGATCGATGAGAATGGCCGGCATGGGATTCTGGAGATCAAGACTACCAATATCCTTCAGAGCATGCAACGGGAGAAGTGGCATGACCGGATTCCAGATAATTATTACTGCCAGATCCTGCATTACCTGGCAGTGACGGAGTATGAGTTCGCGGTATTGAAGGCTAGGCTGAAAAGCGAGTGGAAAGGTGAACTGATCATCAAGGAAAAGCACTATTTCATTGAGAGAAGCGAAGTGGAAGAAGATATCAAAATGCTGGTGGAGGCGGAGAGAAGGTTTTGGGAATGTGTAGAGAGTGGACATAGGCCGGATCTGATCCTTCCGGTAATTTAAAAATGAAGGAGATAAAGTATGGAACTGAAGATTTATAGCCCGCAGGACGCGGGATTTATCCAGCGGATTGACTGGAACTTTGAGGAGCTGAAAGCGGAGATCACTGCTGCGGCTCAGGAGTATGAAACTTCTGTTTACACGGATGACACGATCAAGGCGGCAAAGGCTGACCGGGCAAAGTTAAATAAGTTTGTGGATGCCCTGGAGGGAAAACGAACCGAGATCCGTAAGAAACTTCTGGAACCGGATGAACTCTTTGGACAGCAGGTAAAGGAACTGACCGGGATCGTCCAGAGGGCGATCAAGAACATCGATGGCCAGGTAAAAGATTACGAGGAGCGCCAGCGGAAGGAAAAGCTGGACAAGGTCCGGGAGTTTTATGAGGAGAATATCCAGGATCTGGCGGAATATCTTCCCTGGGAGCGAGTGATGAGACCAGAATATGGCAATGCCTCCAAGACGATGAAATCCATCAAGGAAGAGATCATGGCGCTGATCCAGAAGGTGGCTGAGGGACTGGCAATCTTAAATGAGGTGGACAGCCCTTATACCAGAGATATGAAGGAGGTCTTTTTAAAGACCTATGACATCGGCACCGCCATGGCAGAGAGAAACCGCCTGGAAGCCGCGGAGCAGAAGCGGAAAGAATACGAAGCCGAGATGGCCAGAAGAAAAGCGGAACAGGAAGCCAGAAGAAAGGCAGTAACCCAGGCGGTGGCAGCTGCCGGAAGAAAAATGGAGGAGAAGGAACTGGCACCAGCGCCGAAAGAAGCGATTGAGACGGTGCAGGATCCAGTCTATGTATTGGATTTCCGTGTCCATGCAACGGAAAAGCAGTTGGATGATCTGAAATACTTTTTAAGAAGCAACGGCATCCGGTTTGAGCCGGTACCGAAACAGTAGAAGGAGGAGTAAAGATGGCAGTAGGAAACAGTTTAGCACCAAAAGCGCAGCAGAAACCAGAGAAAGTGGAGTTTGAGGTAGCGGGAGAGAAGGTTGTGCTGACCCCGCAGACGGTCCGTGATTATCTGGTGAGTGGAGACAAGGAACGAGTGACCATGCAGGAGATTGTGATGTTTATCAATCTCTGCAGGTACGCTGGACTGAACCCGTGGTTAAAGGAGGCGTACTGTATCAAGTACGGAAATGAGCCAGCGACCATGGTGGTCGGTAAGGAAGCATTCATGAAGCGGGCGGAGAGTGCGCCGGGGTATGACGGCATTGATGCAGGAATTATTGTGACTACTGGAGATGCGATTACATACCGGAAAGGAACACTGAAGCTTTCTGGGGAAGAGATCCTTGGCGGTTACGCGGAGGTCTACCGAAAAGACCGTTCCCATCCGTACCGTATTGAGGTGTCTTTCGAGGAGTATGCAGGCAGGAAGAAGGACGGCAGCTTAAACAGCCAGTGGTCCAAGAAGCCAGCCACCATGATCCGAAAGGTGGCGCTGGTGCAGGCACTCCGTGAAGCGTTTCCAGATAATTTTTCCGGCTTATACAGTGAGGAAGAAGTGGAGAATGGGGACGGCGTGTTTGAGCCGCCTGTGATCCAGGCAGAGGCCAGACCAGAGATCCCACAGCAGAATCCGACCGTGGCAGACGTCACAGGCCAGATGCAGGGAGCAGCGGATCCGGCGGCATCATTTTTTAACTAAGATCCTTTTGGCAGGATGATGTGTCACAACATTGAATGCCATGGAATATAACCTTTTGGGGACCGGTGAACCTGTCTGTCTGCCGGTCCCAACCAAGTGAAAGTAAGGCGGTGATGACCATGCCAAGGCCCCAGAAGCGCGGGCTTGATTACTTTCCGTTAGACACAGATTTTTTCTCAGACAATAAGATCCGGATACTGAAAGCCCGCTATGGGGTAAATGGGATCATGGTTTATATTTATCTGCTTTGTGAGATCTACAAAAACGGCTACTACTTAACCTGGGACAGTGACCAGAAGTATATCATGGCCGATGAACTGAATCTCACGGATGGGTTCATAGAGCAGGTGCTGGCATTCTTACTTGAACGGTCACTGCTGGAGAGCAAACTTTTCCTGTCGGACACTGTCCTCACCTCACCCGGAATACAGAGGAGGTTTCAGCTTGCCGTGAAAGAGCGGGCAAAGAAAACTCCGGTTAAAGTAGAGGGTTTCTGGCTTTTGGATGAAGAAACGACGGAACCCTTTATTCAAGTGCAGCTTCAAGCAGGTAATTCCGTGAAAAATGAAGATATTTCCCGGAAAAACGTGGATAGTTCACAGGAAAAATCCATAAAGGAAAGTAAAGAAAAGAAAAGTAAAGGAAAGCAAAGTAAAGAAGGGAAAAGCGCTGCGGCCAAGCCGCCCGAACCAGACCGGCTGATCGCTGAGTGTGGCTTCTCCCTGGATCTGGAAGAGGCGGTGAAGGACTGGGTGACCTATAAAGCGGAGAAACGCCAGGCTTATAAGGAAACTGGTTTTAAGAACCTGCTTTCCCAGATCAAAGGCAATGCGGAACGGTATGGAGACTGGGCGGTTGCCCAGCTGATCCGGGAATGCATGGCCAGCAACTGGCAGGGGATCATTTTTGACCGTCTGCAGAAAGAAAAGAACAGTAACCGCTCCGGCACTGGAAACGGTAACGGGGTAGATTGGAGTAGGGTATGACGAGAGACGAAGCGAAACATCTGGTGATGATGGTGTCAGCGGCTTATCCGAATTGGAAACCGATGGATCTAAGAGGGACGGTAGATACCTGGGCGGTTATGCTCCAGGAGTACGAGTACCAGTCTTGTGTGGTAGCGTTGAAAACCTATATTTTGACGGATACGGCCGGATTTGCGCCGAGCATTGGCCAGCTGGTGGAAAAGCTCCAGCAGGCAACAAAACGTGAGAATATCGGAGAACTGGAAGCCTGGTCCATGGTCAGCAAAGCACTCCGGAATTCCACGTACCATGCCGAAGAGGAGTTTGCCGCCCTGCCGCCGGTGCTTCAGAGGACCGTGGGAAATCCAAGCAATCTGAAGGAGTGGGCGGGAATGGAGATGGACACGGTCAACAGTGTGATCCAGTCCCATGTGGTACGGAATTACCGGGTGGCAGTGAAATCCATGCGGGATGATGCCAAGATTCCACCGGCTTTGATGGGACTGCTGCAGGACATGAGAAAAGAACCAGAGTGGGTAAAGATCCAGAAACCACAGGAACAGCCAGCGCTTGGCAGCGAAAGCATGATTGAGAAAAAGACGCCGCCACCAGAGCGGACTCAGAGGCTGATCGATGAACTGTTACATAGAACGTAATAAGACAGGGGTGAGAAGATGGAGAATGAGAACCAGAACGAGATTGTTGAAAGCCAGAATACAGAGATTGCGCCGGAGCAGAGGTACTACAACGGTCCGGTGACCCTTGAGGAAGCGGAGTCCTATATCACTTCCGGCCTGGTCAGTACGGCAAGAAACTATGTGGCCATCGGCTACTGGCTTCGCCGGATCCGTGACGGGAAACTGTACGAGGAAGAGGGACATCAGAATTTTGAGCAGTATGTGCATGAAAAATATGGCAAAGACAAGGGATGGGCGAGTAAGTGCATCAAGGTAAACCAGCAGTTATCTAAGGACGGGGATTCCCCACTGCTGGACAGCCGGTACCGGGACTACAGCACCTATCAGCTGGTGGAGTTGGCTTACATGACAGAGGAGCAGCGGGAGCAGGCAACACCAGAACAGACTATAAAGCAGCTCCAGGAGATCCGGAAGCCGAAGGAAATCCCGTATTATGACATCGATGGCCAGCAGGAGATGGAAAAGGATTATCCGGAAGTGATCCCGGTTGTAATGTCACAACTTTTTCCGGAGGAAGAGATTCCGAAACAGGAAGAGCAGGAATCGCCGGTGGTGGAGCAGGCAGAGGTTTCCCAGTATTTTGAGACAGAGCAGGAGCCGGTTCCAGGTGAGCCAAGGAAATGTATTACGGGAAAAAGTAAATATGGCTTTTGTGCGTGCTGTGGAATAGATGGAATACAGTGTTGTGCGGCGTGTGTCGAGGACTGCAATATCAGGTGCGGGTGGCTGGAGGAGCAGACAGAGAAAACGCCAGCTGCCGATGAAACAGAAAACGCTGCCGAAAAGCAGCAGGGAGAAGACATCGTGAAGCCAATCGAATATGATCGTAATACGCTGGAGGGTATGATCCAAAGTGAAAAAGAAATTCTTGATGTGATGCGTGATTACTGGATAAAAAGTCAACCATACACGTATGTAAAACACAGTATGATGCTTAAAGCGTATGAGTTGTTTCTCCAGACACATGAAGGCAAGATTACGTGATTTTGGACATATAAAAAGCACCTAATGTTTAGGTGCATTGTATCCAATAGTGGGACTCGAACCCACGACCTTGCCCTTCTAAGAGGCGCGCTCTATCCACTGAGCTATATTGCTAAAATTAGGTTTTCATATTAGCAGATTTTTTCAAAAAATGCAAGGCATATAGAAAAATAATGAAATTAAGGTGGTAAAGGTAAATGAATTGTATAACGAACAACTTGAGATTCACCAGGGATATGAAACTGAGTGATTATAATATATCTCGTGCGAAGTACAATGAGTTGAAATACTTTTGCATACAATACGCAGAGAAAAAACAGAAGCTTCAGAATGCGTATGGTTTGAAGGCAGTGGTGAATGATGGGATGCCGAAGGGTAATCTTTCTGGTGATGCCACGGCCCAGGAAGCGGTTAGAAATACTATGATGCAGGAAGATATTCACCTCATAGAAGAAACCGCCAGGAAAGCGGCACCAGAGATTTACAAGTGGATTTTGAAGAATGTCACGGAAGGAATCCCGTATGAATGGTTGGATGTTCCGGTGGGACGCAGACAGTTTTATGAGTATCGGAGGTATTTTTTCTATCTTTTGGCACAGAAAAGATAGTTTATAAAAATTTTATAATTAGATTTTTTGTGAACGGAATAATAATTGGATATGGTTTACATAACACAAAAACTAAACTAGTTAAAAATTTCAATTTTGAAAGAGACTCAGACTATTGTTTGGTGTAAAAAAGAGAATTCGCATGAGCTTGGGAGGGGATTTACAAGTTGTGATGGTTGTGGTAAGGTGCAGGAAAGAGACGGTGTTTTGGGATGTCAATACTATTGACACCTGAATTTAAAACAAGAAAAAGCCGCCTACTTAGGGGCGGCTGGCCTGTAAACAGCCCGGATCCGTTTCTTTGGAATCGCAGAAGTGACTTTTTTATCTTTGAGAAATTGCTTTCGCAAAAGCATTAGTTCTTCTTCAACAATCAAAAGTAAAGCTTTTGACCACAGATCCCAATCATCAGAATAACCGACTTTTTGTGAGTCATCCCATAATTCCAAATCAGATATGGGTGTTAACGAGTCATTGCTTTCATCGTTGAAATTTTTAAAATGTGTCGCTGAAAAGCAGATATAGTCGGTTATGTGCTCGAGAAGCTCACAGCCTGGTTCGAAGAGCATGTTTAAAATTCTAAGTTTTTGAACCATATGTGCATTGTGGTGTTTTTCAGCAATGTCATGATATGAATGTAATGCGACAATGGATCGTTCGGTAAGTCCTAAATAATTTGCTATGGATGCGATATTTGCGTCAGCGGATTTTACATCTGTAAGACCAAGTAAATAATCAGCTGATACATTAAAATAATTAGCAATTTTTATAAAGGTTTCGTTACTGGGTTCATTTTTATCTTGTTCATAAGCGGCTAAAGTTGTTTTTGCAATGCCCAACGCATGAGCAAGTGCTGCTTGAGTGAGATTTCGTTCTGTGCGCAAGATCTTAATGCGTTCACCAATCATAAGATTACCTCCTTTATAGGTAGTATAAAACATTTTTTAAAGAAAGTACAGAAAAAATGTAATTCATAATTGACAATACATCAAACATGTACTATGATTATTGATGTACAGAAAAAATGTACCGGAAGGAGATGAGTACATGAAACAGGTCACAATAAAATTGGATGATGAATTGCATAAGTCAGCTAAAATTAAAGCAGTCATGGAAGATAAATCATTCATACAGTATGTTGTGGATCTAATCAAAAAAGATTTAGGTAACAAAAAAGAGCAGTCACGCTGAGTTTGGCGACCTACGTGATTGCTCCAAAACCTGAAACCTGTAAACCCAGGAATCACCTTGTATTGTAAGGGATTCCACCAGAAATTGCAAGGAGGAATTTGCAATGCAGAATTTAATGGTCTTTGAAGGACACGATGTAGAAGTATTTGAACTGAATGGACAGGTATTATTTAATCCGTATCACGTAGGAGCTTGCCTGGAGTTGGGTAACAGTGCAGTGAAAATGGCTGTTGCAAAATGAATGAGAAGCAGGTTGTTAAGCTGACAAATTCTAAAGTCAATAAAGTTGACTTTAGAAAATTACATAACACAGGCGAGAATTTTCTCACCGAAAGCGGCGTTTATAAGCTGGTATTCAAGAGCCACAAGCCAAATGCAGAAGCTTTCACAGACTGGATCGCAGATGAGGTTCTCCCGAATCTTCGTAAGACTGGTTCTTACGAGATGCCAAAACAGGACAAGCCGAAGAAAGAGAAACTGCCTTCCGTAAACATGATGGTGAAGAACATCAAGGAAGCCTTACATGATGCTGGAGTAGATTCTAAGTACATAGCTGCTGAGGTGGTGCGGATCTATTCAGATTCCGGTTATCCTGTGAAAACTCCAGTGATCTCCGATGTGCCGAACCTGTGGGATTGCACATCAATCGCAAAAGAACTGGGAATCCTTTCAGAGTCTGGCAGACCGCATGATAAAGCAGTAAGTGCCATTGTCCAGAAGTTAGACATCTTTGCAGATGAAGTTGTCCGGACTGCGTACAGCAGAAATGGCCATGATGGGGTTACTGTTCAGTACAAGGACAGTGTGCTTGAAAAGGTGAGAGAATGGCTGAGTGATAATGGTTATCCAACGGTGATTGAGTTTATGTTATCCAACGGCAACAGCAATAAGTGTAAAGTTGTTTATGGGGAGGTAGCATGATGACATATCATGAGTTTTGTGGTTTGATTGCTCCGTCAGTTTTAGAATTGGAGAATGAATGCAGAAAAATGAATCAGGAGGAGTTTATTCAGTATCGCGATGATGTGATGCAGGAAGCTGAAAAGCAGGAAAAGAGTAAAAAATTTATGACTGCGATTCTGGATATGGTTTATAAAGATTTATTTGCAGTGGATGCCAATGTGACTCAGGAGGTGGCGTAAGGATGGTATATGAGAAGTTAAGTAATCAGCAATTACAGCAATTCAAATACCCTAATTTGATTGCAGAATTAATTGAGAGTGGGTATAGCATCTGCACTTGCGGTGAGCATATGGGGCTGGGACGCAGGCAAGAGAATGACCGTGAGATATTAGATAAGCTCACGGGGAAAGAACCCATACTTTTTTCGGAAGGCTTTGGATTAACAAGACTTTTCGGAGCTAAAGTTGATTATTTATTTGCAGCAGATTTACTGGCCATAGATGAGAAACCATACGCATATTTTCGGTGGTATGAGAAAAATAAGGGATTGAAAGAGGAATGCCAATTAAGAGAGGAGTTAAATTTAATACAATTTGAATTAACTCAGAAGCCATATTTGTTAGAATTTATCAAAGCAATTAAAGATTGCGATGAGACAGAATGTGGTGAAATGTTAAAGGAATTTCAAAAAAGACACATTGCTTAAAAAAGTGGGTAACTACGAGGGGGTACTTCCGTGATATTCTGGTAGCATGGATTAAGCTAAAGGAATATAGCTTATGACTTTCCCACAAGCGGCGGGTCAGCAGAAGCCCGCCGCCAACCCCTTTCGGAACGTAGCTCAGTCGGTCAGAGCAGCTGGCTTATATCCAGCGTGGCGGGGGTTCGAGTCCTTCCGTTCCGATTTGCCTGGTTTAAGGGTTCTCCACCCGGACGTTCCAGGTGCATGAAAGACATCCTTGTGAGAGGGTGTCTTTTTAGGTTGTAAATGAATATTATTTGATATAAAATAAAAGAAAAATGTTAAAATGGAGAAATAAAATGAAATCTGATATCATTTTTATAATTGCAGTTATTGTTCTTGCTGTGCTTATGTATATATTACTCTCTTGGCTGATTATAGATACATTTGAGACAAGACGGTATAAGAGTGAGTATAAATCAACAGTTGGGGCTATAAAAAGCATATTGCAAACTTATTTTAGAACACGGAATTACGATGAATGTATTTTAGAAATTGATATTCTTTTTAGAAATCACATTATGAAGAATGAAAGATTGAAAAAGGAATTCAATAATGTTGTAGTGCTATTAGAATGTCATATATTAGACATAAATTCAGGCAAGATAAAAATAGAATGTGGGAATATTGACGATTATAAAATTGCTACTAGTGAATTCTTGGCTGAGTATCAACTACGAAATCCCTTGGAGCAAATCAAGGGCACTGATTTTTTAATATTAAAACAATTGATAGACTGTTTGGAAAGCCAAAAAGTGGATGAGGGAAAAACAGTTGTTAATCGTATTGCAGTAGAATTAAAAACGCTAAAAGATAGCAATTTAGAGAATGAAAAAAATAGTAAGAAGCAAGACGCAATGACTAAAGTGGGATTAGTTTTATCAGTTGTGTTTGGATTAATGACTTTTATACAGTTTTTTACATAAAACGCATGCAGTTATATATGGAGCCACCACCGCGTGGCTCCTTTCTTATGCCCAAAAGTGAGTTTTTAGCTCCCTATTTTTCGATTATAATAGGTATTGTGAAAAAAATTAAGAAAGCGAGGTGAGTCCAAATGACAGAAAAACAGAGAATCTTTGCAGATGAATATTTAATTGATTTGAATGCCACGAGGGCTTACAAGATCGCTTATCCAAGGGTAAAAAACGATGAGGTGGCAAGGGCAAACAGTAGCAGGATGCTAACAAATGCTAACGTTGCATCTTATATTGCAGAGCGGATGGAAGCACGTCAGAAACGCACGGAGGTTACTCAGGACAGGGTGATCGAGGAACTGGCAGCCATTGCCTTTGCCAGAGCTACGGATTTTGCACAGATCGTAAACGGCAACGTGGTCTTGACGGATACAGCAGATCTGACCGAAAGCCAGACCAAAGCCATCGCCGGGATTAAAGAGGGAAAGTTCGGTATCGAGCTGAAGCTGAACGATAAAGAGAAAGCCCTGGAACTTCTGGGACGGCATCTGGGCATGTTTAAGGATAAACTGGAGGTTTCCGGTCTGGATGAAGAGAAGAACAAGCTGGATGACATCCTGCAGCAGATGCGAGGTGGCGGATAGTGAGTACAGAACGTCTGCTATTGTCAGAGAAATACAAAGCCTTCCTTCGCTGTGATGCTCCTGTGGAGTTCTTAGAGGGAACCACGGCAGCAGGCAAGACCACAGTGGGACTCTTTAAGTTCATGCTGAAGGTAGCAGAATCACCGAAGAAGCTGCATATCATCGCTGCCAAGGACACAGGTACCGCAGAAAAGAACATTATCAACAAAGACCTGGGAATTGTGGATGATTTCGGCATGCTGGTCGAATATAACGGCAATGGTACCAAGGACGATAAGATCCCCCATATTCTGTTTCATACATCCAGTGGAGATAAGGTCATTTATGTGATGGGCTATGGTGATAAGAAGAAGTGGCAGAAGGCTCTTGGCGGTCAATATGGCTGCCTGTACATCGATGAGATCAACACGGCCGATATTGACTTTGTACGGGAAGCTGCCATGCGATGTGATTATCTCATGGCTACACTGAATCCGGATGATCCGTCACTGGCTGTTTATAAAGAGTATATCAACTGCAGCAGGCCGCTTCCGGAATGGGAGGCAGAGACACCGCAGGAGATCAAAGACGAACTGAGAGAGGAACCAAAACCCGGCTGGGTGCATTGGTTCTTTTCTTTTGCCCATAATTTGGGTTTACCAAAAGAGAAGCTGGAGAAGATCCTGGCCAATACACCCAAAGGAACGAAGATCTGGAAGAATAAGATCCAGGGGCTTCGTGGAAAGGCCACAGGATTGGTATTTCCAAATTTTGACCGGAAGAAACACGTGGTTACTGCTGCATGGGTGAGATCAGAGGTGAAGGATGGACGGATCCGTTGGAAGAAGTTTACATGCGGATTGGATACAGCGTATTCCAGCAAATCCCCCGATACGATTTCCATGTTATTTCAGGGGATCACAACAGACCGCCGTCTGATCACACTGGCAGAAAAGGTTTATAACAATGCAAACTTAGAAAATCCCATTGCGCCCAGTGATACGGCGGTGAAACTGGTAGCGTTTCTGGAGCGGTGCAGGGATGAATGGGGATTTGCGAAAGATGTGTATATTGATAACGCTGACCAGGCGACGATGACGGAACTGAAAAAGTATAAGCGGCTGAACAACTGCCTTTACAATTTCTGGGACGCATATAAAAAGCTGTGTATCCTGGATCGTATTAAGCTGCAGCTGGGCTGGATCCAGCAGGGGTGTTATCTGGTGGTGGATGAATGTCCGGAGCATTTGGCAGAACTTGAAAAATACAGCTGGAAAGAAGATAAGGACGAACCGGAAGACCGGAATGACCATACGATCAATGCCAGCCAGTACGGCTGGATTCCCTACCGGTCCATGATAGGTTTTGAGGAGGATAAGAAATGAGGTGGTTGGAAAAGATGAGTGACAATATTCGCCGTGGTGTAAGAAGCTGGCTGCAGATCCAGCCAGCGAATCCGTACGATATCCAGATTCAGGAAATGATGGATTTTGAGACCAACGCGATCCGCAACCGGATCTGGTACCGTGGTGATGGGAATGAGTTGGAACAGTTGTATGAAAGTCTGACGGAATACGCGGACAAATATAAGTTCTGGGCCAGTAAAAGCACCCCTGGAATGGATATGCGCAAGATCCATACGGGCTTGCCACAGTTGATCGTCAAGGTCCTGACGGCGATCGTGCTGTCAGATATGAATGATTTTGAGTTTGACAGCGATAAGCAGGAAGAAACCTGGAAGTCCATAGAAGAGCAGAATCATTTCCGGAAGAAAATGGAAAAGGCATTAAAAGAGATCCTGTACATTGGAGATGGGGCCTTCAAAGTGACCATAGACACTGCAGTAAGCGAATATCCCATTCTGGAATGGTACCCGGGCGAACGGATCGAGATCATATATCAGCGTGACCGGGTGCATGAAGTAATCTTTAAAACTCCTTATGACGTGAAGGGGCGGCGTTATGTGCTGAATGAGAGATATGGATATGGTTATATCATCAATGAACTGTATCTGGATGAGAAGCTGGTCGATCTGAAGGTATTGGAACAGACCGGGGATCTGACAGACTGGCAGTTTGATCGTAAGATCATCCTGGCGGTGCCGGTGTATGTGTATGAGTCTGCAAAATATGAAGGACGTGGCGGCTCCATCTACGATGGGAAACTGGACAGTTTTGATACGTTTGATGAAGTGTGGTCCCAGTGGATGGATGCGGTTCGGGCTGGCAGGGCAAGAACGTATGTGCCGGACTGCCTGGTACCCAAAGACCCGATGACTGGTGAGCCAATGAGGCCGAATCCATTTGATAACCGTTTCTTCGCCGGAGATAACAACATGGATGAAAAGGGAGAAAATAAAGTACAGACCGATCAACCGGTTATCCCACATGACAGTTACCTGGCGTCTTATGTGACGGCGCTGGATCTGTGCCTGCAGGGCATCATCAGTCCAAGCACTCTTGGTATTGACACCAAGAAACTGGATAATGCAGAGGCGCAGAGAGAAAAGGAAAAGACCACGCTGTATACCAGAAACGCGATTGTGGAAGCAATACAGGAAACACTTCCGAAGGTGGTCAGTGCTGCTGTGAATGCTTACAATATCCTGATCAGACAGCCGGTAGAAGAGGTGAAGGTAGACATTCCTTTTGGAGAATATGCCAACCCATCATTTGAGAGCCAGGTGGAGACCATGGCAAAAGCACGTCCTGGTGTGGCACTGATGAGCGTAGAAGCCCAGGTGGAAGAACTTTACGGTGATTCCAGGGATGAGCAGTGGAAACAGGAGGAAATCGCCCGACTGAAAGCGGAACAGGGGATTGCAGAGATAGAAGAACCGGGAGTCAATATGGCTGCCGGTATTTTTGATGTTAGTCTAGGAGGGGAAGGAAATGCAGGTCAAGGTAATGAACCGGATGTACAGAATGAGCCTGGCAGAGTACCAGGGACTTCTGGCGATAGCCAGTGAGCAGGTTCCGTTTGGGGTGTATGCGATTGAGAAAAAAGGGTATGCAGAACTGAGAAATGATCATTGCAGGAGCAAGACCCAGTTAAAAAATCTGATCCGTGGATTTAAAAATCAAGGATTTACGGTATTGTCAAATGATGGTCAGATGCGAAACTCTGCTGGACAGGGCGCTGCGGAAGGAGCGTTGATGAGTGCAACATGACGAATATGATCTTGCGGAGGCGTTTGAGCGGATCGAATATGAGTTGATGTCTTCCATGATCCGGAATATGGACCGGCACAGGGCAGAAGAGACTGAGGAAGGCTATAACTGGTCCATGTGGCAGGCGGAGCAGCTGAAAGCCCTGGAAAAGTATAAAGTCCGCAACCAGAAGAAATACAGCAAGCAGTTTAAAAGCATTAATGACCAGATTGAGAAAGTAATTCGGCAGGCAAGGCAGAAAGGGAATATGCAGCAGGAGATCAGAATCCTCCAGGCCATAAAGAAAGGATGGAAGGTTCACGGAAAAAATAAATCTCCTGCACATCAGGCCATGTCTGCTGAGTTTTTTAAACTGAATGACCGGAAGCTGGAAGCACTGATCAAAGCAACCAGAGACGATATGGAGAAAGCGGAAACAGCAGTGCTCCGCAAGGCCAACGATGATTACCGAAAAGCCATATTTAATGCACAGGTGTATGCCAACAGCGGCGCAGGAACCTACGAAAAGGCCGTGGACATGGCCACGAAGGATATGCTGTCCCGGGGCCTTAACTGCATAGAATACGCCAATGGTGCCAGGCATACGCTGTCTGACTATGCAGATATGGCAATTCGGACGGCCAGCAAGAGGGCATATTTGCAAGGCGAGGGTGAGAAAAGGCGGGAGTGGGGAGTTACCACAGTCATCATGGCAAAAAGAGGGAATCCTTGTCCGAAGTGTCTTCCTTTTGTTGGCAAAGTGTTGATTGATGATGTGTGGAGCGGCGGCAGCAAGGACGGTGTGAATCCGGAGACTGGCAAGAAATACCCATTGATGAGCTATGCCATCAGCAAAGGGCTTTATCATCCACGATGTAAGGATTCGCACACTACATATTTCCCAGGCATATCCACAGCAGACGATAGCTGGACAGAGGATGAACTGAAAAAGGTTGGTCTGCAGGCGAAACGGGAAGCCAGACAGCAGTATGCAGAGCGCCAGGTGGAAAAGTATGATCGTCTGGCGGAGTATTCACTGGATCCGGAGAACAAGAATGCCTATGCAGTAAAGAGGAATGAGTGGAAAGATCAGGCGTACAGACCAGTTGCCAGAGGTGAAGCATCAACAACATTTATTAAGCAGCAGAAAATAAACATTAAGCGAGTTGAAAGCTATTCAGAGATTTACATTTCCGATCAGACGAATATAAAACCTCGTGCGTTGCATACATTGAATCAGAGAACGGAGCAGGCTTTAAAAGAGTGGGAAGTTTCGCTGGAGAGAAAGCCTAAAATTATTATAGTTTCGCCAGATGAAATGCCTACAGCGTATGGGAAGTATGACGCCATACAAAATGTAGTTTTCTATATCCCTCAGATTACAGACAGTAAAGTGATTAAAGATCAAGGAAATATTGAATTTCATGAGATGTGGCATATGAAGCAGGCTGAAAATTTTAGAAAACGATACGGTGAAATTACAAGAGAAAACTATGATAAGTATATAGAGAATGCTTGTAAAGAAGCAAAGAAGACAATTGACAGAGCAGGTATCACGGAGTACAATATAAGCGACATAAGTAGTTACGCAGATCAAATGTTCTGGATTGATAGGTATGATGAAGTTGAAGCTGAATATATGGTAAAACATCGAAGAGGGAAGAAACATGGTAATTCGCAAGTATCCGGAGGAGATTCAAAAGGCGATGGAAACTTATAAGCCGTATGCAAAATGTATTCATGATGGCGAGCTTGAAGGTGTTCCACAGGAAGCTGTAGAAGCGTTTAAAAAAGTGAAGAATTGGGCTTGGGAACAAGGTCAGTAAATACCACCAGTCAGTAGGCCGGTGGTATTTTTGTACCCATTTTTTGTTGTGACATCACAACCAGAAAGGAGGTTGCCAATGTATACAGAGTTTGAACTAGGGCGGGTGTATCATATGCGGCGGGGACCAAGGATGAAAATAGCAACAGTGGGAGGGATCCAAGCGATATTGGAACATAGTGTGGAAACGCCATTGAGAGGATTGAAGATCTTTGGAAAAGCTGATCAGAAGCAATATAAAGGAAATCAGTTGATACCGTATCCATATGTTGACACAACGAGAACTATTAATGGTATTACATTCACAGATAATAGAGATGGAACAATCATGATCAATGGCACCGCTACGGCGAATGCAGACTTTAGATTATGGGGTAAATATGCTACAGACATTCCATATATTTTGGAACAAGAGGCATATCTTAGTGGTGGATCAGAGGACAATTTTATTGTTCGTGCTACAGATAATGAAGGCAAATCATATCAGACGACAAGTGAAATAAAGATAGCTACACCAGTTCGTTTTGTGTTTATCAGGGTGCCAGAAGGTTATACAGTGAATGATGTAGTATGTAAGCCAATGGTTTCATTGTCATCAAACGCAGAATGGGAGTCTTATGTAGGAGGTAAGCCGTCACCATCACCAGAGTATCCGCAGGAGATTAAGAGTACGGTGAATCCAGTGATAAAAGTGTCAAGAGAAGGCGGGACGGAATCTCAAACGGTTACATTTCCGTATACGCTTAATGCCATCCCAGTAGATTCCGATGGTAATTATACGGATGAGACTGGCAAGCAGTGGATCTGTGATGAGATTGATTTGGAACGTGGCGTGTATGTAAAGCGTATATCACAGCAGATAATTGGCGAGAGTAAATTTGCTGTTCGGGGAAATACGGGAACAGGAGCTTATTATATCAGCACAACGATTAAAGATGGCAATCTGGACAATACTAGAAGAATGGCCATGTCTGATCAATTGGTCGGTGTGGCTTATAATGATCGTATTAAAGATACAAGCATAGATGAGATAATGCTGCAAAGTGGTGTTGTGACACTTCGAACCAGAAATCATACAGATTATGACTGGTCTACCAGTGATGCAGCGAAAACATGGCTGAGAGAGAATCCAATAGCCGCCTATTATGTGTTAGCTACCCCGGAAGAAATTTTCCTTACCCCGGAAGAACTTGCAGCTTACAGTACTCTTACCACCTATAAGGGAACTACGATTATCTCTGCAGGCGATATCTCCGGTATCGAAGTCATGTATGATTGTGATGCAAAAGCAGTAGAAAATGAATCCTCATTAAGTTAGTAATTGACACGCAGAAATGCGTGCTATTTTTATGCCCAAACGCGAGTATGGCTCTAAACTCTGCGCGGCCGGTGACACCGATGAAAATGGAAAAGCAGCAGGAGTGACACTCCCAAAATGGAAAGGAGGCCATTATCATGGCAGAACCAAATCAGAATCAGAACCAGCAGACTCAGCAGGGTGCAGGAAGTGCCGGAGATCCAGCACAGCAGCAGAATCAGACAAACCAGCAGACTGGAGCACCAGCAATCGACTATAGCAAGATCCAGCAGATGCTGGAAGGCACATTGGCGGCAAAGGAAGATACCGCACTGAAAGCGTATTTTAAGCAGCAGGGACTTAGTCAGCAGGAGGTAGAGCAGGCGATTGAAGCCTTCAAACAGCAGAAAGCTGCGAATACGCCTGATGTTGGGGCTATGCGGGTCCAGGTAACACAGGCGCAGGAAGCGGCCAGACAGGCACAGATCCAGAGCGCGGCAGTGATGGCAGCTGTGAATCTTGGGATTGATTCTAAGACCATTCCGTATGTCCTGAAAATGGCTGATCTCAGTCAGGCAGTGGGGCAGGACGGAAAGATCAATGAAGAGACTTTAAAAGCAGCACTGAATAAAGTCCTGGAAGATGTTCCGGGATTAAAACCACAGGCAGCTGGAGCAGCCGGTTTTGTGCAGGTTGGCGCAGCAAGTGGCAGTGCAGGAGCCGGACAGTCTCAGCAGGCAACACAGACACAGCAGACAGGAGTTCCAACAAAGAGATGGAACCGATTCAACTAAGAAAGGATAAGGTGAGTATATGCCAAATTTAAACTATGCACAGGTGTGGGAGCCGGAACTGTTAGAGATTCTTATGCAGGGAACATTAACCTCCCCGTTTGTAACCAGTAATGTAAAATGGCTGGACGCAAAGACCTTCCATTTTACGCAGATGTCCACTTCCGGATATAAAAACCATAGCAGAAACGGCGGTTGGAACAAGGGAGATTACACCCAGAAGGACGTACCGTTTACGCTGACCCATGACCGGGATATTTCCTTCCTGGTAGATAAAGCGGATGTGGATGAGACCAATGCAACTGCTTCCATCCAGAACATTTCCAAAATTTTCGAGCAGACCCAGGTGGTGCCGGAGACAGACGCCCTGTTTTTCTCCAAAGTGGCACAGGAGGCGCAGAAGCAGGAGGGATATCATTCTTCCACTGCGGCGGCCGGTTACACGAAGGCGAAAGTATTCGGTATGCTGAAAGATATTCTTGGAAAGGGGAAACTGAGAAGATATAAAGCCAATGGTACGCTGGTGATGTATGTTTCCAGCGCTATCATGGATGCCCTGGAACAGTCCACAGAGTTTACCCGCAAGATTGAGATGACCCAGATCGCAGAGGGCGGTATGGGCATTGAGACCCGTGTAACGGATATTGACGGAGTACCGATCATGGAAGTGGTCGATGATGAGCGCTTCTATGACGCCTTTGACTGGGAGCCGGAGGCGGGTGGCTTTTCTCCACTAAAAAAGGTTGCCGAGGATAGCGGAAGTCATACTGCCGCAGTAACAGGAGCTCATAAGATCAATGTGCTGGTTGCCTGCGGCCAGACCTGCAAGATCGTGCCGAAGATCTCCAGCATCTATTATTTTGCACCAGGTGCTCACACAGAGGGAGATGGTTACCTGTATCAGAACCGTTCCCTGTCTGATGTATTTGTCTTCCCAAATGGTAAGGATGGCAAAGTGGACAGCGTATACGTGGATGTGGACACCACAGAATATACCGGTGCATAGTCTGGAGGTGATCTCATGGCCTATGAGCCGTATGCAACACCAGATTATTACCGACAGGAGTATTGTGGGAAGATTGTGCCTGAGGATGAGCTTGAAAAAGCTCTCCGTCAGGCCAGCCGTCATATTGATTCCCTGACCTACAATCGGATTGCGGGACGGGGATTTTCTAATTTGACCAGCTTTCAGCAGGAACTGATCCGGGATGTGGTGTGCCAGCAGGCAGATTTTGAAACGGAAAATGCGGATGAGATCAGTACCATTCTTCAGGGCTACAGCATCAATGGCGTATCCATGCAGTTTGGCAATTCCTGGAATGTTTTTACAGACAAGGGAGTGGCAATGAAACGAGATGTGTATGCCATGCTGTGTCAGACGGGCCTGTGCTGCCGTTTAGCGAGGTGAGACGATGAAATACCCATGTTTGATACCGAAACGGCTCTGTAAGACTCCTGTGCATGTACATTTGGAGTCAGAGGAGCTGAGTAATCTGGGAGAACCGAAATACTCCATGGATGCAGATCTGATGTGTAATTTCCAGGATAAAGCGAAAACGATCCTGACAGCGGAAAAGAAACTGGTACAGATCACTGGAACGGCATTGTTTCCTGGCGATATTGCGCCGGAGATGCCTTCTCTGAGTAGTGGATGTCTGACGGTCTTCGGGCAGGAGCGCCGGATCCAGCAGGGATGCAAAAACCGGAATCCGGATGGAACCGTGAACTATTGCAGTCTGGAGGTGATCTGATGCAGGTGAGATCCACAATAAAATTAAATATGCCGAGAATCAACCAGTTGACAGAGGCGGCAGTAAAGGCCCTGGAAATGACAGGAGAAGCGCTGCACACAGAAGTTGTGCAGGCTCAGGTCATGCCGTTTGATACAGGTGCGATGCAGGGAGATAAAACTTTTATGAAAGCGGGAGAATCAGTAAAGTGCACATATGAAAATGGCGATGTAGCAATCAATACAATTACCAGAGCGCATGATGGGAAAGTGTCATTGATAACAACAGCTCCGCAGGCCAGACGCCTTTATTATCATCCAGAATATGATTTCCAGAAAGATGAGAATCCATTTGCAGGCGGTAAGTGGTTCGAACCATGGCTTCCAGGCGGAATCAGCGAAGACTTCTGCCATAGGGCATTTAAGAAGTTTTACAAGAAAGCAGGTGGCGTATGATGCTGAAATTAACGGAGATCCGTCAATGGATTGCATCCCTTGGTATTGCCGAGGATCAGCATGTGTATATCGGCAAGTTGGACAACAAGCAGCAGAAATCCATTGGTGTGTATGGAAGAAGTGGATCAGGTTCACCTGGCATTGCTCTTGGAGGCCTGGAGTGTACCACCTATGACACAAAACGGCTTTCTCTTCTGGTGCATTGGACTACAAGGAAAGCTGAAAGCGAAGTGGCAGCGTATGAATTATTTGAAAAACTAAGAAACGTGTCCGGCCTGGATATAGGAGATACCCATATTGCTTACCTCCGTCTGATGGTTCCGGAACCACAGGATGTAGGTACCGATGATGGCGGAGTATATGAATATGTGATCTGGCTGGATTTGATTTATGAAAGAAAGTGAGGATAAGAAATGGATGAGGTAAAAGGAAAAGTATATCCGGTACACAATAATACCTTTAAATTTGGTACCAAGGGATTAGAGAGTCAGAGTGCGGACATGGTAACACCTGCTGATCTGGAGAATTTCGCACCGACCATTGACGGAACTACACAGGAATGGTATGCGATGGATGCAGGTGGCTGGGCGAAATCAGCCATGACCGGAAAGAAGCTCAGCTTTGCTTTTAAAGGAAAAAGAACCTTCGGTGATACAGGGAATGATTACATTGCAGGTCTGGCGTGGAAGTTTGGACAGGATGTGATGACAAAATTTGAATGGACAATGCCGTCCGGGGCAAAGCTGGCCTGCGATGTGGTAGTGAATGTTACCACTCCTGGAGGTGGCGATTCGACTGCTATTGATGCGTTGGAATTTGAAGTAACCTGTTATGGCAAACCAACGTTTACTCCGGCAGAAGCCGTGTAACAGGAAGGGGGACAGATGATGGCGAAAATAGTAGATATTACGGATAAGCTGAGTTTTGATGGAAATCCGAAGCTGATGATCAAGGGAAAGGAACTGGAAGTAAACGCAGACGCGCCTACCATGTTGAAGGTTATGGGGTTACTTAGAAATGATGATCCAGGAGTGCAGGAAGTCCTGGATGCCTATGACATGATGTTCCAGGAAAAGACCCGCAACGAGATTGACAAAATGAAACTCAGCTTCAGGGATCTGATGATCGTGGTTCAGGAGACAGTTTCTCTGATCACGGGGGATGTGGGCACGGGAGAGCAGTGACCCGTACTACGATTTATTTGAAGACTGGGATTTGATCATTTCCAGTTTTCTTACGCAGTACGGGTTGCGAATCCGGACAAAAGAATTTGAGACAGTCAGTTGGGACGAGTTCCGGTCCCTTCTGGCCGGTCTGTCTCCGGAGACTCCTTTGGGGCGAGTTGTTTCCATTCGTTCAGAGACAGATGAGGACATGATCAAGCACTTTACTCGTGACCAGAAGAGGATTTATGACGCATGGAGAGACAGGAAAGCGGAGCATATGACACAAGTGGAATATGATCAGCAGATGGCAGAACTGGAACGGATGATGGCAGCTCTGTGCGGAGGTGGTTGAGATGGTAAAGGCGGGTGATAGATACGGGCAAGGATAGTGTTGGCCAGATCGCGCTTGACCTGGTTGTAAATAAAAATGATTTTGAAAAGCAGATGACCGGTATTCGGGGTCTGGCGAAAAAAGCAGGTGCTGCGCTTGCTGGGGCATTTGCCATAAAAAAGCTGGTAGATTTTAGCAAATCCTGCATTGAGCTTGGTTCTGATCTGTCCGAGGTTCAGAACGTGGTAGATGTTACCTTTCCGCATATGAACCAGCAGATCAACCAGTTTGCCCAGAATGCGGCAAAGCAGTTTGGTTTATCGGAAACGATGGCGAAGCGCTTTACGGGTACCTTTGGCGCAATGGCGAAAGCATTCGGTTTCGGGGAAAAGGCTGCCTATGACATGTCCACAACGCTGACTGGCCTGGCAGGGGATGTGGCATCTTTCTATAATATCGGCCAGGATGAAGCATACACAAAGCTGAAATCGGTTTTTACCGGTGAGACAGAGAGCTTAAAAGACCTGGGAATTGTTATGACCCAGACGGCCCTGGATGCCTACGCACTTCAGAATGGCTTTGGAAAAACAACTGCTAAGATGTCCGAGATGGAAAAGGTTGCACTGCGGTACAAATTTGTACAGGACCAGCTGACAACGGCAGCAGGAGACTTTTCCAGAACATCTGATGGCTGGGCGAACCAGGTGCGTATCCTGAAACTGCAGTTTGATAGCTTGAAAGCCACCGTCGGACAGGGGCTTATCAATGTGCTGTCTCCGGTGATCCATGTGGTCAATACACTGATCGGGAAGCTGATGAGCCTGGCCAATGCGTTCCGTGCTTTTACGGAGCTGGTCATGGGGAAATGCAGTGGAGGCGGTGCGTCAGCTGCAGCAGCTGGAATGGAAGCCGTAGCGAAGGCTGCAGATAAGGCAGGGACTGCAGCGGGTGGAGCAGGAAGCGCGGCGAAGAAAGCTGCAAAGGATATGAAAGGCATATCTACAGGGATCGATGAGTTGAATATCATTAATCCGTCAGATAATGCTGGGAGCAGTGGTTCAGACTCTGCAGGTGGCGGTGGATATGATGTGGATGATTTCGATATGGGAAGCCTTTCGCAGGGAGAGGATGTGGTCAGTGAAAAGCTGAAGGGCATCCTTGACTTGATGAACCAGTTAAAATCTTCGTTTGTCGCTGGATTCTGGGATGCATTTGGTGACACAACGGTGTTCGATTCTATCCAGAACAGCATTCGCTCCATTAAAGACAGGATAAAAGAAATTGCCACAGATCCGGAAGTACAGAATGCCGCATTGAAATTTGCTGACAGAGTTATGTATGCGCTTGGGCAGATCAGCGGATCGGTTGCTAGTATCGGTGCTACCATTGCTGATAACCTGCTTGGTGGGATTGATCTTTATCTGCAGCAGAATGTAAGTAGAATTAAAGAATACATTATTTCCATGTTCGATATAGGAAGCGAGCTCTGGCAGATTACAGGAGAATTTTCTTCTGCTATAGCAGATATCTTTTCAGTATTCCGGAGCGATTCCGCAAAGCAGATCACAGCTGATATCATAGGCATTTTCAGTAGCTCTTTTATGGGAGTTACAAAATTAGGCAGTAAATTTGTCCGGGATCTGATCCAGGTTATAACAAAGCCTATAACCGATAATGCTGGTCAGATCAAAGAACGGATACAGGGGCTATTAGATGAACTGCAGCCTATATTTGATAAGCTGAAAGAATTAATTGATAAGATATGGGACGGCCTGAATATAGCTTATGATACTGTTGCAAAGCCAGTATTTGATGCATTTAAAGAAGCGATATCCTCGGTTGTGGACTGGATAACAGAAACACAGACGCGCTTTGATGGAGCTATTGGAGTTGTTGCTGCTTTCTTTGGGGCATGGGAAGTTGTAAAACTTGGTGAATTCATCATTAATGCTGGTGGCGTCGTATCAATGCTTTCTGGAATGGTAGCTGGTTTTGTAGCAAATGCGGCCGCTATTGCAACGCATACAGCAGCGCTTATAGCAGATAAGCTGGAGACAGCCGCATTTGTTGCTATGTATGCCAAAGATTTTGTAGTAAATCTGGCGCAAGGAACAGCGGCCCTGGTGCAGCAGGCGGCCCAGTTTGTTATCAATACTACAGCAAAGATAGCAGATACCGCAGCTCAGATTGCCATGACTGCGGCTACAGTGGCATGGAATGCTGTATGTGCGATCGCAACAACTGTAACTGCAGCATTAGGGGCAGCAATTGCCTTTCTTACCAGTCCAATTGGATTGGTCATTATTGCAATTACCGCATTGATTGCCGCTGGCGTCCTTTTGTATACGCATTGGGATACGGTAAAAGAGTATGCAGCGACAATTTGGGATGCGATCAGGGAACTGATCAGCACGGCCATTGATGCGGTAAAACAGTTTGTGTCCAATACTTTAGATGCAATCAAGAGAAAATGGGAAACGGTTTGGAATGGGGTTCAGACGTTCCTAGCGGCAGTTTGGGATGTAATGAAAGCGATTGTAAACACTGTATTCCAGGCAATCAAAGAATTTATTATTTTGATTTTGACCGGTATTTTTGAATATTGGAATCAGAGATGGACAGCAATCAAGATTTTTACATCGAGCCTTTGGTATGCGATTAAAGATTTGGCATCGCAGGTATTCACAGCTATCCGCGACAAGCTTTCCGAAATCTGGGATTCCGTAAAAACTACCATTGAAGAAAAATGGACCGCGATCAAAGAGTGGTTTGTAGAAATCTGGCAGAAGATCAAGGATGTATTTCAGCTGGATGAGATGGTGGATATTGGCCGTGGCATCATGAATAAACTCTGGGATGGACTAAAATCTGTATGGAGTGATATTACAGGCTGGCTGGAAGGTATTGTGGATGTGATCAGCAATACATTTAAAAAGGTTACTGATGGAGCTAAGAACCTCTTTAAGAAAGCCAAGAAGGATGCAGAGGACGATGGAGATTCTGATGAGGACGATAGTGGATATGTAAATAGCGGTCCCGGAGCAGTAAAAGGCCATGCTTCCGGTGGCTTCCCGAAGTCGGGTCAGATGTTCGTTGCTAATGAGGATGGTAATCCGGAACTTATTGGAAGCTGGGGTGGTCGTGCAGCAGTTGCCAATAACCAGCAGATTATCCAGGGCATTTCCCAGGCAGTACAGAATGGGATGAGATCCTGCATGACTCCGATTGTATCCCATATGGCATCCATTGCCCAGAATGCAGCGCCGTCATTGACAACGGTTGGAACTGGACGGAGTTATTCTCCAGATGGACAGTGGCTCCAGAGTATGGCAGACCGTGTCATGAGTCTTGATAGCGCAAGCATGAGTGACCAGTATCTTGCGATGATGGTGGATCTGTTAAAACAGATCATCGACCTGATTGAAAATCTGGATCTGACGGTAAACATTGATATCCGTGAGATCAAGAAGAAACTGACGGATCTTGAGAAGAGATCTGGATACACATTGAGGACAACGTAAGGAGGCGGGAATATGGCAGTGATTATGATCAATGGACGGGAATTTCCCGCCCCGGATATTGGTGGAAATCTGGTCGTGGCTACCAATGTAAGTGATGGTAAGAATGCGAATGGTGAATTTGTGGGTCAGAAGGTGGGTCGTGATCAATATAAGTTTGATTCGTTGCAGTGGAAGATGCTGGATGCTCAGACGTGGGCTGCAATGTTACAGGAATTTGATAAATTTGTGGTAACTGCCCGTATTCCTGATATGGTAAATAACCGGTTTCGAACGATCCGGATGTATCCAGGAAACCGTACTGCTACACCTGTCCAGTTTGACAAGGACGGTCTTCCAACCATGTATCAGGACTGTAAAGTGAACATCATAGACTGTGGGGTGATGGAGTAATGCAGGCAGTAAGTAATGCGTATAAACAGGAAATGAAAAAGCAGCTTCGTGATCATTCCTATATGAGGGTCACGATCGGGTTGATCAATCAAGAGGCGCAGGCTTCTGCCAGTGTCCCGGATCCGGAAAAGTATACGTACTACAGTAATCTTTCCTGGCCGCTCAACAGCTATAAGGTCGAAGAATTATATGATTCCTGCGATCAGGACTATACTGCAGTTGATGGCAGTATGTATTTTCTGCCAAGAGATCCATCGGATGTGGTATTAAATCAGGGGATTGTTTCAGAAAATCTTCTTGGGATGATAGAAGTCCATTTTCCGATACCGTATGATATTAAAGGATTGACGGTAGAATTTGGCAAAGCATATCCGGTGGATTTTTCCATCATTTCCGATAACAGCAGCGTAGAGATCGCTGGGAATCAAAATGGACACTTTGTGACAGAGAAAATCTTTTCCGGAGCGACCTTTCTGCGTTTTGTGCCGGCACAAATGGTCAATGGGCAGAGTCGTTTCCGGATACATCAGATCACAATGGGAATCGGTATTTATTTTGATAATCAGAAAATCCTTTCTGCGACTAAGAAAGAACGGATCAGCCCGATCATGGAAGATCTTCCATCTATTGATTTCAGTATCACCATTGATAATAAAAATCGTGCGTATGACATTGAAAACGAAGAAAGTACCGTGAATTTTTTAGAGAATGGACAGGAAATCAGTGTGATTTATGGTCAGGAATTGGACAATGGGAATGTGGAGTGGATTCCGGGAACCACAGTGTATTTAAGGGAATGGTCTGCTGATGATGAAGAAATGAGCTTTACGGCAACCGATCGCTTTGATGGAATGGATGGAACCTATCGCCGCGGAAAATATGCACCGGATGGCATTACGTTGTATGAGCTGGCACTGGATGTTTTTCAGGACGCTGGAATCGACAGTCGTACATACTGGCTTGATAATTATCTCAAGGATGTCAAGGTTTATAATCCAATGCCGGTTGTAACACATAAGGAAGCGCTGCAGCTGATTGCCAATGCCGGACGTTGCATTCTTTATCAGGACAGAAATGGAAATATTTTTATGAAATCCAGTTTTATTCCAGATATGGAGGCAAGTTCAGACAATGAGACTTATTTTTCAAAAACGGCATCCATCCTAAAAGGGACAGAGAAAAGTACCTATGCCACGGCGGAGAAAGATCATACAGATGCTTCCGCGTCACAGTTCTTCCTTCCACGTTCTGGAAATTATCTGGATGTTGGTTATGTATCAGAGGAGGTTGCAGATGAAGATGGACGATTTAAACAAAGTCCTAATGTAACCATTTGCATGGAAGCGAGATATAAGTGTTTTGGAATTACCTTAGGGTTTGGTCATAAGTATCCAAAGAAAATGGTGATCCATAGTTATCTGGATGGAGAATTGCAGGAAGATTTTATTGTAAATGTGCCATCCAGTGTATTTATGATCAGTCACGAATTCCCAGAGGCAGATCGGCTTGTATGTGAATTTTTAGAAGGAGATCCACATACGAGGGTAACTTTGCAAAATGTGATTTTTGGTGACAGCACGGACTATGCTTTGTCGTATGGTTCCGAGTTGACAAAAACACCAAAGGGAACGCAACTGGCCAAGGTAAAAGAACTGCAGGTGGTTAGGACGGTTTATGCACCCGGTGTTGAAAAACGCCAGCTTGCAAAGGAAACAATTCCGACAGGGGAAATAAGGCACACCATTTTCCTGAACACGGCATCTCATGGTTATGAGGCGGAAACGGAAGATGGGGAAAGGGTTTCCATCATCGACAGTGGAGCTTACTATGTGACGGTGGAGGTTCCAGAACATGCAGAAGTTATCATAAATGGCTATGAATATAGCATAACGCAGGCAGTGGTGTCCCGGTCATTAAATTCATCTGGAACGGTTGAAACGTGGGAGAATCCTTTGATTTCCAGGACTGATCATGCAACAGATCTGGTGGAGTGGATTGGGGATTATCTTCGGTCTGACCGGGAATATGAACTGAACTATCGCGGGGAGCCACGGATTGATGCGAACGATATTGCGTTTTTGGAAAATAAATATGTTCCGGATCTGCTTTTAAGGATTTACGAACATACCTTGAAATTTAATGGAGCGTTATCTGGAACGATAAAGGCAAGGAGGGATATGAGTCATGTGGATACAGCCCAAAACAAACTGGCAGCCAGAGGATTACTTTAATATTGATGATTATAACCGGATAAAAGGAAATCTGAATGAGCTGAAAAGTCTGGCCCTGGTTGTCTGGCCCAATGTTCCGTTTGAAGAAATGGGGGCGGACAAGATGTATTCTGACTATGGTTTTTATGCAGATGAAATAAACCGGTTTGAGATGAATGTGGATCATATCCGGGACGCAACGGTTCCTTTAGAAATGGGGGAAAAGCAGACTTTTTATGAAAACCAATCGTTCATAGATTGGAAGGAATTGAATCGGATAGAAACAGCATGTGCCAGGATGTATCAATATATTCATGGAAGTTCCAGCGGTGTTCCGCGCATGACCTTTATCTTAGACAATGCCAGAATCGGTAACAGGAGGTGAGAGCAGTGTTAAAAACAGATTACAAAGATGATGTATTCGAGAAGAACCGGATGTACCAGACGGTAGATAATAAAGATGGTACGTTCTGCCTGATCGATGTCACGGAATACAGCCAGGAGGGCGATGCATTCGGTGCGAAAGATATCAACGCAACCAATGAGGCAATAAACCGGATCAATCATACAGAACCGGTAACCCTTACGGCTTCCGGCTGGACCAAATCCGCGCCTCCTTATGTCCAGACGGTGGCGGTTCCAGGGGCGACAGAGGACATGGAGGCGATCCTGGTATCAAAGTTGGAGGATGGAGCGTCAGTGGCGGTGCAGAAAGCTTACATAAAAGCGTTTGGAATTATCTCCAGTGGAACAGCCATGCTGGGAAATGGAACAGCAACGTTTAAAGTTTATAAAAAACCGGCCATGGACATTGTGGTTGGATTGAAAGGAGTGTAGCCAATGGGGAAAATCTGGATGCCTGGTGGCGGTGGAGGAGCGGACCTGGATGTGATCACCGCCGAAGCCGGAGATGTGACGGATGGAAAAGTGATTGTGAATGCGGACGGGGATCCGATCACGGGAACTATGCGGGACTGGAGAGGAACCCCGCAGCATATTGACGCCAGACGGCTCCAAAACAACCGCTTCGAGGTTGCGGTGGCAGCAGGACGGTATGGATACTCCTGGGCAGAAAACAGCTATGAGTACATGGAATACTCAGAAGTGGCGGCTACTTTGGGACTGACAAACGCAAAGCTGGCAAAGGGACAGACGGTGTGCGGAGTAGCAGGAAGCTATACTTCGGATGCCACAGCCACAGCGGATTATCTTCTGAGTGGTTATACTGCCTATGCCAACGGAGCCAAGATCACCGGAAAGCTGGCGGTCCAGTCTGTATTGTCTTTTAACGCAGCCCCTTATTCTTCCACGCAGATCACATTTACCTGGAAGAATCCGGCGAAAGGGGCGTTTTCAGGCGTGATCATCGTCGGAAAGACAGGATCTTATCCAACGTCTATCTCAGATGGAACACGGTGGTATAAAGGCGCTGGAAATAATACCGCGGCAAATGGGACATCGTCCGCAACGGTCGGTGGATTTACTGCAGGAACCACATACTATTTCCAGTGCTTCAGCTACGCAGTGAAAAACAACGCGGAATGGGTTCATGCTGCCAGTGACACCGCGACTGCAACGCCGACGAAAGGAACCCAGGTATTTAAGGCCAGCGGTACCTTTACAGTCCCGGCAGGAGTCAGAAGCATTGACATCTTTTGTGTGGGCGGTGGCGGAGCAGGAGGTTCCGGAAACACATCGAATACCTCCTCTAACCAGATCAATGGCGGCGGTGGTGGTGGCGGATATACAGCACAGAAGTTGCAGTATGCAGTTACTCCAGGGACAGTCTTTTCCATCGTGATCGGTGCAGGAGGTGCAGGAGGCAGTGCCACTTCCGGGGCATCCGGAGGAACTACATCTTTTGGATCGGTAGTATCCGCAGCTGGCGGCAAAGGAGGCAGTTCCCAGACCGGCGGATCTGGTGGCTCTGGAGGCGGATCCTCAAGGTCTTATAGAAACGGCGTTGTATATGGCGGCGCTGGCGGCTCAAATGGCGGCAACGGAGGTTTTGCTTACTATGGCAGCGCGAGTTATGGAACAGCTGGTACCGGACAGGGAACAACAACACGTGAGTGGGGCAGTGCATCAGGAACATTATATGCAGGAGGCGGAGGAGGTTCGTCTTCTGGAACTATGAGGAATGGAGCCGGAGCTGGAGGTTCTGGAGGTGGCGGAAAAGGCGGTACCCTGTCGTCAAGTGACACTGGTGTTTCTGCTTCATCTGGAACTGCTAATACTGGCGGCGGTGGTGGTGGCGGAAAGGCATATTGGTCTGGAACGACTTACTACGGAGCGTCCGGAGGATCTGGAATCTGCATCATTCGTTGGGGATACTAAATGAGGAGGAGCGAAATGAAAAGAGAAACAAAGTATCCATATATCATGGTGGATAGCGAAGGAGTTGTGCAAAATATTGCTATGTTTGATGATTATGCATCCGCAAATACACTTACTAAAGCATGCTACGGAGATGGGGCTTGTGCCTATGCATATCGGTATGCGGTTAGTATAGGTGACCGGTGTGTGGACGGAACATTTTATGTGGAAGATGAGAAAGGTGTCCTGACCGAGGCAGAGTACATTCCGAGTGATGAGGACCAGATTTCTGCGCTGAATGACCAGCTGATAGATGCTTATCTTGCACTGACAGAGCAATATGAAACCAGTCTGGATCTGCAGGACCAGGTGACGAATACCATGATGGCATTGACAGAACTTTATGAGAGCATGTAAGGAGGAAGCGGTATGACAAGTTATATGGCAAAGGTTTATGCGGCATTGGTTAAAAGTGGAAGGAAAACCATTGAGGAAGTACCGGAGAAGATCCGGAGTGAGGTGCAGGAAATTCTGGCGGCAGATGCTTAAGGATTTTCTATATTATTTTTTGAGGAAGGAGGCAGATGAGATGGCAGTGATTTATGCGACCCTGATCGTGAAGGGAAAAAAGACCTATGCGCAGGTCCCGGACAAGATCAAACCACAGGTAAAACAGATCCTGATTGATCTGGAATGCGAAGACCTGATTACGGAGGAGGAATAGGATGCCGACAGAGATAGCAGTAGCTCTGGTCGGTCTGTGCGGCAGCGCAATAGGCAGCCTGGCTGGTGTGGTGGCATCAGCCAAGCTGACCGCTTACCGGATAGAGCAGCTGGAGAAAAAAGTGGATAAACATAATACAGTGATTGAGCGTACATATAAACTAGAGGAGACGCAGGCGGTGATGGAAGAGCAGATCAAGGTGGCGAATCACCGGATTGCGGATCTGGAAAATCAGAAGGAGGATTCGATATGCAGGTAAAAGATTATGTAAAACCGGAATTACTGGTAGTGGCAGTGGTACTGTATTTTATTGGCGCATGGCTGAAGCAGAGTGAGACGGTGAAAGACAAATACATTCCGTTGATCAATGGCGCTGTTGGCATTGTGATCTGTGCCATCTATGTATTTGCTACCTGTGTATGCACTGGCAGCCAGGATATTGCCCTGGCCGTGTTTACCGCGATCACACAGGGAATTCTCGTGGCAGGATTATCTACTTATGTAAATCAGATTGTGAAACAGACTGGAAAAGACGAATAGAAGGAGGTGATCCGGATATCTCCCGGCAGTCGGGGTGATGACTGCAGGTTGTGACATCACAACTTTGTGCCGGCACAAAAAGAAACTGGTAGAATGAAAACTGATTGTATGGTATAATGCGAATGTTACCGCCTCCCATTCTGGTGACAGGAAGGAGGTGTATCATCATGGAACATCTGATATCTTTTTTAATCGCTGTCATGGCTGGTGTAGCTTGCCACTGCATCAACAAATGGCTGGACAAGCGATAAGCAACGGTAACCAGCCTGCAGATGCCTAACTGCTTAAAAGTAGGAAAAAAGCCCCTGAGTGGTCGAGACTCAGGGGCTTTTGTTTTGTATCACCATGGATACTGATATCTTTTTGCCTATTGGCATTATAGCATATGCAGAAACAGTTTTCAAGATACCATAAATACAAAAATTGACCAGGGAGCCAAAATCCTGGTTTTTCATATTATAGCCTGCAAATAAAAAGTCAAGGCTAAATTGAAGAACATTGAAAATTTTATACAGGTTGAAAATTAGGTATCA
>ERZ856578.1107-NODE-1107-length-52677-cov-7.324183_pt1 | contig 52677 bp, 34 predicted proteins | sample MGYA00514384_ERZ856578 | MGnify/ENA primary metagenome ERZ856578 (study PRJEB29103, sample SAMN06111958) | human gut metagenome | biome: human gut; feature: ankylosing spondylitis patient; material: healthy_person | host: Homo sapiens | place: China:Hangzhou...
CCTCGACTTGCATGTGTTAAGCCTGTAGCTAGCGTTCATCCTGAGCCAGGATCAAACTCTACATTGTAAAATATTTTCTACCAGCAAGCTTGAGCTTAAGCCTTACTAGGCCTTTCTAAGCCTCCCTACGCTTTCGCGAGGAATTCAAACTGCTGTTCGTTTGTATCTGTTCAGAACGAGCTTCCATTTTTAAGTTTAAAGTCAAACAAACTTGACGGTTCGTTTTTCTTCTACCCAAGAACGATTGTTCATCGTTCTCGCTTCTTGTACTACTTCTGTCTTATGTAAATCTTTTCAAAGAACTCTTGTTTCTGTTCGCTTCCTGTTTCGCTCCGCATCTCTCACGTTTGCTTGAGACACCGTTGCTGTTCGAAAGCGGATGCAAAGGTATAGCTTTTTTGTAAACCACCAAAACTTTTGAAGAGAAAAGTTGAAATTTTACGCTCGTTTTAACAGTTGTTTGCATTTAAAACACCGCATTGTGGACGCACACATTATATTATTATAGGCGAGAGAGACTGTTTTAAGGACTGCAACCAGAGGATGCACACAACAGGAAAGCACTACTGATCGAGAAAAACAGAGGAAGATATGGAAAGAAAAAGAGCGTGTAAAATGTAAAAAGGGAGGTCTTGGACCGCAAAAGCAACGGTTTGGCAGCACGAAAGTAAAGGTTTGGCACTGCGAAACATCAACAAAAGTCATCCGCGCCGGTCGTTACGAGCATCTGCGTCGGTCGGTGCGGATGTCTGCGTCGGTCGGTGCGGATGTCTGCGTCGGTCGGTGCGGATGTCTGCATCGGTCGATACGAGCATCCGCGTCGGTCGATGCGGATGACAAAAGTAGGGAGTATGAAGAGGAAAAGAGATGGGGTGAACGAGGGAAAAGAAGAGCGTGAAGCGGAAGAAAGAGGGGTATAAACGGGAAGAATGAGGGGTATAAACGTGGGGAAAGAGGGGTGCGTGGGTATGGCAGGGATGCCATACCCTCCTAAGATAGTACTATATATTTAGACGTTTGAACAAATAGTTTTGTAGATAATAGAAGAGGACGGCGAAGAGCGAACCGATAGTGGCACCACAGAAGAGGTCGCCAAAGTAATGAACACCGAGGTACATCCGCGAGTAGCTAACGACGAACGCCCACGAGAACATCATCACTGTGAACCACTTATGACGAATGACGAGCGACATGAAGACGGCGAGGGCAAAGGTGTTGGCTGCGTGACAAGACGGGAAACCATATCTACCACCACGATAACCATTGACGACATGCACGAAGGACGACAACGGATTGTTGAGATTGGCAGGACGCAGTCTGCCTATCTCCGGACGTATGAGTGTTGCACATGTTTGATCAGCCGCCAAGATAATCAGTCCGATAGTGACCAAACAGATTGAAGCGCGCTTCCAGGACATACGACGGAAGAGCAGATAGGCAAGCACGGCATAGAATGGTACCCATATCCAACGTCCACTGATACACCACATTACGGAATCGAAGAACGGACTATGTGCGCCATTCACAATAAGCAACAGACGGGCATCAATATCTGAGAGCCACAAAATAAATTCCTTGAAAAAATTAAACCACATGTTAGTCTTCTTGTTTATTCAATCATTTCGCAATAAAACAGCTTTGCAAAGTTACAATTAAATATGCAAATAACTACTTTTCGGACACAAATTTGGCGGTTTTTATTTGTATTGTGCGATTGTTTACGTACCTTTGTAAGGTATAATGTATAAAATTCACTAAATCACATCGTTATGACAGAAGGATATAGAAGCAAGGAATATGGTGTGCCTACGAAGCGTTTCGTGCAGACCATGGACTTGAAGGACGACAGTGAACTTATTCGCAAGTACCGCGAGGCTCACGACCAGGAGCATTTTTGGGACGAGATAAAGGAGGGAATTAAGGCGGTTGGTATCTTAGAGATGGAGATTTACATCTTGGGCAACCGCTTAGTGATGATTGTGGATGCACCAGTCGACTTCGATTGGGATGCAGCCATGGAGCGTCTCGCCACCCTACCCCGCCAGGAGGAATGGGAGAAGCATGTGGCTGAGTTCCAGAACTGTTCGGCAGAAGCGACGAGCGACGAGAAATGGCAAATGATGGAGCGTATGTTCTATCTGTATGAGTAATGGTGAGGTGGTGAGGTGGTGACATATGCAAATCCCAACACCTCAACATCTCAACACCTCAACATCTCAACACCTTATTATATATATAACACAAAATACATATAACAAATGAAGAAACTTTTATCGCTGCCCCCAAATCTTGTGGGCAGTTTCCACGAGATAACCGAACTGCCACGTAGTGAGTGGTTCTGTACAAACGACCCTGTGGGCAAGAAACTCGGCTCGGGCGGTGGCACTACATGGTTGCTGCGCGCAGCCTACGAAGACTACAAGGCACAAAACGCTGACGCTATGAGCTTCGATGAATGGTTGGCTGCCGACAAGCGACTGCTCCTGCACGCCGGCGGACAGAGCAGACGACTGCCGTCTTACGCTCCATCGGGCAAGATACTCACGCCGCTGCCGGTGTTCCGTTGGGAGCGCGGACAGAGTCTGAACCAGAACCTGCTGTCGCTGCAGGTGCCGCTCTACAAGCGCATCATGGACATCGCCCCACGCGGTCTGAACACGATGATAGTGAGCGGCGACGTGTACATACGCTCCACCGAATCGCTGCAGCCGATACCCGAGGATGCGGACATCGTATGCTACGGTCTGTGGCTCGGCCCGGAGATAGCGAAGGACCACGGCGTGTTCGTCAGTACGCGCGAAAAGCCAACCGAGCTGAAGTGTATGCTTCAGAAGCCGTCGGTGGAGACACTCTCGTCACTGCTCACCGACCACTTCTACCTCACCGACATCGGTGTATGGATTCTCTCCGACCGCGCCGTGAAAGTGCTCATGCAGCGTTCTACCAACGGAACGGACATAGCCACGGGCGAGGTGGTGAACTACGACATGTACGGCGAGTTCGGCTGCGCTCTCGGCTATGAGCCTGGCGTGAAGGACGAGGCGGTAAACACGCTGAAGACCGTGATACTGCCGTTGCCAGGTGGCGAGTTCTACCATTTCGGCACATCGCACGAGTTGCTTTCGTCGATGCTCGCCATACAGAACATCGTGAACGACCAGCGCGAGATTATGCACCACGACCGCAAGCCACATCCGTCTATCTTCGTGCAGAACACCGAACTGAAGCCGAAGTGGACACAGCAGAACCGCAACGAATGGGTGGAGAACGCATACGTAGGCGAGAACTGGACGCTGACGCAGGACAACATTGTGACAGGTGTGCCCGAGAACGACTGGACACTGACGCTCAGCGAGGGTCAGTGTGTCGACATCGTGCCCATAGGCGCAGACAGTTGGGCTGTGCGCCCGTACGGTTTCAACGACAAGTTCCGCGGCGATTTGGCGGACGTAGAATACCTCGGTCGCCCGTTCGCCGAATGGGCAGCAGAGCGCGGCATTGACCTCAATGCAATAGAAGGCAGACACGACCTGCAGGCAGCACGCATCTTCCCCATTGTTGACAACACCGACGACATGGGCATCGTGCTGCGCTGGATGCTCGGCGAGAGCACACTCGCAGAGGGCAAGACGATATGGGAGAAGGCGAAGCGCATGAGCGCCGACGAGATAAGTGCCGAGGCAAACCTCCGCCGTCTCGTAGATCAGCGCACTAAGTTGCGCCTGAAGAACCTGCCGATGATTGCAAAGAACTGGCAGCATAGCGTGTTCTACCAGAGCGACCTGCAGACCGTAGCACACGAGTACGGCAAGTACGACGTAGCACTGCCCAACGCCCTACCCGAGTCGGCTTCGCTCCTGACACGCACCTGCGACGCCATGTTCCGCTCGGAAGCCGAACGCCAACGCACGAATGGCGGTACACAGAGTAGCGAGCTGGCTAAGAAGTACGAAGCAGCAGCGTTCTCGTTGCTGCGCGAGGGACTCACCACTGAGGCACTGCGCGTAAAGCAACGCCCCCAACTGTCGGTGTATGCCGACCAGATTGTATGGGGACGCTCGCCCGTGCGCATAGATATAGCTGGCGGATGGACCGACACACCACCATTCTGCCTCATGGAGGGCGGCAACGTCGTCAACCTCGCTATCAACCTCAACGGACAACCACCGCTGCAGACATACGTGAAGCCCTGCGCTGAGCCACACATCATACTTAGAAGTATCGACCTCGGAGCATCGGAAGTAATCACTACATACGAAGAACTCTCGGCATACAACACTGTAGGTTCGCCATTCTCAATACCGAAGGCAGCCCTCTCGCTCGCCGGCTTCCTGCCGCGCTTCTGCAAGGATAGCTACCGCTCGCTTGAGGAGCAGTTGCGTGCGTTCGGTTGTGGCATCGAAGTGACGCTGCTCTCGGCTATACCAGCCGGAAGCGGACTCGGCACCAGCTCGCTGCTCGCATCAACCGTGCTCGGAGCACTCAGCGACTTCTGCGGACTGGGCTGGGACAAGACCGAGATCGGACACCGCACACTCGTGCTCGAGCAGCTGCTCACCACAGGTGGCGGCTGGCAAGACCAGTACGGTGGACTCCTGCCTGGCATCAAACTGCTGCAGACGGAGCGCGGATTCAGTCAGAGTCCGGATGTGCGCTACCTGCCTGGCGACCTCTTCCAACAGCCCGACTACCGCGAGTGCCACCTATTATATTATACAGGCATCACACGCACGGCGAAGACGATACTCGCCGAGATTGTGCGCCGTATGTTCCTCAACGAGCACGACGAACTGCTGCAACTGCGCGAGATGAAGGCACACGCACTGGAGATGTTCGACGCCATACAACGCCTCGACTTCGAGCGCATGGGACGCCTCGTTGGCAAAACATGGCAGCAGAACCAACTGCTCGATGCCGGCACCAACCCGCCCGCTGTGGAAGCACTCACAAAACAGATTGACGACCTCTGCCTCGGCTACAAGTTGCCTGGCGCAGGTGGCGGTGGCTATCTCTACATGGTGGCTAAGGATGTTGAAGCTGCGGCACGCATACGCTGCATACTCAACGAGAATCGCCCGAATGACAAGGCTCGCTTCGTAGAGATGAGCCTGTGCAAGAACGGATTCCAAGTGAGCAGAAGCTAATACTGCTTTAGTTGAAATAAAAAAACACGAGTTGGAATGATTTTCAACTCGTGTTTTTTGTGATTGAGCTTAGGCCGAACTAAGCCTCTTTAAGCCTTTCTAAGCCGAGGAAGAACTGCTAACTAAGCAGTACTAAGCCTCTTTAAGCCTTACTATGCCGAGGAAGAACTGCTAACTAAGCCGAACTAAGTCTCTTTAAGCCTTCCTAAGCCTCTTTAAGGCAAACTAAGCCCTCCCCGACGGGGAGGGTTGGGAGGGGCTTTACTTGCGAACGACCTTCTTGCCGTTCACGATGTAGAAGCCACGTGCTATGCCGTCGAGCGATGTAACGCCCTTAGCTATGCGCTTGCCGTCAACGGTGTAGACATCGAATGTGCCGTTATCCACACTCACGCCATCGATAGCAGTAACAACAGCCGACTTTGTAGCCTCCGACTCGCCACCGGCATAGATTGTAGACACAGCGTAGGTATGCTTGCCGCTCGGAGCATTGTCGGTGATACGAAGCTCGGCGTTCGGTTCGATGCGCTTCAGCAGCTTGCCGTCGCGATATACGTTATAACCGAGCACCTTACCGCAACCAGCAGTGTATGTAACATCGTCGAGCATAAACATATACGTGTCGGCAGTGTTGTTGTGGATAGCGAAGTAGGTTGCGCCCTCAGGCAGATTAACCGTGTACTCTTTCCACTCGCCGGTAGTAGCCTCAAACTTCTTGCCTGTAGACTTGAAGTCGTCGAGAGCTATACCCGATGTAGAGTAGAGCACCTCGAAGTTCTCCGTGTACTTAGTGCCCTGCGAATTGAAGTTGTTAGCCCAGAAGCTGATAGTCTGCGCTTCACCAGGCAGAGCAGGCGAAATAAGCCAATTGTCAGCAGGGATGAACTGAGAGTTTTCAACGCTGTAGAACGAAGCTAAGTAGTGCGTACCAGAGTGAGGCTTCAAGCATGCATACTTGTCGAGAATCTCTGCATTAAGCCAAGTGTTCGGTTCTACGAGCGTGTAAGCGAAGCGTTTATTCTCGTTAGGATGCGGATAAGACTTGCTGAACGGACCCTTAGCGATACCCTTCTCTACGTAATTAGAAGTCCAATCGCCGAAGTAATCCATGCTCCATGCTGCGTATGTCTCGAAGTTTTCAGTAACACGCTCCGACGATTCGTCCACCTTAGTCCACTCTACAACCACGTTCTTCTCATCAGCAGTAGAAGCGGTAACGCTCTCCGGCGCAGTCAGAGTAGAAGCAGTGAGAACTACCTCTGCAGCATCCTCATTGTCCTCAGGTGTTGCCTCACCATCGATAACCACCTCAGCCTTCAGCTTCAGTGGTGACGGATCAACAACCGAAGTCTTGTATGTAAGTTCCTCTGTCTGCGAAGCGTAAGGAGCGAGACTCGTTGTTACGTTCTTTGTCGCAACCAGCTTGTCACCGACATAGAGGTTAACGGTGTATTTATCGACAGTCGTGCTACCCATATTGGTAACCATTACACGCGCTGTTACATTGTCGCCCTTGCGTACCTTTGACGGAACAGAGATTGTAGCACGCATATCCTTAGCCACTACGTCGCGAACGTAAATCTGGTCGAAGTAGACGCTCTCGCCCTTGTCAGCCGAAGCCACGAATGTGAACATCACGTAAGGCAGCGACTTGTATTCAGCCGGAATAGTGACAGACGTAGTGCGCCAGTCCTTAGCCGAGTTGTCGAGCTTGCTATAGTCGACAACGCAGAGCTGCTTCTCAGAGAGGTCGGGCTTGCGGATGTAGACCACCACCTTACCCTTAGCCTCAGCCAATGTCGACTTTGTAGAGAATACGAGTACCGGGTTAGTAGCACCCTTGAGCGAAATCTTACCCGAACCGAGCAGCGCGCTATCATCAGCAGAAGCCGCTACATATCCGGCACAACCACCGTCGCCGTCAGCAGAGAAGCCCTGCATGAGGCTGAATGTCGACTCCTCGCTGCCCAGCTCTGTGATAAACCACATCTTGTTATCAAGAGCACCACCCTTGAAGTGCTCCTCGAACGGCAGCTCGTACGGCTTACCCACGATGATGCCTGGCGACATTGCGCGCGGACCCTCACCAATTGAGTTAGAAGCACTAAGAGCATAGTTGATCATATCCTGATCGCCGGTATTAACATCATAGTCTATATTAACCGTTGTTGTCTTTACCTCATCAATCAGATCCAAGTCGACACCAGTGCCACTCTCGTTTATTTGGTAAACTTTATAGGAGATTGGATCATTAGGCATTACACCACCATGCTCACCCTTAGTGACGGGATCCCAAGAAAGTGTGATGCCCTTATCGCCAACAGAAGCCTTTATGTTCTCAACCTTTGCAGGATAGTCCTCGCCTACGTAAGCCTCAACCGACTTACTCTCGCGACCTACTCCGTGCTCATTGTTCACAATGATGCTGTAGTTGTTGTATCCTTCCTTAGCGAAATTGTCGATATAGTAACACTTCTCACCTGGCGCAATAGCAGCCATCGACTGTATCTCCTCGCCATCGCGCATGATGCGCACATCAAGTTCAGAATAAGGGTCGAGCTTGCTGCCATCGATAGCCTTCGACGGAGCCGTGAAGTCAACGCGCACCTTGAGCGATCCGTCGGTAGCTGCGGTTGTAGATATCTCGGTGACAGCATCCGGAGCCTTCAGCGAGTTGCCAACAACAGCAAAGTCCTTAAGTATTAGTTGGTAGCACCAGTCAGGATTACTTACGCAGTGGAAACCGATGTAAACCACCTGATCCTTATCCACTACCAGTTCATTCTTAATGGTAGAGAATTCCTGATTTGAATACTCTTTCTTCGCCGCAATCTCGTGAACCATAGCAGCAGCTGTAGGCTCAGAGCCATACTTCACTTCGAGCAACTCTGGATAGTTCTGACCCATTGTTGCGAGACGATAGGTGAGATTGTAGAGCACACCAGCCTTCAAGCTAAGTGCAGGCAGAATAAGCCAGTCGTCGTGTGTCACTTCGCCATTAGAAATCTCTATTGCCGGAAGATTAGATCCGTCGTTCTGCAGATACTTCCATGTAACACCGTCGTTGTTTGCATCGAGAATTGTACATACATTGACAGAGTTTTCGTTGGTGATAGTCAATGTATATGGTGGTTCAACCGGCTTGCCAAACGAAACACTGTTCGACTTCACCGCTTCGCTCTTACGAGTTCCGCTCACAGCCTGCACGGTATAGTAGTATCCAGTGAAATCGCCATTAGGCAGGTTGTCGTTTAGAGACGTAACAGTTGTGGCTGTTGCGATAGCTTTCTTGTCAGGATAGCGCACTACGTTGTATGTAATATCGCCTACATATCCATTGTTGATACCCTTCGTAACAGCATCCCATGAGAGCTGCACCTTACCCGTTGTTACATTCACTGTAGCCTTCACGTTTGCAGGCTTGAGTGGCGTGTCGTCGCCTATGAAGCCGTTGACATATGCCTTCGGTCCGTTACCTGCCGAGTTAGAGCAGATGACAGAAATAGAATGGATGCCACGCTTTGTTGTTACCGATGCACTTACCTTCTCGCCAGCGTTGACTGTGCCCTTCGTTGCCTCCTTGCCGTCTACGCTTACCACATAATCAAGCGAGCCGGTGAGCTTACCGCCAGCGTATGTTGTTGTAGGCGCAGTGAAATTAACATTACCCGTGAGCGAAGCCTTGTCGAAGGCGAGGCTCATGTTTGAAGCAAGTGCTGGAGCTGTGCCCTTCACTGTCTCCTTCGGGATTGAGAGCATCGCTATCTGCTCGTTGTTCATGAAGTCGCCAATCTTCGTTGCCTTACCCGTTGTAAGGTCTACTGTGTAGAGTGCCGACTTACCCTTCACGTCTGTACAAGCCCAGTAGAAGATGCCTGTCTCGTGGTCGATTTCGCCACTCTGCACATTAAACTGTGTGGTAGCATCACTCACGATGACACCCGTAGAGCCTACGAGAGTTTCCTTTGCGGTGTTTACATCTATCTTGTAGAGGTTGCCGTTGTCGCCGATACCATAGAGTCTGTTATCCTTTGTGATACCCATAGCCACATAATAGCGGTTCAGCGTGCCGATGGAGCTACGTGTGTTGTTGGCATAGTCGGCAATACCAAGCTCTACGCTCTCAGCATCTCCAGTGAAGAACGCACCATACACCTTTCCGTCTGCCGACACGGCTGTCTCGGTAGCCCACAAGAAGTAATCGGTAAGATATGTCATGTCGTCACACTCGCCAGTCGAAACGCTATACCTATAGTGCAACATAGAACCCGTAGAGCGGTCGAATTTTATCACGTCGAGGCGGTCGCCTACCAGCGCGCCACTTGCATTGGCGTACATATTAGCGTCGGTGAACATCTCGTTCACGTCGATTGACTTTGATACGCCGAACGAATAGAAGCCGTACTCCTTATCGCCGTCTTGCCAGCGATTGCTGTGTACGACATTGCCCCATAGCTCTCGTCCGAGAGGTACCTGTTGGGCACTTGTCTGACCGGGCACGAATGCGAGAGTAGCAAGTGCCGCAGTGGAAATAAGTTGTTTAATATTCATTATTATTGTGTTTATTTTGTTTTGCGGTTTGGGGAAAAGATGGTGCAGTTCTTGCTATGGCAAGCGGCAAAGCCGAGCGGAGACAACTGCACCACCTGATTGTTACTTCAATTCGGTTTGGAAGAACTGTGCCACCTGTCTGAGCAAGTGGTTGCGTGTGTTGCCTCCGTAGATGCTGTGGTTGCGGTTGGTGTAGTAGAGTTCGCGGAAGTCCTTGTCAGCCTGTACGAGAGCCTCCGAGTACTCGTATGCGTTCTGCGGATGTACGTTGTCATCGGCAGTGCCGTGGCAGATGAGCAGCGCACCGTACAGCTTAGCCGCACGCTCTATCGGGTTGGTGGCATAGCCGTCGGGGTTCTCCTTTGGTGTGCGCATGTATCGCTCGGTATAGACGGAGTCGTAGAACTTCCAGTTGGTAGGTGGAGCGATAGCTACACCAGCGCGGAACACGCCACGACCCTCCGACATACTCATCAGCGTATTAAATCCACCGTAGCTCCAGCCCCAGATGCCTATGCGGTTCTTGTCTACGTAAGGCAGTGTGCCGAGGTAGAGCGCAGCCTCAACCTGGTCTTTCGACTCGAGGTCGCCGATATTCAGATATGTACACTTCTCGAACTCGGCTCCGCGTCCGCCCGTTCCGCGTCCGTCAACGCATACGCAGATGAAACCCTGCTGCGCCAGGTAAGAGTCGAAGGCTCCGCCTGAGCCCATAGAGCCTGCGCTCCATTCGTCCTTAACCATCTGGCTGCCCGGTCCGCTGTACTGGTGCATGATGACAGGATAACGCTTCGACGGGTCGAAGTTCTGCGGCTTCAGCATCCATCCGTTGAGCTTCACACCCTCTGAGGTAGTGAACTCGAACGGCTCGCGCTTGCAGAAACCATACTCGGCGGCGAGTTTTTTCAGTGCTGCGTTGTCCTGCAGCGTAGAGATTAGCTTGCCCTCGCGAGTGCGAGTAGTATATACATAAGGTGTGTTATAGTCGCTCCATGTGTTGATGAAGTACTGGTAGTCGCCTGAGAAGAGTGCCGAGTTCCATCCCTTCTGGTTTGTGAGACGCTGTGTCTTGCCATTCTTGTGCGCCACGAACACCTGACGATCGGCTGCTCCGAGCGCAGCCGCCTGATAGTAGACATCGCCCGTCTTTGCGTCGTAGCCGTACACAGCGGTTATGTCGTAGTTGCCGTCACCGATGGTGCGCAGCAGCTGTCCGTTCATGTTGTACACGTAGAGCTTCATGTAGCCCGAGCGGTCGCTCGGCAGCAGTATGTTGTTACCTACGAACTTCACGCCCTCCATGGCTTCCTCCTTAACGTACTTAGGCACCGACTCCTTCACGATGAGCTGCGCCACGGTGCTGCGTGGGTTCACGCTGTAGAGACAGAGCTGGTCCTGGTGGCGATTCATGGTGTAGACCACCACACGCGTGGGGTCGTCGGTCATCTTTATGCGCGGCATGTAGCCGTCGGCATCGAGCGGCACTTGCAGCTTTGAAATCTTGTGCGACTTGATGTCGTAGCTCCATGCCGACATGAGACTGTTGTCCTCGCCCGCCTTCGGGTACTTGTACTCGTAATAGCCGGGATAGAGAGCATTCTCCGTCTTCTCCGGATCCATTCCCTTGTACATCTGCAACGAGTATGTCTTCACGCGCTTTTCGTCGTAGCGCAGCCAACAAATCATCGTGCCGTCGGCGTTGAAGGTGAGCGCACGGTTGAAGCCGAACTCCTCCTCGTTCACCCAGTCGGGCAAGCCGTTAATCACTTCGTTGCGCTTGCCGTCCTTCGTCACCTGTATCTCGGCGTTGTCGTAGAGCAGTTTCACCACGAAGATGTTATTATCGCGCACGAATGCCACCTGCAGTCCGTCCGACGACCACACCGGCACCTGCTGCTTGTCGCCGTCGGATAGGCGTGCCAGCTTGTGCGAAGCAATGGTGTAGATGTAGTATGTAGCGCGGAACGAGCGGCGATAGATGCGCTCCGTCTCTGTCTGTATGAGCATACGTGTGCCGTCGGGCGAGAGGATATATCCGTCGAAGTCCTTTATCTTCTGTCCCATCGTGTTGTCAACGTCGAAGAGCGTAGCTATCTTCTTGCCCGTCTTGAACGAGTAGCTCTCCACACGCTTGCCATCGTCGCTGATGCGTGCGTAAGTGTCAGTGCCTTCAATGGGGTTTATACCATTTACGGTTTTAGCCGCAAACTTACCACTCGTGATGTCCTTAATCGACAGTTTCCCAGCTGCCGACATGCTTGTAACACACATGATTAATGCTGTAAAAATAAATATTAACCGTTTCATTATCATTATAATAATTGTTTTCAACTTACAAAATTACACTTATTTCTGCACATTAAGGAAGAACGCGCGCGTTTTTTAGGCTTTTTATTAATATTCAACATGTTATATGCGGAGCGCGCATCGGTCGACGCAGACATCCGCATCGGTCGACGCAGATGACAACAGCTTAACTTCTACACGATTATAATATAAGTTAAAAACCCTAAGGACGGAACGCATGTGTGATATTTTCTGTAAATTTGCAGTGATATATCACACATTTTTGAATTTAGTATGTTAGAGAATAACACAACACAAACGGAGCGCAAGAATCCGTTTTTTGAACCTTATAACACCCCACACGACACCGTTCCGTTCAACCGCATTGAGATTGGCGACTACGAGGAGGCTTTTCTTGAGGGCATACGCCGCGACGACGAGGAGATAGAGAAACTCATAAACGACCCCGAAGCCCCCACTTTTGAGAACACCATCGTGCGTGTCGACAACGAGAACGGCGAGAATTACTACGACCTGCTCTCGCGCGTGTCGACCGTATTCTCGTGTATGCTCAGTGCCGAGACCTGCGACGAGCTCGACGCTCTGGCGCAGAAGATGAGCCCAATACTCACAAAGCACGCCAACGACGTGAAGCTTAACAAACGCCTCTTCGAGCGCATCAAATACGTGTACGAGAACCACCGCGAACTGACTGCCGAGGAGCAGATGCTGCTCGACAACTGCTACGACGGCTTCGTGCGTAGCGGTGCGCTGCTCGACGACGAGGGCAAGGAGCGCCTGCGCAACCTAACGGAGGAGGCAAGTCTGCTCTCGCTGCAGTTCTCGCAGAACCTGCTGAAGGAGAACAAGGCGTTCACGCTGCACATAACCGACGAGGCACAGCTCGACGGACTGCCCGAGACGGCACGCGAGGCGGCTGCTCTCGCAGCAAAAGAGGCCGGTAAGGAAGGCTGGCTTTTCACACTCGACTACCCGAGCTACTCGCCCTTTATGACCTACTCCACTCAGCGCGAGCTGCGTCGCCAACTCTATATGGCGCGCAACACCGAGGGCACACACGACAACACGGAGAACAACCTCGAGATATGCAAGCGACTCATCAACCTGCGTCGCGAGATAGCGCAGCTGTTGGGCTACGAGACATACGCCGACTACGTGCTTGTGCACCGCATGGCATCAAACGCCAAGAACGTGTACAAGTTGCTCAATGACCTCATCGACGCATACCGCCCCACAGCCGTTGAGGAGGTGAAGGCGCTGGAGCGCGAGGCGAAGCAGACCGAGGGCGACGACTTCGTGATGGAGCCGTGGGACTTCAGCTTCTACTCGCACAAGCTGCAGATGCGCGAGTACAACCTCGATGCCGAGATGCTGCGCCCCTACTTCGAACTGTCGAAGGTAATAGACGGCGTATTCGGACTGGCAACGCGCCTGTACGGCATCACGTTCAAGGAGAGCAAGGACATCCAGGTGTACCATCCCGACGTGAAGGCTTACGAGGTGTTCGACAAGGACGGCTCGTTCCTCGCCGTGTTCTATGCCGACTTCCACCCGCGCAAGGGCAAACAGGGCGGTGCCTGGATGACCGAGTTCCAGGGTCAGTGGATAGACCGCAAGGGCGTGAACGTGCGTCCGCACGTGAGCGTGGTGATGAACCTCACGAAGCCCACCGACGAGAAGCCGGCACTGCTCACCTTAGGCGAGGTGGAGACCTTCCTCCACGAGTTCGGCCACTCGCTGCACGGCATGTTCGCCAACACACGCTTCGAGAGTCTCAGCGGCACCAACGTGTGGTGGGACTTCGTAGAGCTGCCCTCGCAGTTCATGGAGAACTATTCTGTCGAGAAGGAATTCCTGCGCACGTTCGCCTTCCACTACAAGACGGGCGAGCCGATGCCCGACGACCTCATCGAACGCATCGTGCGCTCGCGCAACTTCATGGCGGCTTACGCCTGTCTGCGTCAGGTGAGCTTCGGACTGCTCGATATGGCTTACTACACACAGAAGGAGGAGTTCGCAGCCGACATCATTCCGTTCGAGAAGAAGGCATGGGAGAAAGCCATGGTGACGAAACAGCTGCCCGACACCTGTATGACAACACAGTTCTCGCACATCATGGCGGGCGGATACGCTGCCGGATACTACAGCTACAAATGGGCAGAGGTGCTCGATGCCGACGCATTCAGCGTGTTCAAGAAGAACGGCATCTTCGACCAAAAGACGGCACAGAGCTTCCGCGACAATATACTCTCGAAGGGTGGCACCGAACACCCGATGACGCTCTACAAGCGCTTCCGCGGACAGGAGCCAACCATCGATGCCCTGCTCGAACGCAACGGCATCAAGAGATAGCAAGGATACACACGCTGCCTCTGGCAACAAGCAAATACAAACAACATATCATTATGCCAACAAACGAAACAAACGAGAGCAAGCAGCTCAACCTCGACCTGCGCTATCTGCGCATGGCACGCATCTGGGCGGAGAACAGCTACTGCCAACGTCGCAAGGTGGGAGCACTGGTCGTGAAAGAGAAGATGATCATCAGCGACGGCTACAACGGCACGCCGAGTGGGTTCGAGAACGTATGCGAGGACGAGACGAACACCACTAAACCCTATGTGCTGCACGCCGAAGCGAACGCCATAACCAAACTGGCACGCAGCTCCAACAACAGCGAAGGCGCAACACTCTACGTAACGGCATCGCCTTGCATCGAGTGCGCAAAGCTCATCATTCAGGCTGGCATAAAGCGCGTGATATATGCCGAACAGTACCGCCTTACCGACGGCATCGACTTGCTCCGACGCGCCAATATAGAAGTAACTTATCTCAATCCAGACGATTATGAACACAAAGAAACAAAATAGGTTCATGCCGTTGATAATGGCACTCTGCGTGATTGTGGGCATACTCATTGGCACATTCTACGCAAACCATTTCTCTGGCAATCGCCTAAATATCATCAACTCGGGTTCTAACCGATTGTCCAACTTGCTGCACATCATCAACGACCAGTACGTGGACAAGGTAGACATCGACTCGCTTGTCGACGTTGCCATACCGCAGATTCTTGCCGACCTCGACCCCCACTCCGTGTACATCACAGCAAAGGATGCGCAGGCGGTGGCTGACGACTTGAAAGGCTCGTTCTCGGGCGTAGGCATCGAGTTCACCATACGACAGGACACCATACGCGTGCAGAACGTGGTGAAGAACGGACCGGCACAACGTGCTGGCATACTCGCCGGCGACAAGATTGTGAGTGTCGATGGCAAGCCGTTCGTGGGCAAGATAGTGACCAACGAGGAGGCTATGCGCCGACTGAAGGGTCCGAAGGACACGAAGGTGAAGCTCGGCGTGGTGCGCTACGGTCAGAAAGCAGTGAAATACATAACCGTTACGCGTGGCGACATACCGCAGAAGAGCATCACTGCTGCATACATGCTTGACAAGAACACGGGCTACATCAAGGTGAGAAGTTTCGGCGAGACCACCTATCCAGAAATGCTCATCGCACTGGCTCAGCTCTCGCAGGAGAACTTCAAGAGCTTGGTTATCGACTTGCGCGACAACACGGGCGGATACATGAACTCGGCTGTGCAGATGGCTAACGAGTTCCTGCCGAAGAACAAGCTCATCGTGTACATGGAGGGACGCAAGTCGCCACGTCAGGACTTCCGTTCAGACGGCCACGGTTCGTATCAGAAACTGCCACTCTGCGTGCTCATCAACGAGGGGTCGGCATCGGCATCGGAGATCTTCGCCGGAGCCATACAGGACAACGACCGCGGCACAATCATCGGACGACGCTCGTTCGGCAAGGGACTGGTGCAGCAGCAGCTCGGTTTCCCCGACGGCTCGATGATACGCCTCACCATAGCACGCTACTACACCCCGTCGGGTCGTTGCATACAGAAGCCGTTCACCGCGGGCGACACCAAGGACTACGAGAGCGATATCGTGACACGATACGAGCACGGCGAGTTCTTCTCGCAGGATAGCATAAAGCACCAGGGACCGGCTTACCACACCGGCATCGGACGTACGGTGTACGGCGGTGGTGGCATCACGCCCGACATCTTCGTGCCCGAGGACACGCTCGGCATGACAAGCTACTACAAGCAGGCTGCCATGTCGGGACTCATCTTGCAGTTCGCCTTCACCTACACTGACAACAACCGCCCGAAGCTGAACACCTTCGTCGATATGATGTCGCTGTCGAAGTATCTCGTGCAGCAGAACACGGTGGAGCAGTTCGCGACATACGCCGACAAGAACGGACTGAAGCGCCGCAACCTGATGATACGCAAGTCGCACAAGCTGCTCGAGAAGTTCATCAACTCGCGCATCATATACAACATCATGGACGACCAAGCTTGGACGGCATACATCAATCTCGATGACCCGACGATAGAGAAAGCTCTCAGCGTGTTCAAGAACAACGAGGCATTCCCGAAGAAGCCGAGTATCAAGAAATAAAGTTGAGAGTTGAGTACATATCTCAACTCTCAACTAAACCAAACTTCAGTTCATATGAAAAAATCAGAACTCCGCAAGGAGATAAAGAACCGCAAACGACAGTTCACGAGCCAGCAGCTCAGCGAACTGTCGTTTGTTGTAGTTATGCGTCTGCTCGCACACCAGCGACTGAAAGATGCTCGCACCGTAATGCTCTACTACTCGCTGCCCGACGAGGTGTACACACATACGCTCGTCGATGCGCTGCTGGCAAGCGGCAAGCGCGTACTGCTGCCACGCGTAACAGGCGAGGGAACAATGGAACTGCGCTGCTACACCGGTCCGCAGAGCCTCGAACAAGGTGCTTACAACATCATGGAACCCGTGGGCGAAGTGTTCAGCGACTATGCCCAGATTGACCTCGCCGTAATCCCTGGCGTTGCTTTCGACCGCCAACTCAACCGCATGGGACGCGGCAAGGGCTACTACGACCGACTGCTGCCACAGCTCGGCTGTGCCTACAAGATTGGCATCTGCTTCGATTTCCAACTCGTGGAGAGCATAGAGTGTGAAGAGCACGACATAAGAATGGATGAAGTTATAGCTGGAAAAAACTAACAATCATAGAACATGAGCATAAAGATAAGCATCGCCCCGCGCACGCTCCACTTCAAGCAACCTGCCGGCACATCGCGCGGAGTGTACACCACACGTCAGTCGTGGTTCGTCACGGCTACCGACGACGCACGCCCCGGTGTGCGTGGTGTGGGCGAATGTGCTCCGCTACCCGACCTTAGCTGCGACGCTACACCCAACTACGAAGAGCGACTAAAAGAGCTATGCAACATGGTTGAAGCAAAGGGTAGCATCTGCTACGACGCATTGCGCCCCTCCCCCTCTGTGCTATTCGGACTCGAAACAGCTCTGCTCGACCTTAACCGCGGTGGTACAGGCGTGCTGTTCGACAACAGCTTCGCACGTGGCGAAGCCGGAATACCTATCAACGGACTGGTGTGGATGGGCAACTACGACGAGATGCTGCAACGCCTGGAGGAGAAGATGCGTGCCGGATTCAGATGTGTGAAGCTGAAGATTGGTGCCATCGACTTCGACCGCGAACTCGACCTTGTGCGCCACATACGCAGCGCATTCACGAAAGAACAGATTGAACTCAGGGTGGATGCCAACGGCGGATTTACAGCCGACTGCGCACTGCAGCGCCTCGAACAGCTTGCACAGTACGACATACACTCCATTGAACAGCCTATCCGCCAGCACCAATGGGCGGAGATGGCAGCACTATGCAAGGCTACGCCGATACCAATCGCACTCGACGAGGAGCTGATTGGCGTGAATGATAAAACGGAAAAGGAAGAGTTGCTCGACCGTATCCGCCCACATTATATAATACTGAAGCCGTCGCTGCACGGCGGAATGTACGGTTCGCGCGAATGGATAGCACTCGCTGGCAAGCGCGGCATCGGCTCGTGGATAACAAGTGCGTTGGAGAGCAACGTAGGACTGAACGCAATAGCGCAGTTCGCTGCCGATGTCTATGGCGAAAGCATAACCATGCCACAAGGACTTGGCACGGGCCAACTTTTCACCGACAACATACCTATGCCGCTCGAAATACGTGGCGATAAATTGTGGCGGACTTTCAAGGCAACCAAATAAGAACAACAAAGATGCAGAACATTGACAAACGCATACTCAGCATAGCCCTGCCATCGATTGTGGCAAACATCACCGTACCTCTATTGGGGCTCGTCGATATGGCGGTGTCGGGACATTTGGGCAACGCCGTGTACATCGGAGCGGTGGCTGTCGGCTCTATGATATTCAACGTGGTCTACTGGGTGTTCGGTTTTCTGCGCATGGGTACAAGCGGAATGACCTCGCAGGCACTCGGCAGACGCGACATGAACGACGTGGCAACAACGCTCGCACGCTCCATAGTGGTGGCAATGGCGGTGGCTGCGTTCATCATCATCTTACAAAAACCGCTTGGCTCAGTCGCTCTCGCTCTTGTCGGGGCATCCGCAGAGATTAACACCGAGGCATGGCACTATTTCCGCATTTGTGTGTGGGGTGCTCCGGCTATGCTCTGCCTTTACAGTCTGACGGGTTGGTACATCGGTATGCAGAACACGCGTCTGCCGATGTTCATCTCCATAATGCAGAACGTGGTGAACATCGTAGCCAGTTGCACGTTCGTATATGCGTTCGGCATGAAAGTGGAGGGCATCGCATTAGGTACGCTCGTAGCTCAATATGCCGGTCTGCTCGTCAGTATCACACTGTGGGCTACGACCTATGGCAAGCGCATCTTGCGCCATGTGCAGTGGCAAAGGATAATGGAGGGCACGGCAATGGGACACTTCTTCAGCGTGAACCGCGACATCTTCCTGCGCACGCTGTGCCTCGTGGCAGTCAACTTCTACTTCCTCTCGGCAGGTGCAGCGCAGGGCGCAGTGGTCTTGGCAGTGAACACACTGCTCATGCAGCTCTTCACGCTCTATTCGTACGTGATGGATGGCTTCGCCTTTGCGGGTGAAGCGTTGTGCGGAAAGCATTACGGAGCAGGCAATCATGTGGAGTTCAGCCGAACGGTGCGCCGACTATTTGGTTGGGGTTTCGCACTCACAGTAGCTTACACAATGGTGTATGCGGTGGGCGGAACAGGATTTCTACGACTGCTCACTGACGATATTGAGGTCGTAGCAGCCTCAGCCGAATATGCGCCGTGGGCTGTGCTGATACCCATCTGTGGTTTGGCGGCATTTATCTGGGATGGTGTTTTCATTGGTACAACAAACACACGTGGCATGTTCGCAGCAACGGCTGCGGCTATGCTTGTCTTCTTCGGTGTGTACCTGTCGCTACGCAGCGAGTGGCAAAACCATGCTTTGTGGTTGGCGTTTCTCACTTTTCTGCTAACCAGAGGGGCGGTACAGAGCTGTATCTATTGGAGAAACGGCAAATAGCGGATATGTTTAGGGGCTGCAGTCAAAGCAACTACAGCCCCTAAATATTATTGTATAAACGTATTACTTCACAAGCTGAAGGCTACGCTTAACCGGCACTACGGCTGTGCGCTTGGCTGCCTTCTTCGCAGCTACGCGCTTCGGAAGCGATACAACCTTAGCAGGAGCTACGCCAGAAGGAGCCGCACCTGTTGTAAACTCGTGCTTTGTGAGCGGACCCCACTCGCCCTTAGCGTTCTTTGCGAGAGCAAGAGCGTAGTAGGCAGTGTTAGGAGTTGCCTCGAAAATATAGTTGTCTACCCCATACTGATTCCAGTTCGGATCCTGAGAATTATCCTCCTTGAGTAATTCGGTAGCCCACTTGTCGCCACCGTTCTTCTCGTATTCACTCTTAAGGCAGATAAGGTCGTGGAAGAGGAGGGTCTGGTCGTTCGGTGTGAAGGTTATGGTCTGCACATATGAACCACCACTATTCTCATACTTACCTACGGTTACGTCTACCTGAGCAACACCGTCGCCACCCTGCGCTTTTGTCGTTACGTAGATGTAGACGAGATCGCCGAAGTTGCCCTCAACGTCAACAGGCAACACTGCTACCTCATAGTCGGTACCTGGAGCAAGTTCTTTCCATGTGTTTGTAGCCTCATCAGAGTAAGGCTTGCCGCTGAACTGCTTAATCATAGCCTCAATGTTGGAAAAGCCCATCATCGGTCCCCACTGCTCAAACTGCTCCTGTGCCTTACCCTTCTCGAACAGGCACCAGTAGAACTCCTCGCAGTCCTTGTTAGGAGTGACGGTGAGTGTGAAGCTGTTTGATGTGGTCTCGTCGATAGTGTATGTCACAGACGGAGTGCCCACTGTAGGCACCTTTGGAGTGGTGAAGTTAGCGCGAGACACCTGGCACGGCACGCCATACTCGTCGTAAGCGAGGGTCACAACGGTGTACGGAGTGTTGGCTGTGAACTCACGTGCGAAGCCGGAGAGCTTGCCCTGTTCAAAGTCTTCTGCGAGTTTCTGAGAAGTAGACTGTTGCTCGAAGTAGCGTGCGAAGGTGATATCGTCGTACCGCTTTGCGGTGTTTGTAGGCAGAACGTCAATCTTGAAAGTACTTTTGGGGTCAGTACGTGTCACCTTTACGTACACGATGTCGCCCTCGTCCTCGTTCTTCTCATAAGAGATGAATTCTACGTTTGCCTTTACCTCGCCCTCTTTGCGTGCGAAATAGATGCTGTCTACGTGTTCTACTGCATACGCCTTGCTGTCAACTTTCGAGCTGACAATCATACGGTTGGGTACTACGTCGGTCTGAGCCTGTACGCCTGTTGACATCGCTAATGCGAGTGCCGCTATAGAGAAAAATTTCTTCATTTCTTTACAAATTTAATTGACTTGTTGTTTACTTTCAGAATATACACACCACTGCTGAGCGCATCGGTGCTGACCGGTGTGCCGTCCCAAGCCTTGAGGCTCATGGCACGCTGTCCGCTGATGTTGTAAATGGCTGCATGGGTAGGACTGGTGAGTCCGGTAGCCGATACAAAGCCACCCTGATACATCACTTGCAAGCCTTCGGCTCCGCCTACGACTTGCGTCACGCTCGTCGGTTCGCCTTCGAAGTACAGCACGGTAGAGTTGGTGAACGCAAGTTCGCGTGTGGTTTTGTCGGCGAACCTTACTTCCATCTTGCCGTCCTTGAAGCAGATACGACTTACTGTGCTCAGTTTCTCCTCCAACTGCGTTTTGCCCGTGTTCGAGTCTTTCACGACAAAACTGTTGTCGGCATGACCCTGACCCACTGCAAGCAGAGCGAGAATGGCTGATGTCAGAATTGTTTTTCTCTTCATAGTTGTTACATTATTTATGGTTTCAACAATCGTCTTTGCAACGATTTATATTGCAAAAGTACACAAATATATTTATTTACAAAACACTTTCTACAAAAATCTTACAACTAATTTCTGTTTGCGTGTATCAATTTACGCTTACACATTATCGAGGCGAGGAATGAAATGTAACAACATCGTAACGCCCTTGACACGTAGTGACAAAACCGAATGACGACCTTTGCACCCGGAAATAATAACCGAACAAACAATGAAGACATTCATCACTACAGCTCTGCTGTGCCTTGCCGCCACTACAACAATGGCACAGGAGACCGCGCAGAAAAGCGAACCCGAAGCAAAGGCAAAGGCAGAGGCAAAAGCTTCAATCAACGTCCACGGAACAATACGCTCAAAGTACGAACTGCAGACCGAGGAGGGCGAACACCGCTTCGAGGTGCGCAACGCTCGCGTGAGTATCGACGGAGTGCTCTCACCTATTATATATTATAAGGCAGAGATTGACCTCTGCGACGAGGGCAAGATAAAGATGCTTGATGCCTACACACGTCTGAAACCCTGGCAGACGATGCAGTTCACCATCGGACAGATGCGCGTGCCGTTCACCATCGATGCCCATCGCTCGCCCCACCAACAGTACTTCGCCAACCGCTCGTTCATAGCAAAGCAAGTGGGCAACGTGCGCGACGTGGGTGCCGCATTGGGCTATACGTTCAACGTGGGCTTCCCGATAGTGCTCGAAGCCGGACTCTTCAACGGCTCCGGACTGACCAACCAGAAGGACTTCTGGACAAAGAACGTCAATTTCTCTGCAAAAGCGCAACTGCTCATGCCTCACGGCTTCAACCTCACGCTGAGCACGCAGAAAATAAAGCCCGACGCTACGGACATCATGATGTACGATGCCGGAGCCTACTGGCATCAGAAGGGTTGGCACATCGAGGCGGAATATCTCTACAAGCATTATGCCGACGACGCATTCAAAGCCGTACACGCCTTCAATTCGTTCGTGAGCTACGACATAAAGGTGAGGAAGGGACTGATAAGATACATCACGCCGCTCGTGCGCTACGACTACATGAGCGACCACAGCGACGGCACTCGATACGCCGACGGCAAGGCGAACACGGAGGGCAAACTCATCGTGAACGACTATCAGCGCTCGCGATTGACCGGCGGCGTGACGCTGAGTCTAAAGAAGCCGTTCGTCAGCGACATACGTCTCAACTACGAGAAGTATTTCTATCGCAACGGCAGCATAGCTCATCGCTCGGAAAGAGACAAGATTGTAGTGGAATTTATGACGCGCTTCTAAGCAAACGTTTACACACACGCCTACACACTAACACTTTTGTTACATTTAATAACACAATTCTTCCAAATCGTCACTTCTTGCTCTAAATCAAGCAAAAAAAGTAGAAAAAGATTTGGAACGAATTGTATTTATTCGTAATTTTGCCACCGTAATAAGAACAATAACGCATAATTTCGCATATAAGATATTTTGATTTGTTTTAGTAGATTAGTTTTTAAGTAGTTTGTTTTTGAAAATCGGATGTCGTGAGACACCCGATTTTTTCGTTTATAGACCACGCACTGCAAACGTTTTCATACACACATTACATATATTAATAGGTGTATAACCGCGTTATTATACATAAGATTTTTAACTTTGCAACACATAAAAGCCTAAAGAATAACAATATAAACATCTTTGATATGAAAACTAAAGACATTTTGGCTGTGCTTGCTTTGATGCCAGCCATGGCATCGGCACAGACCGTCGCTTCGCCCGACGGCAACGTGAGTCTGACCTTTTCGCTCACGGACAACGGACGTCCTACGTACGAAATGAGCTACAAGGGCAAGAAGGTGATTAACCCCTCGCACCTCGGACTGGAGCTTGCTCGCGACAAGCACGCATCGAAGGGCATGGAGGAGACCGACCTGATGGACGGATTCAAAGAAACAGCATCGAAGACATCCTCGTTCGACGAGACATGGACACCGGTATGGGGCGAGACAAAGACCATTCGCAACAACTACAACGAGCTTGAGGTGAGCCTCAACCAGCCGTCGAGCAATCGTAACATCCGTCTGCGCTTCCGCGTCTACGACTACGGCATGGGCTTGCGTTACGAGTTCCCGCAGCAGCAAGACCTCAACTACTTCGTGATAAAAGAGGAACACACGCAGTTTGCCATGACCGGCGACCACACCGCCTACTGGATTCCAGGCGACTACGACACGCAGGAGTACGAATATCAGATTACACCACTCACCGGCATACGCGAGGTGATAAGCAAGAACCGCAAGGCGTACAAGGCTAACTCGTCTACGACGGTGTTCTCCGACACGGGCGTGCAGACATCACTGCAGCTGAAGACCAAAGACGGACTCTACATCAACATACACGAGGCAGCGTGTCTCGACTACCCTACGATGCACCTCAACCTCGACGAGAAGACGCTCACGTTCGAGTCGTGGCTCACGCCCGACGCCGTAGGACGCAAGGGCTTCATACAGACTCCGTTCAACACGCCGTGGCGCACGGTGCTGGTGAGCGACGACGCACGCGACATGCTCTCGAAGAAACTCACGCTCAACCTCAACGAGCCGTGCAAGATTGAGGACACATCGTGGATCCACCCAACGAAATACTGCGGCGTGTGGTGGAACATGATCGTGGGCACAAAGACATGGGCGTACACCGACGACCTGCCTTCGGTGCGTCTCGGCGAAACCGACTACTCGAAGTGCCGACCCAACGGCAAGCACGGTGCCACCACAGCCGAGGTGAAGCGCTACATCGACTTCGCAGCCAAGAACGGCTTGCAGGAGGTGCTCGTCGAGGGATGGAACGAGGGCTGGGAGGACTGGTTCGGTCATCAGAAGCTCGACGTGTTCGACTTCGTGACACCCTACCCCGACTTTGACATCAAATATCTCAACGAGTATGCTCACTCGAAGGGCGTGCGTCTGATGATGCACCACGAGACATCTTCTGCGGCACTCAACTACGAGCGACACCTTGAGGATGCGTTCCAGCTTATGAACAAGTATGGCTACGATGCTGTGAAGACAGGCTACGTAGGCGACATCATACCGCGCGGCGAGTACCACTACTCGCAGCTGATGAACAACCACTATCAGCGCGTCGTCGAGACCGCTGCCAAGCACCACATCATGGTGAACGCTCACGAGGCTACACGCCCCACCGGCATCTGCCGCACATGGCCTAACCTCGTAGGCAACGAGTCGGCACGCGGCACAGAGTACGAGGCATTCGGAGGTTCGGTGCCCTACCACACCGTCATGCTGCCCTTCACACGCCTGCAGGGCGGACCGATGGACTACACGCCGGGCATCTTCGAGACTCGTCTGAAAGAATGGAGCGACAACCCGTCGTACGTGCACACCACGCTCTGCGGACAGCTCGCACTCTATCTCGTGATGTACTCACCGCTGCAGATGGCAGCCGACCTGCCAGAGCACTACGAGAAGTACGACGACGCCTTCCAGTTCATACGCGACGTGGCTTGCGACTGGGACGACTCGAAGTATCTGGAGGCTGAGCCAGCGGAGTATATCACCGTGGCGCGCAAGGCGAAGGGTACGGACAACTGGTTCGTGGGCGGAAAGACAAACAACGCCCGTCAGACTACCGTGAAGCTCGACTTCCTCGACGCTGGCGCCAAGTACGACTGCGCCATCTACCAGGACGGCAAGAACGCCGACTACGAGAAGAACCCAAAGGCTTACACCATCCTGCACCGCACCGTGAAGAAGGGCGACGTGCTGAAGGTTAAGCAGGCACGCGGCGGTGGCTTCGCCGTATCGCTTATGAAGAAGTAAATACAATTAAAACGACACGATATGGATAGACACATTAAGAACGGAATGGTATCCATGGGAGTATGGATTATCTTCCTTGTTGTTTTGTTTGGTTCTTACCTAACCATAACCGATACACCTTTCAGCTGTCTTTTGGACGAAGAAACAGGTGGCTTCATTTCTGCAATATTCTTCATTGCATGGGCACTTATTTGGTTCGGTATAGGCAGACACTATAGTCTTGATTATGAGCTTAAGGAGCAAGCCTTCATAAAAAAGTACGAAGGTATTGATGAGACAATTAGACTTACGATGTTCAAGAAGGCTTATTTCTCTAACATAGCACATATGTTGTCTCGAGTTTTCTTCATTGCAGTACCTTTTTATGTTGCAGCAAACGTAAAAGACACCGTAACTTTAAAGAACTGTATCTATATCGCAATTCTGATGATAGCCTCCATTGCATTGTATGGATACTATAAAAAGAACAACGTGAAAGACATCACACTATAATAGCAATAAAAATCGGTCAAGCAAAGGCAAACGATGATTGCCATTTGCTTGACCGAATTTTATCAATTTGGTTCTTCCATTATATATGCTATTATTTGTTTCTCAAGAAGTGGAAGATCACCTGTTATCACATCCCAGACCACATTATTGTCAACCTGAAAATACTCATGAACAATATAATTTCTCATGCCATTTACCAACTTCCAAGGAGTATCGGGATGTGCATTGCGAAATTCTTCGGTAAGCATATTTGAAGCCTCACCAATTATCTCGATATTCTTTACAACGGCATAATACATCATATCATCAGCGATGAAATCGTCAAAAGTCTTTCCTTTTGTATAACGCCTAATACGTTCTATAGCTTGCAAGATATGTTCAAGCCGGCTTTTATCTCTAATTCGTTCTCTCATACACTAAGATTTTATCTCGTTCTGCAGACTCTTTAGCGAAAGGCAGCAGAGTTCCCTCTGATACCAAATCGACCTTACGCCCTAACAGTTCTTCCAAATCGCTCCACATTCCAAAGAATTTCAGACCTATCGGTTTGCTTTTGTCCAAAGAGACGATAATGTCCACATCACTATCCTGAGTTTCTTCTCCTCTTGAGAAAGAGCCGAATAGCCATGCTTTCAACACAGGTTGAGTGCTGAAATACTTGCGTAGTAATTCTATAACAACGGTTTTTCTCATATGGATATTGCTTAGTTTGTTATTGCCATATTATTTCCATTTTGCCACGAATATACGATATTTATTTATATGCTCCAAGTTTTTGCAGAGATTTCTGTCAAAATTTCTATTCATGTCCAGTTCATATGCAGTCCATACACTGCATAAATACACTAAAAAAAAGTCTTGAGCTAATTATCCACCATTTTCTTTCAAAAAATTCTATACAACCGCTTGCTTTTCTGACGTTTTTTCTTACTTTTGCTCCAGCGAAATAGAAAATAGAAACTATGAATAAGAGAACGCTTATAACGTTTCTATGCTTCTCGGCTATCACACCGATGATGGCACAGGATATAAAGGGAAAGATTGTGGATGAGAAGGGCGAACCTTTGGCATTTGCCAATGTCGTGCTTTTGAACAGGCAGGATTCTGCTTTTGTTAAAGGCGTTGTAAGCGGTGAGGATGGACATTTTGCCATCGATTCGGCTTGCAACAATGGAATAATAAAGGTTACATCTGTAGGATACAAGACTGCATGGAAGGATTGTACAGGCGAGAATGCCGGTGTGATAAAGATGGTGGCAGACAGCAAGGTGCTTGGAGAAGTGGTGGTGAAGTCATTGCTGCCTAAGACCATACTTAAGAATGGCGGTATGACAACAACCGTTGCTGGGTCTGTACTTGAAAAGGCAGGAACCATGGAGCATCTGCTCGACCGCATACCTAACGTGTCTGCACAAAACGGCAATATCAAGGTGTTCGGGCGTGGTGAGCCTATCATCTATATCAATGGACGACAGATGAGAGACAGAAGCGAACTCGACCGTTTGAGTTCAGACAACATCAAGTCGGTGGAGGTAATCACCAACCCAGGTGCTCGTTATGCTGCAAGCACTAAGGCTGTTATACGTATCACCACAAAGAAGATACAAGGCGATGGATTCGGATTTGACGCTACAACAGAAGGTTCGTACGACGAGAAAAAGAACACGGGAGGATATGCCCGTCTGAATTTGTACTATCGCAGAAACGGATTGGAGCTTGGCGCTTACGCCTATGGCTCAAAACAATCGTCGCCAGACGAAAAGGACTTGCAGCAGATGACCTATCTCGACAAGACATTGAACCAACAGGACAGAACACGTTGGAAGAACAAAACCGAGACTTTTAGTTCTCGCTTGAATGCCAGTTATCAGTTTGACGACAACAATTCGTTGGGAGCAAGTATTAGTTTCTTGCGCAATCCTAAACTGCAAACAGACGGAAAGACGGAAGGATCTGTGCTGAGAGATGAAGTATTGACGGAGACCACCACTTATATCAGCTCGGAGTTTGGGCAGAATAGCAACTGGTCAAGTAATGTTTATTATGTAGGTAAAGTTGGTAAATTGGGTATTGACTTCAATACCGACTGGTTTTGGTCTAAAGGAAACAATAAAAACAATATAGATGAGCATTATCAGGAGGTAAACTCGGAAATACAAAACCAACTTGTAAGCAGTACCACTTCAAAATACAACCGCCTGATAGCTTCCAAAATGGTGCTCTCTTATCCGCTTTTTGGTGGTGATTTGTCGGTAGGAGGCGAGTATTCGTTCACAAACCGCAATACCAACTACGCCATAATTCCGAACACTCTTGCCGACAATGTAATAGACCGCATAAAGGAAGGCATGGCTTCTGCGTTCGTAACCTATAATCGCGACTTCGGCAAGCTGAACATGGAAGCGGGTTTGAGATACGAGAATGTGGACTTCAAATATTATGACGATGGTCAGTATATGGCGGAGCAAAGCAAGACTTATGGCGAGTGGTTTCCGTCTCTCAGCCTTTCGATGCCAATCGGCAATGTACAGATGCAGCTGAGCTATGCAGCCGACATCAACCGACCTAACTACTGGGTATTAAGAAGCGACGTGCAGTATAGCAATCACTATACATACGAGACCGGTAACCCGTTTCTTGTCTCAGAGATTTCAAGAAATATAAGTTACGACCTTGCCTACAAATGGCTTACGTTCAACCTGACTTATGAGCATGTATCCGACCCCATTTATCAGACAGTAGAGATGTACAAGGACAATGCCGCCATCGGATTGATGAGGATGATAAACGGCAAATCGTACAATAATGTGACTTCTACGCTCAACCTGCAGCCCACTTTCGGCATCTGGCATCCTATGTTGTCAGCAATGGTCGAGAAGCAATGGTTCGAGTTGGAGACAAGAGACGGACGCTATCTGAACAAGCCGGTGGCGATGTTCCGATTCAACAACACCTTTGATACGAAATGGGCGATGTTCTCCGTTATGATGACTTACATCACAAAGGGATACGAGGAAAACCATTACATCTACAAACCGATGTTCAACACCGACTTGTCTATATACAAAGGCTTCCTGAAAGACTGCTTGACTTTCCAGCTTTATGTCAACGACGTATTCGGCACGAACGACAGTCATATTATAGGTAAGTACGGCAAACTGAAGGAAACTATCTTCGATGAGTTCTCGACAAGCAAAATATCACTTACTATACGCTACAAGTTCAATGTCACTCGAAGCAAGTATAAAGGTACGGGGGCAGGAGACAGTCAGAAGAACAGAATGTAAAGAACAATAAAAGGCTGAGACATGGCATCCGCGTCGGTCGTTACGAGCATCCGCGTCGACCGTTACGAGCATCCGCGTCGACCGATACGAGTGTCTGCGTCGACCGATACGAGCATCCGCACCGACCGTTACGAATATCTGCGTCGGTCGATGCGGATGACAAAGATTGAGTGTAAAAACTGTATTATTATATTATCTTCTGCGCAGCATCACTGGTGCATCGCTTATTTCAAACTGCTTGCCTTCGCCCTTGCCGAAGCTAACGGTAGCGGTAGAGTCGGCACTCTTCAGCTTGTGCGGTGCGCTGTAGCCACGAACACGATAGAGATCGAAGAAGACGAACTCGTTGTTGTTCACACCCTCCATCACTCCGTTGAAGCGACTGTTGTCGAGCGAGAAGCCCGAGTACTTGCTGTTGCCGTTGGCGTCGAGTAGGAAGCGGTAGCCGCTTTCAGTGTACTCTACATAAACATTGCCGGTGCGATAGTCGACATACCACTTGAAAGGCAACGTCTGCTTACGACCCGTGCCGTCGTAGTCGGTCTCGTAGCCCGTGCCGTTGATGGCATCGTAGCGATACTGTACGAAGGTGAAGTCGGCACTGCACTGTGTCTGCTGACGTATACCATTGTCGTTGGTGTACTCGTTGACGATAGTTCCGGTCCATGTGCCGTTGAGTGTCTGCGCGAGAGCTATGGCGTTCTCTGTAGCATCATAGTATGGCTTGTCGTACCAATCGTAACCATCGTACCAATCGTCGTCACAACTGGTGAATGTGAATGGCAGTGCTGCCATAACCAGGAGTGTTAGGAAAGAGCTGAAGCGTTTCATAATATTCGATATTTTAAATGTTTCACTTTTTGTTTAGCGTAAGCCGAACGATATACGTCTTACTTACGCTTGCAAAATTATAAAAAGAAATCCCTACCTGCAAGTGAAAAACCATATTCGCAGGTAGGGATTTTCCTATTTAGTCGCGGCGGAAGATGTCGCGTGTGTACACCTTATCCATCACATCATCCAAACACTCGTCGTAGCGATTGGCGATGATGGCGTGGCTCTGCGCCTTGAAGGCTTCGAGGTTGTTCACCACACGGCTGCCGAAGAATGTTGTGCCGTCTTCGAGTGTCGGCTCGTAGATTATCACCTCTGCACCCTTCGCCTTGATGCGCTTCATGATGCCCTGTATAGCCGACTGGCGGAAGTTGTCGGAGTTCGACTTCATGGTGAGTCGGTACACACCGATCACACATGCGTTCACTTCTGCGCCGTACTGGTTGTTCTCGCTATAGCCGTACCATCCAGCCTTGCGCAGCACAGCGTCGGCGATGTAGTCCTTGCGCGTGCGGTTGCTCTCTACGATTGCCTCGATGAGGTTCTCTGGTACGTCGGCGTAGTTGGCAAGCAGCTGCTTCGTGTCCTTCGGCAGACAGTAGCCGCCGTAGCCGAACGACGGGTTGTTATAGTGGGTGCCGATGCGTGGGTCGAGACCTACGCCGTCGATGATTGCCTTTGTGTCGAGCCCCTTCATCTCGGCGTATGTATCGAGCTCGTTGAAGTAGCTCACGCGCAGTGCCAGATAGGTGTTGGCGAAGAGCTTCACCGCCTCTGCCTCCTTCATGCCCATGAAGAGCGTGTCGATGTTCTCCTTCAGCGCGCCCTCCTGTAGCAATGCAGCGAAGGTCTTTGCAGCCTCCTTCATGCGCTCCACGTCGGTGACGGTACGGATTGCTTCGTTCTCCTCTGCGTAGCCCTCGCCATCAATCAGCTTCGGGTAGCCCACGATGATGCGGCTCGGGTAGAGATTGTCGTAGAGAGCCTTGCTCTCGCGCAGGAACTCTGGCGAGAAGAGCAGGTTGAACTGCTTTACGCCCTTCGCAGCATACTTCAAGTAAAGGTTGCGTGTGTAACCCACTGGTATTGTACTCTTGATGACCATCACTGCGTCGGGGTTCACCTCGAGCACGAGGTCGATAACCTCCTCTACGTGCGTCGTGTCGAAGTAGTTCTTCACAGGGTCGTAGTTGGTAGGAGCGGCTATCACCACGAAGTCGGCATCCTTATACGCTACCTTGCCGTCGAGAGTAGCCACGAGGTCGAGCGGTTTCTCTGCCAGGTACTTCTCGATGTACTCGTCCTGTATCGGCGAGATGCGCTTATTCAGTTTCTCCACCTTCTCGGGTACAACATCAACGGCTGTGACGTGATGGTGCTGTGCGAGCAGTGTTGCAATGCTTAGTCCGACATAACCAGTGCCGGCTACAGCTATCTTTATGTCCTTAAATTCTTTCATCGCTATATTTATAGGGTAATATTCGTTATACTGAGGTGCAGCCTATCTGATGCAAAGATATAAATTAAAGTTGAGAGTTGAAAATTTTCAACTCTCAACTTTTACACTATCTTGTCAATGAGAACTTCATGCTCAATCCGAAGTCCTGCGTCGTTGTCGGATACGAGCTCGACGAGAGCAGCGGTGTGTTGGTCTGTCGGTCGTAGTAGAAGCTCATGGTGAGCAGTCGCGACACGGTGTAGTCGGCAGAGAACGCGAGCTTGAACGCCGTGTTGCCACTGTTAGCCGACGAGGTCATCGTGGCGATGTCGCGACTTATCGACGCCTGCTTGCGCAGACTGAGGTCGAGACGCAACCTCAAGTCGTTGTTCACACCACCGGTCGAGCGCGAACGGTTCGACGAACTGTTGTTGGCGTTCTTCGACTTCACGCGGCGATGCTTGTTGCTGCCACCACCTCCGAAGAGTCGGAAGTTGTTGATGGTGTAGCCGGCACCAATCACCCAGTCGTTCGACGACGACTCGTTCACCTGTACCGATGTCATACTCAGACTCAGCACGCGTGTCTTGCGATACTCCGCCTTAATGGTCATGTTATTGTTCAGCGTCACGTCCACGCCGAGCAGTGGCGAGAACGACTCGTTGATGCTCACTGTCGACACGTTGTACATAGAGTTAGGTGTCGGCATACCGGTGGTTGCATCGGTGATGAAGCCGAGTCCGCCCATGTACTCCATGAAGGTGCTGTACGACGAGTAGGAACCTACGGCGTACACGCTCTTGTACGAGTGGTTGATGTTGACACTCTTGAACACATCGCGGAACCACGGCAGCTTCGACAGACCGCTGTACTTTATCGACCAGTTGGGCAGCAGATGAGCCAACGTCGGGAAGATAGACATCTGCGAGCCCATATTGGTGTAGGCTGCGAGGAACGCCGGCACCATCACATCGGAGCTGTACTTGTTCACTCCGCCGTTGGCAGCGTCGAACTTCTTGCCTGCGAGCGGCGATCCAGCAGGATATACCGCACCGGCATACTGCGCCTCGACACGCTGACGGAAGCCTTCGAGCGAGTTGCAGAAGCGTTCAAACGATGCCGACTTGTAGCCGTTCTTTGCGCTGCCCGAGCCCTCGAATGCACTGCGCAGCGAGAGCGTTGTCATGGTGAACGTACCGCTCTCGGTGGTCGGGTTGCCTGCGTACATATACTGCACCTGGCGTGCCGTTGTCTTGGCACGCGATGCCGTCAGGTCAATCTTCAAGTTGCGCACAGGCTCAAGCGTTGCTCTTAGCTGCAGGTCTTCGGTCTGATTGGTAGCAGCCGGCGTAGCAAGCGAGTCAGCCACCATCAGCCAGCCGTTCTCGCGTGCCTTGTCTATATACGAGTCGCCCACGAAGCCGAACGCAAAGTCCAAGCCTGGCGACAGCGGTCCATAACCCGAACCCTGTCCGAACATATTGCCAACCATCGGCTTGAAGCCTGGTATCGACATCGAGTACTGGTTGCGATAGCTGATGCTCACGTTGCGCACCATCATCATCAAACGTGCCACGCTCTGCGCTGCACGATACCACTTCTGGTTTTCAAGTGGTTCCTTTGCCAGAACCGACACCTTTATCTTCGTAGCCGAGTCTACCTTGTTCAATATCAAGATATTGTTGTCGTCGACACGCTTGTACTTCAGTTCGAACACTCTGCCTGCCTCCGTGCGTCCGCTTACGATGATGCGCTTCGTGCGCTTACCGTGGTTCACCTTTATAGTAGTGTCGGGCATGAGCGTGATTTCCTTCTCGAAGCCCTTCTTCTTTTTGCTCAGCAGGTCGCGTGGGTTGAGATCTTTTGCCAGTGCAGGCTTCTTCTTCGATTTTAGGTCGCCACCCTTTGCGTCTTCCTCACGCTTCTTCTTAGCCTCCTCACGTTTCTTCCTTCGCGCCTCCTCTGCCTTCTTGCGGTTGGCAGCCGAGTTGTCTTTCTTGAAGCGGTCGTTCACCTTCTTCAGGAACGGAACATGGTTGTAGAGCTTCTCCAGGTTCCACTGGCTGTTGAGGTTTATCTGTCGGTTGTTGGCGATAGTGTTACCGAGCGACGTGCCGTCCTCAAGGTCCGAACCGCGCATCCAGTTGTATGTAGCGTTGTACGAGCCGTCGGCTGTGAGCCAGTCGAACACCGGAATGAGGTTGATAGGCACCTTATACGATGCCTGGAACGATTGATTGTACTTCAGCGGTCTGCCTAAATGCTTGATGGATGTCCACACGGAATCCTTCCATGCCTGATAACTGTCGGGATAGAGGTCTTTGTTCACCGGTGTGTACGGTTCCTCAATCTCTGCGTTTGTGGCACTTTGGAAGTTCATGTGCAAGTTCTTCGTGAGGTCCCAACGCAGGTTGAACTCGCGGTTCCACAGGAACTGTGACGAGAACGTGAGCGGCAGCTTCTGGTTCTCGGTCGACTCCATGTCGCGCTCCTGCAGCTCATAGTAGTTGCGTGTGATGTCTGTGTTGAACGCCACATTCTGCGGCAGCCAGTTCAGTCCGAACTTCTTCGGCAAATCGAGCCACTTTGAGCGTTTCTTTATCTTCTTGAATGGCTCCCATGCCTTGTACACCGGCGACCACGAATAGTTGAATGCACCGCGCCAGTTGTCCTCGCGCTCGTAGATAGTCGTCTCACCTGTGGTGTAGCTATGGCTATGACTGTACGAGAACGAGAAGTTTGCCGGGTCGTAAGGCATCGGGTGGCGCTTGTTCTGTATGCCGACACGCACGTTCGACAGCGAGAAGTTGGTCTGCGTCACTTTCGTCACGGCGAGACTCTCAATCGAGTCGCGCTCGTGCTTAGAGCCAGCCGCTTCGAGAGCGTCGTCGAGCTCCATGTCGGTGTCAAGCGGATTATACTTTGGCGATGTCTTCTCCTTAGTCACCGAGTAGTAGAGCGGTGCCGTCACCTTCGCCTTGTCGGGGAAGAACTTGCCGAGCTCTACGTTTGCCGTAACGGTGTAGTTGGAGTAGTTGTCGGTAGAACGCTGTGCCACGCCCTCCTCCAGTCCGCCGAAACCAGCCGAGCTATATTTGCCCTGCACGTTGACGGTGCCGAGGTCGGAGAGTTGCAGGTTGAGCGTGCCCTGTGCAGCCCAACCGCCCGAGTTGTTGAACTCCTTCAGTCGGAGTTCGTTCACCCAGACCTCACCACTCTTCACCTCGCCCGAGTTGTTGCGCACACCGATGACCATTGTCTTCACCTCGCCCAGCGTAGGGTTACCCATCACCGAGATGCGGTTCTTAGGCTGGTCGGGGTCGTACGCCGAGTAGAGCCGGTTGAACGAAGCCTGTCCGTGCGCCTTCGCCTTGTTGCGCTCCTTCTTCAAGCCAGTGAGCTTAGAGAGAGCTATGTCGAGCATGTTCTCCTCGGGCCATACGGTGCGGGCGTCGGTAGCCGAGAAGCGTCCGTACTTGCCCGGCTCGGTCAGCTTCAGCGGTATCTCGTACTCGTAGAAGTTGCTCTTGTAGTCGGAACCGAGACGAATGAACACCGACAGCTGTCCGTCCTCAAGGTTAGTCTGGTTGGGCTGGAAAGCATTGGCGTGCACGAACATCTGCAGACGCTTGTACTGTCTGAGGTCGAGCGATGTGTTCTTGTACACCGCCTTCGCCTCGCCTGTGCCGAGCGTGGTGACGCTCATCGAGAGTGCCTGCTCGTTGTTCTCAACGAGCTGTGGCTGCGTGGGGTCCTGTCCGCGCTTGATGCCCGGCGGCAGGATATAGTTGACGGGCTGCTTGTCGTTGTTCTCCTCGATGTTCACGGCACTCACCACGAGCTTGCCCGATGTTGAAGCCGAGTTGTCGAGGTTCTGCTCGTAGACGCGCCACTCGCCACGCACGAGGTCGAGTGTACCGAAGCGCAGCACGATAGGATGCTTGAAGCCGGTGAGGAACATACGCATGAAGCGCATAGATGTGAAGTTGTTGATTGCGCCGAACTTCTTCTCGTACTCGCGCAGTGGGATGCGGAACTGGTACCAGTTGACGGTCTCTGTCTTGTTGTTGCGCAACTGGTGGGTGTCCTCGCGCTTGTCTACGATGTAGTTCTTGCCCACCTCGAGGTCTTCGGGGCGGATAGACACACGATACTGGAAGAACTTCTCGTACTCGTTGAGCGTGTAGTCCTGGTTGATATCCTCAACGTCGGGTGTCGACTTGTACGATGTGTCGTAGCTCTCGGTGCGCGAGTCGTTGTCGGGCGAGTTGCCCTGCGGGTTGTTTATGTACTTGTAGCGGCGCAGGATGGGTGCCTTTATCTTGTCGTAGTCGGAACCGCGGAAGTAGTGGTAGTTGTCGCCTGCCGGGTCTGCCCAGATTGAGTCCCACACGGCAGGGTTCACCTTGCCCTGCACCTCGCGCAGGAAGTCCTGATAGCTCTCCCACTTCTGCTCCTCCTCGTCGTTGAGTCCGTTGAAGCCCACGTCCTGCAGCGCACGCGAGCCCTTCGATGTTGCGAAGGCGTACACGACGGTAGCCTGGTTGGGCACCTTACCCCACTGCGTAGTGGTGAAGTTCTGCGAGCCGTCTACGGGCATTCCGCTCTCGTAGAACTTCTTGCCGTCGCGCAGAATGTCCTCGCTCATCTCGCCGAGGTTGATGTAGAAGTCGCCGCCGTAGTCGGCAGCCACGCCCTGCTCGCGTGTGTAGATGAACGGGTCGAGCATCCAGAACTCGATGTACTCGATGTTGGCAGCCTCGAAGTCGTTGGTGTCGAGCTTGCGCATCATACCGCCCCAACGCTTCTGCGGATTGTTGAGTGTGCCGTCGTAGTTGAGGTCGGGGTCGAAGTTGTACGGGCCGCGCTCGTTCGGGTAGTAAGCGAGGTTAAGGATGTTGAGCATCGACGAGTTGCCGTTGTATGCGCTCTGGTCGCGGGCTGGGAACAGCTCGCTCACATAGAACTCGCGAACGTAATGGTTAGACAGCTGGTCGAGGTCGCTCTTGATGTGGCTCGGCGTGAGCGACGAAGAGCGGCGTGTGAAGAGCGGGTCGATGGTGTACCACGCCAGGCGCGAGCGGTTGAAGCCCGAGCGCAGCGTAGACTTGTCGCCCGACTCGGGGAACATCGACGGCACCGACGAGATTATCCACGACGTAGGTGTAGACACGTCGATGGTGTTCTTGGTGTTCTCGAAGTCGTCGATGTACGAGGCGTTGTCCTGCGTGCCGCTGCTCTGTCCGGCTATGAGTTGCGCGAACTCGCCCGAGAACGAGATGCTCGAAGGCTGCGTAAGATGCAGGAAGGGCAGCTTGTCGAGCATATTCGTGAGCCACTGGCTCTGCTTCTTCCAGTTGATGTTCAAGCCCCAGATGGTGTTGTTGAGCGGCTCCGAGCCCATGTTCACCTTGTTGGTGAGAGCCTGTTCGGAGAGGTGCTGGAACGTACCCGAGAGCTGGAAGTCCTTCGAGAAGTCGTACTCCCAGTTCATACCGAACATAGTCTTGCGCTCCTGTCCGTAGTCTGTATTACTTTCGAGCGACACGTTCACGGCGGTGCCGGCGTCGATGATGCTCTGGTTGAGGATGGTCACCTCGCCGCCCGAGTAGTCGACCGAGTAGTCGGTGCCTTCGGCGAGCGTTACGCCGCCTGCCGTAACCACGACAGAGCCTTGCGGAATATTGTATGCGCCGAGCGAGATGACGTTAGCCGATGTGCCGCGGAACTGTCCCATGAGCACGTACTTGTCCTTCTCGGCTATCTGTTTAGCCACGATTTTCGTAGAGTCGTAAAGCTCGGTGAAGGCGTACTTCGCAGCCTTGTCTGCCGCCACACCGTTCTTCAGAAGTGTCTCGTACATATAGCTGCCGAACGGTTCGGCAACGGGGAAGAACACTCGGCCGTTCGTCACGGTGTAGCCCTCCACGTAGTCGAAGTAGCCGTTGGGGTGCGCCTTGTTGTTATTGTCGAGTCGGTCGGCTCCGAGGAACTTTATGAGGGTCTGGTTCTTCACCTGTGGCTCGGGTATGTATGTGAGGTAGACACCTGCGGTGTCGCTCTGGAACTTCACATCCAAGCGGAACTTCTCCTTCTCCACCGACGATGCGAGGTAGTACACGTTCTTCATCATCAAACCCCAGTTGCCCTGATGTGGATTGTTGCTGGTGTTCTTCAGTGCCTTCACGTAGAGTGCCTTGTTCGAGTCGGTGATGTCCGAGGCGAACTCGCCCACCTGGTATGTCACGCCGCCGTATGTGTACTCGTAAGCCACGGCGAGCACCTGGTCGGTCTGCAGCGATGTCTTCAGCGAGATGTAGCCTAAAGCCTTGTTCACGGTGTACTCCGACGAGTTGAGCAGGCGCGCACGCTCCAGCTTCTCGTAGTCGGATCCGCCCACGAAACCGGCTATTCCGTCGAGCACGGTAGACGTCTGGTCGATGTCGCGTGCGGCGGCGTACTGCGATGTCATGGCTGCATACTCCGAGTTGGCAGCATTGGCAGGCACGGGCTGACCCGTGATGCCCCACAGATTGTTCGACACGCGGTTGTTCTCGCCCAAGTCGGTGAGGGCGATGATGTTACGTGTGTTCGACGTTACGCCCGACTTGTTCGTCACCCACACCTCCACGCGGTTGATAGTGATGCCCGATGTGAGGTTGGGCAGCGAGCGCATCGACTCGTCGTAGCGGTCGTGGAAGTACTGTGCGAGGAAGAAGTGGCGGTTCTCTTCGTAGTTGGCTGCGTCTATCTCGAATGGTGTGAACTGCTTGCCGCCCTTCGACGACACCGACTTCGACGACGACTTCTTCTGCGAGGCTACGAGCTGCAGCTTGAGCTTACCGAACTGCAGGTCGGTGCGCAGACCGAAGAGCGAGGAAGCTCCGCGCACGAGCGACGAGTTGGAGGGGAACGACACGTTGCCAGCCTCGATGAGCTTCACAATCTCGTCCTCCTTGCCGTCGTACTTCAACTTGAGGCTCTGCGCGTCGAAGTCGAAGGTAGCATCGGTGTTGTAGTTGAGGTTCATGTTCACCTTGTCGCCCACGCGTCCGTTAAGACTCACGTTTATCTTCTCGTCGAAGTCCATCGTGGTGGTCTTGCGGTTGCGCACGGGCAGCGACGGGTTGTCGATGCTCTTCATCGTGGCGCCGAACTTCAGCTCGGCAGTACCCTGCGTCTTGATGCGCACACCGCCCGGTCCGAATATCTTCTCAGCCGGTCCGAGGTCGAAGTGCATGTCGGTGAAGTCGAACTTCTCCTTGCCCTTAGCCTGGTATATCTCGTCGTTCTTCTTGCGGAAGAACTGGTTCATCATGCGTCGCTCGCTCCACTTGCGATACTCCTCCTGCGTCATCATAAACGGGGCGTTGATGTACGAGTCGGATATCTTCGAGCCGATGATGTAGCGGTCGAGCGAGTCGTTGTACACCACGTCCTGCTTCAGGTTGTCGGGACGCTTCAGGTCGGCAGCATTCTGGTCGAGGTCGTCGAGCGTTATGGGCAGCGTGCGCTGTATCTTCCAGCGCGGATGCAGCAGCGAGTCGGGTATCGAGTCCTCGTTCTCGAGCTTCGGCTGCGCCTTGATAGCGAGCGTGTCGGGGCGGTCGGCATTGGCATCGCGCTGCGGAGCCGCGTCGCGCGTCTTGCGCACGGAGAGCTTGCGCTGCGGTCGTTGCGGTGTCTGCGTGATGGCATACGATGCCACAGCCGCCATAATCATTATGACGACAAACACGCGAGCCGTGCCGAGCGAACGTATCGCCTGCAGCCTACACTTTAAAAATCGGTTTATAATATTTGTGAAATTCAAAATCAGCTTATTTATAGGAGGCTACGGCATCCCTGCCGTAGCCACGCAGCCACCAACTTATTTACTTAATCTGCTTCAACGCCAACTTCACCACCTGCTCAACGGGCAGCGTAGCATCGTCGGTGAGTATCGCCGTAACCACCTTAGCCGTTGGCGCAGGCGAGAAACCGAGCATGGTGAGCGCAGCCACCGCCTCGTCGCGCACGTCGACGGGTATTGTGCTGTCGGCAGCCGTGCCGGCAGACACCTCCTGCGCTATACCCAGCGAGAGAATCTTGTCCTTCAGGTCGACAATGATGCGCTGCGCAGTCTTCAGACCGATGCCCTTCACACTCTTCAACACGCGCTCGTTGCCCGTAGAGATAGCGTTGCAGAGCTCCGACGGCGATGCCGACGAGAGAATCATACGCGCCGTGTTGGCTCCCACACCCGACACGGTGATGAGCAGACGGTAGAGGTCGCGCTCCTGCTTCGACGCAAAGCCAAAGAATGTGTAACTATCGTCGCGACCGCCAGTGACAAGTGCCTCGTGCACAAACAGTTTCACGTTCTGCTTGCCCTGTATCGCCTCGTACGTGTTCAGCGAAATATTCAGCGCATAACCCACGCCGTAAGCCTCAACAATGGCTTGCGCCGGAGTGAGTTCTGCCAGTTCGCCCTTTATGTAATCAATCATTTCTCAGTACGTTTTATTCGTTGTTTTCAGTACGTTTTATTCATTGTTTTGTTGTCAGCATTAAGCCCTCAAAGTGCTTAACGTTTATTAATAACGTACTATTCCGCAATTTATTATATACGCAGGCGCAGTTTGTTGCAGATACAGGCGCAGTTTGTTGAATGTGTTAGTGCAGCCGAAGTCGCTCTTCACCACATGTTTTGTCATCGTTGCGCGTTCGCCACCCGATCAGATTCCGTTCGCAACCCAATCAGATTCCGTCCGCCACCCGATCTGATTCCGTTCGCTGCCCAATCAGATTCCGTCCGCCACCCAATCAGATTCCGTCCGCCGCCCGTAGGAGGATATGGCATCTTGCCATATCCACGCAGCCCTCATAGGGGGTGCAGCGGTCTCCGCTGCACCAACCAAGCAATCACCCAACCAACCACCAACCAACCAAGCAATCAACCACCAACCAACCATCCAACCAACAAACCATTTAATTTTACCCATCAAAAGCAGCCATATATCCAACAAAAACACTAACTTTGCAAATCCATAAAAACTCCAACCATATGTCCAACACAAGCACCATCTTCACAGAAGAACATAACATCCAAACACCCTGCAAGCTCTTCGTCGTGGGCGACCCACAGGTGCTGCTCATACAGCCGTCGGCACGCCACGAGGAAAAGAACGACGGTGTGCGACGCGAGGTCGACCTTATTGCACAGGCGAGCCCCACAGGCTTCGCCATGGTCTTCTTCGACTGCGTTGAGTGGGCGCGTGCGCTCATGCCGTGGGCTGACGATGCCGTGTCGCGCGACGCGGAGGTGGGCAGACACGCTCCCGACACGCTGCGCTTCATTGAGCACACCCTACTGCCGTGGCTTCGCGAGCGTTTCGGCACACTGCCCTGTATCATCGGCGGCTACTCGCTCGGCGGACTCTTCGCCCTTTGGGCTGCACGCAACACCGACACCTTCGCCGCCGTAGCTGCAGCTTCACCTTCGCTCTGGATTAACAGTTGGGGCGAATATGCCGCTGCGCACCCCATCCTCCCACCCAAAGCAACAATTCAAAACTCAAAATTCTTGCTCTGGCAAGCGTCTCTTCGAGCCGAACGCAAAACTCAAAACTCAACACCTCAACATATCACCACTACAACACCTATTCACCTCTCCCTCGGCGACCGCGAGGAACACTGTCGCAACCAGCGCATGAAGCGCATCGGCGACTGCGTGCGTGCAGAGCACACCCTACTCTGCCAGCAACTCTCCCCCACCGCCGTCACCCTGCGCTGGCACGAAGGCGGACATTTCGGTGCCGAAGCAGAGCGCACAGCGGAAGCATTCGCATGGTGCATAGAACAGATTGCCCAACAACACTTAGACACACAACAACCAGAGTCGACGAATATTGACAGCCGACGGAATATTTTTTATAAATAAGGTACATAATTCAAATAAAACCCTTATCTTTGCAGAAATATCTCTCCTAACGGAGGACAAACACAAGGTGTGAATTTCATAAAAGTTCTTGCAACTTTTGAGATATGACTTACTAATATATTTTTTTGCATGCAATTAGTAATGACTATGCTTTTGCTATCGCCACCTATGGCGATGTGCAAGGACATAAAGTAGACGGCGAAGATGACGCAGGATTGCTTAGATTCACCTTCTACAGCCAGTGTAAGCCAACGCTTACCAAAGGGCATTCACATAATCGGGGCTGACAAACCATCGGCACCGAGAGTAGAAACTATACCCATACCGAAACACAGCAGCTATTATGAAGATGTTGCTCAGCAGCCCACCTCCTGGAGCTATCTGTTCATACATCACATGGCGGTAAAGTCGTTTCAGAAGTGGCTTGAAGCATACAACGCCGACAACACCCACCCCACTAAACAACCCTTCTTCATACACCAAGCCACCAGCTACGCCTACAAAAATGCGGAGACACAACGCGGTGTCAAGAAAATCGTGAAGCCCACCATCAGCGGCCTCGTCTTTCTGCAAGGCACCGTGAAGAGCATCCAGAAGTTCCTATCACAATATTTTCCTCAGTACCACTTAGTGAACGACCGCTGCCACGGGCGTCCTGCCTCCATACGCGACACCATCATGCAGCCCTTTATGAACGTACTGAAAGCCCACCCCGAGCAAGTCACCCTCCTCAACGCCCCCATCGAGAAGTTCTCCAAAGACCACGTGAAGCTCCGCGTCCTCACCGGTCCCTTCAAAGACTACGAAGGCTACATCATCCGCATCGACCGCAACCGCCAACTCGTCTTCGACTTCGCCGGCCGCGCCGTCGCACTCAGAGGCGTGCACCAGGAAGATTTTGAGGTGGCAGAGTGAAAACAGTAACTTTCAGACACTATATTAACCATGAAGTTGATTCTATTTGTCAAACAGATAAATTTTCCGACATGCCCATCGTCTTTTTACTTGTCACCGACATTGATGTCAATAAAAACGGTATAGATAATTTCAACCACAATCTCAATGCCCTCGCATCTACATCAACAGTCACCTATTCTGAATGCATCACCAAATCCCGCCAAACATTCAATTCTGAAATCTACATCCAACATGATTATATATGTTGCAAGGATTTTGATGAGCATATGAAGAACTTGTGATTAGCTAACATAGCCAAGGGTATAGTCAGGAAACACATCATTTTCACCGCCTATACGATTGCAACCATTACGTATGTTTGCAGCCAACGACATAAAGTAGAAAAGAATTTATGAAACCAAATGGTACGGACCTCCTTATATTGGCATATGGAGCATTTACCAATTGTATTCATGCTGGTAATACATGTTATTTAGAACCGAATTAGTATAAAGGCTCTTATGTAGAGTTCATACCATTTGAAACGATCTATAGTTATGCCAAAAAATAAAAATATAAAACTTCGTGAGTTTTCTTTGCAAAAAATGAACAATCAAATAGGAGATGCTTTGAACGAATAATGTTAAGAAATAGTGATAATCATAACTTATGATAAAGAACAAAGAGTCATTGGAGCAAATACCCGTATCCTTCTTCTTGAATGTTAAGGCTGAAAAGCATTCCGATATGTCTGTTGGAAGAGTTTTGCGAGGTATAAAGAATTGTGCCTATCAGAAGGAAGTCAATAATGCAAGATATTTTCTGACAACTGGTGATCGTGTTAAGTATGCAGAGGAAAAAGGGAAGCTGCCTGCTATCACGTTCTGTGGTACGTTTACAAAAGGACATAAAGCAGAGGAATGTGAGCATTATAATAGCTTACTTGTCATTGATATAGACAAACTGGAAGAAATGGAAATGATTTATACAGAAAAATGTCTTCAGAATGATCCATATATTGCTGCTTATTGGCAATCTCCTTCTGGGCATGGGTTCAAAGGACTTGTTCATTTGAACTATGATGGATCTTTTGATGACCTTCCATTAAGTGTGTCTCACAAGAAAGCTTTTCAGCAGTTGTTTACATATTTGTTTTCTACATATGAAATCGAATTGGACAGAAGTGGTTCTGATATAAGCAGATTATGCTATATGTCTTCGGATGTAGATGCTGTAGTAAAAGAAGAGGCTTGTGTATTTGAAGTTAAAAACGATGATATGCCAGTTATACCTAAACAAGATGGAATAAAAGCAGAATCAGTAAAAACTTTTGTTCCAAAGAATTGGAATGATCTATATGGTAAGGCTACAGGATACAAAGACAGCAGCTACAATCGTAGCCTTGTAATATATATATTGAAGAAACTTACCAAACGGCATCTGTCTATAACTGAGACATGGGAAGATTGGGTAAAAGTGGCTTTTTCAATAGCTTCGAGTCTTCATCCTGAAAAAGGAAAAGATTTATTCTTAAAACTGTGTCGACTTGATGGTATTAATCATGATGAAGCAAAAAGCGAGCGATTGATATGGAATGCTTATTCGTCAAATCAAAGACGATGTAGCATTAATACAATAAAATACTTGGCAAAACAAAAGGGAATCATACTAGATAGGTAGGCTGTAGCGTAAAAGCTATGGTATATTGAGGCATGTAAAAAATAGAGGGTGCCTTCCTTTCATGCCCTTATAAGGTGACGCTTTTCTCTTCTGTATCTTATGTGGTGAACGTACTAATCAATAGTCGTTGTGCCATTACATCTGTTTTAGTAATTTCTTTTTGTTTATGCCAAGTAATTATGTATTTATAGATCGTGACAAAGTAGTCATGATATTTATTAAATATCGTTGTAAATTAGCCGATTGCAAATCTAAAGAAAATCAAAAGAGGGAATTTTTGAACACAGATTCATTGTCTAAACGTAAAAAGGCAAAACGTAATGAATTGTATGATATGTTTCCATCGCGAAAACATTGGTGTAATATCGGAGAAATAAATAGAAATGCCCTTGATACCTCGGCTCGCAATGAGCGAAGATTGAAATTGACATATTTAAAAGCGAAGAAAAACAACAGTCAGAAAGATTGGTATTTGTTGCTTTGCAAAAAAGCAGACGCTGTAGTAAAGATTGCAACTTCAAACGAAGGAATGATACCAGCCCCACGAATTTCTGTAATTGAGAAAAAACGCAAACCGCAGCAGAAGAAGATAATTTATCGTCCAGTATGTTCTTTTCCTTTAATACAGAAAATAATTTTTTCTCTGCTAAACAAATATTTGACCCGGCTTTTTAATGATTACTTTTATGATTGTTCATATGCCTTCAGAATGCCATCAAAAGGCAAACATTTGCTTCAGCATCTTAATGCTGTTGAAGCTGTTAGAGATTACAGATGTCGGCATTTGAACAAGTCGCTTTATGTTGCAGAATGTGATATGCAGAAGTTTTATGACACTATTTCGCATAGAGTTATAAAAACTCGTTTTGCATTAATGTTGCAATGGGCTAAGAAGCAAGGGAAAATTAACAATAAAGATATTGAACGTATTGGTTATTGGTTTTGGACGTATATTGATTGTTTCAATTTTTTAGAGAATGTATTTGTCTATAATAGAAAACCGCCAACAGATCCATTTTGGGGCAAAGAAAAATGTCCAGATCATTTTACTCGTGTGATTGAGTGGGTTGATAAAAAAGATCTAAATTACAAATTAGCAAGAAAACGAAAAGGATATGTAGGCGTTCCACAAGGTGGTGCTTTGTCTGGGTTGATAGCTAATATTGTTATGCATTTCGTTGACAATTGTGTTTTACGAGAAATCCAGAAGCGTGATATCCTATATTGCCGTTTCTGTGACGATATGATTCTGATAGGCGAGAATAAAGATGAGGTTAAAACGATATTTGATTGTTATTATAAAGCGATAAGTAAATCTCATTTGATACCTCATCCAAACAAGGATATCAAGATCAACAAAATGAAGGAATTCTGGGAAGGCAAAACCCGTGGACCATACGAATGGGGAGAGAAAGGACACGATGTATACCCTTGGATTACATTTGTTGGCTTTGATTTCAACTGGAAGGGGAATCTTCGTATTCGCCGACCGTCGTTTCAGAGACATATAGCAAAACAAACAAAAATTGCAAATGAGCTACTTTTACCGTACGAGCGAGGTGGCATTAAACCACGTTATTGTGCTGCAACTGTTCTTAATAGTTTAAAGAGTCGTCTGATAGCAACAAGTGTTGGTCATGTCTCTTTACGAAATTTTAGAGGCAATCCTAATATACGCAGTTGGATGAGTGCATTCTCAATCTTGGATAAAAACCATTGGTCAACACAACAACTTCGAGAACTAGATAAACATCGTATGGTTGTTATTGCCAGGACCAAGAAGCGACTTGCCAAAATAGAATGCTCAAGCCTAAGTAAGCTTGCTAGCTATGATAACGACCCTGACAGCTTTTTCATATATATGGGGTGTCCCTATAGTTATTATGGGCAATGCTTTAATTACTGAAACCTATAAATGAAATTTATAAAATAATGGAAAATAAAGTTTACTATGGAGAGTATTCTTTAAATTATTGGATAGAACTAATCTTGTCAAAGAGTATAGTCCTTCCTGAATACCAACGTAGTTTTGTTTGGAAAGAAGATGATATACAACAGCTGGTCAAATCGTTTAAAGCTAAGCAATTTGTACAGCCTGTTACAATTGCATTGATGAAGACGAATAGTAAAGTAAATGGTCAGAACTTAATTCTGGATGGGCAACAACGCCTTACGACAATCCTTCTGTCAAAAATTGGCTATATTCCTGATATTGATGCTTTTGCCAATGCAGACGAATTGACGAAAGAGGACGTTACAGATGAAGGTGATGATGATTCTAATCAAAAAAAATCTATAAAATGGACGTTTTCACAAATGCTTTCTGAAGACCCTAAAGGTAATACAATTCAAAGAATTCAAGATAGGGTACGTGGCGATGGGAGATATAAAGAATTGAAGTTGCCAGTATTGTCTGATAAGTTCTATGACAATACTTTCTTAGGTTTTTCCTATATCGTGCCTGATTGCAAGAAACAAGAAGATGTAGTACAAAGTTTTGCTCAGTTATTTAGAAATATCAATTATTTTGGTAAGCATCTATCTGCATTGGAAAGCAGACGTTCACTTTATTATATGAATTCTGATTATTATAATTTCTTTGAAGGTATTGATGTAGAAGGGAAAAGTGTACTTTGCGATATATTGATAAAGGAAAAAATGCAGTCAAGCAAACTTGATCTTGTTAGATACATGGCTCCATTATCACAATATCATTCTGATGATGCGCATGATGTTAGTGTTGTGATGAAATGGTATTCTAAAATATCAACAAGGGAATCGTATTATGCCGATTATGTTGCTTATATTCTTGGTTTAGACCAAGAGGCGAATAAGCAAAAGTTTGAAAAATTCATATTTAAAAACGTTTTTTCAAATCATGATGATTGGAAACAGCGATATTCTACGTTGCGAAAATCTATAGAACGATTGATACCAGAAATGGGGTTAAATGAAGATAAATCCTTTTCATCTTTAATTAGTGCAGACTATTGGCTATATGGACTAATATATCATATTGTCTTTATTGGCAAAAAACTTAATGATGATGTCACTAACCTTGTTAATGAATTGAAAACAGAAATTCATACAAAGATAAATGATAAAACAGGTTATGCCAAATCACCGAATCAGCTTGGATTGTTGCGTGATAGAATTAAGAAATCTGTAAAAATTTATTCAAAATATGTACACTGATATTCATTCTGACTTTATTTCAGAATCATTAATAGAAATCTTGAAATCAGGAATCAATGCTTGCAATTCGTTGAATGGTGGTATTGAGAGTTTTCCTATGGCTGAATATTTTATGCAGTCATTATTTCTTAAGTTGACTGGGGCTTTGGAGCAAAAGATGAAGTGTATATGTTGGGAATTAGCCACGAACAATTATTCGTATAGATATGATTTCCTTCATAATAAAAACTATGGAGAATGTTCTTCATATGATGAGAAGAACAATATTTTTAATGATATTATTAGATGTATCAAAGAAATAGATTCTAAATTTGAGCTATATCGTATATGGGATGATATAGAAATAGAGACCTCTGTAGTTGAAGCGGAACGTTTAGATTGGGAAAAAAAGATAGAAAAAGCACGGAATAAACACGTCTTAACTATCATAGAAAAAAAGACAATCTTTAGGTAATCCAATGAATGATTCTGAAATAGATAAGCTTAAAAATGGCATTTATAACAAACCATTTCCAGAAGAGGATTTCCTAATTCTTCTTAGCAGTATAAAGCGAGACGAATGGTTTCAAAAACAATTAAGCATAATAAAAGAGATATTAAATAAATCTCAATTAAAAGAGTGGTTTCCAAGAGAGAATAGTAACTATATAACAAAACTTAACATCAAGTTTAAAAGTAAAGACTTTGCTATAATAAACAACAAAGGAATGTCTCTTTTAGGTGGTGGTATGGTAGGCTTTTATAAAACTGTAGTTTATGACCATCGTAATCGTTGTGCTCATAATACTATGTCCTATCAACGCAATCTACCATCACTTACTAAAATTGCTGATAACAATTATATGTATTACAATTATTTCTTTCGTTATACATTGATTGTGTTGATGGATTCTGTTATATCAAAGTTGTATAACTATTATAGAGAATTAGCAGTAACTTCTCGTTTTGTTCTTTAAATTACTTGTATTTATGCCTCATTTGTGTCACGTTAAACTCGGGATCAGTTAAATGATTATTCAAATAGCCATTTAAAAAGGATGATAAAGTTCTTTGATATTAGGGATGTAGACTTTGAATATAGCAGGCATTTATATGATACTGCTTAGTAGAGAATTCAAATCGTCTAACATTTGAAATCTCTTACAAAAGACTGTATTTCAATTAATTCAAAGAGCGATTGTCGGCTCTAACGGGACAATAATTAAACAAATACTATGAGCAAGTTAAATATTTCTGGAATAGTGAAAGGCATTAAAGCCCAAACAACATATTTGACCCCAATAATTGAGGCTGTATGTAATTCTATAGACTCTATAGGCAAGCGTCCTAATGGCTCTATTGATATTATAGCTATCAGAGATGGTCAGAAAAGCTTTAATGATAAAGAGGATTCTGTTTGTGGTTCTATCATTGGCTTTGATGTCATAGACAATGGAGTTGGCTTTACTGACGCAAATCGAGACTCTTTCGATACCTATCTATCAGGACATAAATACGAATCTGGTGGAAAAGGTTTTGGAAGATTTATGTATCTCAAGTATTTTAAAAAAGTGTCTATTGACAGTTATTATTGTTTTGAAAATAAGTATTGGCATAGAACTTTTGACTTTGGTCACAATGAAGAAATTATCGAGAATGAAACTAATGAATTGTGTCAAGAAGAGATTGTTGCTTGCAAGACAATACTTCATTTGAAATCCGCAGTGAAAGGTTATAATGCCGACAATGGGTTAAATGTTATAGCAAGAAAACTTGTGGAACGCCTTTTGGTGCTTTTTGTGGATAATACAGAAGGCATGCCTATTATAACATTGAAAGAGAGTGATGGAACTAATCCTATTGTCTTAAATGATTTTGTAAGCAAGAATGATACAATCCAGTTTGTTCAAGAAGAATCTTTCGTATTACAAGATAAAAAGCATACAAAGCATCGATTTACTGTAAAATCGTATAAAGTCTATTTCTCCTCTTTGGCAAATAAAGTGATTTTAACAGCACACCGCCGAGAGGTTACAAATAGCCCCATACACAATTATGTTCCTGAATTTAAAGATACTTTGATTGATATAGAAAATGGGAAACAAAGAAATTATGCTATCCGTTCCTATGTAATTGGAAAATATTTGGATGACCATGTTGATACAGAAAGAGGTGATTTCTCATTAGCCCATAATGAAGAAGACATTTTTGCCGACATATCCGTTGAACGAATCGAAAGAGAAGCTAGTCTTATAACGAAGAAATTCTTCAAGGATTACATTCAAGAAAAATTTCAGGCAAAGAAACAAAAAGTACTGGATTATGTTTCGAGTATAGCACCTTGGAACAAGAGCTTGTTGAAAGATCTGGACATGGAAAACCTCCCCTTAGGAATATCAGATTTAGATTTGGAACTAAGATTTCAGAAAATTAAATTTGAGAAAGAACAGAAGTCTCGTATTGAGATAAATGATCTTCTGGCTTCGCAAGAAGATATAAATACAGACAATATAAAGGAGCAGGTCAAAGATTTGTTTTCAAAAGTAACAGATGAAGGCAAGAATGACTTAGCCCATTATGTTTGTAGCAGGAAGAAAGTTATAGACCTCTATAATGAACTTCGCAAAAGAACAGATTCTGGTAGCGCTCACTTAGAGAGTGAACTTCATAATTTGTTCTTCCCTATGATAAAGGATGATAGAGAGGTTGATTATGAAGATCATAACTTGTGGCTCTTGGATGAAAGACTTGTGTTTAGTCATTACATTGCGTCAGATAAAGTGATTTCTAAAAAAGACCACAAAGAGCCAGATGTAGTGGTCTTCTATAACGAGAGGATGTTTTTCAGAAATGGAGAAAACAGCATCACGTCTCCTGTAACCGTAATCGAATTCAAGAGACCTAAAAGGAAGGATTATTCTGATGCAGATAATCCAATCTCGCAAGCTCTCAGATATTCAAGAAAAATACTTGATGGAAAGTATGAAATGCCCGATGGCATCGAACCTGTCAAAGTAAACAGGCAATCTACGCCAGTTTATGTATATATTGTCTGTGATATAGTTTCGCAAATCAGAGAGTTCGCAGAGCAATCCAATCTGACAGTCAGTCCTGATGATGAAGGTTATTTTGGATATGTATCAAGCTATAACGCATATGTAGAAATCATGTCATTTAAAAAAGTGATTGATGATGCGACAATGCGCAATAAAATTTTCTTCCACAAATTAGGATTAGAATAAACTATCTCACCCAAAACATCAGATAACAATAAGCGTATAGCTAAGAATACCTCGCTTCTTTACTTCCGTATGCTCTTTATGATGGTAGTGTCGTTGTATACGAGCCGTGTGATATTGAATGCGTTGGGGGTGGATGACTTTGTAATACATTTCTGTCAGCAGTAAACACAATTTTAAGTTCGTTGCTTTGTGCAAGCATAACGCAATACATATAAAACAATTTAAAACGTAAAACATATATATTATGTCAAATCAATCATCAGACAATAACAAGCGGATAGCTAAGAATTTTCATGCAAACGAGCGCAGAGCCAAACATGTTTGAGCTATGCCGAGTGCAGCCGAAAATCACTTGTGTGTAAAATGTATGTAATCGTCAATAAACAAGTAAAATTTTAACATCTCAATATGTAGGCCTTGTAAAAGTGCCTATACAAATGGCTATGCCCTAAATTGAGTATTAACGTACTAACTTAAAAGTACTATGAAACGTATTTATGTTTGAGGAGAGTTTTTTATTACAATTTTTAGGGATAAAGTATATTTGTCAAACCTATATACAAATCATTTTGTAAACTCAATGCATTACAATATAGTTATAGTATCCAATGAAGGATATATACAACATGCAGCAGTGATGCTTACCTCGCTGTTTTGTACCAACAAGGATAAGCATTTCATTGTTTATCTCTTGACCGATGGAATAACGAAGGAAACTATGAGTAAGTTGCAAACCGTGTGTGTCACTCATGGAGCAGAACTAAAGGTAATCACATGTGGCATAGATAACCTTGGCGATTTCCCTGTAGGTCAATGGAATCCCATTATGTATTTCAAGTTGCTGATACCACAGCTATTACCAGCAACAGAGAAACGGTGTCTCTTCCTTGATGTCGATATGATAGTATACGATGACATAACATCGTTGTACCATTGGAATCTACAAGACAAGGTTATAGCGGCAGCCGAGGACATGCCCGATTGCATAACCTTCAAGCCACGGTTAGGACTCAAAGACACCGATTTTTGTATCAACTCTGGTGTTATGGTTTGTGATTTGGAGAAATGGAGATTAATGGAGCAGGAACAGCCAATTATGGCCTATGCTACAAATATTATTTCCATAATAGTTAACGAGCAAGATGTATTAGCTTGTTATTTCAAAGATAAAATAGCGCTTCTGCCTATTCGCTGGAACATGACAACTTTCTATTTTAATCGTAAGCCAAAGATTTTCTCAAAGTATTTGCCAGAATTAGAGGCTGCAAAACGATTCCCTGGAATTATTCATTTCGCAGCACCAATCAAACCTTGGTTTAAGGATTGTCAGCATCCCTATCGCAAACTCTACAAGAAATATCTTATGCTTACCCCTTGGAAAAAGTATCATTTCCCGATATTTGAACAGTTAAGTTGGTGGGGTAGGATAAAGAAAACAATCCGTAACTGGTTAAATCGTATAGGAATCATACGAGACGGAATATTTACGCCACCTATATTGTCATAAATTGCTAATATAGATCAAGTTAAGATATAATTGTATTAATGAAAAGATAACGGTAACAAGGCTCATATTTCTTTTTATTATGAGGATTAGAGTATTATGTAGTAAATGATATTTAAAACGATGAAAGTATCAATAATATTACCAGTTTATAATGCAATACAAACAATAAATCGCATGCTTGAAAGTCTAAGAGTTCAGACACTCACAGACTTTGAGGTATTGATGATTGACGATGGTAGTACTGATGGTTCTGGCACTATCTTGGATGAATACGCTAAGAAAGATATTCGATTTCAGGTTGTTCATAAACAAAACGGTGGTGTAAGTGCAGCTCGTCAAATTGGTATAGAGTTGGCTAAAGGAGAGTATGTTATTCATGCGGATAGTGACGATTGGGTCGACCAAACTATGTTGGAAGAATTGTATGCAAAAGCAGAAAATGACGATGCAGATGTTGTGATATGTGATTTTTTCAGTAACACAGACACAGAACAAACACTTTGTAAGCAACAGCCATCGAAATTAAAAGCCGAATCAGTTCTTCGAGAATTGTTCCAACAGCTGCATGGCAGCTGTTGTAACAAGCTCGTAAGACGAGCTTGTTACAACAAGTATAATGTGAGATTTCCAAAAGGCATTAACCATTGTGAGGATTTGTTGTTTTGGGCACAGCTTTTGCAACATACTGATGTGAAAGTTTCATATCTTCCAAAAGCATTTTACCATTATTATGTTAATTCTAATTCAATTACTCGCCATTTTACCCGTTCCACGTATGAAATGCGGTTGAAATATCTCGACAAACTCTATGAAATACTAGGCTTAGAACATGAAGATATTAAACGGCAAGCAGCTTTTAGCGTGTTTACAGAAGCTGTAATGTTTAATGTGTTAACGCGTACAGAAGCTTTGGCAGGATTGTCTGCTTTCCGTAGTAATATATTTAAACTTAATAGCATTAAATGGAAAATAGGTTTTCTATTCTTATGGTTAAGGCAGGGGTGGATTGCGAGTAAATTAGTTCATTATTAGCATATAAATATAATTTTCTTAAT
>ERZ856578.1109-NODE-1109-length-52618-cov-5.803201_pt1 | contig 52618 bp, 41 predicted proteins | sample MGYA00514384_ERZ856578 | MGnify/ENA primary metagenome ERZ856578 (study PRJEB29103, sample SAMN06111958) | human gut metagenome | biome: human gut; feature: ankylosing spondylitis patient; material: healthy_person | host: Homo sapiens | place: China:Hangzhou...
CTCCAGGTCCACACCCGGAAGATCAAGCTGGCCGAGGACGTGAACCTGAAGAAGATCGCCCTGGCCACCGCCGGGTGCGTGGGCGCGGACCTGGCCAACCTGGTGAACGAGGCCGCCCTGCGGGCGGTGCGCAATGGCCGCCGCCTGGTCACCCAGGAGGACCTGCTGGCCTCCTTTGAGTTCGTCATCGCCGGCAGCGAGAAGAAGAACTCCGTCCTCACCGAGTTTGAGAAGAAGCTGGTGGCCTATCACGAGGTGGGCCACGCCATGGTGGCCTATAAGCAGAAGAATGCCGAGCCGGTGCAGAAGATCACCATCGTCCCCCACACCGAGGGCAGCCTGGGCTATACCCTGCTGATGCCCGAGGAGGACAAGACCAACCTGCGCACCCGGGAGGAGCTGATGGCCAAGATCACCGTGTCCATGGGCGGCCGGGCCGCCGAGGAAGTGGTGCTGCACACCATGACCAACGGGGCCTCTCAGGACATTCAGGAGGCCACCAGCATCGCCCGGAACATGGTGGCCATGTACGGCATGAGCGACGAGTTCGGCATGATGGCCCTGGGCTCCGTCCGCAGCCAGTATCTGGACGGGGGCTATGGTCTGGACTGCGCCCAGGACACCGCCGCCGCCATGGATAAGCAGGTGAAGCTGATCCTGGAGCAGTGCTATCACGACGCGGTGGAACTGCTGAAAGAGAATATGGACGACATGCACAAGGTGGTGGCCTATCTGCTGGAGAAGGAGACCATCACCGGCGGCGAGATGGTGGCCATCATCCAGGGCCGTGACCCCGCCCTGGTGGAGGACGCCTATGCCTCCACCCACGCCCGCCAGCGGCCCCTGCCCGGGGACATCGAGCCCCCCGCCCGGAACATCCATATGGTCAGCGAGAGCATCCCCGCTCCCGCGCCCCAGGAGGAGGACCAGGACGGCCAGCAGGACAGCCAGAGCGGCCAGACTGAGGAGACCCCGGCGGACCAGCCCCAGACCCAGCCTGAGACTCCCGCCCAGCCCCAGAGCGCCCCGGAGGAGAAACCCGAGGACAACGGCCGGCAGGACGGCTGACAACAGAACAGACACACCAAAGCGATCCCGGCTGCCTGGGTACGGACAGCCGGGATCTTTCTGTATTACCCGCCGTTTTTTGCGGTTTTTATACTTGTGAAAAACTGCGGCCCCGTGGTATGATTGTGGGGCAATTTACACTGGAGGAAAGCCACCATGACGGACAGCAAGAAAAACAAAAAGTCCACCAGTTGGGTCCAAACGGGCATCGGCATTCTGGCTGCCATTCTGGCCCTTCTCATCGTTGTGATGATGTATCTGGTCTCCGGCATCCAGGGCACGGCCCGGGTGGTCAACTATGCCGGTCTGGTGCGGGGCAAGACCCAGCGCCTGGTGAAGATAGAGATCGCCGGTCAGCCCCAGGACGGGATGCTGAGCGACGTGGAGTCCTTTATTCACGGTCTGCGCTATGGCGACGACCAGCTGGACATCGTCCGCCTGGACGACGCCGCCTTTCAGGACAAGATGGAGGAGCTGGATGACTACTTCGGCTCGCTGAAAGACGAGCTGATGCTGGTGCGCCGGGAGGGCTATCAGGCCACCGACATCATCCCCAAGAGCGAGGAATTTTTCAACATCTGCGACCAGGCCACCGGCCTGGCGGAGGTCTACTCCCAAAAGCGGGCCACCGCCCTGGAGGGACTGGAGAAATACATCACGGCGGACATCGTCTGCCTGATGGCCCTTATCGTCTATGCCCTAGTCCAGGCCCTGCGCTATGCGGCCATGAACCGGGCCTTGCAGCACAAGGTCTATGTGGATGGGGCCACCGGCCTGCCCAACAAAAATAAGTGCGAGGAGCTTCTGTCCGACCCGGAGATACCGGGGGAGGACGTGGGCGTGTGCAGCTTTGACTTAAACGACCTGCGGCGGATCAACAACAGCATGGGTCACGAGGCGGGGGACGCCTATATCCGCTCCTTTGCCCAGCAGCTGCGCCTGGCCATGCCCCAGCAGCACTTTGTGGGCCGGGCCGGGGGCGACGAGTTCCTGGCCGTGACCCACGGGCTGGACCGGGCCGCCCTGGACCAGTGCCTGGACGGGGTGCGCCGGCACATGGCCGACTATAATCAAAACCACCCGGACATGCCCATCAGCTATGCCGTGGGCGCGGCCCTGGCCCGGGAGGAGGGCCCCTGCACCATGCGGGAGCTGTTCAACGCCGCGGACAAGAACATGTACATCAACAAAAACCACGTCAAGCGGGAAGAGGCCGCGGCGGAGCGGCGGATGAACTATCAGCTGCTCCGCCGGGTGCGGGAGCTGGGCTACTCCTTCTCCGACTGCCTGTACTGCGACGCTCGGCAGGACACCTATCGGGTCATTCGGGGCAGCGAGTCCTTCTTCCTGGCCGCCGACGGCAGCTACTCCGGGGCGGTGGAGCAGATCGTGGCCGAGCAGGTGGCCCCAGAGGACCGCCGCCGGGTACGGGAACAGCTCCAGCCCGGCGCTCTGGGCGGTCAGCTGGGGCCGGACGCCCCCGCCCTTCAGGTGCAGTATCAGCCCAGCGGCGGCGGCCAGGCAGCCTACAGCCGTCTGATCCCCGTGTTTGTGGACCGGGACGGTTCAGGACAGCTGCACCACTTCCTGCTGGCCTTTCAGACCATCCGGGATGACCGCCCCTCCTCCGGGGACGCAAAAGAGCAGCTGGCCCAGTATTACGAGCAGCTGAAGCAGTCCATCCTGGAAAACGACAGCTATGTAGACGCCCTGCTGTCCACGGCGGACGCCATCTACTCCGTCAACCTGACCCAGGACATTCTGGAGCGCCGCTTTTTGAAGGAGGAGGAGGGCCCGGTCTCCCTGGTCATCGACTATCCCCTCCCCGGCTCCTATCAGGACTACTGCCGGGAATACGCCCAGGGCATCACGCCGGACACCCTGGAGAGCTATCGCCTCACCGACTCCCCGGCCAAGCTGCTCAAGCGCTTCTCCGCCGGGGACAAGCAGTTCACGGTGGAGTACCGCCTGACGGGCCCGGATGGAGGGCGCTGGGTGCAGAAGACCACCCTCATGTCCGACGGGCTGGTCTATGACCCCGTCACCGGCCAGGAGAGCGCCGTGGTCCACGGTCTGATCCTGCTGAAGGACACCACCCAGTTCCACCAGCGGGAGCAGGAGGAGAACGCCCGGCTCCAGGCCGCCTATGACCAGGCCACCTCCGCCAACCAGGCCAAAACGGAGTTTTTGAGCCGCATGTCCCACGACATCCGCACCCCCATCAACGGTATCATGGGCATGCTGTCCATCATCCAGAAAAACCGGGAGGACCGGGCCACGGTGGACCGGTGTCTGGAAAAGGTCCAGGCCTCCTCCCAGCATCTGCTGTCCCTTATCAATGACGTGCTGGACATGAGCAAGCTGGAGAGCGGCCACATCCAGCTAGAGCACATCCCCTTCGACCTGACCGATCTGCTGAGCCAGGTGCGCGCCCTGGACGAGTCCCTGGTGGAGGGCACCGGCCTGACCTATCGCTGCCACCCCCTGGCCCAGGAGCCTGTCTGGGTGCTGGGCAGCCCCCTCCACCTGCGGCAGATCCTGCTGAACCTGTTCAGCAACTCCGTGCGCTATAACAAGCAGGGCGGGACCATCGACACCTGGGTCACCCGGCGCTCCGTCCAGGATGACGCCGCCGTTTTTGAATTCAAGATCCAGGACACCGGCGTGGGCATGAGCCCGGAGTTTGCGAAAAACAGCCTGTTCCAGCCCTTCAGCCAGGAGCACCCCGGCGCCCGCACCCTGTATCAGGGCACGGGCCTGGGCATGTCCATCGTCAAGGAGCTGGTCACCCGCATGAACGGCTCCATCCAGGTGGACAGCGCCCCCGGCGTGGGCACCACCTTCACCGTGGAGCTGCCCCTCCCCCTGGCCCAGCCGCCCCAGCAGGCCGCCCCCGCCGCTGCGGCAGAGCCAACCCGGTCTCTGGACGGCGTCACCGTGCTGCTCACCGAGGACAACGCCCTGAACATGGAGATCGCCCAGTTCTTCCTTCAGGACGCGGGGGCCAGCATCATCCAGGCCTGGAACGGCCAGCAGGCCCTGGACATCTTCCAGTCCTCCCGGCCCGGTGAGATTGACGTGATCCTGATGGACGTGATGATGCCCGTGATGAACGGCCTGGAGGCCACCCGCCGCATCCGCGCCCTGCCCCGGCCCGACGCCAAGACTGTGCCCATCCTGGCCATGACGGCCAACGTCTTCGCCGACGACGTGGCCCAATGCCGCCAGACCGGCATGACCGACCACCTGTCCAAGCCCCTGGGCGAAGAAAAGCTCCGCCGGGGCATTTTAAAGTGTCTGCCCCAGTGAACCAAAGAAACAGCGCCCCCGTGCGACGGTTTTCGTGCCGTCGCACGGGGGCGTTTTTCTGTCTTATCTTCGATTTTTCTTGTCGTTAATCCCAGCGCTCCGCCAGGAGAAAATCCCGGATGTTCCGGTGCTTGATGCCGCTGCGGCTCAAGTCCAGCTCGTCCATGGAGACCACATACTTGGGGAAATTGTCCCGGATGCTGTCATAGACGCCGAACTCCCGGGCGATGGTCTCCTCCGAGGCCAGCAGATAGGTCACCTGGACATAGAGCTTCTCCCCCCGCCTGTCACAGACGAAGTCCACCTCCCGCTCCCCGGCCTTACCCACCGTGACGGTATAGCCCCGGCGGAGCAGCTCCAGAAACACGATGTTCTCCAGCACCAGGTTGATGTCCCGCATGTTGCCGCCGAACACCGCCTCCCGGATGCCGTGGTCGGCGATGTAATATTTCTCGCTGGTGGCCAAGATCTGCTTGCCCTGCAAGTCCTGGCGCTTTACCTGATAGAACAGATAGGCGTCGCAGCAATAGCGGATATAGTTCAGCACCGTCTCCGGGGACACGCTGCGCTGCTCACTCTTGAAAAACTTGGCCAGAGAGCCCGCCGAAAAAGTCGTCCCCACGTTGGCCATCACATAGGCCAGGATGCGCTCCAGCAGGTCCACGTCCCGGACCTTGTTGCGCTTGATGATATCCTTCAGCTGCACCGAGTCGTACAGGTCGCTGAGATACTGCCGGACCGGCTCCTCCTGATAGTTCAGCCGGGACAGATAGGGCATCCCGCCGAAGAGCAGATACTGCTGAAAGCACTGCCCCGCCGTGGCCTGGGGATCGGTGGGCCGGTACAGCTCCAGAAATTCCGCAAAGGAGAAGGGATAGATCACAAACTCCACATAGCGCCCGCCCAGATAGGTCGCCAGCTCCCCGGAGAGCAGCTTGGCGTTGGAGCCGGTGATGTAGATGTCGCAGTCCAGGGCCACCCGCAGGGAGTTGACGCACTTCTCCCAGTCCTTTACCTCCTGTATCTCGTCGAAAAACAGATAGACCTTGCCCCTTATGCCCTCGGCCCGGGTCAATATCTCCTGGTGCAGAGCCTGGGCCGTACACAGGTGCAGATAGCGCATGTCCTCGAAGTTGATGGAGATAAACTGCGCCTTCTCCACCCCCATCTCCAGCAGCTCCTGCTTCACCAGCTCCAGCATCACCGATTTCCCGCTGCGCCGGATGCCCGTCATCACCTTGACCAGCTCGCCGTTGATAAATGGCCGGATGCGCCGCATATAAGATTCCCGCTTTATCATGGGCCTTCACCTCGTTTCAAGCCCATCTTATCAAAGTTACAGTGAAAATTCAATCGGATTTTCCGATTTCATTCGATATAACCGATAAATTTTTATTTTATCAAATTTTATCGGTTATACTGGAATCTTTTCTCGCCCGCCCGCTTCTGTGCAAAGTGCTTTCCAACTCTGCCGCGATATGGTATGATATTGCCATGAAAACACGGATTCGGGAGGGCTTACACCATGACGGACGTGCAGCAGCGGGCGGCGGCAAGACAATTTGCGGCGGACTGGGAGGACCGCGGGGACGAGAAGCAGGAGACCCAGGCGTTCTGGCTGGCGCTGCTGCAAAAGGTCTTTGGGGTGGAGGAGCCGGAGAAGTACATCAGCTTCGAGCGCCGGGTGGAGGTGGATGACCCCCGCACGGGGAAGCGCACCACCAAATTCATCGACGGCTACATCCCCCAGACCCGGGTGCTGGTGGAGCAGAAGGGCAAGGACATCGTGCTGACCCGGGGCTATAAGCAGTCCGACGGCTCCCTCCTGTCCCCCTATCAACAGGCCCGGCGGTATGGGGCCTATCTGCCCCAGTCGGAGCAGCCCCGGTGGATCGTGGTATGCAACTTTCAGACCTTTGAGATACACGACATGAATTTCCCCAACGGGGAGCCGGAGGTGCTGACCCTGGCCGACCTGGCCGCAGACTGCTCCAAGCTGAATTTCCTGGTGAACACCGGCAGCGATGCCATCAAGCATGAAGAAAAGGTCTCTTTACAAGCCGGCGAGCTGGTGGGCGTGCTGTACGATGCCCTCTTGCAGCAGTACAAGGACCCCACCGACCCAAAGACGCTGAAAAGCCTGAACGCCCTGTGCGTCCGGCTGGTGTTCTGCCTGTATGCCGAGGATGCGGGCATTTTCAACCACCGCCGGGATATGTTCCACGACTATCTGAGGGACATCCCCGCCCACGGCATCCGAAAGGCCCTGGTGGAGCTGTTCCGCACCCTGGACCAAAAGCCCCAGGACCGGGACAAATACCTCTTTGACGACAACCCCACCCTGGCCGCCTTCCCCTATGTCAACGGCGGCCTGTTCGCCGACGAGGACATCGAGATCCCGCCCTTTACCGAGGAGCTGAAAAGCCTTCTGCTCTCCAAGGCCAGCCAGGACTTTGACTGGTCCGCCATCAGCCCCACCATCTTCGGTGCCGTGTTCGAGAGTACCCTGAACCCGGACACCCGCCGCTCCGGCGGGATGCACTACACCAGCATCGAGAACATCCACAAGGTCATCGACCCCCTGTTCTTAAACGGCCTGAAAGCCGAGCTGGAGGAAATCAAAGCCATTCCGGTGGAACGGACCCGAGAGGCAAGGCTGGCCGCCTATCAGGACAAGCTGGCAAGCCTGACCTTCTTAGACCCCGCCTGCGGCTCCGGCAATTTCCTGACGGAAAGCTATATCTCCCTGCGTCGGTTGGAAAACGATGCGCTCCGCTGCCAAACAGACCAAATTACAATGGGCGATTATGCAAATCCAATTCAGGTTTCCATCCACCAGTTTTACGGCATTGAGATCAACGACTTCGCCGCCACCGTGGCCAAAACCGCCCTGTGGATCGCCGAGAGCCAGATGCTGAAAGAGACCGAGGACATCGTCGCCCACCAGATCGACTTCCTCCCCCTGAAATCCTACGCCAACATCACCGAGGCCAACGCACTGCGCCTGAACTGGGAGGATGTTGTACCCAAAGGGAAACTGAACTATATCATGGGAAACCCGCCGTTTGTGGGCTATTCTTTGCAGAGCAAAGAACAAAAAGAGGATATTCTGTCCATTTATGTGGATGAAAAAGGAAAGCCCTATAAGACCGCCGGAAAAATTGACTACGTCTCTGGCTGGTATTTCAAAGCGTCCCAATATATGCAGGATACCCACATCAGGACCGCCTTTGTGTCCACCAACTCCATCACCCAGGGGGAGCAGGTGGCCGGTGTCTGGAAACCCCTCTATGACCGCTTCGGCATCCACATCGACTTCGCCCACCGCACCTTCCGCTGGGACAGCGAGGCCAGCCTGAAAGCCCATGTGCATTGTGTGATCGTGGGATTCAGCGTGGCACCCTTCACCGAAAAAAAGTGGCTTTTTACCAGTGAGCGAGTTCAGGAAACACAAAACATTAACGCTTATCTACTAGATGCTCCAACTATCTTTGTTGAAAGTCGAAATTCTCCTCTGTGTGATATTCCCAAGATGATATATGGCAATAAACCTGTTGATGGCGGAAATTTAATCATTGAAAACTCTGACCTTGAATCCTTTGTTAAGACAGAGCCTGATTCTTCGCCTTATATTAAACAGTTAATTGGCGCAAAGGAATTTATCAATGGTAACTTGCGCTGGTGCCTTTGGCTTGTCGGTGTCTCCCCTGCTACACTGCGAAAGCTCCCTTTGGTTATGGATAGGGTTCAAAAAGTGAAAGAAATGCGGGAAAATAGTCCTGACAGTGGAGCACAAAAATTAGCACTAACTCCAACAACTTTCCGGGAAACAAACAATCCGGCCTCTGCGATTGTAATTCCTTGCCATTCAAGTGAAAATAGGCGCTACGTCCCTATGGGCTTCATTGACGATTCAAAAATCGTGACAAACGCCGTTCTATTCATTCCCAATGCCACACTCTACCACTTCGGTATTCTGACCTCTAATGTCCACATGGCATGGATGCGGGCCGTGTGTGGTCGGCTGAAAAGCGACTATCGCTATTCTAAAGATGTGGTTTACAATAACTTCCCCTGGCCCACGCCCACGGACGAGCAGAAGACCAGAATCGAGCAGACCGCCCAGGCGATTTTGGATGCCCGGGAGCTTTACCCGGATTGCAGTCTTGCCGACCTGTATGACGAAGCCACCATGCCCCCGGAGCTGCGCAAGGCCCACCAGCAGAACGACAAGGCCGTGATGCAGGCATACGGCTTTTGGGGAAAGCTGAACAGCGAAAGCGCCTGCGTGGCGGAGTTGATGCGGATGTATCAGGGGTTGACGGAGAAATAACAGCCCAACTGCCCCCTGCAACTCCCCCTCATCCGGCGCTGCGCGCCACCTTCCCCCCAGGGTGGGGAAGGCTAAAATCGTCCACCGAAAGCCTTCCCCCTGCCAGGGGGAAGGTGGCACGGCGCAAGCCGTGACGGATGAGGGTGGGTCTCGTGGGTGCAGCGGTCATCGAACGGGCGGACACAGAGGTCCGCCCCTACGAAAGCCATCGTAACTTGCCGTAGGGGCCGACCTCTGTGTCGGCCAGCCCGATAACGGATGCACCCCCGTGGTTCCTTTCATCTGCCTTTCAGATACTTTCAATTCCCCCCTTGAGAAACCTCCCATCCCATGGTAAAATGTATCGTTGCACAGTGCGGTCCTGTTTGGCCGTTTGTTGTGTCTATATTTGAAAGACACAGGAATTTTCCGTAAATTTTGAATCGGAACAGACTGAAGGGCCTTGTCATTGCGAGGAGGCCCTATGGGCCGACGTGGCAATCCGTTATTTTCGTCCACAAGACGCAGAGAACGGATTCCCACGTCGCTGCGCTCCTCGGAATGACAGTATCCGACTGATTTCATAATATTTCCGAAGATTCTTTTGTTTTTCGGTAAAAATAAAGGAGAAATGTGTCACATGAAGCTGGGTATTGTGGGTCTTCCTAATGTGGGCAAATCGACCCTGTTCAACGCCATCACCAACGCCGGCGCGGAGAGCGCCAACTATCCCTTCTGCACCATCGACCCCAACGTGGGCATGGTGGCCGTGCCCGACCACCGGCTGGACAAGCTGGCGGAGATGTATCACCCCAAAAAGACCACCCCCGCCGTCATCGAGTTCGTGGACATCGCCGGACTGGTGAAGGGCGCCTCCCGGGGCGAGGGCCTGGGCAACAAGTTTTTGGGCAACATCCGCATGACCGACGCCATCGTCCATGTGGTCCGCTGTTTTGACGACGAGAACGTCATCCACGTGGAGGGCTCCACTGACCCCATCCGGGACATGGACACCATCGACCTGGAGCTGGTCATGGCCGACCTGGAGATGGTGGAGCGCCGCATCGACAAGGCCAAAAAGGCCGCCAAGGGCGACAAAAAGTTCTTGCAGGAGGCCGCCGACTTCGAGGGTCTGCGGGACTGGCTCAACGACGGCAAGTCCGCCCGGACCTATGAGGAAGTGAACATCGCCGAGGAGTATCCCGACTGCGAGCTGCTGTCCCTCAAGCCCGTCATCTATGCCGCCAACCTGGACGAGGACGGCTTTGCCGACCCCCACGGCGTGGAATATTACCGCCAGGTGGAGGAGCGGGCCCAGGCTCAGGGGGCCCAGGTCATCCCCGTGTGCGCCAAGCTGGAGGCAGAGATCGCCGAGCTTGACCCCGAGGAGAAGAAGATGTTCCTGGACGACCTGGGCATCGCCGAGTCCGGCCTGGACCGGCTGGTGAAGGCCAGCTACTCCCTGCTGGGCCTCATCTCCTACCTCACCTCCGGCGAGGACGAGTGCCGCGCCTGGACCATCAAGCGGGGCACCAAGGCCCCCCAGGCCGCAGGCAAGATCCACTCTGACTTCGAGCGGGGCTTCATCCGGGCGGAGGTAGTCTCCTATGACGACCTGATGGCCTGCGGGACCATGGCCGCCGCCCGGGAGAAGGGCCTCATCCGCTCTGAGGGCAAGGAGTACGTGGTCCAGGACGGGGATATCATCCTGTTCCGCTTCAACGTGTAAGCGAGGTCCCCGCCATGAAACTGCTGTGGGACCTGTATTTTACCTTCGTCAAGATCGGCGCGTGTACCTTTGGCGGCGGCTATGCCATGCTGCCCATTCTCCAGCGGGAGATCGTGGAGAAAAAGCACTGGGCCACCGACGCGGACCTGACCGATTACTACGCCATCGGCCAGTGTACCCCCGGTGTCATCGCCGTGAACACCGCCACCTTCATCGGCTATCGGTATAAGGGGCTGGCCGGGGGCATTCTGGCCACCCTGGGGGTCATCTCCCCCTCCATCCTCATCATCTCGGTCATCGCCGTATGCCTGTCCAACTTTGCGGACATCCCCGTGGTGCAGCACGCCCTGCGGGGGGTGAACGCCTGCGTGGTGGCCCTCATCGCCTCCAGCGTCATCAAGCTGGGCAAGTCCACCATCATCGACGCCCTCACCGTGGCCATCTTCCTGGTGGTGCTGGCCCTGGCCTTCTTCGTGGGGCTGTCCCCCGCCATCCTTATCGTGTGCGCCGGGGTGCTGGGCTATGCCTGGCGGCGCATCCGGGGCCTTGAGAAGAGCGAGCAGAACGAGAAGGGGGGCGAGGGCAAATGATCCTGCTGCGCCTGTTTTTTGAGTTTGCCAAGACCGGCCTGTTCGCCGTGGGCGGGGGCCTTGCCACCATCCCCTTCCTTCAGGACCTGGGCGCCCGCACCGGCTGGTTCTCCGCCGCCGACCTGAGCACCATGATCGCCGTGTCCGAGTCCACCCCCGGGGCCATGGGCGTGAACATGGCCACCTATGTGGGCTTTACCATCGCCCGGCTCCACGGCATCCCCGGCATCATCGGGGCCATTGTGGCCACCCTGGGCCTCACCTTCCCCTCCATCGTGGTCATCGTCATCATCGCCGGGTTTTTGCAGAAGTTCCGCCAGTCTAAAACGGTGGAGGCCGTGTTCTATGGCCTGCGCCCCGCCTCCACCGCCCTCATTGCCTCCGCCGGACTGACGGTGGCCATGACCGTGCTGGTCACCCTGGGTGACGTCATCTCCATCCACTGGCCCGCCCTCATCCTGGCCGTGGTGGTCTTTATCGCCATGCGCTACACCCCCCTGAAAAAGCTCCACCCCATCCTGTTCATCGCCTTCTCCGCCGTCGTCGGCGTGATCTTGCAGTTCTGATGGAGTGGCTGGTATTGGGGGCGTTCTGCGCCGCGCTGCTGCTGTGCGTGGCCCTGGGACAGTCCATTTTATATGCCTTGGCGGCGGGGTTTGTCCTGTTCCTGCTCTATGGCCGCCGGAAGGACTTTGCCTGGTCCCGGCTGTTTCGCCTGGCTCTAGATGGCGTTCTGACGGTGAAGAATATCCTTATTACCTTCCTGCTCATCGGGATGCTCACCGCCCTGTGGCGGCAGGCGGGGACCATCCCCGTCATCGTCTGCTTCTCCGCCCGGCTCATCCGGCCCGCTCTGTTTGTGGCGATGGCCTTTCTGCTCAACTGCCTGGTGTCTTTTCTTACGGGCACCTCCTTCGGCACGGCGGCCACCATGGGGGTCATCTGCGCCGCCATCGGCTCCAGCCTGGGGCTGAACCAGCTGCTGGTGGGCGGTGCGGTGCTGTCCGGGGTCTATTTCGGGGACCGGTGCTCCCCCGTGTCCACCAGCGCCCTGCTGGTGTCAGAGCTGACCCGGACGGACGTCTTTCACAACATCCGGTCTATGGTCCGCTCGGCCCTGGTCCCCTTTCTGCTCTCCTGCGGCGTCTATGGCCTGCTGGGGGTGCTGTCCCGCCCCGCCGGGGAGGTCATGGATCTGGAGGCCCTGTTCGCCCCCGCCTTTTCTCTCAGTTGGCTGGCCCTGATCCCCGCCCTGGTGATCCTGGCCCTGTCCCTGATGCAGGTGAACGTGAAAATCGCCATGTCCGCCAGCATCCTCTCCGCCCTGCCCGTCTGCCTGCTGGTGCAGCACGCCCCGATTGCTGACCTGCCACGGCTGCTGTTCTTTGGCTATCGGGCGGCGGACAGCCAGCTTGGAGCCATGCTCAACGGCGGCGGCATCTGGTCCATGGCCCGGGTCACCGCCATCGTGTGCCTGTCCTCCTCCTACTCGGGCATCTTTCAGCAGACGGGCCTGCTGGACCACGTGAAGGCCGCCATTGGCCGCCTGGCCCGCCGTGCGGGTCCCTACGCCGCCATCCTGGCCGCCTCCATCCCCGCGTCTATGGTGGCCTGCAACCAGACCCTGTCCATTCTCCTCACCCACCAGCTGTGCGACCAGACCCAGGAGGACCGGGAGCAGCTGGCCCTGGACCTGGAGGATGCGGTGGTCGTCGTGGCCCCCCTGGTCCCCTGGTCCATCGCCGGGGGCGTCCCCCTGGCCTCCATCGCCGCCCCCACTGCCTCCATCTTCTTCGCCTGCTATCTCTATCTGTTGCCCCTGTGGCGGCTGTCAGGGTCGCTGCTCCGGCGAAGCGCACACAAGTGAACCGTTTCCCCTCTCCCGACTGCCAAGAGCAGCCGGGAGATTTTTTTCGGAAATTTTAAAATTTCCCTTGACTTTTGCGGTTCTCTGCGTTAAACTTCAACGCAGCAAAGTAACAAACTGTGTGTGAGAGGAATGATCCCAATGGTTATCAAGATCACCCTGCTGTTGGTGTTCTTCGCCGTGATGGTGGGCATCGGCCTTTACTGCCGGAGACACGCCACCAACGTCAGCGGCTTTGTGCTGGGCGGGCGCTCGGTTGGCCCGTGGCTCACCGCCTTCGCCTACGGCACGTCTTATTTTTCCGCCGTGGTCTTTGTGGGCTATGCCGGACAGTTCGGCTGGAAATATGGCATCGCCGCCACCTGGGCGGGCATCGGCAACGCCCTGCTGGGCTCCCTGCTGGCCTGGGCCGTGCTGGGCCGCCGCACCCGCATCATGTCCCAGCATCTGGACAGCGCCACCATGCCCGAGTTCTTCGGCAAGCGCTTTGGCAGCAAGTCGCTGAAGATCGCCGCCTCGGTCATCATCTTCATCTTCCTGATCCCCTACACCGCCAGCCTGTACAACGGCCTGAGCCGCCTGTTCGGCATGGCCTTTAACATCGACTACTCCGTGTGCGTCATCGTCATGGCGGTGCTCACCGGCGTGTATGTCATCGCCGGGGGCTATATGGCCACCGCCATCAACGACTTTATCCAGGGCATCATCATGATCTTCGGCATCTGCGCCGTCATCGCCGCCGTGCTCCACAGCCAGGGCGGGTTCATGGCCGCGCTGGAGGGCCTGGCCCAGATCCAAGACCCGGAGGTGTCCCAGGCCCCCGGCGTGTTCGCCTCCTTCTTCGGCCCCGACCCCCCGAACCTGCTGGGCGTGGTGCTGCTCACCTCCCTGGGCACCTGGGGCCTGCCCCAGATGGTCCAGAAGTTCTATGCCATCAAGGACGAGAAGGCCATCGACACCGGCATGGTGATTTCCACCGTGTTTGCCGTGTTCGTCTCCGGCGGGTGCTATTTCCTGGGCGGCTTTGGCCGGCTGTTCTCTGACAAGGTGGACCTGGCCGCCGGCGGCTATGACTCCATCATCCCAACCATGCTCTCCGGTCTGCCCGATCTGCTCATCGCCGTGGTGGTGATCCTGGTGCTGTCCGCCTCTATGTCCACCCTGTCCTCCCTGGTGCTGGCCTCCAGCTCCACCCTGACCCTGGACTTTTTGAAGGACAACATCATCAAGGACATGAGCGAGAAGCGCCAGGTGTTCATCATGCGCTGCCTCATCGTGGTGTTCATCGCCATCTCCGTGGTCATCGCCCTGGTGCAGTACCACTCCAACGTCACCTTCATCGCCCAGCTCATGGGCGTCAGCTGGGGCGCGCTGGCGGGCGCTTTCCTGGCCCCCTTCCTGTTCGGTCTGTACTGGAAGCGGGCGTCTAAGGCCGCCTGCTGGGTCAGCTTCATTTTCTCCACCGTGGTGATGATCGCCAACATCTTCGTCCGCTCCTCCTTCCCCGCCCTGCTCCGCTCCCCCATCAACGCGGGCGCGTTCTGCATGATCGCCGGGCTGATTTTGGTCCCTGTGGTCTCTCTGCTCACCCCCGCCCCGGACAAAAAGCTGGTGGACGACGCCTTCTCCTGCTACGACGAAAAGGTGCTGGTCCGGCAGACCCAGGCCCTGGGGGACCGGCTGTAACGCTTCTCTTTTCTCTTCTCTCTTTTCAAAGGCAAAGACCTGTGGTATGCTTCAACCAGCACCCACAGGTCTTGCGCCTTTTTCCTGAACCATCCGGGGCGGATCGCCCCATACAGAAAGGACCCTTTTCATGATCGTCGACATCCACACCCACACCTTCCCCCAGGCCATCGCCGCCGCCACCATTGAAAAGCTGGCGGCCATGAGCCACCTGACCCCCTTCACCCACGGCTCCAATGCCGAGCTGGCCGCCTCTATGGCCCAGGCGGGGGTGGACCGGTCCATCGTCCTGCCGGTGGCCACCAATCCCGCCAAGGTCAGCCACATCAACGACGCCGCCGCCAAAGTAAACGAGGACTACGCCCAGACAGGCATCTTCTCCTTCGGCGGGATGCACCCCGACGCCCCCAACTGGAAGGAGGAGCTCTCCCGGGTGGAGCGCCTGGGGATGAAGGGCATCAAGCTCCACCCCATCTATCAGGGGGTGGATTTAGACGACCCCCGGTTCCTGCGCATCCTGGACCGGTGCGGCGAGCTGGGGCTGGTGGTGCTGGTCCACGCGGGGCTGGACGTGGGTATCCCCGGCAAGGTCCACGCCTCCCCGGAGATGAGCCTGAACGCCCTGCGCCAGGTGGGGCCGGTAAAGCTGATCCTGGCCCACATGGGGGGCTGGCGGAACTGGGACCAGGTGGAGCAGCTGCTGCCCCACACCTCCGTCTGCCTGGACACCTCCTTCTCCCTGGGGGACATGAACCCGGCCCCCGACGGCTTCTATCGCCCGGAGGAGCTGCACATGATGGGTCGGGCGCAGTTCACCCGCATGGTGGGCCTGTTCGGCCCGGAGCGCATCTTCTTCGGCACCGACTGCCCTTGGGGCAGCCAGAAGGAGAGCCTGGACCGCATCCGCGCCCTGCCCCTGTCCCAGGATTCCCTGGACGCGATCTTAGGCGGCAACGCCCAGCGGCTGCTGACGCTGGACTGATCTGCATCCACTATTCCAAATTCACATATTTTCACTCAACAGAGTGAATGAAAGTGAATTTTCACTCTGCCAGGTGAAAAAAGTGAAAATTGGGTATAAAGGATTGGAGCCTGTGGCTGTTTCAGCGACAGACTCCGATTTTTCTTACTTATTTCCCCCGCTCATTCGGAAAGCTGACCCGGATGGTCGTGCCCTTGCCCAGGGTGCTGTCCAGGTCGATGCGGGCGTCGTGGAGGGCGGCGGCGTGTTTGACGATGGACAGCCCCAGGCCGGTGCCGCCGATCTGGCGGGAGTGGCTCTTGTCCACCCGATAGAACCGCTCGAACACCCGGTCCCGGTCCTGGTCGGGGATGCCGATGCCCGTGTCCTGTACGGTCAGGACGGTCTCGTGCTCCCCTGGCTCCACCGAGATGGTCACCGAGCCCCCGGCGCGGTTATACTTCACCGCGTTGTCGCACAGGTTGAAGACCATCTCGTCCAGCACGGCGGGGACGCCGGTGATTTGGGCCGGGCTGCCCTTTACCTCCATGGCCACCTCCGCCCGCCGGGCCACCGGCTCCAGGCGGCGGGCCGTCTGGCGGGCCAGCTCCAGCAGGTCCACCGGCTCCATCTTCAGCCCGTCGCCCCCCTCGTCCAGGCGGGACAGGTGGATGATGTCCTCCACCAGGGCGATGAGCCGCTGGCTCTCCCGGTAGATGTCACTGGCAAAGCCGTTGATATCCTCGGGCTTGACGATACCGTCTTTGATGATCTCCGCCATGCCGGAGATGGCGGTGAGGGGGGTCTTCAGCTCGTGGGAGACGTTGGCGGTAAACTCCCGCCGCAGCCGCTCCCCCTGCTCCTGGGCGGTGATGTCCACCAGCACCAGCACTGCGCCCTCCACTTGGGTCTCGTGGAACACCGGGTCGGCCAGCAGCTGGACACACCGCTCTCCCCGCTCCAGGCGGCCCTGGGCCCGCTGACCGGCCAGGGCCCGCTCCACCACCGTGCGGAAGGCATCGCTGCGGTCCAGGGTGAGGACGCTGGCCTGCTCGGCGGGGCTGACCGCCCCCAGCAGGTGCAGGGCCCCGGAGTTATAGGACAGGATGCGCCCCTTGGCGTTCAGCAGCACCACCCCCTCGGACATGTTCTCCGCCAGGGTGGCAAACTCCCGCTGCTGTTGGCGCATGGTGTCCATCTGACAGCGGATGGTGTCGTTCTGGCGGCGGATCTTGGTGATGAGGGGTGCCAGCTCGTCATAGCTCCGGCACTGCTCCGGCTCTTCCAAATCCAGGTCCAGAATGGGGCGGATGATGCCCTTGGCCAGCCGGGAGGCCAGCACCGCCGCCAGGATCATGGCCAGCACCAGAATGATCAGCAGGGGCTGGATCATAGAGGCCAGCAGCACGATCACCGTGGACTGGTCGCTGGCCAGGCGGATCACTGTGCCGTCGCTTAAGCGGCGGGCGGCGTAATAGGTCCGGCGGGACAGGGTGGACGACTCCCGCTGGGCCGTGCCCTGGCTGGCCAGCATGGCCTGGCGGATCTCCGCCCGGTCGGCGTGGTTCTCCATCTGGGCGGGGTCTGCCCGGTTGTCATACAGCACGGTGCCGTCCTTGTCCACCCAGGTCACCCGGCTGGACACATTCAGCGTGTCTAAGTAGTCCCGGCCCGTGGTCTCCACGCCCTGGGCCACCATGGCCGCCTCGGTGGCCAGTTCCCGGGTGAGCTGGTCGCCGAAATACTGGTACAGCATCCCCATGAACAGGGCCACCGACAGCAGAAACACGGCAAGTCCCACCGTCATGGCGTTTTTAAAAATTTTCGCAGCCATTGATCTGTTGCTCCATTCTGCCCAGAGCCGCGTTTTTCTCAGCCCTCGGCGATCTTATAGCCCACGCCCCGCACCGTTTCGATGCAGCCGCCGGACTCCCCCAGCTTCTGGCGCAGGGTGCGGATATGGACGTCCACGGTGCGGCTTGCCCCGTCGAACTCATAGCCCCAGATGGTGTTCAGCAGCTGGTCCCGGGTGAACACGGTCCCCCGGTGCTCCAGCAGCAGGCACAAAAGCTGAAACTCTTTCAGCGTCAGGGCCACGTCCCGCTCCCCGTCCCGGACGATGTGGCGGGCCGGGTCTACATACAGCCCGCCCAGGCGATACACCGGCTCCTGCTCCTCCCGCCCCCCGGCGTGGCGCAGGGCGGTACGGATGCGTGCCATCAGCTCCATCATGCCAAAGGGCTTGGCGATGTAGTCGTCCGCCCCCTGGTCCAGGCCCAGCACCTTGTCATATTCGGTGCTCTTGGCGGTGAGCATCAGCACCGGGGTCCGGCGGGTGGCCGGGTCGGCCCGCAGCTTTTTCAGCACCTGCAGGCCGTCCTCCTCGGGCAGCATGATGTCCAGCAGCACCAGCTCCGGCTTTTCCAGGGCCAGGGCGCTCCAGAACTGGGACGGGCGGTCAAAGCCCCGGGCCTCCATGCCCTGGCTGTTCAGCGTGTACACCACCAGCTTTTGAATGCTGGCGTCATCCTCCAGAACGTAGATCATATCCGTTCAAAACTCCTGTCAAAAAGCGCTTTCAGTCATCCTCATACTGACCGGTGAGGGCATACTCCACCCACTGGGCGATGTTGCAGGCGTGGTCCCCGATGCGCTCGTAATACTTGGCGATCATCAGCATGTCCAGACAGGCGGCGGCGTCCTCCCCCCGGCCGATCATGGCCACCAGCTGCTCCCGCATGTTCAGGAACAGGCTGTCCACCTTGTCATCCCGGGCGATGACCTGATGGGCCAGGTCCAGATCCTGCCGGACGAAGGCGTCCACGCTGTCCGTCACCATGCTGATGGCGGTGCGGGCCATGTCCCCCATGGGGGTCTCGTCCGCCAGCTTGCCGGCCTGGACGTCCCGGGCGATTTCTGCGATGTCTGCGGCCTGGTCGCCGATGCGCTCCATGTCCGAGATCATGCGCATGGCCGCCGAGATGGTCCGCAGGTCACGGGCCACCGGCTGCTGCCGCAGCAGAAGCTGCATACATAGGCCCTCGATGTCCCGCTGCTGCTGGTCGATCTGCTGCTCCAGCTGTCCGGCCCGCTCCCCCAGCCGCCGGTCCCCGGTGAAATAGGACTTGGCCGCGTCGGAGATGGCCTCCTCGCACAGGGCGCCCATGGTGATCAGCGCCTCGCTGAGCTGCTGCAATTGTTCGTGAAAACGGTCTCTCATGGTTATCCGAACCTCCCCGTGATGTAATCCTCGGTGCGCTTGTCCCGGGGCATGGAGAATACCTGTTCCGTCTTGCCGAACTCCACCAGCTCGCCCAGCAGGAAAAACGCCGTGTTGTCAGAGATACGGGCCGCCTGCTGCATGTTGTGGGTCACCATGACGATAGTATAATCTTTTTTCAGCTCGGCGGCAAGGTCCTCGATCTTAGACGTGGAGATGGGGTCCAGGGCGGAGGTGGACTCGTCCATCAGCAGCACGTCGGGCTTGACGGCCAGGGCACGGGCGATGCACAGCCGCTGCTGCTGGCCGCCGGACAGACCCAGGGCGGACTTTTTCAGCCGGTCCTTCACCTCGTCCCAGATGGCCGCCCCCCGCAGGGACTCCTCCACGATCTCGTCCAGCTTTACCTTGCTGCGGACGCCGTGGGTCCGGGGGCCGTAGGCCACGTTGTCATAGATGGACATGGGGAAGGGGTTGGCCTTTTGGAACACCATGCCGATGTGCTTGCGCAGGTCGGTCACGTCCTGGTCCGGGGCATAGACCTCCTGGCCTCGATAGGTCAGGGAGCCGTCGATCTTCACGATGGGGATCAGGTCATTCATCCGGTTCAGGGTGCGCAGAAAGGTGGACTTGCCGCAGCCGGAGGGGCCGATCAGGGCTGTGATCTCGTTGGCGGGAATGTCGATGTTGATATTCTTCAGCGCGTGATTTTCCCCGTAGTACAGGTTCAGGTCACGGGCGGAGAGGATGGCGTTTTCCATACATTAAAACTCCTCGTTCAATTTTTCTGTCTCAGCTTTTTGCCCGCAGCCTTGGCCGCCAGATTGATGGCGAAGGTGAGCACCAGCAGCACCACCGCCACGGCAAAGGCGGGGTCCATCATGGCCCGCTCCTTGGCAAAGACGTACAGCTGCACCGTCAGGGTGGCACCGGAGCTGTGGAGGAACTTGTCGGGGCTGGCGAAGAAGTCGTTCATGGCGTTGCCCATGCCGCCCACATACAGCAGCACGGCGGACTCGCCCACGATGCGGCCCACGGCCAGGATGCAGCCGGTGACGATGCCGTCGATGGAGCTGGGCAGCACCACCGTGCGGATCATGTGCCACTTGCCGCTGCCCAGACCCAGGGCCCCCTCCCGATAGGACTGGGGCACCGTCTTCAGGGATTCTTGCGTGGTGCGGATGATGGTGGGCAGGTTCATCATGGCCAGAGCCAGGCTGGCCGCCAGCAGGGAGTATCCCAGGCCCAGCGTCTTGCAGAAGGCCAGATAGCCCACCAGGGCATACAGGATGGAGGGGATACCGGACAGGGTCTCGGCAGCAAACTCGATGGCAGAGACCAGCTTGTGGTTGGTGGCGTATTCGGTGAGGTACACCGCCGCCCCCACGCCCAGGGGAAGGGCGATGCACAATGTCACGCACACCACATACAGGGTGTTGCAGATGGCGGGCAGGATGCCCAGGGTGCCCTTGAGCACCGACTCGGACGAGGTGAGGAACTGCCAGCTCAGCTGGGGGATGCCCCGCCACAGAATATAGCCCATGAGAAACACCAGCAGGGCGCAGGTGATCCCGGCGCTCAGCCACAGCAGGCTCCGCATCCCCCGGTCATAAACCCGTCGGCGCAGGCAGACGGCCCGGGCCGTCTGCTCCCGCTCCAACACGGCGGACTTGTTTGCCGCCACATAGTTGACGCTTTCCATGCTCCTCACTCCTTCTCCCGCTTCAATACCAGATTCAAAAACACGTTGATCATCATAATGAACAGAAACAGCACCAGTCCGATGGAGAACAGGGCCATCTTCTGCAGGGACCCGTCGGCGGCATAGGACATCTCGCTGGCCACGGCGGTGGTCAGGAACTTCACGCTCTTGAACAGGCCTGGCATATTGGCCGCGTTGCCCGCCACCATCATGATGGCCATGGCCTCGCCGATGGCCCGGCCCACGCCCAGCACCACCGCTGCGGCGATGCCGCTTTTGGCCGCCGGGGCGCTCACCCGGAAATAGGTCTCCATCTCTGTGGCCCCCAGGGCCAGACTGGCCTCCTCATACTCCCTGGGCACCGCCCGCAGGGCGGTCTCGCTCACCGAGATGATGGAGGGCAGGATCATCACCGCCAGCACCAGGATGGCGGCCAGCAGGGTATCGCCCGCCTTCAGGTGGAACAGGCCCCGGATGCCGGGCAGCAGCACCACCATGCCCACCATGCCATAGACCACCGAGGGGATGCCCGCCAGCAGGTCCACCGCCGGACGGACCACCGCCGCCAGCTTGGGGGGCGCGGCCTTGGCCAGGAACATGGCCGTCATAAATCCCACGGGCACGCCGATGAGGATGGCCCCGGCGGTGCCGTAGATGGAGGTGAGGATAAAGGGCAGGATGCCATATTGGGGGTCGGTCTTGTTGGCGGAGTCCCAAGTGGTGCCCAGCAGGAAGTTGCCCAGGCCCACCTTTTGGATGGCGGGCAGGCCGGAGACCACCAGATACACGGTGATGACCAACACAAAGGCCACCGCCACCGCCCCGCACAGGAAGAACAGCAGCTGCATGGCGTTCTCCAGGGGGTCTAATTTTCGGGTTCGCTTCACGGCGAAGTCCACCTTTCTCTCATTCATTTCTTTCGCTCAGACACAGGGGAACACGCGGGACGTTCCCGCCCTGCGTGTTCCTCCTGAAAATTTCGTTTACTGCTTACTTGGCGGGGGGCACGGCACCGGCCTGGGCGATCAGGCTGGCGGCGTCAGCGCTCATGGCAAAGTCCAGGAAAGCCTGGGCCGCGTCGCTCAGCTGGGTGCCGTCCTTGGTGATCATCACGAAGGGGCGCTGGATCTCATAAGTACCGTCCTGCACGGTGGCCTCGCTGCATTCCACACCATTGACCTTCACGGCCTTCACGTTGTCGCCCACAGCGGACAGGGATGCATAGCCGATGGCGCTGGGGTTGCTGGCCACGTTGCCGATGACGTCGCCGGTGGAGGAGTACTCGTTCAGGTACTTGCAGGCGTCTTCCACGCCCACCAGCTCCTCAAAGGCGCCCCGGGTGCCGGAACCGGCCTCACGGCCATAGACGGCGATCTCTTCGTCAGCGCCGCCCAGGTCCTTCCAGTTGGTGATCTCGCCCTTGAAGATCTGAGCGATCTGGTCCACGGTCAGGTCGTCCACGGCATTGTCGGGGTTGACCACGATGGCCACGCCGTCCAGAGCCACGATGTTGGCCTGAGCGCCCTTCTCCTCCTCCTCGCTCTTCAGGGCGCGGGAGGCAAGGCCTAAATCGGCGGTGCCGTCGATGGCGGAGGTCACGCCCGCGCCGGAACCGGAACCGGTGTAGTTCACGGTGACGTTGGGCTGCTGCTCCTGAAAGGCCTCGATGAGCACCTGCATCACCTTCTCCATGGAGGTGGAGCCGTTGGTGTTCACCACACCGCTGAGCTGCTGGGTCTGGCTGGTCTGGCTGCCCTGGGTGTCGGCGCTGTTGGTATCGTTATTGGTGTTGTTGCTGTTTCCGCCGCAGCCGGTGAGCATGGACAGGGCCATGGCGGCGGCCAGGGCAAGACTAAATAACTTTTTCATGGTGATTCTCCTTACTTTTTTCCGGCGGCTCCATGGCCGCCTGTGTTTTTTTCTTTCGGTTTTCACCTTACAGGCCACAGTATATCGGCCCATTGTAAAATGCGAAACAGCCACTATGTTAAGCCTTTGTAAAATGTAAAAAGAACAAGAAAACTGCCGCCCTGTGACAGGGCGGCAGAGAAAAAGAGCGTATTTTCGTAATACAGTTTGAGATATTTCATTTTAATTGTACGTTTTGTAGCGAAAAGCCTTCCCCTGGGGGAAGGTGGCACGGCAAAGCCGTGACGGATGAGGGGTACCACGGGGGTGCATCCGTTTTCGGCGGGCGGACACAGAGGTCCGCCCCTACCCGTGTTTTGTTATCTTCCCAGATCCTCCCGCCCAAACTCCCGGCGGAAATACTGGACAAATATCCCCGCCGAGATGGCGAAGGAGACCACATCGGCCAGGGTCTGGGTCCACTCCAGGCCGGTGAGACCGAAGCGCCAGCAGAGAATATAGACCAGGGGAATCATCACCCCGTTGCGGCACACAGCCAGAATGGTCGCCCGGAAGGCCTTGCCCACCGACTGAAAATACATGTTAGCAAAGACGCACACCGCCAGCAGGGGTAGGCTGAAGCACTGGGCGCGAAAGGCCCGGGTGCCGATGGCGATGACCTGGGGGTCGCTGCGGCGGAACTCGGTGACGATGGCCGGGGCGAAGATATAGCCCGCCACCGCCGCCACGATCAAAAAGGCGGTACACACCTGGATGGAGAAAACCAGGGCCCGCTTCACCCGGTCCAGCCTGCCCGCCCCAAAGTTAAAGCCCAGCACCGGCTGAAAGCCCTGGCCAAAGCCGATGACCACCGACTGCACCGTGACGAACACTTTACTGACGATGGACATGGCGGCCACCGCCGCGTCGCCATACAGCCGGGCGTTGAAATTCAGGGCCATGGTGGACACCCCCACCACCCCCTGGCGGAAGAAGGAGGGCATCCCCTGCTTGAAGATGGTGGCGTACACCCCCGGCTTGCGGGAGATATCCCGCACCCGCACCCGCAGGGAGCCCATGCCCCTGAAAAAGAAGGAGGCCAGAATGGCCAGGCTGACGCACTGGCTGAGCAGGGTGGCCGCTCCCGCTCCGCCGATGCCCATGTTCAGGCCGAAGATGAACAGGGGGTCCAGCAGAATGTTCAGCACCCCGCCGGTGGCTAGGCCAATCACCGCCAGGTTGGCCAGCCCCTGCCACCGCAGCAGGTTGTTCAGGGTAAAGGCCAGCACCATCACAGGCGCTCCCACCAGGATGTATCCGGCGTACTCCCGGGCATAGGGGTAGATGGTCTGGGTGCTGCCCAATGCCCAGATCAGCCCGTCCAGACGGCACAGGCCCAGCAGGGACAGCAGCAGCCCCAATACCAGCGCCAGAAAGACGGCGGTGGAGGCAAAGGTGTTGGCCTCCTCTCCCCGCTCCTTCCCCAGCAGCCGGGAGGCGGTGGACCCGGCCCCCATGCCCACCGTAAAGCCCACCGCCTGGATGATGGCCATGATGGAGAACACGATGCCCACCGCGCCGGAGGCGCTGGTGTTGATCTGAGAGACAAAATAGGTGTCCGCCATGTTATAGATGGACGTGACCAGCATACTGACGATGGTGGGCAGGGCCAGGGAGCAGACCAGGGGCGGGATGGGCGCTTCCAGCATCCTGCGCCGCTGGGCGGCGGGGTCCTTCTTTCGGGCATGAACGGCGTGGGCCACGGGGGTTCCTTCTTTCTTTATGCCTGCTCGGGGGCCTTTTCTTTGGCCGCCTCCCTCGCCTTCATGGGCGGGTCCAGGCGCATGACGTCTACGTTCTCGGTGATGCTCTCGATGATGCCGGAGGAGACATACTGCTTGGCCTGACGGACGGCGTTTTTGATGGCGTAGGCATCGGAGGAGCCGTGGGCCTTGATGACGGGCTTGGAGATGCCCACCAGGGCGGTGCCCCCCACCTCGCCGGAGCTGAGCAGCTTTTTCATCTGCTTCAGCCCGCCGGACACCAGCACGGCGGCCAGCTTGGTCAGCAGATTCTTGGTGAACACGCCCTTCAGCTCCCGCACCAGGTAAAGGCCGGTGCCCTCCATGGTCTTCAGGAAGATGTTGCCGGAGTAGCCGTCGCACACGATGACATCCACCGCGCCCTCCACGGCCTCCCGAGCCTCCACATTGCCCACAAAGTTGATGCGGCCCGCCTTGCCCGCCTCCACCAGCATGGGATAGACGGCGGTCTGGAGACTGGTGCCCTTAGAGGGCTCCACCCCGATGTTCAGCAGGCCCACCCGGGGCTCCGGGCGGCCCAGGACGTGCTCGGCGTAGTAGGAGCCCATATAGGCAAACTGCAGCAGATACTCCGGGGGACACTCGGCGTTGGCCCCGCAGTCGATAAGCACTGCGCCGCCGTTGCCTGTGGGCACCACGGGGGCCAGGGCGGCCCGTCGGATACCCCGGATGCGCTTGACCACCAGGGTGGCCCCGGACAGCAGGGCACCGGTGGACCCGGCGGAGACGAAGGCATCCCCCTCCCCGCTCTTCAGCAGGTTCAGGCCCACGGTGAGGGAGGAGTCCTTCTTCTCCCGAAAGGCGGTGGCCGGGTTGTCGCACATCTCCACCACCTCGCTGGCGTGGGCGATCTCCACCCCGGCGGGCAGCTCCTTGATGCCGTTGTCCTCCAGGACCTTCAGGATGGTCTCCCCCCGGCCCACCAGAATAACGCCAACGCCATATTCCCGGTTGGCCTCCACCGCGCCCATCACAGGGGCCTGGGGGGCGTTATCTCCGCCCATGGCGTCTACAATGATCTTCATATCCATCCCGTCCTTTCACTCAGCCCAGGTCCAGCTCGGCCAACTTCTCCAGCGCCCGCTTGGAGATCTCGGCGTTTTTGTTCCGCTTGCCCTTCACCCGATAGCCCAGCTGGGGGATCAGGCCGAAATTCACGTTCATGGGCTGGAAGTTCACCACGCTGGGGTCGCTGACATACAGGGCCATGGCCCCCATGGCCGTCTCCCGGGGGAAGTTGATGGGGGGCTTGCCCTCCAGGCGGCGTGAGAGCTCCATGGCCGTCAGGCAGCCGGAGGCGGTGGACTCCACATAGCCCTCCACGCCGGTGATCTGGCCGGAGAACATCAGCCGCTCCTGGCCCTTCACCCGGTAATACCGGTCCAGCAGCCGGGGGGAGTCCAGGAAGGTATTGCGGTGCATCACGCCATATCGAATGTACTCGGCATTTTTCAGGGCGGGGATCATGGAGAACACCCGCTTCTGCTCCGGCCAGCGCAGGTGGGTCTGAAAGCCCACGATGTTATAGATGGAACCCTGAGCGTTGTCCTTGCGCAGCTGCACCACGGCATAGGGCTCCTCCCCCGTCTTGGGGTCCTTCAGGCCCACGGGCTTTAGGGGGCCATAGCGCAGGGTGTCCAGGCCCCGGCGGGCCATGACCTCCACGGGCATGCAGCCCTCGAACACGCCAGAGTCCTCAAAGCCGTGGACCTCTGCCTCCTGGGCGTGGGTCAGCTCCTGCCAGAAGGCCTCGTACTCCTCCTTCGTCATGGGGCAGTTGATATAGTCCGGCGTGCCCCGGTCATAGCGGGAGGCAAACCAGGCGCTGTCCATGTCCACGCTCTCGAAGGTGACCAGAGGGGCGGCGGCGTCGAAGAAGTTGAGGTATTTGCTGTCGGGGAACAGTCCGGCGATGGCCTGGGACAGGTCCTCCGAGGTCAGCGGCCCGGTGGCGAAGATCACGTTGCCCTCGGGGGGGATCTCCGTCACCTCCCCCTCCACCACGGTGATGTTGGGGTGATTGCGGATTTTCTCTGTGATGGCGGCGGCAAAGGCGTTCCGGTCCACGGCCAGGGCGCCGCCGGCCTCCACCCGGTGCTCGTCGGCGCAGGCCATGATGAGGGAGCTGCAGCGGCGCAGCTCCTCCTTCAGCAGACCCACCGCATTTTCCAGCTGGTCCGAGCGCAGGGAGTTGGAGCACACCAGCTCCCCGAAATATTCCGTGTGATGGGCGGGAGACATCTTCTGGGGCTTCATCTCCCGCAGCTGGACGGGGATGCCCCGCTGGGCCAGCTGCCAGGCGGCCTCGCTGCCCGCCAGTCCCGCGCCGATGACAATAACAGGTTCCATAGCGTTCTCCTTCCGGGGTCTCCCCCTGTGTCAGGTCATTCTTCTGTCTTCTTCGCCGCCGTGGTCTTCTTGGCGGCGGTGGTTTTCTTTGTGGTCGCGGTCTTCTTAGTCGTTGTAGCCTTCTTGGCCGTGGTCGTCTTCTTGGTGGCAGTGGTCTTTTTGGCCGCAGTCGCTTTTTTCGTCGTGGCCGTCTTCTTGGCTGCCGCCGTCTTTTTCGCGGCGGGCTTTTTGGCGGTCTTGGTCTCTTCCGCGCTCTCGGCGGCGGACTCCTCCGTCTTGGCGGCGGCAGGCTTGCGCTGCCAGCCGCCCCGCTTGTCCTCCGGGGTAAAGTTGGAGCAGTTCTCGTTGATGCAGAAGGGCTTCTTGGCCCCCCGGCCCGCCTTTTTGAACATGGTCTGGCCGCACACGGGGCAGTTATCTTTTACGGGCACGTCCCAGGTGCGGAAGTCGCACTTGTTGGCCTCGTCCCGGCTGTTGCACCGCTCGCAGCAGTAGAAGGTATACTGCTTGCCGGTGGTGCGGCTCTTGCCCGTGCGCTTGAGCAGCCGCCCGCCGCACTTGGGGCACTTGCCTGGCATCTCCACCACCATGGGCATGGTGAAGTCACACTCCGGCCAGCCGGGGCAGGCCAGGAACTGGCCGAACCGGCCCATCTTCACCACCAGGTTCCGTCCGCACTGGGGACAGACCTCCTCCGACACCTCGTCGGGGACCTTGATGCGCTCGCCGTCCAGTTCTTTCTCCGCCCGGGTCAGCTCGCTCTCAAAGTCCTGGTAGAAGTCGGACAGGACCTTCTTCCAGTCGGTCTTGCCCTCCTCCACCTCGTCCAGCTTCTCCTCCATCTGGGCGGTAAAGGTGGGGTCCACGATGTCTTCAAACTTATCTTTCATCAGGCCGGTGACCACCTCACCCAGGGGGGTGGGGCGCAGGGCCTTGCCCTCCTTCACCACGTAATAGCGGTTCAGGATGGTGGAGATGGTGGGAGCGTAGGTAGAGGGCCGCCCGATGCCCTTCTCCTCCAGGGCCCGGATGAGGCTGGCCTCAGAGTAGCGGGCGGGGGGCTGGGTGAAGTGCTGGCTCTGGGTCAAACCCTGGCTGTCCAGGGCCTCCCCCTCCTTCAGGTCGGGCAAGGGGGAGGAGCGCTCCTCCTCTTCCTCGTCCTTGCCCTCCTCATACACGGCGGTAAAGCCGGAGAATTTCAGGCTGGAGTGGCTGGCCCGGAAGGTATAGCCGCTGTTCTCCACCTCGATGGACAGGCTGTCGTACACGGCGTTGGCCATCTGACAGGCCAGAAAACGGCTCCAGATCAGCTTATACAGGCGATACTGCTCCCCGGTCAGGTCCTTTTTGATGTCCTCCGGGGTCAGGGTCACATCGGAGGGGCGGATGGCCTCGTGGGCGTCCTGGGCGCTGCCCTTGGTCTTGAAGTGCCGGGTGGCGGGGGGGTAATACTCCGGGCCATACCGGTGGTGGATAAAGTCTTTCGCGGCGGCCAGGGCCTCCTCGGACAGTCGGAGCGAGTCGGTACGCATATAGGTGATGAGACCCACCGCGCCCTCGCCGGAGATGTCAATGCCCTCATACAGCTGCTGGGCGATGGACATGGTGCGGGCGGGGGTCATGTTCAGCTTGCGGGAGGCCTCCTGCTGTAAAGTGGAGGTGGTAAACGGAGGGGCGGGCTGGCGGTTCTTCTCCTGCCGCTTCACGCGAGAGACGGAGAACTGTCCCTTCTCCACCGCGTCCACCACGGCCTGGGCCTCGTCGGCGGAATGCAGCTCCATCTTCTTCTCCCGGCCATAGAACTGGGCCTTAAAGCTGCCCAGGTTGGGGGCCACGCGGGCCAGGGCGGCCTCTACCGTCCAATACTCCTGGGGCTGAAAGGCGCGGATCTCCTCCTCCCGCTCCACCACCAGGCGGGTGGCCACCGACTGCACCCGTCCGGCGGACAGGCCCCGGCGGATCTTCCGCCACAGCAGGGGGGAGAGCTGATAGCCCACGATGCGGTCCAGAATGCGCCGGGCCTGCTGGGCGTTGACCAGGTCCTGGTCGATAGCCCGGGGGGCGGCGATGGAGTCGTTGACCACCTTTTTGGTGATCTCGTTAAAGGTCACCCGATAGGTCTTGTCGTCCGGGATGCCCAGCAGCTCCTTCAAGTGCCAGGAGATGGCCTCCCCCTCCCGGTCCGGGTCGGTGGCCAGATAGACGCGGCCGCTCTTTTTGGCCGCCTTCTTCAGGTCGCTGATGACGTCCTCTTTGCCCTTGATGGGCTGATAGTTGGGTTCAAAGTCGCCCTTCTCCAGGTCCACGCCCAGCTTGCTCTTGGGCAGGTCCCGCACGTGGCCCATAGAGGCCTTTACCTCATAGCCCGGTCCCAGGTACTTTCCAATGGTCTTGGCCTTGGACGGGGACTCTACGATCACCAGATCTGTTTTATTCGCCAATTCCCTTCACCTTCCTGTCCGGCGCAAAACTGCCGGAGCTATCTTAAAAAGTCTAAAAAGTCTGTTGTTATCTTGTCTGCGGGGCGTTACTCCTCCAGCTCCACCAGAGCGGAGAAGCGGCGGCCCGGATTTTCGGCCACGGCGGCCTGGATCTGCAGCATGGTCAGGGCCGACAGCACCCGCTTGGCGGGGATCTGGGTCAGCTCCACCAGTTGGTCTGCGGTGCGCTCCCCCTGGCTCAGGGCTGCCAGCAGGGCCAGCTCGTCGTCGGTAAAGCGGCGCTTCTGCTCGCTGCGGGGGACGATCTCCCGCCCGTCTTTGGCCGGGGCAGGCTCCGGCTGGTCGGCGGGAGGATCAGCCTTCTGGGCAGCCTGTTCCCGCGTCTGGGCCTGGACGCTGTCCGCCATCCGTGCCCGGGCGGCCTCCGGGGTCAGGGGGGCGGCCCGACCCAGCTTGTCCGGGAAGCGGCCCCAGTATTCCTCCAGAATGTCCCGGGCGCAGGTGACCAGCTTGGCCCCCTGCTGGATGAGACGGTTGGTCCCCTCGCTCATGGGAGCGTCTAAGGCTCCGGGCACGGCAAACACGTCCCGGTCCTGCTCCACGGCGTGGTTCACCGTGCTCATGGTCCCGCCGAAGGGGCGGCACTCCACCGCCAGCACCCCCAGGCACAGGCCGCTCAAGATCCGGTTGCGCCGGGGGAAGTTCCGCCAGTCGTGGGGCGACCCCGGGGGATATTCCGACACCAGCACCCCCGCCGCGGCCACGTCGTCATAGAGAAAGCGGTTCTGCACGGGATAGGGCACGTTCACGCCCCCGGCCAGCACACAGGCCACCGGGCCGCCGCCCTTCAGCGCGCCCCGCACGGCGCAGGCGTCCAAGCCTTGGGCAATGCCGGACACCACCAGCGCCCCGCCGGAGGCCAGTTCCATGCCGAACTGCTCGGCCCAGCGGCGGCCATAAGCCGTGGGCTCCCGGGCCCCCACCACGGCGATGGCTGCCTCTTCGTCAAAGTGGAGCCGCCTGCCCTTCAGATAGAGCACCGCCGGCGGGTCGGCAATCTGCCGCAGGCGCATGGGATAGTCCGCGTCCTGGATGGTCATCACCCGCACGTCCAGCCGGTCACACTCCCCCAGAATGACCTCCGGGGCATCCATGCTCTTGTCCGCCAGGCTCCGTTCCAGATTAGGGGAGAGCCCCAATTCGGCGATGTCCCCCTGGTCGGCGTAATACACCTGCTCCGGGGTGACGAACCGCTCCAGCAGCTTTAAGGCCCGGACCGAGTCCATTCCCCTGCGGCTGGTGAGCCAAAGCCAATATTTCAGCTCCGCCATAAAAACGCCCCCTTACTAGACCGGATTTTTCTTTACAAATTCATTGCGCTACGGTATGGTTGTATCAAAGCAACTTGTCACAAAAATATCCGAAAAGGAGAGCCGCCTATGAACCGTCCTCACCGCGCCTGGCTGGTCTGCCTGGGCGGGGCGCTGACCCTGCTGTCCACCATTGGGCTGGGGGTCAACGTGTTCGCCGTGTATCAGCCGGAGATCCTCGCCCTGCGGCACTTTACCAACGCCCAGGGCTCCCTCATCACCACCGTCCGCAGTCTGTTCATCCTCGTCGCCCTGCTCACGGTGAACCGGGTGTGCGCCCGGCTGGGGCTGCGGCGGACCATGACGCTGGGGGTGCTCCTCATCGCCCTGTCCTGCTTCTGCTTCGGCGCGGCCCGGGCCTTTTGGCAATACTGCGCAGCCGCCGCCTTCACCGGCCTGGGCTATTGCTACGGGGGGATGGTCCCCCTGTCATTGCTCATTGGCCGGTGGTTCCGGCTCCGCCGGAATCTGGCATTGGGCCTGTCCTCGGCGGGCAGCGGGGTGGCCAGCATCGTGGCCTCCCCCTTGGTGGCCCGGGTCATCACGGGCCAGGGGCTGCGCGCCGCCTTCTGGCTGGAGGGGGCCGCCCTGCTTATTCTGGCCCTGGCCGTGTGGCTGCTGGTGCGGGGGGACCCGGCGGAGGTGGGGCTGGAGCCCCTGGGCGGGGCCGCGCCTGAGACCGACGCTCCCCGCTCCAGCAGTTCTTCCGGTCCCCCGGCCTATCTGGCCGCCATGGCCGCCTGCTTTCTCATCGGCGGCATCGGCGGGCCGGGCTACTCCCACCTGACGGTCCACTATGCCACCCTGGGCTACGCCCCCCTGTTTTTGGCGGGACTGGTGTCCGCCTCCGGGGTGTGCATCTGCCTGGGCAAGGTGCTGTGCGGCCAGATCTATGACCGCTGGGGGTCCCTGGCCGGAGACGGCTATTGCTATCTCACCGTGACGGCGGGGACGCTGCTGTGCTGTCTCCCGGTGCGGGAAAGCCCCCTGGTGCCGGTGCTGGCGGTGGGGCTGTTCTCCCTGGGGCTGCCCATCTCCACCGTATCCCCGTCTGTGTGGGCCGCCGAACTGACGGGACCGGGGGACTTCCCCCGGGCGGTGCAGGCCATCAACCTGGCCTATACCGTGGGAGTCATTCTGTTTGGCCCGGTGCCCGGGCTCCTGGCCGACCGGACGGGCAGCTATGCCCCAGCCTATCTCCTCTTCGCCGCTCTGCTCACCCTGGCCGTCGCGCTGGTGCGCCTGGCCTATGCCAGAAAAAAGCGGCTGACGGTCTAACGCCCCATCTCCCACAAAACCACGGTGGCGGCGGCGGCGGCATTTAACGACTCGCACCTGGCCCGCATGGGGATCTTCAGGGTCTTCTCACACTGGGAGAGCAGCCCGTCGGATATCCCCCGGCCCTCGCTGCCGATGACCACGGCGCAGCGGGACAGGTCGGCCTGGCGCAGGTCCACCGTGTCCTCCCGCAGGGCGGTGGCGTAAAGGGGAAGGCCTTGCTCCCCCAGCCACGGGGCCAGGCCGTCCGCTGCCGTCTCATACACGGGCAGGCGGAAGCAAGCCCCCATGGTGGCCCGCACCGTTTTGGGGTTCCAGGGGTCGGCACAGCCGTTGACCAGGATCAGTCCATCCGCCCCCAGGGCGTCGGCGGTGCGCCAGATGGTGCCCACGTTCCCCGGGTCCTGCACCCCGTCCAGCACCAGATAGCGCTCGCCGGGCAGACGCTCCGGCGGGGCGGTCTCCCCCGTCCGGCACAGGAACAGCGCCCCCTGGGGGCTGTCCATGGGGGAGATGGAGGCCATCACATCCCTGGGCACCTGCACCAGGCGCACCCCATCCGGCAGGTCTGGGATGTCCACGCCCTCGGTCAGCATCACGGTATCCAGCGGGGCGTGCCACTTCAGGGCCTCCTCCAGCAGCTTGACCCCGTCCCCCAGGAACAGACCCTGCTCCCGGCGGTGGGACCGGCTGGCCGTCAGGCGGCGGATCTGGGTCATCAGCGGATTTTTCCGGCTGGTAATATACTCGGCGTTCACGGCCCGACCATCTCCCTACAGTCTCTCTGTTTTCTTGCTTGCCGAAGAAACCGCCCTTGCGGTTTGTTCAGTACGCATTATAATAAAGGTATCCTCCGGCGTTGTCAAGCCGTCCCTTTTCCACTCTCTGCCTGTTTTCCCCCTGAGCATACCACGACCTGGGGCCGAAACGCGGGGAAATTTGTCCTTTTTTCGCCCGCAGAACGGGGTAAAACGGACCTGCTCCCTTGAAAATCGGGGCTGAATATGCTATTTTGGTATTCAAAGACCGCCGTTTTCCGGCAGGTTCTATTTCAATTTGTATTTTTATCTTGAAAAATCTCTATTTGTTATCGAATTTTGGGGCGTCCGCGCCCCCACACAGGAAGGATGGAAGAAACTATGGCAATTCTTGTTCTGGGCGGAGCCGGATACATCGGCTCCCACACCGTACACGAGCTCATCGAGGCCGGACGGGACGTGGTGGTGGCCGACAACCTGCTCACCGGCTTCCGGGCCGCCGTCCACCCCAAGGCCCGCTTCTATCAGGCGGACATCCGGGACCGGGCGGCCATGGACAAGCTGTTCGAGACCGAGCACATCGACGGCGTCATCCACTTCGCCGCCTCCTCTCAGGTGGGCGAGTCTATGAAAGACCCCCTGAAGTATTACGACAACAACCTGTGCGGCACCACCACCCTGCTGCGGTCTATGGTGGCCCACGGGGTGGACAAGATCGTCTTCTCCTCCACCGCCGCCACCTATGGCGAGCCGGAGCGGGTGCCCATTCTGGAGACGGACCGCACCCAGCCCACCAACTGCTATGGCGAGACCAAGCTGGCCATGGAGCACATGATGCGCTGGACCAGCCAGGCCCACGGCCTGCGCTATGTGGCCCTGCGGTACTTCAACGCCTGCGGTGCCCACCCCTCCGGGGCCATTGGCGAGGCCCACGACCCGGAGACCCACCTGATCCCCCTGATCCTCCAGGTCCCCGGGGGCAAGCGGGAGAAGATCTCCATCTTCGGCGACGACTATCCCACCCCCGACGGCACCTGCATCCGGGACTATATCCACGTCACCGATCTGGCCCAGGCCCACATCCTGGCCCTGGACTATCTCCTCTCCGGCGGGGAGAACAACGTGTTCAACCTGGGCAACGGCGTGGGCTTCTCGGTGAAGGAGGTCATCGACGTGGCCCGGGCCGTCACCGGCCACCCCATCCCTGCGGAAGTCTGCCCCCGGCGGGCGGGGGACCCGGCCCAGCTGGTGGCCTCCTCGGACAAGGCCAAGTCCGTCCTTGGCTGGAAGCCTCAGTTTGCCGACCTGAACACCATTGTGGCCACCGCCTGGGCCTGGCACAAGAGCCACCCCAATGGGTATAACCAGTAAGCAAAGCGAGCCGTCCCAAATCGGGGCGGCTCGCTTATTTTTATATTCAGTTGGATAGCTGGAGGTAATCGGCGGAGACATAGCCCCGGGCGGCCTGGCCTGCGGCGTTGCGATACAGGACTTTGCACCAGCCGTTTTCCACGCTCTCCACAATGAGCACGTCCCCGTTGCCCCGCCGGTCCACCACCGGGTTGGTGGTGCCCGGGCCGGAGCGCACGTTCAGGCCCACGTCCGCGTCGAAGACGGTGCCGGTGCGCGGGGCGGGCTGGCAGTCCACGGTGCAGGAGGCGCTCTTCCCGCTCCAGGTGGCGGTGATGGTGGCCTGGACCGTACCGGCGGCGGTGTTCAGGTTGGTCACCGTGCCGTCAGCGGCCACAGCGGCGGCGGAGGAGTCGCAGCTCCAGGCGATGGCCGCCCCGGTCTGGGCGGGGTCCAGAGTGGCGATCAGCGTTCTGCTCTCCCCGGCGTTCAGGGCCAGCCGGCTCACGTCCAGGGTGAGGGAGACCTCCTGGGCGGGGGTATCCGGCGTGTCCGGCTGGTCAGGCGTCACGGGGGTATCCGGGGTGTCGGGGGTCTCCGGCGTGTCCGGCTGGCTGGGCTGGTCGGGGGTCACCGGGTCGGTGGGCACGTCGGTGATGGGGGTATAGGTCATCAGCTTATACAGCAGGGCCGCCATCTCCGCCCGGGTCAGGTTGCCCTTGGGGTCGATGCCCGTGCCCTTGCCGCTGACCACCCCCTGGGCCACCAGGGTGGCGGTGTGGCCCAGGGCATAGTCGGCGATCTGCTCCTTGTCCGAGAAGGCATCCAGCACCGACAGGCCGGCATCCGGGCAGGTCTTGCCCAGCAGGGGCATGGCCTTGCGCAGGATGGTAAAGGCCTGCTCCCGGGTGACGGAGCTGGTGGGGGAATAGCTCCCGTCCCCGGTGCCCGAGGCCAGACCGGCACTCTGGGCCCAGGACAGGGCGGTGTAGTAATAGTCGCTCTGGCTCACGTCGGTAAAGGTACAGCCGGCGGACACGGCGGGGCGGCCCACGGCGTTATACAGCATGAGCATAAAGTCCCCCCGGCGGATCTGATAATCCCGACCGAACTGGTTGGCGGACACGCCGCCCACGATGCCCTTTTCATAGCAGTATTCCACCGCCTCATAGGCCCAGTGGCCCTGGGGCACATCGGCGTGGGTGTCCTTCACCGTCACCTTCACGGTTTTGGTCTGTCCCCCGGCAGAGACGGTGATGGTGCCGCTGCCGCCGCTCTGCCCGGCGGTGAACAGGCCGTTTTCGTCCACCGTGCCGATGTCTCCGGAGACGGAGACAGACACACCCTTCCAGCTGCGCAGGGCGGTGCGGCCCCAGTAGCTGCCGGCAATGGCCATCTGCACGCGCTCCCCGGGCTTCACCGTCATAGAGGTCAGGGCGTTGGAGCTGCCCTTTTTGGACACGGTGAGCACCGTGAGGCTGGAGACGATGTTCAGTTGAGAGGTCCCCGTCGCCCCAAGGCTGTCCGAGGAGAGCTGGAGATGCTCCACGCCGCTCTGGCCCCCGGCGGTGTATACGCCATTGGTGATGGTCCCCAGGCCGCTGCCCGAGGTGATGGAGACATCGCTCACGCCGGAGCTGGTCACGTTCAGCCCCTTGTCCAGGGCCACCGCCCCGGGGAGGGTGAACTCCGAGCCGGTGAGCACGGTCTGCCCCTCCTCCTTCAAGGCCAGACGGGCGGGGACGCCGTCCCCCTTCTCGTCGGCCACCAGCAGCAGATAGGTGGCGCAGCTGCGGGGCCGCCCGTCAGAGGGGATGTTCTTGATGGAGATGGCGCTCTGGCCCGGATACCACACGGAGATGGCGGTGGAACCGCCCCCGTCCAGATTCACCACCCACTGGCAGCCCCGGTCCCGCATCTCCTCGGCCAGGTCCTTCTGGCTCAGGCCCACGGAATAGCTGCTCTGCCGGCCGTCCACGGCGTACACCAGCAGAGTGCCGTCTGCCTTCACGCCCAGGGCGGTGCGGGGGGCCCGGCCATCCTTCATATAGTTCCACTTGCTGCTGTCGGTGAGGGAGCCGTTTTTCACCATGATATCCCCCACGCCCCCGGCCCACTGGGCGCCGGAAAGGGTCTCGTTGTCACAGCTGGCCCGCAGGGTGATCTTGTCCCCCACGGCGAAGGTCTGATAGTTGAACAGATAGCCGGAGGCGTCGTCGGCGGTGAGGACATACTCGTCCTCCCCGATGTCCAGGGGATAGGCGGACTGAAGCATCTCCGTCACTTGAAGGGTCAGGTCGGTGTTCAGGGCCAGCTTGGCCCCCTCGCTGCCGTCCACCAGCTTCATGCGCACATACCAGCCGGAGGTGGAGGTGCGGGTGGACACGGTGGAGAAGTGCCGGTTCATTAAGTACATGCCCCCGGTGGCCGCCCGGACCTTGTTCAGGTGGTGGGGGTGGATCTGGGTGCCGTTGGTCTGGTTGGTCAGGGTCAGCTGGATCTTGGGGTTTTCCACCAGCTCTACCTTGCCGTCGGTGACGGTCATGGCCGCCTCGTTCTCCGGGCTGGACTGATAGTCCCCGTCCTCAATGACGATGCCCATGGGCACGCCGGTGGAGGTGGCGAAAAAGTCGGTGTTGATGGCCCCCAGCACGTGATAGCCCAGGCTCTCCGCCCGGCTGACCGCCTTGTTGATGGTGGCCGCACCGTACACCGTGCCCGCCGACTGCAGCAGGATGGGACGGGCCGCCGCCCCGGGCTCCAGCTCCAGGGAGAAGCTCTCCACCCGGCTGCCGTTGTTGGCCGTCACCGTGTTCTGATAGCTCAGTCCGCTGACCAGCTGTGTGCTGGTCTGTATCTTTTTGTCCCCTGCGGCGGCAAGGGCGCTGGGGATGGACAGCACCACTGCCAGGGCCAGGGCCGTCACCCGCCGCAGCAGGCCGATCTTTGTGCTTGTTTTCATGCTCGCTCCTTTTTGTATCCGGGCGGCGTTTCCGCCCTTTTGCGGTTCCCGGACGCGGTCTGTTCCCGTTCCAAGCCCCCGTGTCCGGGCCGGGAGCCCTGTATTCCCGCACATTATAGCAGGGTTTCCCCGTCTTTTCAACCAAACGCGCGGGAATTTCTCCTGGAATCCTGTGCCGTTCCCCGCAACTGTGAACAAGCTGTGAATGCTCTGCCCCGACAGTTGAAAACGTGCCCGTATTGGTGTACAATAAGTCGATTGCGGCCACTGCCGCCGTCTTTTCAAAACCTCTCCCGAAATCTGAAGGAGGTCGACCCTTGGAGCAACAGTCAAATAACGCGGCCAAAACCATCAGCGTGGTCATGCTGGTCACCCTGCTGGGCAAGGTCATGGGCCTTTACCGGGACCGCCTGCTGGCCATCCACTACAGCGTGGGGGTAGAGGCCAACGCCTTTTTCACCGCCAGCCGCATCCCCCGGGTGTTTTTCGATGCGGTGTTCGCCTCGGCCATCGCCGCATGCTTCATCCCCGTGTTCAGCGAGTTTTTAGAGAAAAAGGGCCGGAAGGAGGCCTTTCGCTTTGCCGGGAACTTTATCACCGTTATGGCCCTGCTCACCGGGGCCCTCACCTTGATCGGGATGCTGTTCCCCCAGGCCCTGGTGGCCCTGTTTGCCGACTATGCCGACCCGGCCACCACCGCCCTGGCCGCCTCCCTCACCCGGGTCATGTTCCCCACGGTGCTCTTCTCCGGGGTGGCCTTCTCCCTGGTGGGCGTTTTACAGGCCCAGGACCGGTTCACCGCCCCGGCGCTGATGTCGGCGGCGTCCAATCTGGTCATCATCATCTATTTTCTCTTCTTTGACCGGACCTTCGGCATCTACGGTCTGGCCGGGGCCTATCTGCTGGGCTGGCTGCTCCAGGGGCTTATCCAGCTGCCCTCTCTCAAGGCCACGGGCTATCGGTTCCGGCCCATGTGCGCCATAGGCAGCGAGGGGATGCGCAAGGTCTTTGCCCTGATGGGCCCGGTGATGGTGTCCACCTGGGTGCAGCCCATCAACCTGGTCATCAACTCCCGCTTCGGCTCCCGGCTGTACGAGGGGGCGGGTGTGTCCGCCATGGAGTATTCCAACAACCTGTATCTGGTCATCGCGGGCACCTTTATCCTGTCCATCACCAACGTGATCTTCCCCCGCCTGTCCCGGCTCACCGCCGGGGGAAATGCGGACGCCTTCCGGGACACCATCCGCCAGACGGTCCACAGCAGTCTCTATTTCGTGCTGCCCATGTCCGCGGGGCTGATGGCCGTCTCCCGGCCCCTCATCTCCTTTTTGTACGGCGGCGGGGAGTTTGACGACTTCGCCGTTGGCATCACCTCCTCCGCTTTGATCTTCCTGTCCCTGGGCATGGCGGGCTATGCCGTGCAGAACATCCTCAGCCGGGCCTATTTCGCCCGGCAGGACGGGAAGACGCCGTTAGTCGCCGGAGGGGTGTCCATTCTGGTGAACATCGCCCTGTGCATGGTGCTCACCGGCCCCTTCCAGGTGGCGGGGCTGGCCTTCTCCTCGGCGGTGTCCTCCACGGTATACGCCCTGCTCCTGCTGCTGCCCATGCAGCGCCGGGGAGAGGGGGTGCTGGACCGGACCATGGGCCTGGACCTGGTGAAGATGCTCCTGGCCGCCGCCGTCACCGGCCTGGCCGCCGCCGGAGTCCTGTCTCTGCTGACTGGGGTCCTGCCCGGGGGCAAGATCGGCGAGCTGCTCAGTCTGGGCGGCTGCGCTCTGGTCGGCCTGATCGTCTATTTTGTGCTGACCCTGGCCCTGGCCGTGCCCGAGGCCAAGCTGGTGGTCTCCCTGGCCCGCGGCAAACACGAGTAAACAAATCCTATCCTGGCGGCCCTTATGCCGCTATCAAAGTGAGGTCGAGTCATGGAACAAGTGAAACAAATCCTGGACGGCAGCTATCTCTGGCGTCTGCTGTCCGTTCTGTGCCTGTGGTGTGGCCGCCAGTGGCAGAATAGCCGGGTGGTGCAGTGGTTCCTCCACCCCGCGGGCTGGGTGGCCGGGGCGTCGGAGGGCAGCGTGTTCTTCCGTCTGTGGTCCTGGGTGCGGGGCGGCCTGTGCTGGCTGTATAAGGCCCTGCACCTGGACAGGCTGTTCTCCGGCAGCGTCTTTCTCCAGACCTGGTTCTGGTGCGCCCTGCCGGTGGTGCTGGCCCCGGTGCTGTGCAAGTTCAGCCCCTCGGTGCTGGTGCTGGGCCTGGCCCTCATCGGCTATGCCAGTCTGCTGCTGGTGCTGGTGCGGGACAAAAACCGCGCCCTGGCCTGGGCCCCCACCAACCGGTATATCGTGCTGTACGCCGCCGTCTATCTGGTGGGCACCCTGTTCTCTGTCAATCTGAAGACCAGTCTGCTGCCCGGCGTGCTGTCGGTGGCCTTTATCCTGTTCGCCCTGGTGCTGTATAACGCCATCACCACCCGCCGCCAGCTAGATACTCTGCTGGCCCTGGTGGTCACGGTGGGGGCGCTGGTGTCCTTCTATGGCATCTTGCAGTATCTCTTCGGCTGGGGCTATCAGTCGGCGGCCTGGGTGGACAGCGACATGTTCTCCTCCATCCGCTTCCGGGTCCCCGCCACCATGGGCAACCCCAACATGATGGGCCAGTATCTGCTGCTGGTCATCCCCATCGCCGGGGCCAAGCTGCTCTCGGCCAAGGACTGGCTGCGGCGGCTTTATTACCTGGCCTGCTGCGGGGTGATGTGCGTGTGCATGATCCTCACCTTCTCTCGCGGCGCCTGGCTGGGCCTGCTGTTTGCCGGGGCGGTGTTCGCCGTGCTGTGGCACCCCCAGCTGATCCTGCTGGCCCCCTTCGCTCTGGTGGGACTGTACTTCGTCCTGCCGGAGACGGTGATCTCCCGCTTCACCAGCATCGGCAACCTGACGGACAACTCCACCTCTTACCGGGTGTACATCTGGATAGGCACCCTGGCCATGCTGAAGGACTATTGGCTGTGCGGCATCGGGCCGGGGGACGGGGCCTTTAACATGGTCTATCCCGCCTACAGCTATAACGGCATCGTGGCCCCCCACGCCCACAACCTGTTTTTGCAGATCGTGTGCGACGCGGGCATCGCCGCCCTGGCGGTGTTCCTGCTGCTGCTGTTTGTCTATTTCCGTATGCTCTGCTCCGCCATGAGCCGGGAGAAGGACCCGGCCAGCCGTCTGCTCCAGATCGCGTTCACCGCCGGAGTGTGCGGCTTTTTGGTCCAGGCCATGACGGACTACTCCTTCTATAACTATCGGGTCATGTTCCTGTTCTGGGCCGTGCTGGCCCTGGGCGCCGCCAGCGCCCGGCGCACGTCCCTGCCGGAAGGGAGGCTTTTCGTATGATCCGCGTGCTGAATATCATCAGCGACACCAACATCGGCGGCGCGGGCCGGGTGATCCTGAATTACCTGCGCTACGCTGACCGGAACAAGTTCGAAACTCTGGTGGCCATTCCCCGGGGCAGTTTGCTCAAGCCCCTGCTGGAGGAGGCCCACGTCACCGTGTACGAGGTGGACGGCATGGCCGACTGCTCCTATGCCAGCGAGGACGTAAAGGCCCTTCAGGCCCTCATCCGCCAGGTGAAGCCCGACCTGGTCCACACCCACGGGGCCCTGTCTGGCCGCATCGCCGCCAAGCGCTGCCGCGTGCCCGTGGTCTACAGCCGGCACTCCGCCTTCCCCGTTCCCGCCAAGCTGAAATATCCCCCGGGCCGTTGGGTGAATAAGCTGCTCAACGAGCACTATGCCGACCACATCATCGCCGTCAGCCCCGCCACCCGGGACAACCTGACCGAGGCTGGCATCTCCCCCAAGAAGATCACCGTGGTCATGAACGGCGTGGCCCCTGTGGCCCCCATCTCTGACGGTGAGAAGGCCGCCCTGCGCCGGTCTCTCGGCCTGGAGCCGGACGTATTCACCTTTGGCATCCTGGCCCGCATTGAGGACTATAAGGGCCACCTGTATCTGGTGTACGCCGCCAAGCTGCTGAAGGACCGGGGCTATTCCAACTTCCGCATTCTGGTGGCCGGCACCGGTGCCTTCGAGGAGGAGGTCACCCGGGCCGTCACCGAGATGGGGGTGGAGGACGTGGTGCAGATGCTGGGCTTCCGCTCGGACGCCGCCGCCCTGCTGAACATCCTGGATGTGCAGCTCAACGCCTCCTACGGCACCGAGGCCACCAGCATGGCCCTGCTGGAGGGCATGAGCTTGGGATTGCCCACCATCGCCAGCGACTATGGCGGCAACCCCTTCGTCATCACCTCCGGGCAGAACGGCCTGCTGTTCCCCAGCAAGGACAGCGCCGCCCTGGCCGATGCCATGGCTGAGCTGATGGATCACCCGGAAGAGGTAGCCATCATGCGGGAAAAGGCCCTGGAGACCTATCAGTCCCGGTTCACCGGAGAGGTATTCGCCCGGAACACCGAACAAATTTATGAGAATGTCCTGAAAGGAGCATCCAAATGAAGGAGCATAACCAATTCCGTCTGCGGCTGAATCTGTTCGACGGCATCGTTCTGGTGCTGGCCCTGGCCGCCGCCGTCTTTCTGCTGTGGCGCTTCACCCGTCCCGCCGCTGTGTCCGGCGACGGGGTGAGCAGCGCCTCTGTGCAGTACACCGTCCGCTTCCAGCGCTGGCCCGCCGGGTCCGCCCAGGCCATCCACCAGGGGGACCAGCTGGCCGACAACATCAAAAATTACGACGTGGGCACCGTGGTCAGCGCCCAGGCCGTCCCCTGCCAGAGTCTGGTCCTGGACCAGGTGAACGGGGAGTATGTCCTGGCCGACGTGGACGGCTATGAGGACGTGCTGGTCACGGTGGAGTCCCCCTGCACTGTGACGGACGAGGCCGTCACCCTGGGCGGCGGCTATGCCCTGCGGGTGGGTGCCACCATGTACCTTCGGGGCGAGGGCTATATGGCCAGCGGCCCCGTTATCGCCATGGAACGGGAGGGTGTGCGCAAATGAAACTGATGGATAAAAACGGACGCCTGTTCGGCAAGATCAGCGTCATCGACGTGGTGGTGGTCCTGGTGGTCCTCGTCATGGCCGCCGCCCTGTATGTGAAGAACACCAGCCTTTCCCACACCAGCACCCGGGTGACCAACACCCCCATCACCTATCAGGTGACGGCATACAACGTCCGGCAGTACGTGGCCGACGCCATTCAGGAGGGCGACCTGCTCTATGACCAGGACTACAGCACCGGCGGCACCCTGGGGGCCATCCAGAGCATCGAGGTCCAGCCCTCCGGCAAGCTCACCGAGCTGTATAACGGCACGGTGGTCAACGCCCCCGCCCAGGACAGCGTGAATCTGGTGCTGACCATCCAGGGCGAGGGTCTCATCAGCGAGGGCCGCTATCAGCTCAACCGCATCTATGACCTGGGCATCAACGCCTCCCGGAATTTCTACACCCCCTATGCCCAGTTCACCGGCACTGTGACTTCCATCGGCTAAGGCCGGAAAGAGAGGTTCCCTATGAAGATTCTCATGGCCACCATGGGCCTGGACATCGGCGGCGCGGAGACCCACATCGTGGAGCTGTCTAAGGAGCTGAAAAGCCGGGGCCACCAGGTGGCGGTGGTGTCCAACGGGGGCGTGTATGTCCCGGAGATCGAGGCCGCGGGCATCCGGCACTACGCCGCCCCTCTGAACCGCCGGTCTGTGGGCAGCATGCTCCAGGCCCAGCGCATCCTGCGCCAGGTCATCGCCCGGGAGAAGCCGGACATCGTCCACGCCCACGCCCGCATCCCCGCCTTTCTGTGCGGGCGGCTGCAAAAGTCCATGGGCTTTGCCTTTGTCACCTCCTGCCACGGGGTGTATCAGGTCAGCGGGGCCCTGCGCCTGCTGTCCAACTGGGGGGAGCGCACCCTGGCCGTGTCCGAGGACATCCGGGACTATCTGGTCCGCCAGTATAACGTCCCCCAGGAGCACATCACCCTGACCATCAACGGCATCGACACGGACAAATTCTCCCCCGCCCTCACCGGGGAGACGGTCCGCCGGGAGTTCGACTTGGGAGACGGCCCCGTCATCGCCCACGTCAGCCGCCTGGACCCGGAGACGGTGTACACCGCCCGGCAGCTGGTGGAGCTGGCCCCCGCCCTGTGCCGGGACTATCCCGGGCTGCACATCCTCATCGTGGGGGGCGGCGGAGCTTTCGAGCCCCTGAAAGCCCAGGCGGAGGAGGTCAACCGCAAATTGGGCCGGCCCTGCGTCATCCTCACCGGCCCCCGCACCGACGTCAACCAGCTGGTGGCCGCCTGCGGCCTGTTCGTGGGCGTGTCCCGGGCGGCGCTGGAGGCCATGGCCGCCTGCAAGCCAGTGGTCCTCTCCGGGGCCCAGGGGCACACCGGCCTGTTTTGCCCAGAGCTTTTAGACAAGGCAGTGGACACCAACTTCTGCTGCCGCACCGACCCTGTGGCCACCCCGGAGCAGCTCCAGGCCGACCTGCTGCGGGCCCTGGCCCTCTCCCCCGACCAGGCAAAAGACCTGGGGGACTATGGCCGCCGGGTGGTGCAGGAGCGCTACTCCGTCCACCGTATGGCCGACGACTGCCTGGCGGTCTACGACCAGGTACGCCGCCCCTTCCACGTGGTGATGAGCGGCTATTACGGCTTCTCCAACGCCGGGGACGACGCCATTCTGGAGGCCATTCAGCAGGCCATCCACGAGGCCAGCGACCACATCTCCGTCACTGCCCTGTCCAACGACCCGGAGCTCACCCGGCGGCAGTATGGTCTGGAGGCCATCCCCCGGTTCCGGGTGTTAAAGGTCTTCTCCGCCCTGCGCCGGTGCGACGCCCTGCTCTCCGGCGGAGGCAGCCTGCTCCAGGACACCACCTCCACCCGCTCTCTGCTCTATTACCTCACTGTCATCCGCTGCGCCCACTGGCTGGGCAAGCCGGTGATGCTGTATGCCAACGGCATCGGCCCGGTGCGCCGCCCGGCCAACCGCCGCCGGGTAAAGCGGGTGGTGGACCAGGCCACCCTGATCACCCTGCGGGACCACAGCTCCGCCCGGGAGCTTCAGGACATGGGCGTCACCCGCACCGACCTCCACGTCACCGCCGACCCGGTGTTCCACCTGTCCCCCGCCTCAGAAGCCCGGGGTGAGGAGCTGCTGGCCGGGGCGGGCGTGACCCCCGGTGAGCCCTTTGTGGCCGTGTCTGTGCGGGACTGGCCGGACACCGGGGACTTCTGCCGCCAGCTGGCCCAGCTGTGTGACCACCTCCACCGGCAATACGGCCTGGCCGTCCTCTTCCTGCTCATGCAGCCCAGCCGGGACCGGGCCACCGCCCAGCAGGTGCAGTCCTTTATGGAGGAGCCCTCCTGTCTGCTGGACGCCCCCTGCACCCCCCGGGAGCTGATGGCCGTGCTGGGCAAGGCCAGGCTGTGTCTGGCCATGCGGCTGCACACTCTGATCTTCGCCGCCCGGATGGCCGTGCCCTCCATGGGTCTGGTGTACGACCCCAAGGTGGACAGCTATCTGAAGGAGCTGGACCTGCCCGCTGCCGGGCGTGTGGACTCCTTCGACGCACAGGAGGCCATCCGCCGGGCCGACGCCCTCATGGCCGACTACCCCGCCGTGCTCTCCCGCCTGAAGGAGAAATCCGCCGCCATGACCCGCGCCGCAGGTGAAAACGAGCGCCTGCTGCTGGAGATGCTGGAGGAGCATCGGAAGCACTGAGTATCAAAGCGTTCCACGACTTATCCGTGGAACGCTTTTGCTTTTTCTGGCACCTGTTCTCTTTTACAAAACCGAAACACCCTCCCGTTTTTTCTTAACACCCGTTTTATCAAATGTTTTCTATAATAGGGTGCGTGGAAAACAAACCCACCTGTGTGTTGTTCGGGAGGTAATTTGACATGGAAAGCAAAGAATATCTGGCTGCAAAACACGAATTTTGGAACTGCATCCGCATGGCCCCCTTCTCTCTGTTTTTCTCGCTGATCTTCGCCTTTAAGGAGTGGTATCCCGAGATGAAGCGCCTGAAGTCCCACGCCTGAGCGCCCTTTTATCTGCGTCCAGAGGCCCCGGGTCTCTCTCCCCCGGGGCCGTTTTCAGCCGCCGCCCTCCTACCGGGGCGGCGGCTTTTTCTGCTCTTTCTTCGCTATTTTCCAAAACGCCCTTGACATTTCCGGGAAGATGGGCTATCATACTTCAATGGTTTAAAGTTTAAAACCAATGAAGTTTCAGGAGCGCTCCCGCTCCTTATAAGAAAGGATCGACGTAAGATGCCTATCACCGATCTGTTAGAGCGCAACAGCAAGCTATATGGCGACGAGATCGCCCTGGTGGAGATCAACCCCGAGGTGCAGGAGGAGCAGCGGGTGACCTGGAAGGAGTATGCCCTGATCCAGCCCACCTCCACCGCCCCCTATCGCCGTGAGATCACCTGGTCCGTCTTTGACGAAAAGGCCAACCGGGTGGCCAACATGCTCCTCAGCCGGGGCATCCGCAAGGGCCAGAAGGTGGCCATCCTGCTGATGAACTGCCTGGAGTGGCTGCCCATCTATTTCGGCATTTTAAAGGCCGGGGCCATCGCCGTGCCCCTGAACTTCCGCTATACCTCCGACGAGATCGACTACTGCCTGAAGCTGGCCGACGTGGACGTGCTGTTCTTCGGGCCGGAGTTTATCGGCCGCATGGAGACCATCGCCCCCAAGCTGTCCAAGCAGATGCTGCTTCTGTTCGTGGGCGAGACCTGCCCCTCCTTTGCCGAGGACTATCACCGGGCCACCGCCAACTGCTCCAGCGTGGCCCCTAAAATTCTCATCGACGACGAGGACGAGGCCGCCATCTACTACTCCTCCGGCACCACCGGCTTCCCCAAGGCCATCCTGCTCAAGCACCGGGCCCTGCTCCAGTCCGCCCGCATGGAGGCCATCCACCACGACACCACCCACGACGACGTGTTCCTGTGCATCCCGCCCCTGTATCACACGGGGGCCAAGATGCACTGGTTCGGCTCGCTGTTCACCGGCAGCAAGGCCGTGCTGCTCAAGGGCAACAGCCCCAAGGCCATCTTCCAGGCCGTGTCCCAGGAGCACTGCACCATCGTGTGGCTTCTGGTGCCCTGGTGTCAGGATATTCTGGCCGCCCTGGACCGGGGCGAGCTGAAGCTGGAGGACTATCAGCTGTCCCAGTGGCGGCTGATGCACATCGGCGCCCAACCCGTGCCCCCCTCCCTCATCAAGCACTGGATGCGCTATTTCCCCCACCACAAGTACGACACCAACTATGGTCTGTCCGAGTCCACCGGCCCGGGCTGCGTCCACCTGGGCACCGACAACATCCACAAGGTGGGCGCCATCGGCGTCCCCGGCTACGGCTGGAAGGTGAAGATCGTGGACGAGCAGAACCAGCCCGTGAAGCAGGGCGACGTGGGTGAGCTGTGCGTAAAGGGCCCCGGCGTGATGGAGTGCTATTACCACGACCCCAAGGCCACCGCCGAGGTGCTCATCGACGGCTGGCTCCACACCGGCGACATGGCCCGCCAGGACGAGGACGGCTTCTATTTCCTGGTGGACCGGAAGAAGGACGTCATCATCTCCGGCGGCGAGAACCTGTACCCCGTGCAGATCGAAGACTTCCTGGCCGCCTGCCCCAAGGTCCACGATGTGGCCGTCATCGGTCTGCCCGACCCCCGTCTGGGCGAGATCGCCGCCGCCATCATCCAGGTGAAGGAGGGCGAGACCTGCACTGAGGAGGAGATCAACCAGTTCTGCATGGACCTGCCCCGGTATAAGCGCCCCCGGAAGATCATCTTTGCCGACGTCCCCCGCAACCCCACCGGCAAGATCGAAAAGCCCAAGCTGCGCCAGAAATACTGCGGCGTCCGCCTGGTGGAGGCCCAGAACAAGGCATAACCGACAACCACAACAGCATATATCCCATGGTCCGCCGAGGTACTTGTGCCTCGGCGGATTTTCTGTTTTCTATTGTGAAACGCCAAAAATATGATATGATGGTGAAAAGAGACTCCAAAGAAAGCGGGGTGAGGGGCCATGCTCCCCCTGATCTTATCCGCTCTGGTCTGCGAGGCGGACCGGGCGCAGTTTTTGGCTCTGTATGAGGAAAATCACGCTGCCATGGAGCGCGCCGCCATGTCCATTCTCCGGGACCAGCAGGACGCGGAGGACGCCATGCAGAACGCCCTATGCCAGATGGCCAAGCATTTTGAAAAAATTTATGAGATCCCCTGTGACAGACTGCCCTTCTGGTGCGTCTGTATAGTAAAGAACGAGGCCATTTCCATCCTGCGGCGGCGGCACAAGGTCCTGCCCCTGGAGGACTGGGCCCAGATAGAAAACCAGCCCGGCCCGGAGGGGGCGGTTAGCTATCGCGCCCTGGTGGACCTGTTCGCCCGGCTGCCCCAGACCTATCGGGCGGCCCTGGAGATGCGCTTTCTGCTGGGCTATAGCAACAAGGAGATCGCCCAGCGGCTCTCCCTGACCCAGACGGCGGTGAACACCCGCATCGCCCGGGGCCGGGAGCTGCTGAAAAAATTAGCCGAGGAGGAGGGGATACACCCATGACAGATCAGGAACTGGACCGGCTCGTGCGCCACGTGCTCATGGACGGCGTGGAGCAGAAATCGGAGCAGCCCTCCGAAGCCGACAACGGGGAGGCCCCCGCCTTTCAGCCCTCCCCCCGGTATCAGCGGCAGATAACCGCCATGAAGCGGGACCCCTGGGCCTGGGCCAAGAAAAAGCAGCGCCCCGCCTGGAAGAAGTATGCCCAAACCGCCGCCGCCCTCCTGTTGGTCGCCGGACTGGGCCTGGCCGCCAGCCCCACCGCCCGGGCAGACATCGTCCGGCTGGCGGTGGAGTGGAACCAGAACCGCGCCAGCTTTGTCTACAGCGGGCCGGATGTGGGGGATGAGCTGCCCTGCTACGTGCTGGGCGACCTGCCCGAGGGCTATGTCCAGACCGACTGGCAGCGCCTGGGTCCCGCCTTGGTGGCGGCGGACTATGAGAGCGCCGACGGCGATTATCTCTATCTGGACTACAGCTATATGCAGCAGGGCGGCGGCACCTTCATCGACATGGAGGAGGGGGAGGTCATCAAGACCCGGGTAAACGGCATGGAGGGCTACTTCTTCCAGGACGCCGACCCGGAGGCCTTTGACATCCTCACCTGGATCGACACCCGGCAGAACATCCAGTTCACCCTGGGCGGCTGCATGGACTTGGACCAGGCTCTGGCCCTGGCTGACGGACTGGAGCGGCTGGATACAGACCCCTAAAAATTTTTTCAAAACCCTGCAACAAAAACCGCCCGTTTTTCGTCTACTATAGTAAAGAGGCCCTTTCGGGGCGTTAGAAAAATTTTGAGAGGTGGTTTCAAGTGACGCGCAAGCATATTGTAACCCTGCTGGCCTGGGCCCTGTGCCTGTTTGCCTTTGTCTCCGCCGTGGCGGCGGCCCCGCCCAGTGAGCCGCGTACCTCCCTGCGGATGCTCCCCATTGCCGACGGGGCTGGGGATGTGTCCTGCGCCCGCCTGGAAGTCACCGCCGGCCCCTGCGACCTGCCCCTTGTCCCCGCCGGAAACGGTTGACATAAATTTATATAGAGACGCTGAAAAGGAGGTCCCCATGAAGAAGTCGCCGTTGTTCCCCCTGATGGGCTTTCTCCCCCTGGTGATGGGATTTTTCTACATCCGCACCGCCGCCTTCCCCCTGCTGGGGACGCTGTTTTTCACCGCCCTGCCCTGGCTGATGGTCGCCCTGTGGCTCCGGGCGGGGTGGCGCTGCGGGGCGGCAGGCCGCGGGTGGCTGCGCTCTGCCATCGTGGCCCACTGGTCGGTGCTGCTGGTGGCCGCCTGCGCCGTGTGGCAGTTTGCCCTGATCCCCGACGAGCGCCGCAGTCTGGCCCTGTCCGTCTTCGCCCAATATCTCTTCGGCCTGGTCCCCGGGGTCGTCCGGTTGGTCGTGCCTTTGGTGGAGCGGAACAACACCATCTCCTCCGGCCCCCTCATCGCCCTGGGCACGCCCATGAGCGCCCTGGCCCTGCTGCTGCTCTTCTCCCTGGGCTACAGTCTGGGCTGGCGGAGCCGCCAGCTCCCCGCCGCCCCCGCCTCCGGCGAGACAGCGTGACACACACCCATATCCTCCATAGTTTCACCAGTGGGACCCGGCCTCGGGTCCCGCTTTTTTGCTTTGCTTTTTCCCCTGATTGTGGTAAACTGTCTCTGCGAGGAAAACAATTTCAGTTTTCTTAATCTTCACCGGAAAGGACTGTCACCCCCGGTGCATCTCTTTTTTGATCCGTCTATCCCCGCCCCTCTGCGGCGGTTTTACGTGCTATGCCTGGGCAGCTGCGCGGGCAACCTGGCGGGCGTGCTCGCCAACGCAGCCATCCATGGCCTGTCCCTGCCCACTCTGTTCTGCTTCTGCTGTATGCTGGCCGTGTTCGCCCTCAGCGCCTTCGGCTGCGTGACCCGGCGGTGCCAGCCGGCCTGTTATGCCCTGCTGTTCGTGCTGGTGTTTGTGGAGTTCCCCGCCCTGTACTATATCTATGGCGCGCCCACCACGCCCTATCTGATCCTGGGCATCGTGGGGCTGGCCATCTTCATCCCCCACCAGCAGGCCGCACTGCTGGCTACCCTGGCCTTTGCCTGGGACCTGTTCGTCATGTCCATGGCCCATCTCTTCCCCGCCCAGCTGGAGCCGGTGACGGCGGACGCCGCCTTCAGCTCCGCCCTGTGTACCTTCACCATCGTGGCCTTCTGCCTGTTTGCCATCACCGTGCTGCTGAACGTGCAGCAGGAGCGCCAGGCCGCCCGGCTCACCCAGCTCAGCGCCCAGTTAGAGCACGCCGCCGACCACGACCCCCTGACCCAGCTGTATAACCGCCGCTATCTGGGCCGCTATCTGGAGGGCCTGCTGAAAGAGAAAGCGCCCTTCTATCTGGCCCTGCTGGACCTGGACTGGTTCAAGCAGATCAACGACAAATACGGCCACGCCTTTGGGGACCAGGTGCTGGTGGAGTTCGCCCGCATCCTGTCCCGCTGTGTGGCGGGCCACGGCATCGCCGTGCGCTTTGGCGGGGAGGAGTTCATGCTGGTCCTCTCCGACTGTTCCCAGCAGCGGGCCATGGAACTGCTGGAGCAGGTCCGGCAGGACTTTCTGTCCTTCTCCCAGCGGGAGAAGCAGACCAATTTCACCTTCAGCTGCGGTCTGGAGTACCGGGGCCAGGCGGCGGACCTGTCCGACCTGTACCGGGCGGCGGACCACAAGCTGTATCAGGCCAAGCGCTCTGGCCGGGACACGGTGGTGTTTTTCGAGACCGCGCCCGCCCTGTAAGTTACGTTTTATTGATCCTGATTTTCTGTTAGGAGGTCTTTTTTATGGCTCACACTTCTCCCGTCCCCGGCAGCAACGGCGACCACTACATCCCCTTTGACCAGCGCACGGGGGACAAGTCCGTGGTCTATTTCACCCGGGATCTGTCCGCCCAGGGCTTAGTTTCCATCTTCCGCCGTGTCAGCGGCGCCCTCACCGGAAAAGTGGCCGTAAAGGTCCACACCGGCGAGCAGCACGGCCCCAACATCATCCCCCGCTCCTGGGTGAAGGCCCTGATGGAGCAGGAGCTGCCCGGCGGAACCATCGTAGAGACCAACACCTATTACGACGGGGACCGCTACACCACCGAAAAGCACCGCAAGACCCTTCAGGTCAACGCCTGGACCTTCTGCCCCGTGGACATTCTGGACGAGGAGGGCGCCGCCATGTTCCCCATTCAGGGGGGCAAGTGGTTTAACGAGATGTCCGTGGGCAGCCACCTGGCCAACTACGACTCTTTCCTGGCCCTGACCCACTTCAAGGGCCACACCATGGGCGGCTTCGGCGGCTCCAACAAGAACATCGGCATCGGCTGCGCCGACGGCCGGGTGGGCAAGGGCATGATCCACTCCGTCCCCGGGGACCCCAACATGTGGAGCATCGCCGAAGAGGAGCTGATGGAGCGGATCAGCGAGTCCACCAAGTCCGTGTTCGACCACTTCGGCCAGCACATCTGCTATATCAACGTGCTGCGGAACATGTCCGTCTCCTGCGACTGTGAGGGCACGGCGGCCATGCCCGTGGTCACCCCCAACATCGGCATCGTGGCCTCCCTGGACATCCTGGCCGCCGACCAGGCGTCGGTGGACCTGATCTATGCCCTCAAGCCCGAGGACGGCCACGACCTGGTGGAGCGGATGGAGACCCGCCACGGACTGCGCCAGCTGAGCTATATGAAGGAGCTTGGCATGGGCCACGACCGCTATACCCTTGTCGACATCGACCACGATGACGCCCCCATCCTCCCCGCCCAGGCGGTGCAGGACGTAACGCCCTTTGCGCCGGACGGCCAGGAGTGACCCCGACCGCAAAAAACAGCCCCGTGCCGCGGCACAGGGCTGTTTTTTCGCACTTACTTGACCTCTGCGATGGCCTCCACCTCGCACAGGACGTTCTTTGGCAGGGTCTTCACGGCCACGCAGGAGCGGGCGGGCTTTTCGGTGAAATACTTGCCGTACACCTCGTTAAAGCGGGGGAAGTCGGCCATGTCCGCCAGAAAGCAGGTGGTCTTTACCACGTCGGTGAGCTTGCAGCCCGCCGCCTCCAGAATGGCGGCCACGTTCTTGCAGGACTGCTCGGCCTGAGCGGCGATGTCCCCCTGGGCCAGCTCCCCCGTCTCGGGGATCAGCGGGATCTGCCCGGAGGTGAACAGCAGTCCGCCCGCCTTCACGGCCTGGGAATAGGGGCCGATGGCCTCCGGCGCATTTTTGGTGTATACTTTTTCCATGTTACGTTCCTCCTATTTGTCATCGCCTCCGCCAAAGGGGAGACGGCTATCTGCCACGCTTAGTATAATGAGATAGTTAATTTTAGTCAATAGTTTTTTCTTTATCCGTTGTATTTTCTGTTCCAACTAATCTTCATCACTTTTTAACAAGGGGCTCCCTTGTTTTTTTCGGGATATTCTGTTATAATAATTACAAATCTATTCATTTTCTTTTTTCATCCTGTTTCTGATCCAAACATCAGAAAGAACCGGAAGCAATTTTACTTTAGAAAATGAACTAGACCATATTTATTTCACTTAAAAGGGGTCATGCTTTGTGGCAGATCATCTTACGTTCAGCTCCAGTGAACGAAAAATTTTGGAATCCTGCGCCGCGGCCATGGACGGTCTGGCGCTGTACCTGGGGGAGGGCTATGAATTTGTCCTCCACAGCCTGGAGGACCTGAGTCACTCCGTGGTAAAGATCATCAACGGGCACTACTCCAACCGCAAGCCCGGCGCCCCCATCACCGACTTTGGGCTGAACCTGCTGCGGGACCTGGAGCAAAAGCAGAAGCCCGAGCCCCAGGTGTACTTCAACTATCAAAACGGCACCCTGCTCAAGTCCACCACCATTCCCATTCTGGGGGACAACGGACGAATGATCGCCATGCTGTGCATCAACTTCCACACGGACATCCCCATGGCCACCTTCCTGTCCGGCTTCTTCCCCGCCGGGTCTCCCTCCCCCCTGCCCCAGCGCAGCGAGACCTTCAGCGACAACGTGGACCACTTCATCCACGCCGCCCTGGACCAGGCCAAGGCCACCGTGTTCGCCGACCCCCGCATCTCCTCTGTGAACCGGAACAAGGAGATCATCCGTCTGGTCCACGAGCAGGGCATCTTCAAGATGAAAAACGCCGTGCCCAAAGTCGCCCAGGAGCTGGGCGTGTCCAAAAACACCGTCTATCTCCACCTGCGCAGCCTGAAAAACGCCGACCAGGGTGAGGAGCCATAAACAAGTTCAAAACCCTCGGCGGCTTTTGGGCCGCCGAGGGTTTTTGCTGTTCTCTTACTTCTCCATCAGCCCCACAAACTGCTGAAGCATCACGGCCATTTCGGCACGGGTGGCGCCCGCGGTGGGAGCCAGAGTGTTGTTCCCGCGACCAGACAGGATGCC
>ERZ856578.1111-NODE-1111-length-52520-cov-28.959594_pt1 | contig 52520 bp, 36 predicted proteins | sample MGYA00514384_ERZ856578 | MGnify/ENA primary metagenome ERZ856578 (study PRJEB29103, sample SAMN06111958) | human gut metagenome | biome: human gut; feature: ankylosing spondylitis patient; material: healthy_person | host: Homo sapiens | place: China:Hangzhou...
AGGTAACATCCTTCCGTGACTACCAGAAGGATATCATCACAGATATCGCTACCGGCGAGACAAAGCCGACCGGACTGCCAAAGTCCAACGTGCTTTACTTCGACATGACAGACGATGTATGGATGTGCGTACGCCCATCCGGTACAGAGCCGAAGGTGAAGTTCTACTACGGCGTTGTAGGCACCTCTCTTGAGGACGCCGATGCGAAGTCTGAGGCTATGGCAAAGGCAGTTTCTGAGATGGTTGCTGCAATGTAATCTGTGATACGGACGACGAATCGAATATCAGTATATAGGTAATATCAGGCTCCCTGCGTGTGTACACGCAGGGAGCCTTGCTCTATGTTGTGCAGTGCCGCCTCGCGGGTAAGGATCTGTTCCATCTCCTGCTCGCTGTCCTGATGCTTGATGACTTCCAGAACAAGCCCGGCAGAGGTGCGGAACTTCTCAAAATCTGTGATATTGGCAGGTGATGTGAAAATTAACATATAACAAACAATATATTTAATACAGTATCTTGTAAATTATATTTTGGGGTAAAATAAATATCACAGAAATATATTCGTTACATACAAGACGATTACTGCTGCAATATGGCATAAATCTTGTCTACATCATAATCGGGAGCACACATTCTGGCTGCATCATAGATGCGCTCGATCAATTCCGCGTTTTCCTCGAGCATATCCGCAGCTTCGTTTGCAGATATATTCTTGCAGAACTTTCTGATAGATGATTTGATGATAGCCTGCAGCTCTCCTTGCTCGCGCCCCTGCTCAAGCCACAACTCGCGCCCGCGTTCAAGCCCCTCGCGGACTCCGGACTGATAATGATCTGTCCATGCTTTACACATATTAAATCCCTCCTTTTCGTCATGATCTATCTTAATATCGGTAAATCCCTCAATAACCTTGGCAGCGGCATACTCTATGTTATGCAGTGCCGCCTCGCGGGTAAGGATCTGTTCCATCTCCTGCTCACTGTCCTGATGCTTGATGACTTCCAGAACAAGCCCGACAGAAGTGCGGAACTTCTCAAAGTCTGTGATGTCCGCAGGTGATATGAGGTTCAGCTTATAATCCGCCACATACTTCAAAATCGTGCTGTTCGTGTGGAACATTAATTGATGCCACGGATTGCTCCATTGCCATGCAATTCCCGCAATCCTGCAAACACCTCCAATCTCGCATATTTGCAAGCAAATCTGCTTCTTGTCGGTGTTTGGCGGGTCAAGCCAGTAGATAGCAATTTGTATGTAAACATACATTGCTATCTACTTTTGACCCTTGCATCATCTCATGCAGGCTGCGCGGTCCGTCCCAAGGCTGCGAACCCCAGTAGACAGTGATCGTCACCACCGGCGTCAGGTGATCCTCTGCCGTAAAGCCGGATAAAAATTCCGCAGGACTGTTCAGATCATGATCCGTGCGGTGCCGTCTGCTGATTTCATTCACCTGGCTGCCGTAATTGATCCCGTCATAGATCATTCCACGGACCGGCATGGCATAGTGGATCTCCGTCTGATTCTCCACTCCCAGGATCAGGTATGTGCAGTCTCCGGTGCTGCGGATCACACACAGCACCCTTCAGAATGTCACGGATGCGCTGTATCTGCTGACCCCTTCCGGACAGCCCCGCAAGCTCCAGAAACTCCTTCGTATCCATCTCCCGCAGATCCTCCGCCCGGATCACATCCTGACCGTCGAACAGACAATAATTACAGATATCCGCAAACCTTGCATTATCCGACAGATATTCCGTTGATAAAGTATCCTTTCTTCCCATAAGGTTCCTCCCTTCGGTATGGCAGGAAGAACTTCCTTTTGTGAAAAATTTCTCCCGGAAATCCCCCTGCTTTTGTCGTAATAAAAATGGTAAAAGCATTGAAAATTCCAAGATGTTTTGAAGAACAGATAATAGAAATATGCTTTGTACGGATTGTAGCACGGTGGCAGTGTCGTGTCGAGAGAAAACTGACTTTTCTCTGTATTGCCGAAAATAAAATTTATTTTTGGATATATTGCCGGAATTGATAAAAAATCGATAAATTCATGTCGTTTTGTAACGGACGCACTTCGTCAAATTGTCTAAAATGAGAGGATGCGTTTTGGTAAAAAATGAATCAGGGAAAATAAAACTGCCGCTCCGTGGATTCCACGAAAGCGGCAGTCTCGTTCATATTTGTAATAAAAATAGTTTCTGTTTATAAAAGAATAAGCAACAATAGTGTGGTCAATTACTGAAGAAGAGACAGAACACCCTGGTTAGCCTGATTAGCCTGTGCAAGCATAGACTGACCAGCCTGCTGAAGGATGCTGTTCTTTGAGTAGTTAACCATTTCTTCAGCCATATCTGTATCACGGATACGAGACTCAGCGGAAGTGGTGTTCTCAACAACGTTATCCAAGTTGTCGATGGTGTGCTCCAGACGGTTCTGAACGGCACCAAGTGCGGAACGCTGCTCAGATACCTTAGCAACGGCATCGGCGATAGCGTCGATAGCATATGTAGCAGCCTTACCGGAGTCATCAGCTACGTTTAAGCCCTTAACTCCAAGGTAAGAAGAATTCATTGTCTCGATGTCAATCTGAATTTTGTTGGTCATATCAGCGTCAGATCCTACATGAAGGTTGAAGCTTAATGTATTAGCAACTTTAGTTTGACCAAGCTGAATTTTAAATACTCCAGTTCCATTAGTTGCACTTACTGCCGTATCGACATCTGTGCCGAGTCCGACTTTGGCACTGCCCTCGGTATCGCCGATTTGGTTAGCGGCAAGAAGTTCATTAGCAGCTAATTTATATGCCATTTTTTTCGTAATTACACTAGAATCGTTGTCATCAATTCCATCAGCTGTTGCTGTACCGTCTAAACTTTTGTCATCTGTCATAGCAACTTTTGTTAATGTTCCATTGCTTACAGTTACTCCCCCAGAAACATAGTTCTTAAGGTTGTCCAATGTAACTGCTGTATTGTTAGTAGCAACGCCCTTATCGTTTGTAAAATTAGCATCGGTAGTTAATTCGACACCTACAGAGAATGCAGTAGCAGCAGTAGCTCCTTTCTCTGTTTTTACATATAAAGAATTACCGTTAGAATCAGTTACGGCACCGTTTTCATCAACTTTGTAGGTCTTATCCCCTATTTTGTAGGTATTAGTTTTTCCTGCGTCGGCATTAACCAATAAAGCTTTTGCATCTGCTACAGATGATCCAATTGTATAGTTTTTACCTCCAATGCTAACAGTATCGCCATCTTGCAATTCTGCCATTGTGAATGTAGCAGTGCCGTCACCATTTTCGGTTAATGTACCTTTTAATCCAGCATCATGAGCTTTTAAATTGATCGTTTTCTGACCATCATCACCCTTCAACAGATAAGTCTCATTGAACTTGGTTGTCTCAGCAACACGATCGATTTCGGTTGTGAGCTGTGAAATCTCATCTTGGATTGCCTTACGGTCATCCTGACTGTTTGTTCCGTTAGAAGCCTGAACAGCAAGCTCGTTCATTCTCTGAAGCATTGAGTGAACCTCTGTCAGAGCACCCTCGGCTGTCTGTACTGCGGAAACACCGTCCTCTGCGTTTGTAGAAGCCTGATCAAGACCACGGATCTGCTTTCTCATCTTCTCAGAAATCGTAAGACCTGCTGCATCGTCTGCGGCACGGTTGATTCTGTAACCGGAAGAAAGCTTCTCGGTTGACTTGGAAAGAGAACCGGTTGTCATTCCAAGCATTCTGTTTGCGTTCATCGCTGTAATATTGTGCTGTACTATCATAATAGTTACCTCCTTGTTTTGAACAGGCAGATTCCTTTCTGCCCGTGTGCTATGTTTCGACACCGCAAGTGCGGCATCATATTACAATTATCATTGATTTGGTTGTGTTAAAATGTTGCCTCCTTTCGTAAAACAGAAACGCTATCTAACAAATGTCGCATCCTACTCTGATCACGCATAAACAGGGCGTTCGCAAACTTCCGTATTTCATAAGAAAGAATTAAAATAAAACTGCAGCAATCCGCGGAAAATTGCACTCCGCAGAAATACAAAAGGTAGCATTACCGGAAAGGAAAATATTATGAGTACAACGTGTCCCATCAGGAAAGAAGAGGATCTGCAGCGATTTAAAAACTATTATCTGGAAAGAGGAAACATGAGAAACTACCTATTAATTGTGGTAGGATTGAACACGGCATTGCGCATTGGCGATGTCCTGAAATTAAAATGGGAAGATGTCTACGACGAGCACTGGGGCAGATTTCGCCGGCATCTGCATGTAGTCGAGCAGAAAACGGGCAAACAAAATTACATTGCGCTAAACGATTGCATTATATCCACATTGGAACAGTGTTATCACGGTCAAAAGGGCGAGGAATACCTGTTTTGCACCAATCGGCACGTCAACCGGCCGATCAGCCGGAGTCAGGCATGGCGGATCATCCGCAAAGCCGCCGAGGAAACCGGGCAGGACGAGCACATCAGTTGCCATTCCCTGCGCAAAACATTTGGCTATCATGCTTGGAAACAGGGCGTTTCTCCGGTTATGCTAATGATGATCTACAACCATTCGTCCTATCAGATCACGAAACGCTATCTCGGAATCGTACAGGAAGAAAAAGACGACGTGTTTTACCATATAAAATTATAGAGAATTTGATAAGAAGTATTTTGAAATCCATATCATGTGCTAAGGGCTTTTCTTTGCCACAATATTTTGTTCGAACCCGTAAAAATAAAAAATATACAAAAATTTCAAAAAAAGGGTTAAGTCCTTGGTAAATAAGCCGATATTATAAGTGTAATAAAAAATGCGACATTTGTTAGAAAATGTATCCTTCCCGGCTGGGCGGTCGATCGTACCAGCACAGAAGTCAACAGAGCGTGGCACCGGAAAGGAGCGGCTAACACGCTGGCAACAGCACATCATCTACAACAAAATAACGTAACTTCCGCCGGGATCGGCGGATCATTTCACACACTGCACATGGAGGTGCGGTGGTAAAACAAGGAGGTAATTACTATGATAGTACAACACAACATTACAGCGATGAATTCCAACAGAATGCTGGGATTAACAACAAACTCACTGTCCAAGTCAACAGAGAAGCTTTCTTCCGGTTACAGAATCAACCGTGCAGCAGACGATGCAGCAGGTCTTTCTATTTCCGAGAAGATGAGAAAGCAGATCCGTGGTCTTGATCAGGCTTCTACAAATGCAGAGGATGGTATCTCTGCAGTACAGACAGCAGAGGGTGCTTTGAACGAAGTTCACTCAATGCTTCAGAGAATGAATGAGCTGGCAGTTCAGTCTGCAAACGGCACAAACTCTGAGTCAGACCGTACGGCAATTCAGAACGAGATTGATCAGCTTACTACGGAGATCGATCGTGTATCTGAGACAACTAAGTTTAATGAGACCTATTTGTTAAAGGGCGATCAGGATGCTTCCAAAGTTGCTACCTTTAAATATGGAAAAAATGCAAATGCTGCTGCTGCATCAGTTGTTGATAGTAAAGATAGTGCAACTATTACAGGGGCTAATAAGTTGACCGTTAAAGTTGATTTTAATGCTGATGCAAGTCAGGATAGCCAGAATGAACTTGCAAAACTTATCAAAAATCAGGGTGTAACAGCTGATTTTACATCTACATTTGATACGGCAGCACATAGTACATACAAACTTACACTGAATGGATCTAATACTTCATTCTCTGTTGTAGCAAAAGCGGATGCAGGAAAATTTGAAATTCAGGACACAAATGGTAATAAAATTGCCGATGTTACCGTAGGAGGTGGAGTTGCAGCAACTAAGGCTGATGCTCCTGTTCATACTACAGATAATATCACGGCCGCAAAAGCAACGGCTGCAAAAGTTGATGGAGAGAAAGCTGCATATTACGATCGCGATGGCAATAAAATTGCCGAAAATGCATTAAGCGATTATTTTTCAGTTGCCGCAGATGGTACGGTTGCTAAACGTGTTGATGCTCCAACAGTGTACGATGCGCTTGGTAATGCGATTGATTTGGATCCTACCGAAGTATCAGGACAGAAAGATTTGACAGGTGCATTACAGTTAAAGCTTCATGTAGGTGCCGACGCAACATCTAATAATCAGATTTCTATCAATATTGATTCAATGAGTTCAAAAGGATTGGGAATTAGTGGTATACGTGTAGATGGTGCGGATGATTCCAATGCGCTTGATGCTATTGATACCATTAAGCAGTCTATTCAGATTGTATCCGCACAGCGTTCCGCACTTGGTGCCGTTCAGAACCGTCTGGAGCACACCATCAGCAACTTGGATAACGTTGTTGAGAACACCACTTCCGCTGAGTCTCGTATCCGTGATACAGATATGGCTGAAGAAATGGTTAACTACTCAAAGAACAGCATCCTTCAGCAGGCTGGTCAGTCTATGCTTGCACAGGCTAATCAGGCTAACCAGGGTGTTCTGTCACTCCTTCAGTAATTCACTGAATGACTTTGAGTATACCGCATAAAGCCGAAATAATATATTGTTGCATTTCAAAATGCTTGTAGATGATTTCACCGCCGGTCCGGTTTTGGACTGGCGGTGTTTTTGTAAAGCAGATTTAAAAGGCACGTCGGTTCGCCAAAGTATAATATAACAACGATAAATAATAAGACGTGCAGAGGGGCAGAAAGTACAAGTTCCCGTATAATTTATGCAAGACCTATTTCGCAAGCAGCTGCACCAAATGCCGATACCCCAGATACCCTATCGAATAATATATTTTGTACCTTTGCCGTTTCCTTTCACTGTGATCACGCCTTTTTGACACATTTCTTTTAGCAGCTTTGCTGTTTTTGATTTACCGAAAGGTGCATATGGTGCAATTTCACTGATTGGCTTCAGCATCGTCTTGCTTAAAAGCTTATAGATCACGATTTCGTCTTCTGTCAGATCAGCACTTTTTTCAAATATCGGAAGTATAATTTTTATGGCATTTTCTGATATTTCAAAATCCGGTTTTATCAAACCTTCCGCATACAGTTGTTTTATTCTTGTAATACCTGTTCCAAATATTTCTACAAACCCCAATCTATAAAATACATTTGCAAGATTTCTATTTCTTAAAACAGAAAGTTTACCAGACAGATATTCCTCCTCTGTTATTCCGGACGGCAGTCCACCCGGAGAAACAATTTCGAGTCGATCATCAAACATCGAAACTATGATTTGTGAATCCATATCCCATACCCTGTGAATCAGTGCATTGGCGATTGCTTCACGGAAAGCTGCTTCCGGTATTTTCTCTATTTTTTGTCGATCGGCGTCTTGTATTACTTCATATTGGTAATAGTCTCTGAAGACATCAATTGCCTTATCATATACCTCTAAAACTGATATATTTTCAAAAGTTGATCTCTTTTGAATGATACTGATGTTCTCTCCGAATTTGATAGTATCAATCCCCGGAAAATGATTTTTATCTGCCAAAAGTCCGGCTGCATTATTGAATCCATTTCGTTCTTATTGAATATATTATATGCAAAACAATCGAAAAAACAATTGTATTTTTTTACGATTGCTTTTTCGGTTGTTTTTATTTTGTTGTTTTGTTTACGTTTTTTACTATTTTTTTATCGCAATAGTGCGCCTTTTAAAGCTGCTTTACAAAAACACCGCCAGTCCTTATCGGACCGGCGGTGAAATCATCTACAAACATTTGAAATGCAACAATATATTATTCCATTTATGCGGCGTACTCAAAGTCTCTCAGCAAATTACTGGAGAAGTGACAGAACACCCTGATTTGCCTGATTAGCCTGTGCAAGCATAGACTGACCAGCCTGCTGAAGGATGCTGTTCTTTGAGTAGTTAACCATTTCTTCAGCCATATCTGTATCACGGATACGAGACTCAGCGGAAGTGGTGTTCTCAACAACGTTATCCAAGTTGTCGATGGTGTGCTCCAGACGGTTCTGAACGGCACCAAGTGCAGAACGCTGCTCAGATACCTTAGCAACTGCATCTGCGATAGCATCGATAGCGTATGTAGCGGCATTACCGGAATCATCAGCGACATTCAGACCCTTGATTCCAAGGTATGCAGAGTTCATTGTCTCAATGTTGACACCGATCTTGTTGGTCATGTCAGCATCAGAACCCACATGAAGGTTGAAAGAAAGACGATCTGCAACTTTGGCAGTACCCTTTGTAATTTCAAACTCAGTTGCCTTTGTTTTGTCATATGTAGGCTTTGATACAGTTACAGATGCTGGATCATCGACGCCAATCTTGTTTGCTGCTTCAAGCTCTGCCTGCATAAGTTCAATAGCCTTGTCTGCTGTAATAACTGAGGAGTCAGTGTCGTCAATTTTATCTTTGCCTGCGGTGCCATCAGCTTTCTTGGCATCAACCATTACTGTTAATGTTTTGCTTCCATCAGACACCTTATCGCCATCAGCAATCTTAATTTCGCCAGCGTTTGCTCCATTTCCTACTTTCGCATCGTTTCCCTCAGAATCGAGCCATTTACTATCAGTATCGTTATAAGTATAATTCTTACCATTAACAGTAATTTTTCCGCCAGTTTTTTCCTGAGCCGTAACTAATGCCTGACCATCTTTAGCTTCTGCGCCGATAGTATATTCTTTTCCACCAATGGTAATCTTTTTGCCAGCATCGAGAGCACCTGCTTCGATTGAGAATGTAGCCTTTGTAGCACCATCAGCCAGAGAACCCTTAAGTCCTGCATCATGTCCGTTCATGGTTACTTCTTTAGTGCCATCGCCACCTTTTAACAGATAGGTCTCATTGAACTTGGTTGTCTCAGCAACACGATCAATCTCAGTATTCAGCTGTGAAATCTCGTCCTGAATAGCCTGACGGTCAGATGTAGAGTTTGTACCGTTAGAAGCCTGTACTGCCAGCTCGTTCATTCTCTGAAGCATAGAGTGAACCTCTGTCAGAGCACCCTCAGCTGTCTGTACTGCAGAAACACCGTCCTCTGCGTTGGTAGATGCCTGATCAAGACCACGGATCTGCTTTCTCATCTTCTCAGAAATCGTAAGACCTGCTGCATCGTCTGCTGCACGGTTGATTCTGTAACCGGAAGAAAGCTTCTCAGTTGACTTAGAAAGGGATCCTGTTGTAAGACCCAGCATTCTGTTTGCGTTCATCGCTGTAATGTTGTGTTGTACTATCATAGTAATTACCTCCTTGTTTTACCACCGCACCTCCATGTGCAGTGTGTGAAATGATCCGCCGAACCCGGCGGAAGTTACGTTATTTTGTTGTAGATGATGTGCTGTTGCCAGCGTGTTAGCCGCTCCTTTCCGATGCCACGCTCCGTTGACTTCTGTGCAGGTACGATCGACCGCCCAGCCGGAAAGGATACATTTTCTAACAAATGTTGTATTTGCACAATGACGGGAACGCCCTATTTATGCTGGCTTAAGTGATATAAGAGAAATGCAATGTGAATTATGCATAAATTGTTTTGGTGATTTTGACGAAGTGTGCCGTGTACAAAAAAACGGCATCGGTTTATCGAAATTTTATCAATTCCGGCAACTTGTCCAAAAATAAATATGATTTTCGGCAATACGGAGAAAAGTTAGTTATCTCTCGACACGACACTGCCACCGTGCTACAATCCGTACAAAGCATATTTCTATTATCTGTTCTTCAAAACATCTTGGAATTTTCAATGCTTTTACCATTTTTATTACGACAAAAGCAGGGGGATTTCCGGGAGAAATTTTTCACAAAAGGAAGTTCTTCCTGCCATACCGAAGGGAGGAACCTTATGGGAAGAAAGGATACTTTATCAACGGAATATCTGTCGGATAATGCAAGGTTTGCGGATATCTGTAATTATTGTCTGTTTGACGGTCAGGATGTGATCCAGGCGGAGGATTTGCGGGAGATGGATACGAAGGAGTTTCTGGAGCTTGCGGGGCTGTCAGGGAAGGGACAGCAGATACAGCGCATCCGTGACATTCTGAAGGGTGCTGTGATCCGCAGCACCGGAGACTGCACATATCTGATCCTAGGAGTGGAGAATCAGACGGAGATCCATTATGCCATGCCGGTTCGTGGGATGATCTATGACGGGATCAATTACGGCAGCCAGGTGAATGAGATCAGCAGACGGCACCGAAAGGGTCATGATCTGAATAGTCCCGCGAAATTTTTATCCGGCTTTACTGCAGAGGATCACCTGACGCCGGTGGTGACGATTACTGTCTACTGGGGTTCACAGCCGTGGGACGGACCGCGCAGCCTGCATGAGATGATGCAAGGGTCAAAAGTAGATAGCAATGTATGTTTACATACAAATTGCTATCTACTGGCTTGACCCGCCAAACACCGACAAGAAGCAGATTTGCTTGCAAATATGCGAGATTGGAGGTGTTTGCAGGATTGCGGGAATTGCTTGGCAATGGAGCAATCCGTGGCATCAATTAATGTTCCACACGAACAGCACGATCTTGAAGTATGTGGCGGATTATAAGCTGAATCTCATATCACCTGCAGATATCACGGATTTTGAGAAGTTCCGCACTTCTGTCGGGCTTGTTCTGGAAGTCATCAAGCATCAGGACAGCGAGCGAGAGATGGAGCAGATCCTTACCCGCGAGGCGGCACTGCACAACATAGAGTATGCTACTGCCAAGGTTATTGAAGGATTTACCGATATTAAGATGGATCAAGACGAAAAGGAGGGATTTAATATGTGTAAAGCATGGACAGATCATTACCAGTCCGGAGTCCGCGAGGGTCGCGAGCAAGGACTTGAACAGGGGAAAATATTGAATCTTATTGAATTAACCATCAAAAAGATTCTTAAAAATATTCCAGCCGAGGAGGCTGCGGATATGCTCGAGGAAAACGTGACATTAATCGAGCGCATCTATGATGCTGCCAGAATGTGTGCTCCCGATTATGATGTAGACAAGATCTATTCCAGACTGCAACAGTAATCGTCTTGCATGTAACAAAACCATTGCTGTAAAATTTATTATACAATATTGTATCAAAAAAATATATATAGTTATAGGTAAAGTCTCAAGGCTCGCCAATATCACAGACTTTGAAAAGTTCCGCACCTCTGTCGGGCTTGTTCTTGAAGTTATCAAGCATCAGGACAGTGAGCAGGAGATGGAGCAGATACTTACCCGCGAGGCGGCACTGCATAACATAGAGTATGCCGTTGCAAAGGTTATTGAAGGATTTACCGATATTAAAATGGATCATAACGAGAACAAGGAGGAATTCAATATGTGTAAAGCATGGGAAGATCATCGGAAATTATGTATGCGTGAGGGAGAATTACGTAAAATCATTGAACAATCAGTAAAAAAGTTGTGTAATGATGTTAATGCTGCAGAGACAGCAGTGATGTTGGAAGAAAATGAAGCTTTAATTCAACGTATTTATAAAGCTGCAGAATTGTATGCTCCGGATTACGACGTAGATAAGATCTATGCGGAACTGCAAAAGGAAGAAGCGCCTGCCTAAAGGCAGTGCGCGGTTATACCCTATCTCTTCTGATGTGATTTTCGGTATCCATTGGGGGTGCAGCCATACCGTTGCAGAAACATTTTGGAGTAGTAGCTTAAGTGGTTGAAACCGCAGGAGGTGGCGATCTGGGTGATGCTGAAGGCGGTATCGCAAAGCAGGTTGCAGCTGATCTCCATACGGTAGTTGTTCAGGAAGGAGATTGGTGACTGGGAAAGGTATTTCTGGAAGATACGGCAGCATTTACTGCGGCTGACCACGCCGGCTGCAGCGATATCTTCGAGCGTGATATGATCCTGATAGTGCTGGTAGATATATGATACCATCTGCTTTTGAATCTGAATGTCGGGATCTTCCAGGCTGGAGATGACATTTTCCTCCATGTTGCAGTTCTGGTAGATCAGACTCCAAAGCTCATAGAAGTATCCGAGCAGTTGGAATTCATGACTGCTCTCCGCAAGACGGTGGCATTCAAGGATCTTGTGGAAAAGTGAGGAGAACTTCCCTGCATCCGGTCCGGCATGGTCAACAATGACGATGTCCGTGGCGTAATTTAAGATGGGATGAACGTATCTGCGGTACATGTAATTGCTTGCTTTTAAAAGCTCCGGATGGATCAGCACAACCATGAATTCGCATTCCTTCCGGTTGTTGTCATATCCGTAATGAAGTTTACGGGAATTTATAAAAATCGTATCGCCTTTTTGCAGGAGGTATTTCTGTCCGTTGACCTCATAATTCATCTCACCATCGAAGATATACAGGAGCTCAAGGTCATCATGCCAGTGGCAGAGAGCACGCATATCTGTGTAGTTTGACAGCGATCGTTCCTGAACGGCGTAAGAGATTTCAGGGGAGTCGTAATGGATGATCTCGGATGCATCCTGCATGATTTCTATATCGATCATTTGTAAATATCCTCCACAAAAAAATACAAAAGTTATAAATATCGTTACTAAAATGATATTATTATGCCTTGTTTCATTGTAACATACTTTTATGAAAGAAAGAATACACAGTTACACATGGAAAAGGAGGAAATGATTATGAAACGTAGATGTTTCAACAAGTTTACCGCTCTGCTTCTGGCAACTGCCATGGTATTCACGATGAATGGTGTTACCAATCTGGCATCCGCTGCAAAGACAAAGGCAAAAAAGAAGATCACGTTGAACAAGACTTCTTTGAAGCTGACCGTGGGACAGAGCAAGAAGCTGACCGTTAAGAATAAGCCGGCAAAGGCGAAATTAAAATGGTCAACCAGTAACAAGAAAGTAGCAACTGTGAAAAACGGCAAGGTGAAGGCAGTGAAAAAGGGAACTGCTAAGATTACCTGCAAGGTAACTTATAAGAATAAGAAGAAAAAGGTTACTAAGAAGCTGACCGCTAAGGTGACAGTACGGGCAAAGAAAAAGAATGTACCAACACCTGCAGCAACAGCAAGTAATGGCGCAATCGCAACAAAAGCACCTGCAGCGACAGCTACTGTAGCACCTGCACCAACCGTAGCACCAACACCGGAGCTGCCGAAGGATAAGGCAGAGCTTTTGAAAATGTCCAATGTTGGCGAAGAGCATCAGTCAGCAAACGGAATTACTACAAAGGATAACGGTCTTATGAGAAAAGAGCTTTCTTCTCAGGATTTGATGCCTGTAATGTCCCTTGGATGGAATCTGGGTAACCAGATGGAGCAGTCTAACTGCATGGGTAACTGGACAACACTCAAGGAGTGTGAGACAAGTGCCGGTAACCCGATGGCAACACAGAAGACCTTCGATGGACTTAAGGCATATGGTGTTAACACAGTTCGTGTGCCGGTAGCATGGTCCAACTTCATGTCAACAGATGGCAATTATACCATCAACGAGGATCTGTTTAACCGTGTAGAGCAGATCATCAATTATGCATTAAATGATGAGATGTATGTTATCATCAACATCCATTGGGATGGCGGATGGTGGGGAATGTTTGGTGCTGAGGAGATCGATGCCAAGGATACACCGATCCGTGATCAGGCATGGAAGAAATACAAAGCTTTCTGGACACAGATTGCAAACCGTTATAAAGAATATTCCGATCATCTGATCTTCGAGGGAGCAAACGAGGAGCTCAGCGGTCGTCTGAACGATGATTATCAGCATCCGGAGAAAGGTCAGTCAAACCAGACCGGCAAGCTTCCTAAGGATGGTAATGCAATCTATCAGCTTGTTAATCAGATCAACCAGACATTCGTTGATATTGTAAGAAGCACAGGCGGCAACAACGCATATCGTCATTTGCTGATCCCTGGTACAGGAAATGAGTCCTGCGTGATCGGCGGTTATAAGAGTGATTACTATGAGACAGACGGTACGATGGATGATCGCTACCAGATGCCAAAGGATACAGAAGAGAATGGCAACAATAAACTAAGCGTATCGGTTCACTACTATGATCCGACAGACTACTGTATCTCTGCAACTTCTACAACCACTTGGGGTTATCGTGACACATGGGGCACCAAAGAGGACTACGAGTACATGACTGGTTCGTTGGCTCGTCTGAAGAAGTTCACGGATCAGGGCTACGGCGTGATCATTGGTGAGTGTGGCTGCGTTAAGGGTTATAAAGACAATGTGATTGATTTTACGAGAGAGTTATTTAAGCAGTGCCTGGCAAGCGGTTATTGCCCGGTAATGTGGGACGAGGGTCATTATTACGAGCGTAAGAGAGGCTACTTCGCATACGGTGATGTCGGAGAGCTTTTCGCAGAAATGACAGGCAATAAGGTGCCTGAGCTTCCGAAGAGTGCTAAATTAGTAAATACAGGAATTTCCGTAGTGCCAACTGTTGAAAATGAGAATCCTAAGGTTCTTTACACATGGGAAGGCGAGTTCATGCGCCACACCGGTGATCCGGAGGCAAAGATCGTCGCAGCGGAGAGAGGAGATATCTTCGATCCTGTTTACCATGGAATCGGTTACACCACAAGCATTACCGATGCGGATGGCAATCCGACCGATAAGCTGCAGGCGATCATTAACAAAGAGTACTGGAACATTCATCTGAATGTAGACTGGAGCAAGATTAAGGAGCCTTGTGTCCGGATCTATCCTGCGGACAACGATGCAAGTAAGGGCGCTGATCTTCAGGTAGGATATATAGAGACAGAGAACGGTGCTGCAAAGTTTGATGTCGACTATGACCAGAATAACAATCAGATCTGGGTTGGCAAGTATGTGAAACTGGATGCAGACAATCTCAAGGGAGATTATCCATGGCTGTGGATCACCACCAATACTTACACGGGTGCATCCTATGTCAAGATTGAGATCTGCGACGGTGCATACAATGCAGATGGAACCGAATTTAAATACAATAACTAGTTGTTTCCTTCCTTATAAAATGAAATAGATTTGCACAGAATAAGACAGAGTTCATGCTGGGAACTCTGTCTTATTCATTGACGAAATTCGGTCAATCAATTATAATAATAACACATGCTTTTACAGGAACCTTCTATGCGATTGTGTAGGAGGTTTTCGTTATTATGCGATATATTCGCACTGCGAAAGAAATGGGGTTTTCAATACATTATAATTATATAGGATGATTGGAGGAGACTATGCAGGAGAAGTTAGATCAGTGGATCAATTGGGTGGAGTATGACGAATTACTGGAGGGCAGACATAATGCCCCTCACAATATACTGGGACTTCACGATTTTGGCAAGGGACAGATATTTACCGTGTATCGTCCGGAGGCGAAAGCAGTTACCGTGACAGATATGCGCGGAAACCATCCGACCGAGCTGGAAGAGGTGGAGCCGGGCAGCGGATTTTTTGGAAAATATGTCGAGAGCCGCAAGAAGCTTAAGGCACCATATCTTCTGAATATCAAGTACGGTGAGGATGACGTGGTAGTGACTGCAGATCCTTATTGCTTTGCACCACAGCTTTCCAGCCTGGATCTTTATTTGTTTGCAGAGGGCAAGCACTACCAGATCTTTGATAAGCTGGGTGCTCACCCGATGGAGATCAATGGTGTTAAGGGTACATATTTTGCAGTCTGGGCGCCTCATGCGAGAGCCGTCAGTGTGGTCGGTAACTTTAATATGTGGGATGGCAGACTGCATCCGATGCGTACGTTGGAGGTATCCGGTGTTTATGAGCTGTTTATCCCGGGGGTGGAGCCATGGGCGGTATACAAATATCAGATCCTTACCCGGAATGATGAGATCCTTATGAAGGCGGATCCGTATGCAAACTGTGCAGAGATGCGTCCGGATAATGCATCTGTTGTTGCGGATCTGCGGGGCTTCCGCTGGACAGACCGCAAGTGGATGACCAGCCGCCGCAAGGAGACGAGAGACAGCCGCCGTAAGGAGCCGATCGCGATCTACGAGGTGCATCCGGGTTCCTGGCGTAAGAAAGACGATGGTACCGAGGACGGATTTTATAATTACAGAGAGCTTGCAGTAGAGCTTGCTGCTTATGTGAAGGAGATGGGATATACCCACGTTGAGCTGATGGGGATTGCGGAGCATCCGTTTGACGGCTCCTGGGGCTATCAGGTGACCGGATATTATGCACCGACGCGCCGTTATGGTTCGCCGGAGGATTTCATGTATTTTGTTGATTATATGCACAGTCAGGGCATCAGTGTTATCCTTGACTGGGTGCCGGCACATTTTCCGAAAGATGCACACGGTCTGGCACAGTTTGACGGTCAGGCACTTTATGAGCATCCGGATAAGCGTCGTGGTGAGCATCCTCACTGGGGCACACTGATCTTTAACTACAAGAAGAAGGAAGTAGAGAACTTCCTGCTTGCCAATGGACTATTCTGGCTGAAGAAGTTTCATGTGGACGGACTTCGTGTGGATGCGGTGGCGTCCATGCTGTATCTGGATTATGGCAAGAATGACGGCGAGTGGCTGCCAAATGAGAAGGGCGGCAATGAGAACTTTGATGCGATCCATTTGCTGCAGCATATGAATCAGGTTGTTGAGAAGGAAGAACCAGGTACGATGATCATTGCAGAGGAGTCTACCGCATGGGCGGGAGTAACCTCTCCGGCACAGATGGGTGGTCTTGGCTTCCTGTTTAAGTGGAACATGGGCTGGATGAATGATTTCCTTGAGTATATGCATATGGATCCGCTGTTCCGTGGACCAAACCACGGCAGACTGACCTTCAGCCTGCAGTACGCATACAGTGAGAATTTCATTCAGGTGCTTTCGCATGATGAGGTTGTGCATGGCAAGGGATCGATGATCAATAAGATGCCGGGAGAGCTGGATGCAAAGTTTGCCAATCTGCGTACGGCATACGGTTTTATGTATGGTCATCCTGGCAAGAAGCTTTTGTTCATGGGACAGGAGTTTGCGCAGTTCCGTGAGTGGAGTGAGGCGAGAAGTCTTGACTGGAATCTGCTGGATGAGGAACGTAATCACCAGATGCAGGACTATGTGAAGGCGTTGAATAAGCTGTATCAGGAGTACGATGCACTTTATGCGAACGACTTTGATCCGATCGGCTTCGAGTGGATGAGCTGCGAGAATGCAGACATGAGCGTGGTTACATTTGTGCGTCGTGGATCCACTGCTAAGAAGCAGCTTTTGTTCCTGTGTAACTTCACGCCGGTGACAAGAGAGGATATGCTGTTCGGCGTTCCGTGTCCGGGAACCTACAAGGAGATCTTATCTTCCGATGAGGAGAGATTCGGCGGAACCGGTATTGTCAATCCGAAGGTGCTTACAGCGAAGGAGGAGCCGTGTGATGGCAGGAATTATTCGATCCGGATGACGCTGCCGCCGCTTTCCGTGACGATCTATGAGTACGATTACAGAGAGAATAAATAATCCGTAGCATGATGTCATAAAAAGGGAAGAACCGGCGTTTTGTCCTCCAGGAATTGCTTCGCACTTCTCGTTGACTTAACACTACATTATGAGCATTTTCATATACCATAAATAAAACAGACAAGCTTTTCCTCTCAGAGAAGCTTGTCTGTTTTTGAATGGAAGTTTTATTTGCGAATATAATTACCGGAAACATATCCGGTTGTCACCGTGTTTTTCCTGATGGAGAAGCATATCTTATACCAGGTTGTTCCCTTGACCTTTTTCGTGCCAAGCAATGGTACAAACGTGTTCTTCGGAATGCTGGTGATCAGTTTGCCGGTTGTGCCGGCTGTCTTGCGCAGATTGAGTTTTGCTGTGGTACAGCCCTGCGTGTAATAGGTCAGACCGGACTTTGCCTTTGCATAGCCGTTATACACTTTTGTCGATGTGTGATAACGGAAATGATGGAACTTGCTGCCATCACTGCGGTAGGTTACGCCGACATATTCGACAGGCATTCCTTTTTTAAGTGTCATCAGCTTTGCAGCGGTTTTGACCGGTTTTTTGTATAGGATAAAGCTTTTCTTTACAATGCCGGACTGGCTGGAAGACTTCGTGGCAGCCGTCAGTGTCGTATAACCGGAGTAGACCGTGCCGTCCGAGTTCTTATGAAATGCCCGGATCTTATAATAATATTCGTGATTTTTGGAAAGACCGCTGTTAGTCCAGGTCGTTACGTCGGGGTCATTGATCTGCTTTACCTTTTTGAAGGAGCCGTTGTAGGTGTCCTTGCGATAAATTTGATATCCATCGGCGTCCTCTACGTCATTCCAGCTGAGAGAAAGCTTCTTGGCAGCAGATTTTGCGGAAAAGCTTGTGACTTTGTCGAGGCTGTCCACATCATCCACAGTCGGAGCCGGTGTGGCTGTGGCAATCGCTCCCGGTGTTGCACCATGGGAAAAGACCGGTGAGGAAGGGCTTCCGGTCGTATACCAGAAATTCATATCGACATTGCCGGAGATTCCGTCCACGGAACCGGAGCTGGCGTATTGCCACATACTGTAATTGCCGTAGAACTGAGCGGTGGCATTGTTGACGATATTGTTATAGCGGGCAACCCAGATCTCGTATTTCTGTCCCAGTGCCTCGCCGTCCAGATTGTTATTCAGGTCGCTGACATTAGCGTAGATCATCGGCGTGTAGCCGCTCTGCTTGACATAATCGCAGAAAGCGGAACAGATTGCGGTATTGGTAGCTTTCGGAAGACCGCCGTGGCGGCTGTTGTTGTTTAACTCCCAGTCGATCACGACAGGCATGGTGATCGATGACTTGTAAGGAGCGAGTGTCGATACGACATACTGTGCCTCGGCGACTGCCTCATCGACATTGATCGCCTCGGTCCAGAAATATACGCCGAGAGGAATGCCTGCTGCGGCTGCATCCTTAATATATGTAGTAAATTTGGAATCGGTGACGAGAGAGCCGTTGGAGTAACCGCGGTAGCCCAGACGCAGAATTGCGAAATCAATGCCGGCGGCTTTCACCATGCTCCAGTTGATCGTGCCCTGATGATAGGAAACATCGATACCGTTGTAGATACTCATGCCGTCAAAATTGGATGCGTGTGTATAGGTCTTGCCGGTGTATGCGCTTACGGAAGAACTGTAGCCCTTCAGACCGGAGGTGGCGGGATTCACGGAAAGAAATCCGCCGGAGCCCCGTGCATCCGATGAGAACGTGGAAACAGCAGAGCCGGCGCCGGAAATATTCTCCTCGGCGGCAGGTTCATACTGACCGGTAAGACGCTCGTAGCCGGGATCGTTCTGATCGGCAGGAAGCGCCTGAGGTGCCGCTGTCTTCTTTCCGGAAATGGATGCGGCAGCAATTCCCCCCGGTGTCTGCTCTGCAGCCAAAGCCGTGCGTCCGGATATGCAGGATAGTGACGAAAGGATCATGGATACACTTAACAATGTACTGATCACAAAATGTTTTCTCATAAATACCTCCTATATTAAATGCCCTGTGCCAATATGGTTAGTGTAATGGGATTGTTTGTCAAAAATGTGATTGTTTGCATAATATGATACAATCCGTGATATGATATTCAGTCATAAAATTAAGTAGAAAAAAAGCCCCAACCCGATAGACTTCTATCAAATTAGGACCTTCAATGCGCGATCAGGGGTTCGAACCCTGGACACCCTGATTAAGAGTCAGGTGCTCTGCCAGCTGAGCTAATCGCGCTCATCATCTTTGCGACAACGAACTCATTATATACAACCCGCCGACAAAATGCAACCCTTTTTTACAAAAAAATTGAAAAAAATATGAAATTTTCTTGAAGAAATTCGGAGGATACTTTGCAACACCATGAAATCGTGGTATACTGGGACAAATTGAAAAGCCGTTACAGAAGTAAGGTTTTATGACGATTGATGCCTGCGGTTTAAAGCCTGCGGGAGGAGAAAGGGATGGAATATTTTCATGAATAAAATAACATTAAAAAGGAGATTCTGTGGTGTACTGGCGATATTGTGCTGTGTCAGTATGCTGCAGTGGCAGTCGGTTCAGAGGACACACGCACTGGGACGTGCCGGTGTATCGGTAAGCAGGCGCACCGGGACCACGGCGGAGCTTACCATGAAGAAGATGTCCGGAGTGACCGGTTATCAGGTGTTTCTTTCCACTAAGAAGAAAGGAAAGTATTCCCAGATCGGTGCAACACGCACAACCTCATTTAAAATGAGCAAATTAAAGAAAAATAAAGTATATTATGTAAAGGTTCGTGCCTATAAGACCTCCGGTTCCCGGATCGTTACCGGAAAGTATTCCTCCGTGGTAAAGATTGGCAAGTATGTTGCCGTGACAACGGCAGACAAGTATGCGGCACAGGTATTGAAGCTTGTGAATGAAGAACGCGCCAGGGAGGAACTGGCACCACTTAAGGCGAGCACAGCACTCGACAAGGCTGCCTGTATTCGTGCGAAGGAGCTTGTGACACAGAATTCTCCGAACCGTCCGGATGGAAGAAACGGCTGCAGCGTTCTGACTGATGAGAAGATCGTATACGAATCTGCAGGAGAGAATATTGCCTCCGGCTGCAAGACGCCGAAGGATGTTGTGGAGAAGTGGATGGCAGATGCCGGACACCGTGCACAGATCATGTCGACCGATTATGCCTATATGGGGCTTGGATATTACAGCACCACAAAGGGGGACAAATACTACTGGTCACAGATTTTTACCAACTGATTTTTGAAAAAATAAAAAAATTTCAAAAAAGGGGTTGCATTTTATAAAATAATCTGTTATTATAGCAAAGTCGCTTGCGAGAGCACAGCGACATGAGCGCGATTAGCTCAGCTGGCAGAGCACCTGACTCTTAATCAGGGTGTCCAGGGTTCGAACCCCTGATCGCGCACTACTTTGAAGCATCTGATAATTATCAGGTGCTTTTTTACATTATAGGAAACTTGTTGTTTCCTATAATGTAAAAAAGCTCCGCGAGGATGCGATCACCGCACAGAGGAAGATTGCATAAGCAATTGTGCGGTGACGCGCAAAGTGGGCAAGCCCACTTTGTTCCGGTATAGGAAAATGCTCGTAACGTGGTGGAAGCAAGGGCAAAACGCTGGTTTTGCCCTTTTGTTCTGTATATTCCTCCACTTACAAAACATTTTGCATATAAGAAGAGTGAGTGCTATACTTAATGGAGTAAATTGAACATAACCGGAGAGCAGCAGGGATACTCCGGATATTTACAGTATGGTATTGCATAATACGAAATGGAGGGTCTGGCATGATCGCACAGAAAATGATCAAGTATGTGGAAGGAAGCTCGGTTACAAGAGCGATGTTTGAGGAAGGAAAGAAGATGGCTGCCCAATACGGCGCAGAGAACGTATACGATTTCAGCCTGGGAAATCCGAGTGTGGAACCGCCGGCTGCGGTCAAGAATGCAATCTGTGAGATTCTGGAGCAGGAATCTCCATGTTATGTGCATGGATATATGAACAATTCCGGTTACGAGACAGTGCGCGAAGCCATTGCGTCCTCACTGAACAAACGCTTCGGGACATCCTTTGGCGAGAAGAACATTCTTATGACCGTTGGTGCAGCCGGGGGACTGAACGTTGTCCTCAAAACACTCCTTGACCCGGAGGATGAGGTCATCGCATTCGCACCGTATTTCGGAGAATACAACAATTACGTTGCCAACTTTGACGGCAAAATGGTTGTAGTCGCTCCGAATCCGCCGGAGTTTCAGCCGAATGTTGCGGAGTTTGAGACAAAGATCACACCGAAGACAAAGGCGGTTATCATCAACAATCCGAACAACCCGACCGGTGTTGTCTACAGCGAGGAGACGATCCGTGCGCTGGCAGCCGTTATGGAGAAGAAGCAGAAAGAATACGGCACAGCCATTTATCTGATCGCGGATGAGCCGTATCGTGAGCTTGCGTACGATGGTGTGGAGGTGCCATATCTGACGAAATATTATGATAATACGATCGTCGGTTATTCCTACAGCAAATCATTATCCCTGCCGGGTGAGCGTATCGGTTATCTGGTGATCCCGGATGAAGTCGATGATTTTGAAAATGTGATCTGCGCCGCCAATGTAGCAAACCGTATTCTGGGCTTTGTCAATGCACCGTCTCTGATGCAGCTTGCTGTTGCAAAATGCCTGGACGAGCAGACCGATGTGGCTGCGTATGACAGAAACCGCAAAATGCTGCTTAATGCACTGACGCAGTACGGCTATGAGGTTGTAAAGCCGGAGGGTGCTTTTTATCTGTGGGTGAAGACACTCGAGGAGGATGACAGTGCATTTGTGGCAAGAGCAAAGGAATACAATCTGCTGGTTGTGCCGGGCAGCTCCTTTATGTGTCCGGGCTATATCCGTATCGCTTACTGCGTGGATCCGGAGATGATCAAGCGGTCACTGCCTGCCTTCGAGAAGCTTGCAAAGAGCTATGAGAACGAATAAAGCCGGCAACAGTGCACAGATAATTACGAACACAAGAAAAAATTACAAAACAGTGCACAAAGAATAATTATAAAGCAGTGCATAGGAATTACAAATAACAACGATATCAGACAGAAATGAGGACGACCAATGAGTACATGGAGAGATAATTTAAGGACAATTGAACCGTATGTGCCGGGAGAGCAGCCGAACCTGCCGGACATGATCAAATTAAATACCAATGAGAATCCGTACCCGCCATCACCAAAGGTGGTTGAGGTGCTCAAAAGCTTTGACTGCGACAGTCTGCGTCTCTATCCGGATCCGAATTCACAGCTTCTGGCAGACGCCCTTGCGAAAAGATATGGTCTTGCAAGTGATCAGGTCTTTCTGGGAGTCGGTTCCGATGATGTGCTTGCGATCGCATTTATGACATTTTTCAATTCAAAGAAGCCGGTCCTTTTCCCGGACATTACTTATTCATTCTACGATGTGTGGGCAGAGCTGTTTCAGATTCCGTATGAGAGACCGGCGCTGGATGAGCATTTTGATCTGATCCGGGAGGATTATTATAAAGAAAACGGTGGTGTTGTCATTGCCAATCCGAATGCACCGACCGGTGTGCTGCAGAATATGGATTTTCTGCGTGATGTCATCGAGCATAACCGTGATGTGGTGGTCATCATTGATGAGGCATATGCGGACTTTAGCGAAAGCTCTGCGCTGGAGCTGACGAAGGAATACGACAATGTGCTGATCGTGCAGACCTACTCCAAGTCGCGTTCGCTTGCCGGCATGCGTATCGGATATGCGATGGGTAATCCGGAGCTGATCAAAGCAATGAATGATGTCCGTTATTCCTACAACAGCTATCCGATGACGAGACTGTCCGTGGCACTCGGTGTGGCAGCGCTCGAGGATGAGACCTATTTTCAGGACACTGTTGCAAAGGTGATCGAGACGAGAGAGTGGACGAAGGAGCAGTTGAAACGTCTTGGATTTTCGTTCCGGGATTCCCGGACGAACTTTATCTTTGCCGCTCATGAGAGCGTACCGGCTGTTCAAATCTTTGATGCGCTCAGAGAAAAACATATCTTCGTGCGTCATTTCAGCCAGAAACGGATCGACAATTATCTCCGGATCTCCATCGGTACGAGAGAAGAGATGGAGCGTTTTATTGAGGAGACAGAGAAGATCGTAGCAAATGCCGGCAAGTAAAAGAGGCTGTTTAAAGCGATACGAGGAACGTAAAAATGTCTTACCGTAACGGCGGTTAATCCGGATCAATGGCGATCACGGCAGAGGAGTGAAAGCAGTCCGTATCATGCGAAAAGCTGCAGTTTCCACCGTGTGTATCGCAGATATGACGAATACTGCGGAGACCATAACCTGTATGAGACACTTTTGTCGACAGGTAATGGTCTCTTTTTTTGTTGACATTTCCGTCAAAGCCGTTGTCGATCGTGATGACAAGCATGTTGCCGTGAACAGCAAGGCGGACCGTAATGCTTCGGTTGCCGGGCAGGGCGTGGTCTGCTGCGGTATAGGCATTTTCCAGAAGATTGCCGAGCAGCGTGGCAAGCTCCGAATCGGAGAGACCGGTGGATGGAATCGGTGTGGCGGAAATGTCCATCCGGATCTCATTTTCCTGACAAAGCCGGCGGTAATGATGCAGGAGCATGTTCACGACCGGAAGATTGGAATACGACGGAGTGGCAAGATGGTCGATCTGACGGATGTGGTCGGACAGATATTCGACGAGTCCCTGTGTGTTTCCGGCCATTGCATAGCCCTGCAGAACGATGAGATGCTGGCGGAAATCGTGCCGCATCCGTCTTGTTTCTTCGGTATTTTTGATCATATTCTGATAATACGTCTGCTGCAGTTCGAGCTGGCGGGTTGTCTCCTCCAGCTGCTTCTGCGCTTCAAACCGCTTCTTCTCTCTGGCGAAAATCTGAAAGAATATAAAATAGATCATAAACGTACACAGGATCAAAGCGATGTAAAGATACAGGATGGTCCGGTTGTAAATTCTTCCGTCAGACATCGGGAAAAATTCAAATATCAGTATCAGAAAGAGAACAAGTGCGAGCTGACAGAGCTGGCGGTATTCTTTTGGATCCAGAAAATCGCAGAGCGGAATAAATTTGTGGTGCAGGAGAAATAACAGCGGCGGGATAAACAACAGCGTACACAAAAGGATCATCGGGATTGAGACATTGTCGTAAGGCAGCCCGTCCGCCGTCATGTGTCTGGAAAGATGGGAGCAGATGATGTTGTTAAATGAATTTATGACAAATGCTGCGGTCAGCGCAAACAGAAAAACAAACAGCTTCTTGGAGAAGATACCGCGAGTCAGATAAATATACATCAAAAGACAGGGGATCATCGTTGCCATAAAAAGCAGATTGGCAGCGAAAAAGAGATCCTTCTGTGGAATGATCGAATATTTGTACAGGAGTATGCATAGAGTAGAAAAGATTGTGCTAAGCAGCAGGGTTCCGCCACTCAGAATCAGATAGGTCTGTCTGCTGCGAAAACGGTAATGATCCCGGAAGGCGTAGATGCAGAGCAGTCCGAAGGGGAAGCTCTGGAGAAAGTATCCCACCAGAAGACGTATCAATAAAAGCATAACTACCTCCCTTCTGCAGCACTTGCAGTCTGTAAAATCAGAAAAAGCATTCCGGCCTGCAGCCTTTTTGAGCTTACCTTTCTGTCAGCGCAGTCATCCGCGTTCCCGCGTGATCCGGCAAAGATAGTCCTGATACTGCTTTTTCAGTTCGTTGCGCTTCTTGCGGGACAGCATGATCTCCAGATCATTATCGAGGATCAGATGATCATAATAAAACGCACGGATATGCGGCATGGACACAATAAAGCTGCGATGTGGCTGCAGGAAACGGTCATCCAGCTTTTCGTTTAGTGCCTGCAGCGGATCGTAGGTGGAGATCGTCTCACGCTCTGTGTGGATCAGCGTGCGTTTATGAAAAGACTCCAGATAAATGATCGATGCCATTGGGATGGAGATCAGACCGGAAGCTGCATGGAGCTGAAGCTGCGGGGAGAGCCTTTGATGTTCCATACAGCGATCCAGCGCCTCGAACACATCCTTACGGTCAAGGGGCTTGATCAGATAATGTGTCGCCTTGAGTCGAAAGGCGTCAATGGCAAACTCGCGGCTGGTGCTGATCACGATCACATAGCGGGGACGGAAGCGCGGCGGAATGCTTTGGAGCATATCGATGCCGGACAGATCTTCCATATAGATATCCGTAAACAGAATGTCGGCGTGGGGATTTTTCAGAAAATCCCCGCCCCGCGGAAAACAGAGGATCTTCATATCCGGTCCGATATCGTGAAGCGCATCGTATTCCCGGATGCAGCCGGTCAGATAGTCACAGACTGCCGGATCATCATCGCAGATTGCAATGGTCATAGCAAACCCTCCCCTCGTTCGATGAATATGAACAAATTGTAACACATTTCGTCACAAAAATACAGCAAAAAATGCATAAACGCATACGTTTTTTGACCAAATGTATGAATTTTGGGACGAAATGCATGTATTCTTTCGGTAACAGCGATGTTATTATGAATAAAATGAAAACAATGAAGGTAATGCAGGAAAGGAGGAGCTTATGGAAAACAAGAAGCTCAATCAGGAGGACAAGAAGGCAGCACAGGAGGTGACAGAAATCAGTCTGGAGGACCTCGAGCAGGTGGCAGGCGGCTACAGCCTGCGTGAGAAAAAGAAGGTTGAGACAACTGCGATCAGTGATGACACGATCAGCAGGATTTAAGTCACAGTAAAATCCGCAAAACGAAATGAGGGATTGTATGAAAAAATGGAAAAGTTATTACCGAAGAGGAATATCGCTGCTCTTAGTGGCGGCGATGCTCGCAACGGGAAATGTTTCGGAGGTCTCGGCCGCGGCAGCATCCTATCAGCAGAAGGCAAAGGCGCAGGAAGCCGGCTTAAGGGAAGCGATCCGGGACGGAAAGCAGATGGTACAGGAATATCCGAACGGACTGTTTAATTTTCTGGGAACCCAGATGGAGGTGAAGGAGAGTGACAAGGCGCTTGAGATTGCCGTGATCCGTCAGGGTGGAACCGAGGGGAGTGCACAGGTAAAGTTTAAAGCGATTGATATCACAAGCTCTTATGGTGAGGACTATAAGATCTATGTGGGAAAGAATCGTTTCCGTGCCATGAAGAAGGGGAAGGATGCATTTCCGCTGATTCAGACGGCAATGGAAAAGAAGGTGGATCTGAGCACAGACGATACCGCAGAAAGCACCGAGGCGCCGGACGGCAGCAGTGTGGTGGAGGCTGCGGCAGCAGATTATGCCGGCGGTCAGGAGAAGAAGGCTGTTGCAACCGGGAATCCGCTGGATCAGTATCCGGATGTGACGGTGACGCCGTATGCCGCAAAGGCAGATAGCAAACCACAGACAGCGAAAACATCCTTAAAGGCAAGCCGCGACGCGCAGACCGGACAGAAATCGGATCGTCCAAACTGGAAGATTGCCGATAACTCCGAGAAGGCAGACGAGGTAAGAGACAATTTTGAAGTCTTTATGGACAATGTTTCCGGAAGTGAGCAGGTGTTAAACTTCAAGGACGGAGAGTATGTCAAATACCTCTATCTGGTGCCGAAGGATGACAAGATTTCCGAGGCAGAGGAGCAGCTTGTCTGTGCACTTCTTCCGGTCGAGGGCAGTGCACCGGTCGGCGAATCCTACAATGCCTATGTCAATATCAAGGATAATGATGGCAGTGAGACGTCTAAGTATACCTTTGCAAAGGATAAGGTGAATGCCTCCGCGGACAAAGCAGTTGTCACGGTCCGCAGAACGGCAGGAATTAATTTCTTTGATTCCGTTTATATCGGAACCGGCGAGGGAAGTGCCAATCAGGGGGCTGACTATAAAGCCGGTCTGAAAAAGGTCGATTTCTATGCCGGTGAGACGGAGAAGAAGGTATCCATTGATGTATTATCAAATGAGTACCGCAAGGCAAGCCGCGACTTTTATGTTCTGTTAAGCCGTGACGGAAGCAGCTATATGAAGGATGCCTGCCAGGTTGTGATCCCGGCAGCTGCATCGAAGAAAAAGGCAGCACTGAAAACAGCGACGGCAGCGCAGACCGGTCCGGAGAAGATCAGTCCGAACGGCTGGAAGCCGGAAAATGGTCAGTGGGCTGTTCCGGCGCAGGATATGGACTACAGCGGTGGTAATATCTGGCGTGAGAAGAATGAGACACGGTTCCAATACTGGGGCGGTGACCGATGGATCACCACAAAGGACAGTGTGAAACTGTACGGTGCTTCGGCAGCGGAGTTTGGCTACTACAATTCCGGTAACGGCAGACAGTGGACCACGACCTCCGGCTGGTGGATCTTTAAGAAGACGCATCATCATTCAGAAAAAGAATACGGCGTTAATATGTATTTTGGAAATGATCAGAAGTGGAGCTATAAAGCAGACACAAACTGGGCAGTCTGTAAGAAGTCCTTTGACAACAATAACCAGTGGAAGAATAAGGTGAAGGTTCAGAGCTGGGCAAAGGAAGGCAATCATACCAATGGTTATGTAGGCTGGATGCGTTTATATCTGAAAAAATACACGGCCTCCTGTCAGGCATCCCGTGATAAATTTTATACGCAGCAATATCAGGTCGGGTATGACAGAAATGGAAAGGGAGAACTGACCTTAAAAAAGAAAACGGATATTACTCCTACTTTAAAGATCGATTCTGTTTCCTCGAATGTACAGAACAGTAAAAACGGGATCAATCAAACGAGCTATGGCAGCGTTTACCGCTCCGATGTGATCCGTTTTAAGCTCGAGAAATTCAACGAGCAGGTACTGGAGCTGAAGGGAATTGAGGCATCAACAGACAACAGGGAATGGCAGAGGATCACAGACGGAAGCAATTTAAATGTTGTATTAAATGCCGATTTCTTTAGTAAATTTGACCTTTATAAGGCAGATAAGATCTATTTCAGACCGGTATTTTCCCAGAAGACAGCGAAATTAAAGCTGGAGAATGCCAATGTCAACAGAGGAATGCTCAAGGGCTTTGATGCGAAAGGGAAAGAGTTTACGCTCAAGGTGGGTGATACGGTGAAGGGGCTGACCGGCTCCGGAAATGTTGCCGCGTACAACCCGGCGTTCTCTGTTTATACCACAAGAAATGAGAATGACTACAAGTGGGGCAGGAAGTCCTTTGCGGCAGCAGCGGCAGGCACCTGTCTGACGCTTGATAACAGCAATTCGGCGGGAAATGTTGCCAATATCTCGCTGCAGATGCCATACAATATCGTCAAGCTTGACTACAGCGATACGAAGCTGCAGGTGGAGGCGGATCCGAACACGTACCGCAACACCTACACAAATCTGAAATATGTGATCGCTGGAAAGACGTATAACTGTTCAAAGGCTTCTGATGTGGAAGCAATGCAGACGGCGATGGAGAAGCTGTATCAGAGTGGTACGGATGCACAGGTATCCATTTCCTTTGAATATCTTGCTAATCCAAAATACAAAAACGGCAAGGGCGATCAGGCGCAGATGTTCGGCAAACCGGTCAGCGCAAGTCTGTGTGTGTATGATGACAGCGGTGCGTTGGTTACGGGTGCACCATATAAACTGACACCGACGGTTGTAAACGGAAAATACCGTTTCTCCATGAGCGGAACATGGAAGAAGCTTGGCTGGGTGGACGGAACCGGGGCAACCATTACAATCAGCGGAAGCCGCAAGGTGAATGGATTAAATCTGACCTCGCAGGAAACAGAGATTGATTTCCTCGGAAACTCCGGCGGCTATGTGTCCGTGTCTGACGACAAGGGCATGATGAAGGACAGCAGCGGCAACACCTTTGGCAATTTAAACACCGGACTGACCTTCAAAAATGCAAATCCATTTACGGATTACACCATGAATGCCATGATTTCTCCGCTGTTTATCGGCAGATGGGGAGATTATTCCGCAGATACCGACAACGATGGAAATCTTTCCGATGAAAATGTGAAAAGTGCGAAGAAACGTCTCGAAGAGCTTGGATTTTCCGGGGATCTTGCGGGAAGCGTCAGCATTTTCTATGGAAATGTATTCAAATACAGCCCGAGCATTTATGCAAACAGCAAGGTTTATTATGATTTTGTGCGACGCGACACATCGACCGGCAATGAAAATACCGTGCTGATGAAACTGACGCAGAAATCATCCACGGTGCTGGATCCGGATGTTTCGATCGAGAAACCGCTGACTGATGCGACCGTGACTTTTGCCGGTCAGGATGCTGTGACCGGAGACAGCGAAGGCTACTATATCGCAGAAGGCAACTATGAGAAGGGGAAAACCTATATGGCGGACGTCCGCATGGGTGCGATCAGCTTTGTCGGTGCCGTACAGGGAACCGGCTATAAAGAGGAGACGATCGATGTTTCCAGGTATATGTTCCCGACCAATTTCTCAGTGAAAATCGGCGGAACAGACACAGGGATCCGTTCCAACGGAAGCGACAGCATCTTAGATGTTGTCAACGATGACACGACATTTACCTTTGGCTTTAGCTCCAGCGTTGGTGTTAAGGCAAATAAGGCTGTGGTGAAGATTCTTCGCGACGACCGTGAGATTTATTCGAAGACCTTAACGCGTCAATCGGCAGATCAGCCGTTTGAGTTGACCTTAAATACCTTAAAGGCAGGCGTCAAGGGCGGCGATCAGATGACCATTCAGGGAATCTTTACGGATAAGAAGGATGGCAAGGAGATTGACCATGTATATCCTGCAGTGGATGTAGGTATGACCTTCCAGAATAAACTGACGGCGATCGGCATTGCAGCAAGCTTTAAGACACCGTTTACCAAGGTGCTCAAGCTGATCGGAAGTGTCAGCACAAAGTTTGATCTTCCTCTTGATTATGATGTCGAATCTATGGGCAACAAGACGCATTACAATGATAAGAAAACAAATGCGCAGATCAACACGATCCAGGTTGCCTTTGGCTATAACAGCAAGGTCATGGAGGAACTTAAGAAACAGCAGTTGGAATATCGTGCGGAGAATAAGGGGGAGGCACTGTCCGGAAGAGACAATATCAAGCAGTATATGGAGAGTCTGATGGGCAGTGATGACAGCGAGGATGACGACGGTGACGATGAGAAGGCAACAAGCACACCGGCACCGAAGAAGGATCTGAATGAGAGCAAGAAGGCGGCGGAGAAGGCGCAGGAAAGCGCTGCTCCGGCAAGCAGTACAATGGGAAGCAGCTCCTTCCATTACAATTTCAGCGTTGCGGTGATCCTGACGGTGGAAAGTGGAATTACCGGTCAGGGCAAGCCGGATGGTCAGTATTATTTTAATTCGCTGGCACTGATCGCCGCGGCAGATGCAGATTTCCAGTATACGGTCAGCTACATGACGCCGATCGGAGTGGAGATCCTTGCAGAGCTTGAGGTAGGAGGAAAGGCGGTGGCAGCATTTGCCGCAGAATCCTCAAACGGCAGAATGTACGATGATGTATTCAATGTGACAAAGGCCGGCAACGAGAAGGGAGCATTAAGCCTGAATAAGGATAACTTCTCGCTGTACACCAAATTCATGCTGGCACCGACCATTACCGTGGGCGCGGGTGTTGGTCTTGGCAAGGTGGCAAGTGTTGTCGTATCCGGAACAGCCGATTTTAACTTCGGATTCACTGTACCAATTATGGGACAGAACGAATCCTCCTCCGGATATGGAAATGTTACACTGAGCGCGGCACTGAAGCTGAAAATTTTATTTATCAAAAAGAAATGGACGCTTTACAAGGGTGAGCAGATGAATCTGTTCCAGTATGGTGCAGTCAGCGTGGCAAAGATGTTAAATGACTTCGAGGAGAATTATCTCTATGAAGATATTGACGATGTCTCCAATTCGGAAGAATTTGCGAGAGATTATCTGAATAACCGAAGCAAGTGGCAGCCGGTGAAGCTAAAGAAGCGGTCAGTGGATGCCGGCAAAGAGGTTCTCCTGATGGAGGGAGCTTATCCGGATCAGCAGACAAAGATGTTAGATCTTGGAAACGGAAAGCAGATCACGGTATTTATCAGCGACAGCGGAGAGCGTGACATGATCAACCGTGCCGAGCTGTTCTACACGATCACGGAAGATGGCGGCACAACATGGTCCAGACCGGTCAGTGTCAGCGATGACGGAACCTGGGATGAGGCACCGGCTCTTTATCGTCTGACAGATGACAAGGTGCTGATCACATGGTCCGATGCCGCAAGGAAATTTACCGATCAGGATGGCACAAAGGATGTTCTGTCGCAGCTTGATATCAGTGGTGTATTGTTTGATGTTAATGATAATACGATGACGGACGAATTTGCGGTCACGAAGACAACCCAGGATGAAGTGATGGCAGATATGGATCCGATGATCGCCTTTGATGAAGAATCACAGAGGCTGGTTGTTTACTATACGAAGATTGATTACGATGAGCAAAGCTACGAGCATGGCAACAATGGCGATGTGATCGTGGATGAGGATGCCGACAGTGATTCCGAGGTGACAACCTACGGTGATATCATCAATGGCTACAATGCGATCGCATGTCGTATGGCAACATTGAAAAACGGAGCACTGGAATGGGATTCTGCAGATCCGGAGGATCCTGAGTTATATGGTCAGAGACTGTTAGATCTCGGTGTACCGGCAAGGATCGAGGAAACGGAGACTGAGGTACCGGGTGAAACCGTTGAGATCGAGGATGAAAACGGAGAAACGGTTACGCGTACGATCACAGAGACAAAGAAGACCTCAGACGTGATCGTAGATGAGATGATAGATCCGCGTGTCGTAGATTCCGACAGCATTTCCTACAACGGCCTGTCTCTTTATACGTACACGACCGATGCGGATGCCAATCTGGAGACGAGTGACGATCAGAGACTGTACCTGCAGATCTACAACTTCAGGCAGGATGAGTTCCATCATCCGATCCAGATCACGGGCGATTCTGTCGGAGATTCCAGACCGAAGTTTGTGCGCTGCAAGGGCATGACCTATCTGTACTGGCTGCATGACGGAGATATTCAGTATCTGAATGTCAGCGATATAGTATCGTCCTTAAACAGTGACAGCAGTTATCTGAAGGAAACACAGGTCTCCATGCCGGATGGCAGTACAAGACCGATGTATATCATCAACAAATACGAAAATGATCCGGTTGTCACAGCAATCCGTCATCAGCAGGAGGTCAGCGAGGATGGCAGTGTTGCGGAGAACAAGATCAGTGAATACGATGTGCAGGCAAACGACAATAGCATGTATGTGATCTGGAGTGCACTCGGAACGAGCCAGAAGGATGAAGATAAGTCGGGAGCCGAAAATGTTGTGCGCGAGACACAGCTTTACGGAGCATATTGTGAACCGGAGCTGGAATCTGTTTCTACCGCATACACATTTGAGGACGATGACACGAAAACGTACCGGTTTGCGGCAGGCAAGGATAAAACAACGTATCCGGTAAGCTTCACGGCATTGAAGGACACAATACTGGAGGACGGTTCGACCCTTTCTGCGGGCGATGTGTTCACGTTCGACTACAAAAAGCAGGAGGATCTGAACGGTCAGACCGGTGTCGTTTCGGCAGGGGATCCGGCAAAGATTAAAACGATCCGTGCCTGTGACGGCTATGGATGGTCAGAACCGGTTCAGCTCACCGATGGACAGGGAGACAACTACGAGGATCTTTCCTTCCGGGTGGATGAGGACGGAAATATTCGCGCCTTCTTTATCAAAGGAAAACAGAAACTCGATGACAACAATGTCTTCGAAATGGATGAAAGCAATATGCAGATGTATGCGCAGACTTTTGTGATCGGAAGTGAGTTACAGAATGATGGCATTCAGACGGAGAAGGAGCTTTATGCGCCGGGAGAGGACATTTCCTTCCGGATGAATGTCACCAACGATGGCTTAAAGCCGATCGAAAATGCGGAGTATCGGATGTATGTTCAGGAGGACAATGAAGTCGTGACCGACGAGGTGGAATGGACGTCTCTTGGAACCGTCACAGAGGATGGCGGAAAGGGAGTGCTTCTCGGAGGAAATACGGTAACACTGCAGTATGATGGTGTCCTGAATATGGGACAGATAGAAGGAACAAAGCTTGTGACCGAGTTGAAGCAGGGTGATGAGATCACTACCGTGGAGAAGGTGCTTCATGAACAGCCGGAGCTGAGTATTTCCGTGGTCGGCGCAGAGCTTGTTGATGCAAAAACAGCATCGGTGAAGCTGCATGTTGTCAATACGGGAAATCAGGATTTTGAAGGAACGTTAAAGGTGAAGGATAAGGAAGAAGTTTTGGCACAGGAAAAGAAGGTTAAGGCAGCATATGGAGAGAGCTGCGATCTGACCATGACGGTTGATATCAGCAATTCGAAGTTCGGCGAAGTTACAACCGCAGAGGACGGAAGCAAGTCCGATGCACTGACACTGACGGCGGAATATGGCGATATCTCACAGCCGTTTAATGTGACAAGAGAAGTGTCCGCATGGGAAGGAAAGGCAGTGGATGCGTTGAGCGGTATCCGGATCGGACAGTGTGAGCTTAGCAATGAAGCAGCTCAGGATCAGGGTATTCCGGATATCATGGATGCGGCACAGACTGTACAGCCGGTAAAGGATACGCTGAAGGTTTCCGAGGATCAGGTGCTTAAGCTTGAGCCGGTCTTTGACTGGAAGGATGATAGCAGTGAGGCAGCTGAGCTTCAGAAACAGGGGCTTGATCCAAAGTCGATCCTGAATACAAAATGGACTTCTTCGGATGAAAGCGTGGCTTATGTCAATGACAACGGTGTGCTGATCCCGCTCAAGGAGGGCGAGACGGAAATTACCGCAGTCACTTATCCGGGCGGCGAGCTGCAGCAGGCAGATCCATTTGCCGCAAACGGAAATATTGAGGAGGAATACGATGGAAGCTTTGGCTCGTTAAGCCAGACCGACGGAACCGGCTGGTTTAGACAGAACCGGGAAATGTACCGTGTGCCGGAGTCTCTGATCACCAGAAATACGATCAAGGTAACGGTCAAAAAGGCAGAAGTAAAGCCGACGCCGACACCGACCGTGACACCGGTGCCGACAGATACACCGTCAAGTACCGCACCGGCCGGCTCGCAGCCGACCGCAGCACCATCCGGTACGCCATCAGTTTCCGCATCGCCGGCACCGTCAGACGCAGGCGTACAGCCGACCGTGAAAAAGACGACGGCAAAGGTGACGATCAACAAAAAGGGGAATAAGATAACCGTTCAGACGCTGTCAAAGGCGAAGGTCTTTGTGACCGTTTACCGGAACAAAAAGACAGCCGGAAAAGGTAAGAAAAAGGGATTGATCCGGAAGTATCCGGTATATCAGACGAACAAAAAGGGCAAAGTGGTGATCCGCCTGAAGAAAAAGCTGAAAAAGAAACAGGCGGTAAGAGTGACGGTGACGAAGAAGGGATACTCCGGCAAAACCGTTGTTAAAGTCAAAAAATAATTCAGGGGTCAAATGAAGTGATCCATGACATTTGTTAAGGTTAAAAACAAGGAAAGCAGTATACCGATTTCAGGTTTGCTGCCAGGCAGCCCGGTAATTTTATGCCGGGCTGTTTGCTTAGAAAGGCAGGAAAAGAAAATGCTGACAGACATCCGGAGTATACTATGTGACAGAATGGAACCGGAACAAAGCGTCTACCGGGAAATGCCCGAAAAGGTGCTTGATTATCCGATCACGATAGGAAATTTTCTTCAGGAAAAAAACGGAGAGGACAGTGCCGAGCAGTTTGCAGAGCTTCTGGAATACAAAGGCAGGCTGAAGAATGCGCTGGAAAACGATCCGGAATATATACATATCAACCGTATATCCGAGCAGCTTGGCAGATGGCTTAAGCGAAAGAAAAACGAAGCGGGAGAAGGCTTTACACAGGAAGAAATGGCAATATTCAAACAGAAACGAAAACGTCTGCAGAAACAAAAAAGGGAAATCCGGCGGGAAAAGGAGGAAGAGATTTGCGGCATTTACGGCTATGATTACAGAGAGATCCGGACAATGATGTACAAAAATACGGTCTATTTCAGCTGGTTTTATGATCTGCAGAAAATGTTTCCGCAGCTTGCAAAGATAAAGACCGGAGACATCCGGGAGATTCCTCTTTTTGTGTCGCATCTGGAACAGCTTCGAAAGGCATTAGCGCAGAAGGAGCCGATCGGGCTGGTGGGAGGACCGTGCCTGTTTGGTGTGGATGAGGTTTTTCTGGAGATGACGACAGACAATGGGGAGCGGGCGGTTTTTGACTGCAGCTGTGACAGACGCTGCCTTGTCGGAAATGACGAAAAGGAGACGATCGAGGAATTTATTGAAAGGCATCCGGGGAAGATCGAGGCTGTCCGGATCCGTAACTGTAAAAAGGGAGTGACAAGGCAGGAGTATGACAGTATCCGTTATCTGTTCAGTGTGGCAGAGGTGTTTGACGGGAAAATTGTGATTCCGCTTCCGGATCTGTCCTATTTTAAGTACATGGAGGCAATCCTTCAAAATCTGGAGGAAACGCTCCGGGAGAAGGTGATGGAAGAATTTCGCGAAGAATGTTATCGGATCACGGATCATTATCTGGATGTGATCCGTCATGTTGCAGAGAAATATCCGAAGCTTTCCTATCTGGTGGTACATGACAGAGAGGTGGAATTGCGGGAGCTTTTTTATGAAAAAAGAAGACCGTATCTTGAGGGATCAACCTATATGCAGAAGATCACGGGAAGGGATACGCGCAAGGAGGCGGTGGTTGATTATATCACAATGCTCGCACTACCGTATTATCTGTATGGGACACGGTATGTGGTACAGGTGGACAGCGTGGACGAGACGGACTCCGGGCGCAAGTGCAATAAGATTCATGGAGGAGACATGGAACTGATCCAGCTTCTCTATCCGGAATATTTAAGCAGAGACGGCAAAAACACCATATACCGGACAACAGCCGGATATAAGGATTATATCGGACAGCCCGCCGGAGAGCAGGGAGGGATGAAGTGAAACGTCAAAAACGGATCATTGCCGGAATCGTTATTCTGGCAGTAGTGGCAGGAACTGTTATGGTGGCAGGAAAAATACAGCGAAAGCCCCCAAAAGCAAAGTCCACAAAAACGGACACATTAAAAATAGTTATTTTGGACAGCGGTGATTACTATTATTCCGATGAAGGAATTGAAAACGGGATCATGCTTGCGCAGGAGGCTCTGGAAAAGGAAAGCGGAATATCAATCGATCTGGAGCGTGTGGATGACGGAGGCGATTATGTCAATGGAATTTCCATGGCGAAGGCACTGGCGGAGGATGAAAGTGTGGACATGGTCATCAGCTTTCAGAATTTCGAGTCGATCGGTGCGGAGGCCGGATTTTTTGAACAGGTACAAAAGCCGTTTATTATTACAATGGGCTGCTACGATGAGGTGGCAGAACGGGGCTATGAATATCTGATCACGGATTTCTTAAGCGGCAGAACGATCGGCAGCAGTATCGGCGGATTTCTGAAACAGGAAAAACGGGAAAACATCGCACTCTGTCATTCGGATACAACATTTGAAAAGGACGAACTAAAAGGGATACAGTCCGCAATCCGGGACAGTGACAATACGAATATTTATTATACTCAGACCGGTCCGTTTGATGAGGATGGTCTGGCACAGCTGCTGGCGAGATGCGAAAAGCTTTCAATTGATACGGTGGTTGCCAACTTTTATACACAGACCGACAGCGCATGGCTGCTTAGCAGACTGCGAAAGAAAAGACCGGATCTGACCGTGGTTGGAGATTATGCCCTTGACAGCTCTGAAATCCTGAAAAAGTATGGAAAGGATCTGGAGGGGGTCGTGATCGTTCCGGTCTATCCGTACGAGGACAGTGAGGGGATGGAACGGTTTATACGGCGCTACGAGGTGGAAAAGCAGGTTCGTTTTTCGACTGCGGCGGTGCAGTATTATGATCTGTTTCAGATGCTTGGAAAGGCGTATGACAGATGCGGCGGAGATAGTCAGAGTATGATGCGGGAGCTGAAGAAAAAGGAAGGATATGAGGGCGTGGCAGGAAGGATTCATTTCGATGAAAAGGGACGTCTTTCTTCCGAAAACTGTCCGGTGTTTGTGTGCAGAAACAGCAAGTTTGTGCGAATGAAATGAGAGGGATCGAGGGATGAAACAGGGATTATTTCAGGAAAAAGCAATGCAGCAGCTGGCAGCACCCGAACAGCTCGACCAGAGAGTGCGGATCATTCCATCCGGTGCATGGATTTTATTTGCGGCGGTTCTGACAGGAATTGCGGCAGCGGTGATGTGGGCGTTTTTTGGGACAGTGTCCAGCGGGGCAGATTATCACGGTGTTATTTTCGACTACAACGATGTGATCAGTCTGCGGGCGCAGACCGGCGGTGTTCTGGGTGACGTTTTAGTCGAGGAAGGTGATACGGTATCGCGAGGCGATGTGATTGCGGTCATCTATAACGAAGCTGCTTTGCAAAGGATTGAGACCTTGCGGGAACGCCAGAAAAGCTATGCGAAGACTTCGCAAAGATACCGTGATCTGGAGGAGAAGATCCGCGGGCAGCGCGGAGAATACATGCTGCGAAGCACCTCGGACGGCGTTGTGCAGAAGATTCTTTTAAACGGGCAGGCAGTCGATGCCGGAGACGTGGTGGCATCGATCGTTCCGCAGGATGATTACAGCTATCAGGAGGTTTATATCTATGTTCCGAGGGAGCAGATCGGCGCGCTTGCGGTAGGTATGGAGGCGCAGATCACGCCGTCGTATGTGACCAGAGAGGAATATGGCTATGTCGAAGGAATTATTTCGAACATTGATGAAAACATTGTGACGGAAAATCATATTGTGAAACATATGGGCACATTGGACTATGTGGAGGAAATCCTGCCGTCACAGAATTGTGTGGAGGTAACCATTCAGCTCAGTGTGAAGGAGACGGGAGATGGAGGCTATGTCTGGTCAAATACGAAGGGCGAGGCGTTGAACATGAAATCCGGCGACCGTTGCCGGATCCGGATCATACGGCAGGAATATCATCCGTATGAGCTGATCCTTCAGAAAATATAACAGGGGGAAGCAATGGAAAATGTAAAGAGAGTGCCGGTGGTGCTGCAGATGGAAGCCGTTGAGTGCGGCGCGGCATCGCTGGCAATGATACTGGCGTATTATAAGCGGTTTATTCCCCTGGAGAAAATGAGGATTGACTGCAATGTGACGAGGGATGGAAGCCTGGCAAAATATATTGTCAAGGCTGCCGCAAAGCATGAGCTGGAGACGAAAGCCTACAAGATGGATCCGGAACAGATCAGGCAAAGGCAGGATTTTCCGATGATCATTCACTGGAACTTCAATCATTTCGTGGTGCTGTGCGGATTTCGCGGGACGGATGCGGTGATCAATGATCCGGCGTCAGGAAGGATACGGGTTCCTGCGGAGGTGTTTGACCGGTCGTTTACCGGAATCGCTCTGTGTTTTAGACCGGGAGAGGCGTTTGAGCGGATCGGCATGCCGGCTCAGACAGGAGGATTTATTAAGAAAATGTGTCGCGGACAGAAGGCGGCATTTGTGTTTGTCATTGTTCTGGGGGCTGTGTACAGTCTTTTGAACGGACTGCCGCCGGTCTTTTATAAAATATTTACGGACCGGATCCTTCTCGGCGGTTCCCCGGAATGGCTGCCGGCACTTTTGCTTGCCATGCTGGCGACAGGTACAGGCATGCTTCTTGCCGGAGGTCTGCAGGTGTTATTTGCCAAACGGCTTCAGGCACAGCTTCGCATCCGGGAAGCGGCAGTGTTTTTCCGGAAGCTGCTCCGGCTTCCGGCGGTATTTTTTGACCAGCGGTTTTGTGGGGATATTGTCTCGAGGCAGCAGGATGGACAGGAGATTATTTCGTTATTTTTTGAACGGATCCTGCCGGCACTTATGGAAGTGATCCTGATGCTCTGTCTGTATGGTCTGATGTTTTCGCTGGATGTCCGGATGAGTCTTGTGGCAGCCGTGGCGGGGATCTTACAGCTTCTGGCGGCTCTTTTGCGGGCGCGCCACTATGGCAATCTTGGGCGCAATTTAAGCCGGGACAGTGGAAAACTGTCGGGGGTGAAGCTGTCCGGAATTTCCATGATCGAGACGATCAAGGCGAGTGGTGCCGAGCAGGGGCTTTTAGAGCGGATCCTCGGCTATCAGACCAGATACGACAATGCCAGGCTGGAGCTGGAGAAAAGCAGGATCCGTCTTGGAATCCTTCCGGGACTGATGGCTGGACTTAGTAACGGTATCATACTGATCCTTGGAATTTATGCGGTATTTGAGGGACAGCAGACGATCGGAACGCTGGCGGCGTTTCAGGCATTTCTGCAGCTTTGCTTCTCGCCGATGACATCGTTTGCACAGGGGCTACAGGCGGCACAGGAGATGAAGGGAAATGTTGAGCGGGTACAGGATGTGCTGGAGTATGAGGACGATCCTTTATCGGGCGGTGCTGCTTTGCCGGAAACAGAGAAGGATTCTTTACCGGGCGGCGCTGCTTTGCCGGAAACGGAGAATGATTCTTTACCGGGCGGCGCTGTTTTGCCGGAAACCGGGAATACCGGGCGGCTGACCGGCAGGCTTTGTGTGCGGGATATTTCGTTTGGCTACAGCCCGGTGACGGAACCGTTGATCCGGAGCTTCTCCATGGAGGCAGAGCCCGGAAAGGTGATCGCACTGGCAGGAGGCAGCGGCAGTGGCAAATCGACTGTCGCAAAGCTGTTATGCGGGCTTTATCCCTGTGCGTCCGGGGCGGTGTTATATGATGATGTCCGGCTGGAGGAGCTGGACATACGGCTTCTTCGCAGGTCAGTTGCCGTTGTGGATCAGCAGATCGCCCTTTTCGGGGGAACGGTCCGGGATAATATCACGATGTGGGATGATTCGATCCGGCAGGAAAAGGTGATTCAGGCATGTAAGGATGCATGCATTCATCAGGACATTATGGCGAGAAAACATGGCTATCAGCATGTGATCCGCGAGGGAGGCTCAGATTTTTCAGGCGGGCAGAGACAGCGGATGGAAATTGCGCGGGCGCTGGTAAAGGATCCTTCCGTGCTGATCATGGATGAGGCAACCTCTGCATTGGATGTGATGACTGAACAGAAGGTGATGGATGCAGTAAGACGGCGCGGGATGACCTGTGTTGTGATCGCACATCGTCTGTCCACGATCCGGGATGCCGATGAGATCATTATGCTGGAGTGCGGTGTGATAAAGGAGCGTGGAACCCACGAAGAACTGATGGCGGCAGACGGTGCATATGCGGCATTGCTTCGAGCGGATGAAGAGGGGGCTTCACCGATAAAGCAGGAATCCGCTGAGCAGGCTGATGCGCAAAAAGGAGAATGAAATTGGAGCAGAGAGAAAGAAAAAGAGAACAAAACGAGATTGCCAGGATTCTGAATTATTACCGGATCTCTATGCCGGAGGGGATCGATCTGCTGGCAGCGGACTGGCATGAAAGCATCCTGCGGCAGTCTGGGTTGATCCCGCGGAAAATCACACTGGAGGGGGCATGGTGGAAGGAAGCATTTCTCCCAATGGAGCTTTACGGCGAGGATGACCGGATCTATGCGGCGGTTCCGGTCGGAGACCACTACCATGTCTGGATCGAAGAACAGGAAAAGGTGGTAGATATGCAGCTTGCAAAGCAGTTTCAGAGGACGGCGAGATGCTTTTATAAGCCATTTTCCTGTGAACACAAAGGGACGGGGATGCTGTGGCGTTTCCTGTGGGAGAGCATTCCGCATACCGATTTGATCGTAATCCTTGTGATCAGTCTGTTTGTGGAGCTGTGCGGGCTGCTGATGCCGTATATCAACAGCGTTGTTTATAATCGTGTCATTCCTTCCGGGACGGCAAGGGAAATCCCGGGCATCGTGGTTCTGGTGATCAGCACCGTTATCTTTTCAACCCTGCTTTCCTTATATAAAGAAATCTGCAGAGTCCGTCTGGGCGAGAAAATGAAGGTGGCAGGACAGAGTGCCGTGTGGCGGCGTCTTTTACAGCTTCCGGCAGCCTTTTTCAAACAATATGATTCCGGAGAGCTGTATCAGCGCACGGACGCCATTGAGGAGATCTGTAATATCATTGGCGGCAGAATGCTTCCGGCGGCATTGACAGCGGTGCTGTCTGTTATCTATCTGTTTCAGATCTCATGGTTTGCCGGTGAACTTATGATTCCGTCGGTTGTGATCCTTTTCATTCAGCTTTGTAATATTGCAGTGGCAGGTATATTGCAGATCCGTCTGCGTGACCGTGAGAACGAGGCGCAGACAAAGGTGACAGGCATTTCCTATCAGTTGATCCGCGGAATCTGCAAGATCAAGATTGCCGGTGCACAGGAGTCGGCATTTCAGGTCTGGGCGTCTGTCTGGAAGCATATGCCGGTCATGGGAAATGCATGGATCCTTTTGTCGCCGGTGATCGCAAAGGTGACAGCACTTGGCGGAAGCATGGCTCTGTACTGGTGTGCCTGGAAGAGTGGACTTTCGACCTCGGATTATATTGCCTTTCAGACCGCATTTTCTTCCTTTTTCGTGTCTGTTTTAATGCTTGCGGACTTTGGCCTGCAGCTTGGCTGTCTCGGTCCGGCGGTCAAAATGCTTCGCCCGGTGCTTTTGGCAGAGCCGGAGCTTTATGAGGACAGGGAAGCGGTGGAACGGCTTGAGGGAAGGCTGGAACTAAACAACATCTGTTTCCGGTATACGCCGGATATGCCGTATGTGTTAGACGGACTTGATCTGCGGATCGAGCCGGGAGAATATATCGGGATCGTCGGTAGCTCGGGCTGCGGAAAATCAACACTGATGCGTATCCTTCTGGGCTTTGAGGTGCCGGAAAGGGGATCGGTATATTATGACGAACGCGAGCTTGGACAGCTTGATCTTCCCTCACTGCGCCGCAGGATCGGCGTTGTTTTACAGGATGGAAAGCTGTTTGCAGGGGATATTTTCTCGAATATCACGATCTGTGCACCATGGCTGACGATGGAGGGTGCATGGGAGGCGGCAGAACGGGCGGGACTGGCGGAGGATATCCGGCAGATGCCGATGGGAATGTTTACGATGATCTCCGAGGATGGTGGTGGCATTTCCGGCGGTCAGAGACAGCGGCTTCTGATCGCGCGTGCACTGGCAAGTGATCCGGGAGTCCTGCTTTTTGACGAGGCGACCTCAGCGTTAGACAACGAGACGCAGGGGCGTGTGGTGGATACGTTGAAGCAGATGAAATGCACGCGTCTCGTTATTGCACATCGTCTGTCCACGATCCGGGACTGTGACAGGATCCTTTATCTGGAGCAGGGAAGGATTGCGGAACAGGGAACGTATGAGAAACTGCTGCATTGCAATGGCAGATTTGCACAGATGGCGAAGCGCCAGCTGTTATAAGAAAGAGGTGATAGTATGTTTACGGCATTTCGCAGACTGGAATGTAAGAAGACAGATATAATATGGATGATACTTGCAGCGGCTCTTTTGGCAGCAGGCATGCTGGTGTGGTGGTATCTGCCTGTGACCCTGTCCGTAAAACGGGACATATCAAACCCGTATTTTGCGACAATGGATCAAAAGGGCAACCGCTATATTATCAATGAGGGGAAAAGCGAGGTTCTCAAAATATCAGGGAAAGGACGCATCACGGCACGGATCGCGTGGGGAGATCACCAGAAGGACTGCTTTGGAGAGGCGGACGAGGTGGCGGTAGGCAGTGATGGCAGCATTTATATTCTCGATATACTCTGGAATGATACAGGGCTTGGTCTTTCCGGCGAGAGGGTGCTCAAGTATACCTCCGACGGGAAATTTGCCGGTGTTGTTTTTGAAAATGATTATACGGATATGATGATCATGAAACGCCATTTGTTTTCACTTGTTGCCCTGAAGAATGAGATTCGTTTTGCGGCGGTGGATCCGGATGGAAAGGGCTTTAGTACATATGTCCTGAAAAACGGACAGACAAATGCGAAAAGAGACCGGTATATTTCCTGGGATCTTGCGGATGAGATTCAGGATTTTGCCGTCAATGAGAATGGCGGATATTTTGTGATCAAAAACGGAACGATCTATTCCTTTGAAAAGGATCCGCTTAAGGTGGTGTACCGGGCGGAAGACCGGACCTGGCTTTTGCCGTATAATCTTTCCTTTCGGGGAGGATATCTGTATTTCACGGATATCTGTGGAAATGGGATATACCGGCTGCAGGAAGGAAAGGAGCAGGCAGAGTGCTTCTGTCCGATGGAAAAGCTGCAGAAGATTACCGGGCTTGATCTGAAGCATTCGGTTCTGGAGACGATCCAGGTGACGGAAAGTGCAGGAAAAGAAATGATCTCCGTTACCTGGGATAATGCTTCGGCTGTGCTGGCAGTGGATCAGGGTGTGTCCGTAAAAATGGACACCAGACAAAGCTTCTATTATGCAGATTCTTTTCTGGCAAAGCTGTTGTTTTGTTTTGTGGTGTGGACATTTTCCGGTGTAACGGCAATTTATTATTCGATGGTGCTGCTTCGTTATCTGATCCATTCGGGAATCTTTCAAAAGAAACGCTTCAGTATCTTTATGATCCTTGGTGTCAGTATTTCGGCACTTGTGGTTATGGTGAGCATGCTCGAACGTTTTAAGGACAGCTACACACAGGAGCAGATCGGCAGCATGTGCACGGTGACGCAGATCGCATCGGATATTATGGATACGGATGCACTAAAGCATGTGAATTATCCGACGGATTATGGCTCTGAGGATTACCGGAAGCTGCAGGAATGCATGAATGATCTGATTGATGTGACGAGCCGGTACAGTGAAAATCTCTATTGTAATATTGTTAAAGTGAATGGAGAAAGGGCGTATGCACTGGCATATCTGGATCATTCGATCGGCGCGTATTATCCGCTGGACGAGGGAGAAGCCAAGGAAGCGAAGAAGGTTTACCTGACCGGAGAGCAGTATATCAATGACGGAAAGCAGGATGCGACCGGCTCCTATGTTTACGTTAAGGCACCGGTCAAGGACCGCGCGGGAAGAGTGATCGGAATTATTGAGATCGGCATGGTGTCCGATACGCTGTCCGGAATGATCGATTCGATGCGTACAAGGATCATGGTTGAGATCATCCTGATGGTGATCATCGCTGTTTTCTTATTAAATGAAGGTCTTGCATTTATGGAGGATCGCAGGGATTGGAAACGTTTAAGTCATAAGGAAAGAACACATACCTTTCCAATCCCTTATCTGCGGGTTGTGACGTTTTTCGTTTTTGCGGCGTACAACATGCCGACAAGTTTCCTGCCAGTATATGTGGAACGTTTTTACCGGGAGGATTTTCCGATCACCAGAGAGCTTGCGGGTTCTCTGCCGCTGACGGTCAATTTTGCGATGATCGGTGTCATGTCCCTGTTTGTATCCGGGCTGCTGCGGCGGTTTGGCTTCCGTCTTGTCATGGGCGCCGGGGCTTTATGCTGTGCGGTGGGAGATATTATGATGGCATACTCCGGGAGCTATGGCATGATCTTAGCAGGACTGATCTTAGGCGGTATGGGGTGTGGTCTGTTGATGAACGGACTGTCGATCATCGTGGCAGACCAGTCCGATCAGGTGCAGTCCAAGGGATTTTCGGTCATTAACAGTGCGATCCTGTCTGGAATGATCTCCGGCACGGTGATCGGTGCTGCGATTGCCGAGAAGCTGGGCGAATCCAAAATGTTCTTCTGCTCTGCGGTGATCTGGGGAAGTATGCTTTTCCTGCTGCTTGCCGTGGGTGGTCTGTTTCATATGTCCGGCAAAGAGAGGGTGCGCCATACCGGAAGACTGTCATTTGTGTTTTCCGGACAGGTGCTTGGGTACCTTCTGTTGATCGTCGTGCCGTATGTGATCATCAACGGCTTTACCAGCTACTTTCTGCCGATCTTTGCGGATGGCCAGGGACTCGGCGAGTCACAGACGAGTCTGCTTCTTGTCATGAACTGTCTTGTGGGAATCTTCTTAAGTGAAGCACTGACCGGTCTTACCATGAAGCATCTCGGGAGAGGAACGCTTTATCTTTCGAGTGCGGTTTCTTTGGGAGCTGTTCTGCTGTTTGGGTATTTTCAGACGCTTCCGATGCTTGCCCTTGCGTTGTTCCTTCTCGGCGCGGCGAAAAGCTTTGGCGCAGCGGGACGGGAGATTTTGTTCTGCAGGCAGCCGAAGGTGGCGGCATATGGAGAGGATGAGGCGATGGGATATTACAATCTTGCCGATAATCTGGGCGAATCCATTGGAACCATGGTGTTTGGTGGCATGCTCAGCGTGGGACTGGTCACCGGCATGTGGATCTTTGCCGGAATTTCTGCGGCGGCTATGGGGATTTACGGTTGGCTGCAGCGGGGAAATACCGTGTGATTTTCGCAAAAATCGAATTTAAAAGGAATTTAAAGAAAAAACGCTTGCATTTTATTGACAAATGATATAGAATGTTGGATTGTGATACGTTTATTTTATCCTTGTTCTTTCCTGACAGGGCAAAGCATGCAGGGACATGCCGCAGCCGCTTATCACACGGAGGCGAGCCATGGAGAGAGCCAGAGACCAAAAGGAGGTACAGACAACTATGAACAAGTATGAATTAGCGTTAGTTGTCGATGCTAAGATCGAAGAGGATGTAAGAGTAGCAACTGTCGAGAAGGCAAAGGACTATGTGACCAAATTCGGCGGTAACATCACAAATGTGGATGAGTGGGGCAAGAAGAAGCTTGCTTACGAGATCCAGCACATGAAGGAAGGCTACTACTACTTTATTCAGTTCGATGCTGAGGCAGATGTTCCGGGACAGCTTGAGCAGGCAGTCCGCATCATGGATCATGTTCTCAGATTCTTATGCATCAGACAGGAAGCATAGGAGAAAGGAAGGTGTTTCCTAAGTGAATAAGGTTATTTTGATGGGTCGTCTGACCCGTGATCCGGAGATTCGTTATTCTTCCGGAGAGAATCAGACAGCAATTGCAAGATATACGCTTGCAGTCGATCGTAGATTTAAACGTCAGGGAGATGATCAGTCAGCAGACTTTATCAACTGTGTCGTATTCGGCAGAGGTGCAGAGTTCGCTGAGAATTATCTTCATCAGGGTACCAAGATTGCGGTAACCGGACGTATTCAGACCGGAAGCTATACCAACAAGGAAGGCAACCGTGTTTATACGACCGATGTAGTTGTAGAGGAGCAGGAGTTTGCCGAGAGCAAAGCAGCTGCAGCGAACTACAACGGAAACAGGGATGGCTACCAGCAGGCTCCATCAAGACCTGAGCCGACACAGGCAGCAGGGGATGGATTCATGAATATTCCGGATGCCATCGAAGAGGAATTGCCATTTAACTAGACAGTGGCGTAATAATGATTAGGAGGTTTTGTCATGGCTTATAATAAAGGCGATAGAGACGGTGCTCCAGCAAAGAGAAGACCGATTCGCAGAAGAAAAAAAGTTTGTGCTTTCTGTGCAGACAAAGAGCATGATTTCATTGATTACAAGGATACCAATAAGTTAAAGAGATATGTCTCTGAGAGAGGTAAGATTCTTCCTAGAAGAATTACCGGTAACTGTGCAAAGCATCAGAGAGCTCTGACAGTCGCTGTAAAGCGCGCTCGTCACGTAGCACTTATGCCATATACCACAGACTAATTGAAATCAGACTGATTCATAGCAGCTCTATTGAGTGATCAATAGGGCTGTTTTTTTTGTGCAATTTTTTAATCTCCCAAGCTTCCCATATTAATCAAGTGTATCCGCCCATATGATTTCTTATGTCCAATATGAAAAATAATTATTTTGCCTACAAAACAAAGTAATCCGAGAACTGTGCCTGAAAAATTGACGCAGATCAGTAGGATTTCTGAAAAGACTTTGCTTTGCAATGCTTTGATGAATGTGTGTCCGTACGAGCAAGCCCCTTAGGTGGGATCAGCTATTTCGGCAGGCACGCTCCCGCTACGTTGCCCCACGCAGCAGTACATAATGCGCCCTGTTTTTAAATTTTTTCTTGAGTGCAGGGCGCATAAGTACTGGCGGGGGCAGAGTGCCTTGCGAAACACCTGATTCCCACCTGGGGCGCGTACGGAAGGGCATATTCATCAAACATCAAAGCAGCAAAGCAATTAGTCTTTTCGAAATCCGTAAGTGACAAGACAATTTTTCAGGCACAGTTCTCGGATCTTTCAGTGTCTTGGTGGCAAAATATCAAAATAAATTATTGGATATAAGAAATCGTATGGGCGGATATTGATCTCCCGGAGGGAAAGTTTGGGGGATTAAAAAATTAAGACATCGATGTCCGGACGTAGTGTATACTATGAAAATCATAGAAAGTCACTTAGGAAAGGAGATCAGATGAGAAAGAAAATTATTATTTTAGTGATTCTGGTGTTACTTCTGGCTGGTGGAGGATTTTATGCATATCAGTATTTTACCGGCCCGGAGTATGTTGTCGGGAAAGCTCTGGAAGCGAACAATATTAATGATGTAAAAGCATACATCAAGGAAAACAGCACGGATGTCGACAAAACAGATCAGGCAAAACGCATGGTGAAGGACAAAGCAAAAGAAATTTATCAGAATTATGCGAATGATAAAGCGAAAAGCTATGACGACTGTGAGAAAAGTCTGAAAGAGTTGGCGGGAGTAGAAGGCTGTAAGGAATATACAGAGTCTCTTCAGAAGGATCTTTTAAAAATGAAGGTTTCCAAAGGTCAATTTGGTCTGGGTAAAGGACAGATTGAGAAAAAGGAGTATGCGACAGCGTTTAAGAATTTAAATGGTGTTATAAAACAGGATTGCAATTACAAGACGGCTCAGAAAATGATGAATGATAATTATGACGCATATTGGAAAAAGGTGCAGGAAGACTGTGCAGAAAAGGTGAAAAAGAATGACTATTCCAGTGCGCTCAATGAAATAGACGAAATAAAAGAGCTTGGAAAAAATAAAGAGGAAATCGAAAAATACGAAAAGGAAATTACAGCAAAACAAAAGGCGTATAAAAAGAGACAGAAAAAGCTTCATATCAAACAGTTGAAGCATTCCATTAAATGGATCAAATCAGACATGGATAGGTCCGGTTTTACCAATCAATTTCATATCACTTATAAAAATGTATCGGGCAAAACGATTAAAAAAGTAGAATTTCTTTTTAGGCTATATGATATCTATGGTGAGGAGTGGAGCGGCGGTACTCCGATTAGTTTTACGGATACATGTAAATCCCTGAAGAATGGCGAAACCAGAAGCGTATATTGGGATCTGGGAGCAGGATATGATAAGGTACTTCCTCACGAAACGTGTATTACATATAAGGACGGATCCACAGTGACGTTTAGTACAAAGGAAATGATGCTTTTGATGATAAATCAACTTAATAAATTATAGAAAGGAAGGAAACAGCGATGAAGAAATCAACGATAGGAATCATGGTGGGTTTGGAATCGTGTTCATGATCTAGCTGGGGGAATTGTTTTGGTTGATTTTCGTTGATTGGGGGTTATATTCTGTGAAGTGGCGGCTTGAAAAAGCCGCCGCTTTGTGTTATTCTGTGAAAATGAGCGGTATTCGGAGAGAAACTGCATCAGAACGAACGACAAATGACAATCAGTTGATCACACAGATATTGGACAGCTTCCGATATCATCACAGGGAGGTTTCCCATGAAGATAGGCATTATAGGGGCTGGTAAAGTCGGAACAACACTTGGCAGATACCTTTCCATGCATGGAAGGGATGTCGGTGGATTTTACAGCCGGACGAGAGAAAGCGCTGACGAGGCAGCGACTTTTGTAGGGACAGGGACATATACGACCCTGCATGAGCTTACACAGGATAACGATATTATATTTATTACGACACCGGACGGCGTGATCGCCCATGTCTGGGAAGCACTTTTGAAAGAAAACTTAGATCATCACATCATATGTCATTTCAGTGGTTCATTAACTTCTTATGTATTTTCTGATCGGGAAAGGGCAGGTGCCCTTGGAATCTCGATGCATCCGATGTACGCGTTCAGCGACAAGTTCCATTCATACGAACAATTTCATACAGCATATCTGACATTGGAGGGCGACCCGGAGGCGGTTGCAGTGATGAAGCCGATGTGGGAAGAGCTTGGTCATCATGTGCTGACCCTGAAGGCGGAGGATAAGATCAAGTACCACGCGGCAGCAGCGATGGCGAGCAACGAAATGCTTGGACTGATGCAGGCGAGCATTGATGTGCTATCCGAATGTGGTTTTGCCGAGGAGGATTCGATGGCACTTTTGCGTCCGCTTGTGGAGGGCAACATCGCATCCATGCTGGAGAAGGGCTGCGTCAATGCTTTGACGGGACCGGTGGAGCGCGGTGATGCGCAGACGGTCGAGAAGCATCTGCAGGCGTTGGCGGGCAGCAAGGCGGGAAGAATCTATCAGAGCCTTGGCAGCACCATGGTAGAGCTTGCCGGGCGGCGCAATCCGGACAGGGACTATACCCCGATCCGGAAGCTGTTTGAGGAGAATGCGGATTAAAGCATTCACAGGCTGAGGAGATCTGTTTGAAAAGGGAGCAGATTAAAGCATTCGCGGACTGAAGGAGATCTGTTTGAAGAGGAAACAGATTAAAGCATTCGCAGGCTGAGGAGATCTGTCCGTAAAATGGAACAGAACAAACATCGTTGCCGGTCGCACAGAAGGTGTGGGCGGTGACCGGAAATGCGACTATCCATGAGGATAGCGGATATTCAGAAAGGTTGGTAATCAAATGAAAAACACAGTACAGACATGGAGACAGGCAAAACAGGACGGAGTCAAGATCGCAATGCTTACCGCATACGATTACTCCACGGCAAAGCTGGAGGATGAGGCAGGGATCAACGGTATTCTTGTTGGTGATTCCCTTGGCAATGTGATTCTCGGATATGAGGATACGCTTTCTGTGACAATGGAGGATATGATCCATCACGGCGCTGCCGTTTCCCGCGGAGCCCAAAACGCACTTGTCATGATCGACATGCCGTTTATGTCATATCAGACATCCGTTTACGATGCCGTAGTCAATGCGGGACGACTGATGAAGGAAGGACGCGGCAATGCAGTTAAGCTGGAGGGCGGCAAGGAAGTATGTCCGCAGATCAAGGCAATCGTGGATGCAGGTATTCCGGTATGCGCACATCTCGGACTGACACCGCAGCACGTCAATGCATTTGGCGGCAACAAGGTGCAGGGAAAGAGCCAGGAGGCAGCACAGAGTATTATCGAGGCGGCACTTGCCGTACAGGAGGCAGGAGCCTTTGCAGTTGTTCTGGAATGTATTCCGGCAAAGCTGGCGCAGATCATCACCGACAAGCTTGATATTCCAACGATCGGAATCGGTGCCGGTGCAGGCTGCGACGGTCAGATTCTGGTATATCAGGATATGCTTGGAATGTTCTCCGATTATTCTCCAAAGTTTGTAAAGCGTTTTGCCGAGGTCGGAGAAGTTATGAAGAAGGGCTTCACCCAGTACATAAAGGAAGTACAGGAAAGCTCTTATCCGGCACAGGAGCATACATTTAAGATAGATGATGACGTATTGGACAAGCTTTATTAATACAAGGACAACGGGAAAGGAAGTATCATAAAATGAAAATCGTAAATACAGTAGCAGAAGTGAGAGCACAGGTTAAGGAGTGGAGAAAGCAGGGACTTACCGTAGGTCTTGTGCCAACCATGGGATATCTTCATGAAGGGCATAAGAGCCTGATCGACCGCGCAGTGGCAGACAATGACAGAGTGGTTGTCAGCGTTTTTGTTAATCCGATGCAGTTTGGACCAAGCGAGGATCTGGAAAGCTATCCGAGAGATATGGACAGAGATGCAGCACTCTGTGAGGATGCGGGGGCGAGTCTGATCTTTCATCCGGAGCCGTCCGAGATGTATCACGATGACTTCTCAAGCTTTGTGGATATGAGTACGCTGACCGGCGGTCTTTGTGGAAAGACAAGACCGATTCATTTCCGTGGCGTATGTACTGTTGTTTCCAAGCTGTTTAATATCGTAACACCGGACCGCGCTTATTTCGGACAGAAGGATGCGCAGCAGCTCGCCGTGATCCGTCATATGGTGTCTGATCTGAACTTCGGTATTGAGATCGTGGGCTGCCCGATCATCCGCGAGGAGGACGGACTTGCCAAAAGCTCCAGAAATACTTACTTAAGCCCGGAGGAGAGAAAGGCAGCACTTGTATTATCCCGTTCATTAAAGCTTGGCAAAAAGCTGATCGAGGATGGTGAGAAGGACGCCAAAAAGGTTATCGCAGCGATCCGCGGTGAGATCGAGAAAGAGCCACTTGCCAAAATCGATTATGTTGAGATCGTAGACTGGAATACACTTGAGCCGGTTGACAGCACCGAGGGAGAGATCCTGACAGCAATGGCAGTTTATATCGGTAAGACAAGACTGATCGACAACTTTATTAAATAATGAATGTGAGTTTTGCAATCCGCTCATTAGCTTATGCAGATAAAAGGAGAATCAAAATGCAGATTACAATGTTAAAGGGAAAGATCCATCGTGCCATCGTGCAGCAGGCAGAATTAAATTATGTGGGCAGCATTACCGTGGATCCGGAACTCATGGAGCAGGCAGGAATATTAGAATATGAGCTGGTTCAGATCGTCGATGTTGAGAACGGCAACCGCTTTGAGACATACACCATCGCCGGAGAGCCGGGAAGCGGCATGATCTGCCTCAATGGTGCGGCGGCAAGACAGGCGCAGGTGGGCGATCATGTGATCATCATGTGCTATTGTCAGATGACGCCGGAGGAGGCGAAGGATCACAAACCGAAGGTTGTATTTGTAGACGAGCAGAATCATATCAGCCGTGTCACCAGCTATGAGAAGCACGGACAGCTTTCCTAGGGGAAAGAAAAGTGGTACATTACAACAACTTCGAAAGGCTCAGAAAAGAGGGAAACAATGTTAAAAGGAAAGACGATCGTACTTGGTGTTACAGGAAGTATAGCAGCCTATAAAATAGCCAATCTTGCAAGCATGCTGGTCAAGCTGCATGCCGATGTGCAGGTGCTGATGACGCAGAATGCTACGAATTTTATTCATCCGACGACATTTGAGACACTGACAAGCCACAAATGTCTG